>Ga0207647_10000828_pt1 | contig 24018 bp, 19 predicted proteins | sample KBSCornC2_FD_184295 | JGI IMG/M metagenome (GOLD analysis project Ga0207647, IMG submission 184295) | Corn rhizosphere microbial communities from Kellogg Biological Station, Michigan, USA - C2 (SPAdes) (version 2) | ecosystem: Host-associated > Plants > Roots > Rhizosphere ... | reverse complement strand
AGGCGCTCGTGCTGCGGATGCAGCGCGAGCGCCGCGTCCGCTGCCGCTATCTCGTCCTTGCCGGGGGCTACGAAACGCTAGCCTGGCTCGGCGTGCGTGTCGCACGCACGCGCAGCAGCTACGCACTCGTAACCGAGCCCTTGCGCGACGGCCTAGGGCCGCTCGCCGATACATTGGCCTGGGAAACAGCACGGCCGTACCTTTACCTACGTTCGACCGAAGACGGCCGCCTGCTCGTCGGCGGCGAAGACGATCGCATCGACATCGCGTCGCGTCGCGATGCGCGAGTCGGACGCAAATGCGCAACGCTTTTGCGCAAGCTCAACCGCATGGCGCCCGCCCTCGACGTCGAATTGGGTTTTGGCTGGGCCGGCACGTTTGCCGAAACCGAGGATGGTTTGCCGTTCTTCGGCGCCCATCCGCATCACGATCCCCGCATCCTGTTCGCCATGGCGTACGGCGGCAATGGCATCACTTACAGCGCCATCGGTGCGGAGATTCTGCGCGACACGATGATGGGTCTCACGCATCCGCTCGCCGGCCTCTTTTCGTTCTCGCGTCTCGATCGCCGATGAAATGGGATGGCCGCGTGCGACCGAGCGTTGAATATTCATGAATATCGCAAAGCCGGTGCTGCTTGGCACCGACCTTGCTATATCAATCTTGTCGCCACCATTCAGGAGAGAATGACCATGCAATCCCTTTCTTCCATCCTCACCCCGGCCGCTTCGGCGGCACGGCATCTCGCCCACGCCTTGGCCACGGCGCGTACCGACTTCACCACGCAGGCAAGCAAAACGCGGCGCCATGTTGCCGGCGAACTCGATCATGCACGCGACGACGTTGGCGAAGCCACGACCCGTCTTAGCGAGGTGCTCGACGATACCGTCGCGGCGATTAGGGAAGCATCGGCGAGCTATCGGGATGACGCGCGTCGCATCTACGAAAAGCGCGGCGGCAGCAAGCATCCGCACGTTTCCGTGATGCGCCGCCATCCCTATCTGGCGACAGGGGCAGCCTTTGGTCTGGGTTATCTCGCATTGCGCGCTTGGTGGGCTAAGCGCGCAATGCGTTCCGCCCCGGCAAGCGCAACCGTCAAGCACAGTAAAAAGGCCGCCGCTGACGCTTCGCCGAAGCAGCCGAGAGGACGCCGTGCACGTCCTGCAAAAAGCACCGTACCGCGCCAACAGGCCAATGGAGTTGGCAAGACGGAAGCGCCGAAGACCACCCACTGAAGGATGACAAAGGTAAGGCGTCGGCGGTTTGCCCATTCGATTACGGGCGATTTGCGCTCTACGGGCATCGGCGCCACTGCAATTTGCAATGCGAGCGGCACCCCTGCTCATTAGAACTTCAATGGCGCTTGAAATATTGCACGTCGCGCTCGTGCTTTTCTGCCGCAGCGCGTGTGCGGAATGTGCCCAAATTACGCCGCTTCCCAGTCTTGGCATCGACCTTGCGTGAATACAGACGGTATTCGCCCGACTTCAATTTTCGAATCATCTCGTACTCCGATGGCTTGCCTGATCGAGACTCAGCAGCATTCATACCAATGGCGGCCGAAATTTTCGATGCGGGCGCACAGGCGAAAGCCGAGCGATGCCGCTCAAATTTGCGGCGAATGCTACGACGGCCGCGACTCGGCGTGGCGCTCGCAACGACGCAGCAGGCGCTGCAACGCACGTTCGTCGGCGGAGAGTGCAGTAGGCTTGCGCGCAGGCGGCCGCGGCAGGTGCAACTTGCCTGCGATATGGCTTCGAACACGAGCGGATGGATGTAGCAGGCGCGGCACACGGCGACCGTATTGCCGAGGCAGTCGGCGACGTGCTTCGTTGCAGCGAGGATTTGCGCTTTGATGTCGGTTTCGCTCGACGCGGGATGCGGGCGCGCGAGATAGCGTGCGGCCAGCATCGTGCCAGCCCAGGTACGAAAATCCTTGGCACTGAAATCCTCGCCAGCAATTTCGCGGATGTAGGCGTTGACATCGTCCGAATCGACGTTTTCGGGTTCATCGTGTTCACCGATGAACTGAAACAGCGATTGTCCAGGCAGTTCCTGGCAGCGGCGCACGATGCGAGCGATCTTGCCGTCCTTCAGGTCGACGGAGTGAAACTTGCCGCTCTTGCCGCGGAAGCGGAAATGGATGCCTTCGCCGCTTGTCTTGACGTGACGGTGCTCGAGCGTGGTCAGCCCGAATGAGCCGTTGTCATGCGCGTATTCCTCATTGCCGATGCGAATCAATGAGGTTTCGAGCAGGTCTACCAGGGCGGCGAGTAGCTTGCGTTTGGGCAAGCCACGCAAGGCGAGATCGCTCTTGACCTGTCGCCGCAGGCGCGGCAGCTGTTCGGCAAATGCAAGCATGCGATGATACTTCGAGGCATCGCGCGCCTGTCGCCATAACGGATGATAGCGATACTGCTTGCGCCCACGTGCGTCGCGTCCCGTCGCCTGGAGATGTCCGCGCGCATCGCGACAGATCCAAACATCGGTATATGCCGGCGGAATTGCGAGCCTTCGAATCCGTTCGAGCATGTTCGCTGCCCGCACTTCCTTGCCCGCAGCATTGACGTAACGGAATCGGCGGTTGCGACGTACCCGGCCGTAGCCCGCGCTCTGATCACTGACATAGACTAGGCGCGGTGCGTGCGCACTTGTCTTATGCGCGCTTGTGCGAGGAACCTTTGCGTTGCGCCGATTTGTTCCTTGCCTTCGCACCTGTTTTCCTGGCGCCTTCTCTTCGACCGCCTTGATCACCCGTTTGCTCTTCATGCGCCTTTCGAGGCCTTGTTTAGGCGCGAGCGGAACTCATCCTTGTAGGCGGACATTTGATCAACTTTGCGCCGTCTCGAATTCCGCGTGGCTGTTCCGAAGCGCACCTGAGCCGCGGAGCAAAAGATATTGATTGGCATCGACCAACTCTCCTGGATAGCGCATGAAGATGGGGCGTGCCATGACTGCTCCTGCGCAGGAAGCTGATTTTCTAGCCTAATCCAGCAAAGGCGTCGGAGCAAACAGGCTAGGCACGATTCATGCTGTGCTCCGCATACAGTGAGCATGCTGTAGTGTCTCGAGAGTTTGCGCTCGCCGAGCGTCCAGAAATGCAATGAGCCTTGAGTAATGCCGACGCAGCGAGACTTTCATTCGACGAGCTTGGCGGTTAAGTTGGGTGGGTGTCGCGCAATAAATGATTGAGCAACGAGAGCGAAATGAATGAAACGATTCCAATTCAAAGATCCGATGCGTTGATGCCGTTGATGGTGGAATTCACGCGCGGGGTTGCCCACGAGTTGGCCAATCCGCTCAACGCGATCGCAATGCATGCCGAGCTCGCCAAGGGCATGGTTGCGCGCGGCGATGCGCCGCGCGCCGTTCAGCTGCTCGAACACATCCTCGCCGATTGCGTGCGATCTGCGCGACTGGTGCAGGGACTGCGCGATTTCAGCTCGGCCATGAATGTCGGCAAAGTCGAACGCGTGCTGGTCCGTGGCATCGTCGAGGATGCCCTGCTGATCGTCAGCGAGGAAGCCTCCGAAACATCGGCGCTGATCGAGACGAACATCGAATACAACGGCGAGATCGAAGTCGAGAAGGGCGCACTCGAGCGAGCGCTCGCTTGTCTCGTGCAAAATGCTTGCGACGCGGGAGCGACGCATGTCCTGCTCGTGGTACGGGCGGACAACGAGGTGGTCGTGTTTGAGACGCACGACGACGGCAGCGGCATCCCGGAAGGACTGCACGACAAGATTGCCAAACCGTTCTTCAGCACGCGCCGCAGCGAAGGCCACGCCGGTCTCGGCCTGACCCTGGTGGACCATCTCGTGGGTCGGCAACGCGGCGAGTTGTCTATGGGACTCGCTCTCGAAGGAGGCACGTGCATGCGCATACAGTTGCCGCGATCCGTCGGAGCGACGTAGCGGCCGTCGCTCAACAGCGTTCGAGCAACGCCTTCAGTTCGCCGGGCTGAACCGGTTTTACGAGGTGCTCGACGAAGCCGGCTGCCATCGCATTCTCGCGATCGGCCTGCTGGCCATAGCCCGTGATCGCGATCAGAATCGTCTCGGAAAATACCGGCTCGGAACGCAGCCGTCGCGCAACCTCGAAGCCATCCAGTCCGGGAAGCCCTATATCGAGCAGTACGACGTCGGGAAGAAACTCGCGCGCCGCCGCGATGACACTCTCACCGTCGTAAATGACCCGAGGTACGTGGCCCCAAAACTCGAGCAGGGCCGCGGTGCTCGAAGCAAGATCGGTATTGTCGTCCACGACGAGCACGCGCTTGCCGGTCTTCGCCTGTGGTCCGGGCGTGGCTTCGGCGTCGGCCGCCGCGTTCGTCGTCGCCGGTGAAAGCGGGAGGAAAACCCGAAATTCGCTGCCTTGCCCCGGTCCCGCGCTCGCTGCCTCGACGCGTCCCGCATGCAGCTGCGCGACCCGACGCACGACTGAAAGTCCGATGCCGATGCCTCCTGCCGATCGTGCGAGCGACTGGTCCGCCTGGACGAACGTATCGAAGATATACGGCAATAAATCTTCCGAAATTCCCTGGCCGTCGTCCTTGATACGGATCACCGCTTCGTCCTTCTCTCGTCTCACCGACACGGAAATGTGGCCGCCGGGCGACGTGTACTTGACCGCATTGTGCAGAATGTTGCCGAACATCTGCGCAAGCCGCACGCCGTCACCAGTGACGTACAGAGGCTCGGGTGCCGACTCGATGTTGAGGCTGTGTCCGCGCTGGCGGATCAACGGGTCGACCGTCTCGATCGCTGCGGAAATGCTGTCCTGGAGCATCACGGATTTGCGTTCCATGACCAACTTGCCTTCACCTATGCGCGCCGCGTCGAGAAGGTCGTCCACCAGGCGCACGAGATGCCCAAGTTGCCGGCGCATCATCGGCAGAAGCTGGCGCATAGCGGGTTGTGCGGCGGTATTTGCATCAGTTTCGAGCAAGTGCACGGCGTTGCGCAGAGGCGCAAGCGGATTGCGCAGTTCATGCGCGAGCATCGCCAGGAACTCGTCCTTGCGCCGGTCGGCGAAAAGCAGTTGTTCGCTGCGCAGGCGCAGTTGATTTTCGAGTTCTTTTTGATGGGTCAAGTCGAGGGCGAAGCCAGCGTATTCGTGCGTCACATCGGCCATGAGCGCGAAGCCCACGAAGGCGGATACGTGGCTGCCGTCCTTGCGCAGGAATTCGGTCTCAAAAGCGCCACAAACGCCCGTCTCGTCGAGTTCGGCGAACGCAACGGCCACGCGGTCATGGTATTCACTGGGCGTTATCGCAAAGAGATTGATATCGCCCGAGGCCATATCCTTGGCGTCGTAACCCAGCATGTGGAGGAAGGCAGCGTTCGCGTCCCTCACCTGACCGTCGCGATGTAGTTCGAGGATCAGACCGATCACGCTCGACTGGGAGAGCACTTGCAAGCGCGATTGCGAAATGCGCAGGGCACGGTCGAGGCGCTGTCGTTCGGTCATGTCGACCCAACTGTGCACGGCGCCGATTATCAAGCCGTTCGAATCACGCACGGGGGCAACATTGACCAGAGCCAGAAAAGGTTCTTGCCCTTCACGGCGGATGATCCATGGCTCGTTGCTTACCACTTCGCCAACCACGGTCGCGCGATAAATCGGAAGTAGTTCCGGCAAGGGTTCGGTGCCGTCGGGAAGGGCTTTCTGGTACGCGGAATGCGCCGGTGTACTGTCGGGGGGATTGCCGATCCATTCGCGCATCTGCCGGCTGATCGCGACAATGGGGAAATCGGGCGCCGGACCGGTCATGCAAATGCCGATCTGAACGCTGTCGAGAATCGCGTTGAGTATCTGTTCCTTGAGCTGTGCCGTATCCGCTTGCTGCTCGAGTTCCGCGCCGGTCAGAGCGCGGCTGCGTTCGACGAGGCGCCGGGCGGTCACGTCGCGGAAAACGAGCACGACGCCTTGCAGCGAACCCCGCACATCGCAGGTTGGCGCAACGCTGTGCTCGATCACGTATTCGCGGCCATCGCGCGCTAGCAGAACCGCCTGATTCGCCAAGCCTGTTCTCGCGCCTTCGGCGATCGCACGGCGAACCGGGTCTTCGGCTTGTTTGCGCGTCGTTTCCTCGACGATGTTGAATACCTCCAGCAAAGGGCGCCCGATCGCTTCGGCGGCCGGCCATGCCGTGAATTGTTCCGCGACCGGGTTCATCATTGCGATGACACCGTTCCGATCGGTGACGATGACCGCGTCGCCGATGCTGCGTAGCGTCGCGCTGAACCACTCCTTTTCCGCATGCGATGTTCGTGCCGCCGCGCGCCGCATGAAAAGTTCGCGCAGCAGGAAAAAAGCGCCCGCGGCGAGAATCAAGCCGATGAAGGCCTCCAGCAAGAAGATCGCATACCCACTTGTGTTCATATATCGTCGTCTCGCCGCGACCCTGCGATTTGACCTTGGATCAGGATTCGCAAGGTCGAAGGTAGCATAGCTGCAGCGTAGGACCTTCCGGGTCTGCGCTATGCCGAAGAAGCGCCGCAAAGGACTGGCAATTTGCCCGCGAATCGAACCTCAATCGCCCTGATGATTACCGCGATTTGTTGACCGTTCAAATTGCCCGAATCGAGGTCTGGGCCAGCGCAAATTGCATCGAAAACAGCAAAAGCCCAGGAATTCATAGCTCGGGAACGGCGCTTCGACGAGGTTTGACGAATTGGCATGTCCCTTGCCCTCCATCAGATAACACAATGGAGGAGCTTTCATGCCGACCTATCAGCCCATTTCGTCCGCAGCGGTGGTTGAACCCGATCTTGCGCTCGACAGCGTCAGCGTATCCGCGGTCTCCTGGGCCGCGATCTTCGTCGGAGCGGCAGCGGCCGCGGCATTGTCGCTCGTATTGGTAATCCTCGGCTTCGGATTGGGGCTCTCTGCGGTGTCGCCCTGGTCGCATTCGGGCGCGAGCGCTTTGACGATGGGTGTGGCGGCGATTGCCTGGCTCGCTTTTACCCAGGTAGCCGCATCGGCGATTGGCGGCTATCTCGCTGGGCGGCTACGCGTCAAGTGGGTGAGCCTGCATACCGACGAGGTCTACTTTCGCGACACCGCGCACGGCTTCATGGCATGGGCGGTGGCGTCGCTCGTAACCGCGGCATTCCTCGGCTCAGCCTTGACCGGCATCCTCGGCGGCGGCATGCATGCCGGTGCGGCGATGGCCGGCGGCCTCGCCAACGGTGCGATCGCTGCGGCCGGGCATTCCGAAACGAACGATGCTGCGCAGCGGATGAATATTGAAAGCGAAGGCATGGACCGCGGGAGCATGGAGCCGCTCGCCTATTTCGTGGATGCACTATTTCGTCGCGACGCGGCACATCCGGGCGGCCCGACCGATCCGGCTGTGCGCACCGAGGCGCTGAAGATTTTCGCCAACGATCTGCATGCCGGCTCGATGCCGGATGAGGACCGCCAGTACCTCGGTGTTGTCGTGGCGCAGGCAACCGGATTGGCACAAGCCGATGCGGAAAAACGGGTGACGGACAAATTCGCCCAAACCAAGCAAACGATGGAGACCGCCCGGAACACTGCGAAGCAGGCGCTCGAAAGCGCACGCAAGACGGCCGAGCACTCCTCGTTGTGGATGTTCATTGCGCTTCTGGCCGGCGCGTTCTTCGCCAGCCTTGCTGCGACATTCGGTGGACGCCGCCGCGACAGCATGGCATAGCCATTCGCCATGCAATGTTATTGATGCTCCCCACGTTCAAAGGACAACGCCATGAGATCGATACTGTTGCTTCTTCTCGGGATTCCCCTTCCGATCGTAATTCTTATTGCTTTGTTCGTGCGCTGAGCCGAGTGCGCGAGTCTTCGTCGCGCGCCGCGGCGGCACGAGCAATTCATCGTTCGATCATCGCTTCAACCACTCGACCGTAGAGGAAAGTCACCATGAAAATCATCTCCGCCAAATATTTCGGTATCTTGCTGACCCTAGCTGCAGCGTCGCTCGCTCCACAGTTCTCCCGCGCCGCCGAAGCCGATCTCGACTGCAAGCTGCATTTTTCACTGTCAACCTGGTCGGTTATTTACAAGCAGTCGGAAGGACGCGGTGTCGTCACATGCGAAAACGGCGCTTCGATCCGAGTCGGCATCAAGGCCAAAGGCGCCGGCCTTACTGTCGGGAAATCCAGAATCGACAACGGCACTGGCCGCTTTACTGACGTGCGTCGAATCGACGACGTGCTTGGTTCCTACGCACAAGGCGAAGCCCATGCTGGTGCCGTGAAGTCCGGCGCTGCGCAGGTACTGACCAAGGGAACGGTATCGCTGGCGCTGGCCGGGGCAGGCGAAGGGATCGATCTGGGCGTCGATGTCGGCGAATTGACTCTGAGCCGCGAGCACTGATCGGCTGCGGCTCTACGACCGACATTCGCATCGGCTGCGTCGGATGGCGTATGCCGAAGCGGATGTCGCGTCGTTTCCGACGGCCTCAATTCTGTCTGGTCCGCGGATATCTGATGGCATTGACCAAAGCCTGAGGGTGACTCGGCCGACCATAAGAGAAATCGGATTGCTTTCGCCAAACCATGCGCAACGCAAAATTGCAGTCCCGTTTCTGCTTTCGGCAAAAGTGAGGATTTTTCGCCGTATGCACTGCCGACAATGTGTTGGCATGTAGATCGCACCTCTCAGAATGAGCCCACGCATCATCTTCGCCGCGAGGCGCGCAACATCATCATCCGCACGAGGAGTTCCGATGCGCGCACAGGGTTTCGCAATCGCCGCGGTCCATGGCCATCCTGCAACATGAGTCGCCGTAAGCGAAAGCTCAGCGTTCCGATACGGGGTGCACAATCGGCCGAATGGCTGAGCAGCCTCGGTCCGGGCCTCGTCACCGGTGCGGCAGACGATGATCCGTCGGGCATTGCGACGTATTCGCAAACCGGCGCGAAATTCGGCTTCGACTTGCTCTGGACGGTCGTGCTGACCTTGCCGCTGATGATTGCGATTCAAGTGGTCAGCGCCAGGGTAGGAGCAATCACGCGCAAAGGCCTTGCGGCGAACCTCGTCGTTGCCTATCCGCGCCCAGTCATCGCGATGGCAGTGCTGCTGCTTCTGCTTGCGAACATTTTCAACATTGCGGCCGACCTCAACGCTATGGGCGTTTGTGTGCGTCTGGTCGTTGGCGGGCCCGCCGTCGTCTATGTCGTCGTTCTGGGCATCGCGTCGCTTCTGGTGCAACTGTTCGCGCAATATCGGCAGACGGTGCGCGTGCTGAATTGGCTGACCCTGTCGCTGTTCGCCTACGCTGCGGCCCTGTTCACGATACACGTGCCATGGGCCCGCGTTGCTTCGTCAGTCGTGGTGCCGCATCTGCATGGATCGAAGGATTACTTCACCATGATCGTGGCGATCTTCGGCACCACGATCAGTCCCTACATGTTCTTCTGGCAGGCCGCGCACGAGGTCGAAAAGAGCAAAGACGAAGGCAAGTACTCGCGTGTGAAGAAGCTCGCGCAGGCACGCAAGACCTACGAGCGAATCAACCTCGATACCTGGGTCGGCATGGCGCTGTCCAACCTCATTGCGTTCTGCATCATGGTGACTACCGCCGTCGTCCTGCACGATCACGGTCGGACCGAAATCCAGACCACGCAGCAGGCGGCCGAAGCGCTCAAGCCGATCGCCGGAAATCTCGCCTTCATATTGTTTTCGCTTGGCATCATCGGCACCGGCTTGCTGGCGTTGCCGGTGCTCGCCGGGTCGGCGGCATTCGGCATTTCCGACACCTTCGGCTGGCGCTCGGGCCTGGATCGCATGCCGCTGGAAGCCGGGGCGTTCTACAGCGTGATCGGCGTGGCGATGCTCTTGGGCATTGCGTTGTGCATCTACGGTTTGGATCCCATCAAGGGGCTGTTCTTGAGCGCGGTGATCAACGGCATCGTCGCGGTGCCGATCATGGCGCTGCTCATGGCGACCGCGCAGCGTCCGGACGTGATGGGCAAATTCCCGGTGCGTGGTCTATTGCGCTGGGTTGGCTGGATGGCGACCGGAGCGATGTCGATCGTCGTCGTCGCAATGTTCGCGATGATGATCTAGACGCGGAAAGCGAGCGATGGCCAAGGCCAATATTTCTATATTGTGGGCATTCACCGCGAATGTGTCGGTTGCATTGGTGAAGGGCACTGCCGCCTGGTACAGCGGCTCGGGCGTGATGTTCGCCGAGACCCTGCACTCGCTTGCCGACACGGGCAACCAACTGCTGCTCTGGCTGGGACTCGCGCGCGCGGAGAAGCCAGCATCTACACGCCATCCGCTCGGGCATGGCAAGGAGTTGTATTTCTGGTCGTTCATCGTTGCGGTTCTGCTGTTCCTGGGCGGAGGAGTGCTGTCGATTGTCGAAGGCGTCTTGCGCTGGCGCTCGCCTTCCCCGATTCAGGCGCCGTGGCTCGCAATCGCAACGATCGTCATTGCGCTGATGATCGAAGGCGCTGCGTTGAGCAACGCTTTGCGTCAGGTACGAAGCGTGCACAATGTGCGAACGTTTTATCGTTGGTTCCGCGACACGCGGCACAGTGATTTGCTCGTGATCGTCAGCGAAGACCTGGCTGCCGTCTTGGGCCTGACAATTGCCTTGTTTGCGCTGCTAGCCGCCATGCTCAGCGGAAGAGTCGTCTTCGATGCGCTCGGAAGTATTCTGATCGGATTGCTGCTCATCATCGCCGCGGGCAGCCTGATCATCGAAGTGAAGGCACTCCTGATCGGCGAAAGCGCGCATGCAACGACGCGTAACTTGATCCAGAATACGCTGGAAACGTGCGAAGGCGTTGCCGGCGTGGAAGAACTTGTCACGCTGCAATATGGTCCCGACATATTCATTGCGGCCACCGTAAGCATGTCGGTCCGCGACGCGGAGAGCCTGGGCGCCGCCCTCGCACGCTGCCATGCCGCTTTGAACGGACGCATCAAAAACCTCGCCGGCATCTTCATCGAGCCCAAGCTGTGATAAAAATTGGCTCGACCTCGTACGACGCTCTTTTCATGGACAGCGCCTCGATACCTTTCGCTCAGGGTGAATGAGCCGTGCTCGCCGACGACGTCACTCGTGCTGGTGCCCACGGACGGCACCCGAATCGGCGAGTTTCCCTCGCGCCATGTTTACACACACCGAATATAGATATCATATATCCGTAATTTTTCCTGACCTCCTCACTTTCGAAACGGATCCATGGTCTTAAAGAGCCAAGTCGAGTGGGCGCTGCATTGCTGCGCCATCCTCGCCAGCCTCCCAGAGGGGCGCTATCTGTCGACCAAGGCCCTCGCGGAATTGCACGGGCTTCCGAAGGAATATCTGTCCAAGGCCCTGCAGAGCTTGTCTCAGGCGGGACTTGTGCATTCGACCCTCGGTCCATCCGGCGGATACCGGCTCGCAAAGCAGCCAGAAGAACTGACCTTTCTGGATATCGTAGAGGCCGTGGAGGGCACATCGCGGACCTTCGTTTGCGCCAATATCCGCGCCAACAATCCCTGCCGCCCGAAGGGTCATTGCGACAGCAGCCCATGCGCCATCGCTCGCATCATGTGGGAGGCCGATGAAGTTTGGCGGCAAAAGCTGCGCGACGTCGCGTTATCGGATCTTGTAAAGAGGCTGTCGCGGGAAACGCCTCGAGCGCTATGGAAGGACACGTTCGAATGGGTTCTCAACCGAGCAGGTTGAGCGCATACCAATGAGAGGAAGCCGAGCTAAAGCCGACGATCAACCGATCGTTGTTCAGTTCGTCATTCCGCTATTTCCGATCGGAAAAGTCAGTTCCTTCTGTGCGGTATCGACCACGAATACAGCGAGCAACTTCGCCGACTCAGTCTTGCTGGCGTTTTCGCTGACGCCGTGGCGATCGCCCGGCAATTCCGAAAAGCTTTCACCGGCCTTATAGATTTTGACAGGACCATCATTGACCTGACTGCGGATCGCGCCTTCGAGGACGGTCGCGTAGATGAATGCGGACGCGGGATGTGTGTGGCCCTCGGAGAAGCCACCCGGAGCGTACTCGACGAGAACGCCCTTCATGCTCTTGCCCGGCACATTCGGCAGTTCATGGTTATAGACCAGCGTAACCTTTGCACCTTGCCGCCACCGGGCGTGTCTTGCGCAAGCGCTGAACTCGATAGGAGAGCCATCAGGGCGATGGCAAAAGCGAATGACTTGTTCATATCTACCGTCCTTTAATGACTGAGGCGCCGGGCCGCCATCAGACGACCCACGCGCACGTGGTTATTTTCTGGGCGTCGTCGCGAACCAGCGATCGAAGTCGATGCGGCCCACGCGGGGATGGTTGTTGGAGACGAGCGAATCGTCCTCCAACTTGGTCCCGAAGTACTGGGCATTCGGATCTGCGACGACGGTGCGGGGATCTCCAATTGCTTTGAGGTAGCGCGCGACGAAATCGCAGAGACGCGCGCGTTCCGGACCGGAGATTTCGATGAGGCCATTGGTCGGTGCGCCAAGAGCCGCGTCCGCCACAAAATCGGCGACGTCATCGGAGGCGATCGGCTGCAGGTATCCCGTCGACAGGTGAGTGGTTTCGCCAACCGTGCCCGCTTGGGCGATACCGCCGAGGAATTCCAAGAACTGCGTGGAACGTACGATCGTGTAGGGGATGCCAGATTCCCGAATGATTTTTTCCTGTGCGACTTTGGCTCGAAGATAGCCGCTGTCCGGCAGCCGATCTGTGCCGACGATGGAAAGCGCGACGTGATGCTTCACGCCGGCCTTCTTTTCCGCAGCTATCAGATTTCTGCCCGACGTCTGGAAAAATTCGAGCACGGCCTTGTCTTCAAAGGACGGTGAGTTCGCAAGGTCGATTACTACTTCAGTATTCTCGAGCGCTTCCGCCAAGCCCTCGCCCGTGATGGTGTTGACGCCAGTATTCGGAGCAGCGGCAACTACCTCATGCCCCTTCTTACGTAAACGCTCAGCAGTCTTGGAACCGATCAAGCCAGTTCCGCCAATGATGACGATTTTCATCACAACCTTCCTCCATATTACGGATGTCATACATCCTTAAGGATATATATTATCCTCAATTGAAGAAAAGTAAAGACCCTCTGACACAGCCAAGAAACGAACGGGAAGGAACGGGAGAAGACTAAGCAATGGCCTAGTCGCTCATAGCGCCCGCTAGTGACCGAAGCAGCCTCTTCGTCATTCAATTTGCCAACCCTAGCCTGCTCGAATCCCGTCGTTGCAACGATGCAGGCGGAATCGGACTGGGGCATCGAATGCTTTAAGAATGCCTTCAGTTTCCCGTGCTAGCTTGCGGCCACTCGCATCGCCGCTATGGATTTTTCGTCATCGCGGAATACGGCGCGACCAGCACGTCCACACATATAAGGTCGGCTTGAACCGACATCGGGAGGGAAGAAATGCGCCGCATCGCGTTTGCGTTTGCAGCATTCATAGCTTGTTTCTGCGCTCAAGCCGTCGACGCGCCAAAGAAGATCTATGCACAGGAATTGATCGACCAGGTTGTGGCAACGCATCCTGAAGTCGCCGGCATCGAAGTTCACGTGACGCCACCGAAAGCTGCGGACAACATCGTGATCGCCGCCTACAACGGGCGTCTCGGCGAGAAGGCTGATCCAGAAGACCTTGACGTGATCAAAACCGGCAAACCAAATGCCGGCGTCAATAGTGCAGGCGACCGTTACGAAGTCAACCTGCCGCTGTTCGACGTATCGCATCGGACCGTTGGCAGCATCGGCATCGCATTCAAGTACAAAGCGGGTGACGACAGGGCGGCGCGCGGCAAGGAGGCGACGGAGATACGTGATCGCCTGTCGCGGCGTATCTCGCACGTGGCGAACTTGATGGAAAAAAATCCGATCGATCCGGCCGTGCCGATGAGCACATTGGCGCAGAAACTCGTCGACGAGGCGCTGGATGCGAACAAGGATGTCCTCATCATCGCGATGCACGCCGCAGCGCCGATCAAGGCGGAGTATCCGATCGTCGCCTCGAACATCGGCCGCATAGGAAAGCCCGCAGACGAGGACGACATGGGCGTGATCAAGAGCGGCAAGCCGAAGCTGGAGCTCAACGAATCGGGCGACCGGTTCGAGTCTCTGGGTGTGCTGCACGACACCGGCGGCAAGGTGATCGGCGCGGTCGGCGTGGTCTTTCCCTACAAGAAGGGCGACGACCAACAGGTGATGCACTTGCGTGCAGAAAAGATCCGCGCGGCGATGGCGGCACAGATCGCGCGCGCCGATGCACTACTTCAGCCTGTGCATTGACCACGCCGCGCTGCGATTGCGGCGTGCATCCAAGGAAACGAACATGACGACACGCAAACACTTCATTCGCACCTTGATCGCGATTCTTGTTGCCTCCCTGGCGTCGCATGCGACTGCCGCGCGGGACGTGACCGCGACCGACGCGAATCAAGCGCCAGTGCTCGAGGCGGCCGGCAAGGTGGAACTGCCCGGTTACGAAGGCGACTTCGACCATTTCGAAGTCGATCTCAAGGGCAATCGCCTGTTCCTTGCCGCCGAAGACCACAACACGCTTGAAGTCTTCGACCTGAAATCGCTCCAGCATCTGAAGACGATCGAAGGCCTGGAAACTCCGCACGGCCTGCGGTACCTGCCCGACGTGAACAAGCTTGTCGTGACCCAGACCGGCTCCGATGGCGAGACCAAAGTCATCGATGGCACGAGCTACAAGATTGTCGGCTCGTTCAAGCACACCAAGGGCGCCGATTCGATGGCCTACGACGCGACGCGCAAGCGTCTGTACGTTGTCGCGGGCGGGCGTGACATGAAGCAAACCAGCACCTGGCTGGCCGAGATCGATCCCTACACCGGCAAGAACTACGGAGAGATCAAGTTCGACACCGACAAGATCGAGGCGATGGCGATCGAGGAGCGCGGCGACAAAATTTTTGTCAACGTCACGGGCAAGAAGGAGATAGCCGTGGTCGACAAGAACACGCGCAAGGTCATCACGACTTGGCATGTCGAGACCAAAGGTGACAATGCGCCGCTCGCGTTCGACGAGAGTACACACCGTCTGTTCGTCATCACGCGCAATCCCGGCACGCTGATCGTCCTCAATGCCGACACGGGTGCCTCGGTCGCCGAATTCAAGGCACCAGAGCGCTGTGACCAGGTGATCTTCGACAAGACGGCCAAGCACGTTTATGCGCTTGGCGGCGACGGCCACATCGGCGTGTTCTTAGAAAAGGATGCCGATCACATCGAAGCGCTGCAGACCATTACGACGGCGCCCGGGGCTAAGACGGGCATTCTCGTGCCCGAGTTGCACAAGATGTTCGTCGCGGCTTCGCCGGGCGACACCAAGGCGACCGCTGCGGTGCTGATCTACAACGTGAAATAGAAGGCACCGGCGATGGTCGCTGCGAGCGGCTGCCGAGCGGGACAGCTTCAACAGGAGCCACGCGCAAGACAACGTACGTCCACAACAACCATAGCCGGGACCGAAGAGTCCCGAAATTGCCCTCGGGAGGGAGTTATGCGCAGCCGTAAATTTATTTCGTTGGGAATGATGTCGACTTTGGCGCTGAGCGTCAGCGCGGCGCTGGTTGCCGATGCCTATGCGCAGGAGAAGCAGGGCGCAGAGAAGAACGAGACGCAAAAATTGGGCGAGGTCAGTGTCACCGGCAGCGCGATCCGTTCCGCCCCCGATGAAGTCGTTGTGCCCGTGGTGACGATTGATGCGGAAAAAATCGCGCAGTCCGGCGTCAGCACCAACGCGCTCGAGTTGCTGCGCAAGCTCGTTCCCGCATTTGCCGGCCGCAGCAATTCGGGCAACAGCAACGCCAACAACAACAATCAGAACACCGCCGGTGGATCGCAGGTGCAGTTGCGCAATCTGCCAACCCTGGTCCTCATCAACGGGCGCCGTGCTGCCAACAGCGGCATCGGGGGCCTCAATGGCAAGAACTTCGTCGACATTGGCCAGATTCCGGCGCAGGCAGTCGACCGAATAGAAGTTCTCGCCGATGGCGCGTCTTCTCTGTACGGCTCCGACGCGATCGGCGGCGTGGTCAACTTCATTCTCAAGTCCGACTACGAAGGCGTAACCGCCGGTTCACGCTGGGGTGATGCGGATGGCAATTATAGTGAGCGCTCGGCTTGGATCACCGGCGGCGGCACCCTCGCAGGCGTGAAAATCGTGGCGACATTGAGCGCCAATCTTTCCGATCCGCTGTATCAGAACACGCGTTCGTTCACGAGTCCGCTTTACGGCAAGACCTCGTCGATTCCCGGCGCGGTCGGCGGCGCGAGCTATCTTCTCAACCCAAGCTTGTATTCGCCACGCCAGAACAATCCTGTCGGCGCGAACGCGACGGCGAATTCGATAACGGATCTGGTCAACAACGGCACGTATCTCAAGACCACACCGGCCGCAATCGCCGCTGGCTTCGATATTTCTCCGTATCAAACCTTGCTATTGCGTCAAAACAACGTGGCGTTTGTAGCGAATCTTTCAAAGACGCTAATCGAAGACAAACTCGAGGCATTCGGCGACGTGGAAGCATCGCATGGACGCAGCTTCACGCGCTGGGCGCCGGTCGCGGCAACCGGAATCGCGGTACCCGCAGGGGCACCCTACAATCCGTTGAAGACGGTATTCAGCGGCGTCGCCTTCAGTTATCTTCCCGATACGCACAACTTCTACAACGACGTGACCGCCTACCGCGCGACCGCCGGACTGCGCGGCCACTTCAACGAGGACTGGTCGTGGGAAGCCGCGGCGGTCTACAGTCGCAGCGATCTCGATCAGACGCAGGCGAATCTGATCTACAAGCCGAACCTCGCCAAGGCTATCGCCGGCGGCTACGACGCGAACGGCAATCCGGTCGCGGGCGGTGCCTACAGCAAGGTTTACGGCGGCTATTCCTTGAGTGGTCCGCTCGTGCTGCAGCCCGCGCTTGATCCGTTCGCTCTGGCTGCCGGTATCGATCCGGCTTCGCTCACCAATCTCATCGGAAACGAATTGATCGGTGCAAGCAGCCAGCTGGCCTCGTTCGACGTTAGTGTCAATGGCAAGCTGTTTCATCTGCCGGCCGATGAGGTGGAGATCGCGACAGGTGTCAGCGGGCGCCGTGAAAGTCTGTCCGGTCATGCCGATGCGAACGGTCGCGTGACCGATCCGGCTACCGGAAGCACCACAGGAAACGACCAGCAATGGCTCGGAGGCACCTACGCCGATCCGTTCTCGAAGAGCCGCGACATCTACGGCGCATTTGTCGAATTGCGCGTGCCGATCACCGGCAAGGAATGGAATTTCCCCGGGGCGCAGGCACTCGATCTCACGCTCGCCGGTCGCGAGGAAAAGTATAGCGATGCGGGTTCTTCCTTCGTGCCGAAGGTCGGCATACGTTGGGAACCGTTCGACAAACAGTTCATTGCGCGTGCCAATTACTCGAAATCCTTCAGCGCTCCGTCGCTGTACGCGGAGTACGGTCCCACCGACACGCGTCAGGTTGGAGCCGGCGTAATCCAGGGCGTATTCGGCAACAACTACACCGCGATGCCGTTCAACGGCGAGGACGGCAACAACCCGAACCTCAAGCCTGCGAAATCGACCTCGAAGCTGATTGGCTTCACTCTGCGGCCCGACGCGGTGCCTGGACTATCGCTTGCGGTCGACTATTCCAACATCACGTTGAAGGGATTCGCGGGCGGCATCGGCTTCAACACCATCCTGACGAGCATTAACTCGCTGGGCTCGGCCTCGCCATATTTCGCCAATCTCGCCGTCGACGCATTCCCCGGGCAATCAGGCGCCGCGCAACCATTCACTCACCCCGGCGATCTACTCGCGTTTCTCACCAGCTCGGCGACCGGCAAAGGCGACCCGAATCAAGCGAATCGGTTGTATGTGATCGATCAGTTCCGCAATCTCGCTTCGTTGACCGAGCACTCGTTCACGATCTCGGGAGACTACCTGATACCGACCGAACGCTTCGGTACATTTCGTTTGTCCACCGCGGGCGCCATATTCAACAAATTCAATTTCCAGCCGTTGCCCGGTGGGGCGTACATCGAGTACGCGGGCCACACCAACAACGCCGGCGCGAGCGGCGGATTCGGCGGCACCTTGCCGAAGTATCGCTTCTACTCGACCCTTAACTGGACCGACGGAAATTGGGATCTGACGCTCGGCAACACGTACGCCTCCGCGGCGAGCGATACCGGCGTGAACGGCACTTCGACACCTGAAATCCACGTAAGCGGCTATATGTCGTGGGACGTTCGTGTCGGCTATGACATCCATCCCGCCAACGACAAACAAATCAAGGACGTCAAAGTCGCGGTCGGCGTCAACAACATCGCAAACCGCATGCCGCCGCTCGCCCCGCGTGCTTTCGTCGACAACAATGCCGATGTGTCGACGTATTCACCGCTCGGACGGTTGACCTACGCCTCGGTCGAACTGCAATTTTGAGTTCGACAACGCAACCCCGCGAGCGAATCGCGGGAAGCGGTCCGGGATCGTGACGATAAGAGGCCAAAGTTCATGGGCTGGCCGATATTCGGTGGCATGATAGCGTTGTTACGTGGGCATTGGACCGGGTGACGCCATGAAGCTGCTCTTGACCGAAGACGATGAAATGATCGGATCAGGTTTGCGCAAGGGTCTGCGCCAAGAATCGATGGCCGTCGACTGGGTACGCGACGGTCGTTTGTCGCTGCGAGCGCTCGTCGATGGCGACTACGATCTTTGGTTGCTCGATTTGGGCCTGCCCGATTGCGATGGCATAGACCTCCTCAGGCAATCGCGCGAACGCAACGTCGCAACGCCGGCTTTGATACTCACGGCACGGGACTCCGTTACGGACCGAATCAAAGGACTAAATAGTGGTGCAGACGACTATCTGCCCAAACCATTCGACTTGAACGAATTGGTGGCGCGTTTGCGCGCCCTGCACCGCCGCTCGATGGGCATTTCGGACGCATCCTTGCGCTATGGCGAACTGGTTCTGATTCCTGCAACGCATGAGGCAACCTGGGCGGGCCGGCCGCTGCTTCTTTCCCATCGGGAATTTGCCGTGCTCGAGGCGTTGCTTGAACGCCCGGGCGTGGTGCTTTCAAGACAACGGTTAGAAGAAAAGCTCTACGGCTGGGGCGAGGAAGTTCAGAGCAACACGATTGAAGTGCATATTCATTCCTTGCGTCGAAAGCTCGGCGTCGGCTTCATCCGCAACGTACGTGGCGTCGGCTACGTGCTGCAGGCCCAGACGTGACTTCCATTCGAGGAGCGCTGCTCTGCTGGCTCAACGGAGGTCTGTTGTTGTGTTGTCTTGCCGCGGCCGCAGCGGTGTACTCACTCGTCGAAAACGAGGTGGGCGAACTCAACGACTACCAGTTGCGACTGGTGGCAGAGTCGATTTCGAGCAATCCGCTCGAAGCAGTCAGGAACGACGCCTCGAAACGCACTGATTTCGATATCGACGACGATGACCAGTTCATCATCCAGACTTGGGATCCCGATGGAACTCAAACCTACTCCTCGGTTCCCGCACTCGGTCTGCAACTGGATCGGCAAAATGGCTATAAAACCGTAGCGACAGCATCAGGGCCTTGGCGTATCTATTGCGCGCTCATGCGTGGACGATATATACAAGTTGGACTGCAGCTCAGAGCCCGTAACCAACTTGCAGTGCGTATCGCGCTGCGCGCGATCGTTCCGCTTCTACTTCTGTTTCCATTGGTCAGCGCGCTGGTCTGGATCGTAGTCAACAGAGGACTACGCCCACTGACGCGGGTGATGAGATCTCTCAAAGAGCGGTCGGCGACAGCGCTTCAGCCGCTGCCAACGGAGGGCTTGAAGGCAGAGATCTTGCCACTCGTTTTGGCCCTCAACGATTTGCTTGAACGGCTTTCCCGCGCGATTACCGTGCAACGTAATTTCGTTGCCGACGCTGCGCATCAGTTGCGCACCCCTCTTGCCGCCGTGCGTTTACAAATGCAGTTGGCTCAGCGTGCGCAATCTTCCGACGAACGGATTTCTGCTTTCGATGATCTTGCCAATGGTGTCAACCGCGCCGCGCACCTTGTGGAGCAGCTTCTGACCTTGGCAAAACATGAACCCGACGGCATTCAATATCGGATGCTCCCTCTCGATCTGGCTGACGTTGTGACTCTCGTTGTCAATGAATGCTCTCTTCTCGGACGCGAAAAAACGATCGATCTGCAGGTGCGCGCCGAAGAGCCCGTCGGGATCGTGGGTGATCTCGAAGCGTTACGCGTCATGTTGCAGAACCTCATCGAGAATGCCATTCGCTACACTCCGTCTTTCGGGCGTGTAGAAGTGCGCGTCGACGGCGGCGATCGGCAAGCTCGCATCGAAATCTCCGATACGGGCCCCGGCATTCCGGAGGTCGAGCGCGAGCGCGTTTTCGACAGGTTCTTCCGCCGTCAAGGGACGCAGCAAACCGGAAGCGGCCTCGGTCTCGCGATCGTTCGAAACATCGCTTCGCGGCATCGTGCTGTCGTCCGTCTGCTGACGGCATCGAACGGCAACGGCTTGCTCGTCAGAGTCGAGTTTCCGAAGCAAGCGGCATGAGCCGGTATTCTTCGTTCACGAATTATTCGCCGCGATCAACGAAAGTGCGGCCCTAGCCCGGTAAAGGGCCAGCGCGCGCAGGCTTCCTGCAGATGTCCTCCGCCGTCGCTCACCAAGCCTAGCGCCCTAAATATGCCTCTCCAAAATCGCGTCACGCCGTTCGGCGATATCGTTGCTATCGACCAACGCGGCTTGTTCACCGGAAACCGTGGCATTATCCATGATGTCGCGAGCAAGACGTTGTTGAACCGTCGTTGGTCAAACAAGGCATGGATCACTTGCGCCCTGAGTTACAAGGGACATTGGCGCGATGTCATGGCGCAGCGCAGTTGGACGGAGTTGTTCTTTCTTGACGAGGCCGTGGCGCTCTCCGCAGGCCATCGTCCCTGTTTCGCATGTCGCCGCGCATCGGCCGAGGCGTTTCGTGCCACATGGGCCAAAGCACACGGGTTGAATGTGCCGCCATCCGCACCGGCAATGGATGCGATTTTGCACAGCGAGCGGCTCAACCATCGCCACAAGCGCATCCATCCACTCACTGTGCCGCTTGCCGATCTCCCTGACGGCGCGGCCGTTGTGCACGACGACGCAGCCTTCGTAATCGTCCAAAGGCGCGCCTATCGCTGGAGCGAAGGTGGCTATGATTTCGCGCCGCACCTCTCGCATGCCGACGGTCTGCTTACACCACCGTCGACTTTGCGTGCAATGTGTGCCGGCTATCGGCCTCTCCTGCATCCGACAGTAGAGCGATATCGACTTGACTGAGCTGTTAGCCGCTGGGGGGCAGGAAGACTGCTCAGCGCTTTAGGGGACTTCCGACGCATCCGTGCGGCCCACGGTGCAGCTAGTCCGTGAGCTGTTTACAACGATGCATTGATCAAACGCTCCAGATCGCCTCTTCAACACGATTGCGTCCATGGCTCTTCGCGCTGTACAAGGCGGTGTCTGCGGCTTCAAACAATGTCCTTTCGTCATTGTTGATAGGCACGACGGCTGCAACCCCAATGCTGACCGTAACAACTCCGTGAGGATTGTTCTCATGTGGAAGCGACATTGTGCGGACCCCTAAGCAAATTTTCTCGGCGACAACGAAAGCATCGGATACATCAGCACCGGGAATCAGAACGGCAAACTCTTCGCCGCCTAGGCGAACACATAAATTGCCACGTTGCTGAACAGTTGCACGAATGACCCCGGCAATAGCGATGAGGCACTGGTCGCCGGCCGCATGTCCATAGGTATCGTTGTATGCTTTGAACAGATCAACGTCGATCAGCAGAAGCGAGATCGATTGACGCTCGTGCGCTGCGCGCCGCCACTCGGTCTTCCGGAACACTTCGAACTGACGTCGATTGGGCAGTCCTGTGAGCGAATCGAGCAACGCTTCGTTTCGATGGTGCTGGGCGACGTCGAGAAGCACCGCAAGAAATATGGCCAATGAAAAAGCGATGCTCACGACGTTGCCGACATCTCGCGCCATCATCACGATGTCCGTCGAGATCGGACCGCCTCCTGACAATCGTGCCGCATGAATCAGGGGTATCGCCACCGCGATTATCGATAGCGTCATCGCCACAACAACGCCGAACAACAGTTTGTCGACCTTTTGCTTCAGGTGTCGCCGCATTGTGGCCAGGGCGATTCCGGTAAGCGCAAGGCGCATCATGAGCCTGATCAGGAGTTCGACCCATTTCAAGTAAGGAAAAAGGACAAGCCAGGCGGTAACCGAGGTGACGCTGATATAAAGCGCGAGGCGCGTGCGAAGCGCGAACTTGGCTTCGCCGATGCGATCCTGCAATCCGTGCATCTGCAGGAAAATCGACGTGAGGAAAAGCGCTTGCGGCAATATTTCCGGCCTCAATGAGGCGGAACGAAAGTCAGGGAGCAGCAACAAATCGCACGCTGCCCAGCACAAGTATCCCCATCCCCAAAAAAGCGCCGGTCGGACGTTCCACCATCGCCAGATAATCAGGAATGCGACGCCCAACAAGGTGAGCGTCAGAGTCACCATGACTACCAACGAGCACCTCCAATCAGATTCAGTCTGCCGCCCGTGCCGGGCGAAGCGAGGCGCTTGCTCTCGCTAAGATCAATCCGAATAGGGCATCGCACAGACCCCCCGTCCATCTACGTAGTTAATGGCGATGAGCGGATCATGCGATCGTTGCCTCGAACCGCGATATTTTCAATCTGCGTGATTATACGTGAACTGCATCACACTCCAAGCTTTCTGCGCAGTCTCAGACCGTGAGCTGGCCGGTCGTACTCTTGGCGCATGATCACGCTGGACGACGCGCGCAACGCCGCAAACTGGAACGACCACTTGGGTTGGGTCGTGCAGGCGAACCGGAGTCGGCTTGAACTATTTCGTTAGACGACGCTGCTCGATAGCCACTCGCCAATGGCGTCTTCGGGTCGATGCCAGCCCTTCCCTACCCGCGATAAGCCTGGCTAATCGTGCAAGACTTTACCTGCGGCTGCCCAAAGGCTCTGCTTCTGGGTGAAGTCGAAATACGAGACAGTTGCTGAAATGTCTGCCGATTGCAGATCGAGATTCGAGCCTTTCTCCAGTATTGAAGGGAGATTGCGTCCACATCCGGGACGACGATAGGATCGATTGCCGACGTGTTTGTTGCTTCTGCCTCTCCTTCAAGCGAAGAGCCCGTCAAGCGATCGAGTGCCGCATTTTCTCCAGAAGATGGGGCCGCGCACCTTACTCCGGGTAGATTCGCCTTTACGAAAAGTGCAGCCTGCGCGTATCGCGCACCGATGGCAACGGACAGATCAAGTATTCCGCTCATGGCCAATTTCTGCCGCTACCTCCTGCTTCTTCTACTTATTGCAGCATTCACGACATTGCGGGGGCAGGAAAGCTACTTTCGCACCTACGATGAAAATGCCGGGTTCAGCTCCGGCGAAATCAAAGCCCTTGCACAGGATGAGGCCGGTTTCATCTGGATCGGCACGCAACGCGGCCTGATTCGCTTTGACGGACGCAACTTTGTTCCCTGGGGCGCGGATCAGATCAAGGATCCGATCGCCCCGCTCGGTCTCGTTCGCGGCGCAGACGACGAACTGCTGATCCGGACGCGGAGCAGCCGCTCTTTGCGTTTGTGGCGGCGTACACGCGATGCGGTGGAACCTGTGTTGGGCCCTGAGGGCAAGCCGATCGAGAATTCGATCGCGCTGGCATTCGACGCCCGCGGCGATCTCTGGACTGTGCTCGGCAAGGAACTGTGGCGGCGCGATCGCGCAATGCAGTGGCAGCGCGCGGGGCAAGGCATACCAGCAACGGAAAATTTCCGGGGCTTGCGCGCAGCGGGGCAGTCCATGATCGCTGTGACCGATGAGGCGATCTGGCGCCTGCGAGACACCGCCGCTGCGGAACTCGTACTTCGTGGCGGTGTGTTCGACAGAGTCGCCGGTGACGACGACGTGCTGTGGTTGAGCAAGCGCACCGGCACCGACGT
>Ga0207647_10000827_pt1 | contig 24036 bp, 21 predicted proteins | sample KBSCornC2_FD_184295 | JGI IMG/M metagenome (GOLD analysis project Ga0207647, IMG submission 184295) | Corn rhizosphere microbial communities from Kellogg Biological Station, Michigan, USA - C2 (SPAdes) (version 2) | ecosystem: Host-associated > Plants > Roots > Rhizosphere ... | reverse complement strand
TGGCTGACGCCGCCAATAATACGGCGCTTATCGGCCTCGTCTCACCCAACCTTGATGTGATCCGGACGCTGATCGACACGGCGATCGACGCCGATGAAGGCAGCGTGAGGCGGGAAAATCTGCTCCACGCCGCGCTCGGCCTTATCGACGCCTTTCTCGTCAAAAAATGGAGGCGGGCGATGGCGGACATTGAAACAGCCGCTTTCAGCACCGCCGCCTGGGTCCGCCGCTTGGAGGCGCTGGGCGGCTACGTGATGCATCATGACGGCCAATGGCGAGTGCTGATGCCACTTGAGAACCTCAACGAGGTGCGATCACTTAACGCCGAGATCAACCCGCCTGGGACCGCGTTGGCTGTCCGGCAGTATGCGAGCGGCCGGCCCTGAAACTTACCGGTGCCGGGGACATTGCCCCGTTGGCTTCGGCTGGCCGGGCCGTGCTTTACCAATAGGGCCCCACGTAGCCGTAGGGACTATAATAGCCGAAAATCAGCTCGCCATGTTTGCGATGGCTGGCGCCGCCGAGTTCCCTCAGTTCCGTCCGATCATAATGGGGGGCGCCCTTCAATGCAGCTTTGTCTAGCGGGACGACATAGCCGCCATTATCGATGCTATAATCGAGAAGGGACCATGGAATGGGATGGAACCTATCGCGGATGCCGAGAAATCCGCCAAAGGACATGATCGCATATTTGACCTTGCCGCTGCTTTTCTCGATCGAAAGATCATCGATGTGGCCGAGCCGTTCTCCTGCCCGATTGTAGACAGGGGTGTCGTTTACGCGGCTGGCCAGGATGAGTTCGTGCTCGTGTTCGTTCACCGTTTCAGAGATTGCCTGATCCATGATACTCGCCTCCTCGCGGCCTTAACCCGGCCGCAGCTGCCTATCTTGCATGGATACCAAATCAACTCACACGCTGCCCTAGCGTTCCACGGCGCGCGCCCGGCAATGGCTGGCGGGGTTTCTTTTTGCCTCTTGATTCGGACATCGTGCGGACACGGAATCTGCCGCGGACATGCGAAGCCCTCTCAGAGCTTCTAAGTTATTGTATTTTTCGTTGGAAATTGGCGCGCCCGGAACGATTCGAACGTCCGACCCTCAGATTCGTAGTCTGATGCTCTATCCAGCTGAGCTACGGGCGCGCGGGAGTGGCGGGCATAGTCGGCAAGAAGGGATGACGCAAGCCCGTTGCGGGGAATATGCAGGCTGCTAAAGCGAGCGCATGCAGCGGCAGCCCTTTCTCGGCTTTACATCGGCGCTCGTGCTCGCGCTCCTGACGCAAGCCTGCGCGCCCGTCACGGATCATCCCTCCTTGGCTCCCCGCGCGATCGAGCGTTTTTCGGTGGACGAGGAGCCCGTAGCGGCGGCGCCAACAGCAGCGCCGATTGCCGCGAATGCTTCGCAAGAGCAGCGCATCCAGGCGCTGGTCGCTAAGGCGCGCGAAAGCGACGCCAGCTTCCAGGAGCGAATGCGCCAGAGCCGTACCGCCGTGGACGAGGGTGCTGGCGCCAGCATAGGCAGTGAAGCGTGGGTGCAGGCTCAACAAGAGTTGACCCGCGCCGAAACCGCGCGGACCGGCGTGACGGACAGCCTTGCCGATATCGAAGCGGTTCAGCTTGCAGCGGCGCAGGCCGGATCCGGTCCTGGCGAGTCAGCTATGATCGAATCTGCACGTTCCGATATCAGCGCGATGGACGCAAGCGAGCAGGCGGAGATAGACGCGCTGCGCAACCGATTGCTCAGCCCGTGAAGCCGCTCATGCAGTGGCATAGCTGCTGTTGGGAACGGAAGCACGAACGCCAGCCTCGCGCCGCTCTTCCAACCGCATGCGATACAATATCGCGAGCAATAGAATGGCCGCAAAGAACAGATAGGATTGTACGAGATTGAGCGGGCTATGCGCAAAATAGCCCGTGCCGGGCACATAATGCGTCGCGACCACATAGCTCATTGCCAGCCCGACCACGGCCCACGGCTTGCCCCATGCGGCAGCGAGCGCCGCGCCATAGATCGGAAAGATCACCCCATAATGATGATCCCAGGCCACCGGTGATGCCATCGTGGCGCTAAGCGCCATCGCGCAGAAATCGAGCGTGCGCTCGATCGGCCGGCCCCGCGATCGCCAGAACAAGGCCGGCACCAGGATCAGGATCGAGCTGACCAGCGTGCCGGCATAGATTGTCGGATGATAGGGCGGCAGCCCCTCGCGCCAGTGCAGATTGTTGTAATGGACAGGATCGCTGAGCGATACCAGTCGCCCGATCAATCCGTTGACCGATTGATTGGCATAAAGCGACTCGCCATGCTGCGAAAGGAAGGAGAGCACCCGCAGATAGCCGAGATGGTTCTCAAGCCCGAAGTACAGCAGCGAAACGCCAAAGGCCGCGCCGCACAGCGCCATGATCCCGGTGCAGAAGCGCCACTCGCCGCGTAGCAACGCCCAGAGCAGCAGCACGCCCAGTTGCGGCTTGATCAGGCAGGCGAGCCCGATGAACACGCCGGACAGCGTTCGCCGCCCGCCGACCCAGGCGGCGAGGCCAAGCCCAAACAGCGCATCGATCCAGACCTGCGCCTGACCAACCTCAAAACCATGGGCAAACGGGTAGAAAGTGACCAGCAGGCCTGCGATCACCGCCTGCCTTCCCAGCCGCTGCGCAACTGAACCGGGATCGATCCCGCGCAAGCCCAGCATGCAATCGATCGTGAAACCCGTCGCCGCTGCGAGCGCCAGGAGCGAGATCAGCAGGGTGACGGTTTCGAACGGGACCGGCCCGAAATCCGGTCCGGCCTCGACCCCCATGGCGAAAAACAGCGCCGCGGGGGGGTATTGGAATTTTTCGACCGGCGCGAAGAACACCTTGCGATAGACGTCGACGCCATCCGGGCTGCGCCAAACACGCAGGGCATTTTCCATCGGCTCCCAAGAGTCCGTTCGCGACTGCAGCGTTACGACCCGCCATGCCGCGTCCAGCACCGTTCCGCCATGATGAGAAGGCTGGACGAGCTGGAGAACCAGGCCAAGGCCGATACAGCCCAGGACAAGCATTGCTGCCAACCACAACGTGAGCGTGCGAGTGGAATATTGTCCGTACGCCGTGACGCGCAAATCGAGCCCCCTGCAAATCCCGCTCAAGAATGCGATAAATTTCGCAGCGCAGCAAGGCAGTTAACCCATTCGGCAATTCAAGCTTTCGTTGCCTCTGCGTGGCGCCTGCCGTTCAACACATATTGTCGCACGCCGTTGCGGTTGCTTTCGATCTCTTCCGACCTCAGCTCCCGAAGAAATTTGGCCGGCCTGCCCGCCCAGAGCTCGCCAGAGCGGATGACCTTTCCGGCAGTCAGCATGGCGCCCGCTGCAAGCATGCCGTCGCCTTCGATCGTCGCCCCGTTGAGCACGACCGCGCCAAGGCCCACGAAGGCGCGATCCTCAAGCGTGCAGCCGTGCAGCATCACCATATGCCCCACGAGGCAATCCTCCCCGATGATCGTGGGGTAGCCCGCATCTCCATTCTGCGGCGAATCGCAATGGATGACGGTGCCGTCCTGCACGTTGCTGCGCGCGCCGATGCGGACCCGGTTCACGTCGCCGCGGATCACGCAATTATACCAGACGCTGACATCAGGCCCGATCTCGACATCGCCGATGATGCGGCAACCCGGCGCGATGAATGCGCTGTCGGCGATCCGTGGCGTGACGCCATCGATTGAAATGATCGTCGTGTCCTTCATAGTCCTGTCCATTCGGTGCCGGCGAGGCGGTAGACGATCGTCGCGTTCAGCGCATCGCTGAACGACGGATCGTGAAAATCGAGATCGGGCCGGCGCCTCATGCCCAGCCGCTCCATCAGCCCCCAGCTCGCGCGGTTACCCGCCACGGTGAAGGCGTAGACGCAGTCGGCGCCGAGGATGCCGAAAGCGCGATCGAGCGATGCAGCAGCCGCCTCGCGGGCATAGCCCTTGCCCCACATTTCCTCGCGGAAGCCCCAGCCCGTTTCAAACGCGCCGATGAGATCAGTGCCTTGCGCATCGACCCGCTTGAGACCGCAATAGCCGAGAAACACCCCGTCCCCGCGCCGCTCCACCGCCCAGAAGCAGAAGCCTTGCTCGGTGTTCATCCGCTGCATCCGCTCGGTCACCGATCCCGTGCGCCGCGGCGCCATATCGCCGTCCTCGAGCCAGCGCTTGTAGGTGGGCGTTTCCATCTGGCGGACGAGCTCATCGTCGCCGTCGCGCCAGGTCCGCAGGTGAAGGCGCGGCGTCTCGATGACGATTTCGCTCACTGCCCCAACAGCCGCGCGGCGTGCGCGGCATGATAGGTAAGCACGGCGGAGCAGCCGGCACGCCTGAACGCCATCAGCGTTTCCAGCACTAGCGCATCGCGATCGCCCGCGCCGGCAGCGACGGCCGCCTCGATCATCGCATATTCGCCAGACACCTGATAAGCGAACACCGGCACCTCGAACCGCTCCTTCACCCGCCGAATGATATCGAGATAGGGGAGGCCGGGCTTGACCATGACGCTATCCGCACCCTCGGCGAGATCGAGCGCGACTTCGCGCAACGCCTCCTCGGCATTGGCAGGGTCCATCTGATAGCTTTTCTTGTCGCCCTTCAGCAGCCCGCCCGAACTGACCGCGTCGCGAAACGGACCATAGAATGCGCTCGCATATTTGGCGGCATAGGCCATGATCTGCACATTGACATGCCCCTCGCCTTCTAGCGCCGTCCGGATCGCCCCTACGCGTCCATCCATCATGTCGGACGGCGCGATGATGTCCGCCCCTGCCCGCGCCTGATTGAGCGCCTGGGCAATCAGCACCTGGGCGGTCGCGTCGTTAAGGACGTAGCCTGTCGCATCGACCAGGCCGTCATGTCCGTGCGCCGTATAGGGATCAAGCGCGACATCGGTGAGGACGCCGACCTCGGGAACTGCATCTTTGATCGCCCGGATCGCGCGGCACATAAGATTGTCGGGGTTGAGTGCTTCCCGCCCATCATCGGTACGCAATGCGCGCGGCGTGTTCGGAAAGAGCGCGATGCAGGGAATGCCAAGATCATGTGCATCGCGTGCCCGCGCAACGATTCCGTCCACAGACCAGCGCGAGACGCCAGGCAATGACGCGATCGGCTCCTCGACAGCATCGCCATCGGTAACGAACAACGGCCAGATCAAGTTCGACGGGGTCAGCACCGTTTCGGCATGGAGCGCGCGGCTCCAGGCCGACGAGCGGGTACGGCGCAGGCGAAGCGCGGGATAAGCGGCGGTCATGCCGCCGCACATATCGCGAAGAGCTTGCCGCGGCTAGAGCGGCGGAAGGCACGACCCTAGCGGAACACGAACAGATAAAGCAGGATGATGATCGGAATTGGGATACCGATCAGCCACAAGAGAATGCCCTTCATTGTTTTCTCCTCGGCGCCCGTCCCGTGCCGTAGGAACGGTGAGCAGCGTGGCTTGTTCCGGCACCTTATCGACCAGTTCGCGTTATGCTTGGCATGAATTCCGTCTCGCGCGCAGCGCTTATCGTCAATTCGCATTCGCGCGTTGGACGAAAGATGTTCGACGATGCCTGTGCTGCATTGAAGGCGCTCCGCTTCGAGACCGACGCCTACGCCGTAGATGATCCGGGAAGGCTGCACAGCGTGACCCGAACAGCCTTGGCGAAGCAGCCCGACGTGCTGGTTCTGGGCGGCGGCGACGGCACGATCAGCAGCCTTGTCGACCACCTCGTCGGCAGCGGAATACCGCTTGGATTGCTGCCGCTGGGCACCGCCAACAGCTTCGCGCGCACCCTGCGCATTCCCTTCAATCTCGACGAGGCAATCAACATCATCGCGGCCGGCCATCGCCGGCGCATCGACCTTGGGATGATCGACGGCGACTATTTCGCCAACAGCGCAGCGATCGGCATGCCACCGCTGATCGCTAAAACCATTCCTCACCAGCTCAAGAGGTTCGGCGGCCGTGCCGGCTACGCGCTGTGGGCGGCGATACAAGGCGCACGATTCGAGCCGTTCCGTGTCACCGTGACCGTGGACGGCGGCGCGCGCGCAATTCTCTCTGCGGTCGAGGTCCGCATCGCCAATGGCAGCTACCATGGCGGCACGCAGCTGGTGGAGCAAGCGAGGGTCGATTCGGGCGAGATCGTCGTCCAGGTGGTGGAAGGCGAAACCCACGGACGGCTGGCGCTGAGCTGGCTCGCCACGCTGGTGGGCTCCGATCGCCGCCACGCGCTTACCCGCGAATTTCGGGGCCGTGCGATCAGGATCGAGACCAGCCCGCCATTGCCCATATCGATCGATGGCGAGGTTCTGGCACGCACACCCGTGACCGCTAAGGTCGCGCCACGCGCGATCGAGGTGTTCGCGCCACGGAAGAAATGAAACGCGTCAAGCCGCACACTGTCGGGACGATGACGACGGTGCCCCGGCGTGTTTAGAAGGCAAACCTCCGTTCGGTTCGAGTAGCCTTCGAGTTCGTCGAGAAAGCATATCGAGAATTTGGGTCGGCAGGGCTTTCTCGACTTCGGTTCTCGGCAATGCTCGAACCTTCGCTCGAAACAAACGGTTCAGATTGCAAGTGTTCTTGCTAAGCGTTGATCCGCTCGAGGCGCTCGCTGATCTCCAGCCATGCCAGCTCCGCCCGCTCCAGAGCAGTGCTCGTTTCCGCATGCATCCGCGCCAACGCCGACATGGGAAGCTTGGCCAGCGCCGGAGCGGCTCCAGCGGGATCGAACATCGCCCGATCGATCGCCGAGCGCTCCGCGGTAAGCCGCGTGACTTCGGCCTCGGCTGCCTCCGCCGCGCGACGCAAGTCCTGGCTTTGGGCGCGAAGATCGGCAGCGGCGCGCCGGTCCTTTTTCCGTGCGCCCTGCTCAGGCCGCTTTGCGGCACCCGCCGTCGAGAGCACGAACGCCATATAGTCTTCGAGGCTGCCGTCATATTCGCGGGCGGTCCCGCCATCGACCAGCACGAGGCGGTCCGCGGTCAGCTCCACCATGTGGCGATCGTGACTGACCACCACCACCGCGCCCGAATAGCTGTTGAGCGCCTGCACCAGCGCCTCGCGCGCATCGACATCGAGATGGTTGGTGGGCTCGTCGAGGATCAGCAGATGCGGCGCGTCGCGCGTGATCAGCGCCAGCGCGAGGCGCGCGCGCTCACCGCCGGAGAGTTTGCGAACATGGGTGGTCGCCTTGTCGCCAGAAAAGCCGAAGCGGCCGAGCTGCGCGCGCACCGCCGCCGGCGTTTTGCCTGGCATCGACCGCGTCATATGCGCGAGCGGCGTGTCATCACCATCGAGCTCTTCCACCTGATATTGGGTGAAATAGCCCACCTTCATCTTGCCCGATGCGACCTTCGCCCCTGCCATGGGCGTAAGCTGGGCGGCAAGCAGACGCGCCAGCGTGGTCTTGCCGTTGCCGTTGCGGCCGAGCAGCGCAATACGATCGTCAGGATCAATGCGCAGGTTGAGCCGCTCCAAGATCGGACGCTCCGCATAGCCGACACTTGCCAGATCAAGCGTGATCAGCGGCGGCCGGAGTTCGTCCGGATCCGGAAAGTCGAAGCTGAGCGTTGGATCCTCGGCCATGGCCGCGATCGGCTGCATCTTCGCGAGCATCTTGGCGCGCGACTGCGCCTGCTTGGCGGTCGACGCGCGAGCGCTGTTGCGGGCAATATAATCCTGCAGCTTGGCGCGCTGGGCTTCCTGATTGGCGCGCGCGGACGCAAGCTGGGCCGCCCGCTCGGCGCGCTGCCGCTCGAAGCTGTCATAGCCGCCTGCGTAGAGCGTCGTCTTGCCACCCTCCAGATGGAGGATGTTGTCGACGACATTGTTGAGCAAATCGCGCTCGTGGCTGATCACCACCATCATCGCCGGATAGGCTTTGAGGAAATTTTCGAGCCATAGCGTGGCTTCGAGATCGAGGTGATTGGAGGGCTCGTCGAGCAGCAGCAGATCGGGCCGGGAGAAGAGCAGCGCGGCGAGCGCGACGCGCATCTTCCACCCGCCCGAATAGCTGTCGAGCGGGCGGCCCTGCATCTCTTCGTCGAAACCCAGACCGACCAATATGGCGGCCGCGCGGGCCGGCGCCGTATAGGCATCGATCGCACCGAGACGATCGTAAATATCGCCCAGCCGATCGGGATCCTCGCACGTCTCGCTTTCGGTCAGCAGCGCTGCGCGCTCGGTATCAGCGGCGAGCACCGCCTCGATCGGCGTGGTGGTGCCGCTCGGCGCCTCCTGCGCGATATAGCCGATGCGCGTGCCGCGCGGCATCTCGATCGCGCCGCCATCGGGATCGATCTGGCCGATCATCACCTTCATCAAGGTCGACTTGCCCGCGCCGTTGCGGCCGATCAGGCCGACACGGCTTTTGGGTGGCAGCGCCGCAGTCGCGCCGTCGAGAATCGTGCGACCGCCGAGGCGCACGGTGATGCCGTTCAGATTGAGCATGGTGCGGCGCACCTAACACGGTCCGCAGCCAAAGTCAGCCGCTCTTACTGGCCTGTGTGGCGGAAGGAATGCAAAGTCGGGACGGTTCGCCGCGAAGCCACAAGGACCCCCGACATCGCAGAAGTCTTCGATTTTAGACGCTCGATTGACACGAACATCCACTCCAATGCGGTTGCACTCTCGTAGCGCCAATAGTCTGGATGGCCGGAGCTTTTCCGGTTGAACCTGCTGATGGAGAAAGCCAATAGGCGGTAGCCGGCAATCGCTTTTCAGTTGGCGCGGCTGGCACAGGCCATCATATTAGACGCTCGCCCCAGACTGACGGGATCTACATTAATGAGCGAGGCCATGCGTCGTGACGCGGTAACCCTCCGGATGCGCCACATCGCGGGTGGTACCTTCACCATGGGCTCACTCAACTGGTATCCCGAGGAAGCACCGCTACGGCGGGTGCGGGTCGACGATTTCTGGATCGACGAGACCCCGGTGACGAACCGGGAGTTCGCGCGCTTCGTCGCGGCGACTGGCCATGTCACCACGGCTGAGATCGCGCCGGATCCCAAGGACTATCCGGGCATGCTTCCAGGCATGGACCAGCCGGGTTCGCTCGTTTTCACCAAAACCGCGGGACCCGTGCCGCTGGCCGAATACCATCACTGGTGGCGGTTCGAGTTCGGTGCCGACTGGCGCCATCCCTACGGTCCGGGCAGCGACCTCGACAGGCTGGAACTCTGGGATCATCCGGTGGTCCACGTCTCGTGGGGCGATGCCGCTGCCTATGCGAAGTGGGCGGGAAAGGAGCTGGCAACGGAGGCCGAGCACGAATATGCCGCGCGCGGCGGGCTGGAGGAGAAGGACTTCGCCTGGGGCGACGAGCTGGCGCCGGACGGCAAGATGATGGCGAATTACTGGCAGGGCCTGTTCCCCTTCGCCAACACCCGCGAGGACGGCTGGGAACGCACCTCCCCGGTGCGCAGCTTTCCGGCCAACGGCTATGGCCTCTACGATATGATCGGTAATGTCTGGGAATGGACCGCCGACTGGTGGGTGGAGAACCATTCGCCGGTGAAGAAGAAGACCCCCTCGTCCTGCTGCACCGTTTCAAACCCACGCGGGGGCACACTGAAGAGCAGCTTAGATCCGATGCAGCCGCAGGTGCGGATCGGGCGCAAGGTGCTCAAGGGCGGGTCGCACCTGTGCGCGGCCAATCACTGCATGCGCTACCGCCCCGCCGCCCGCCATCCCGAGATGATCGATACCTCCACCAGCCACATTGGCTTCCGGTGCGTATGGCGGGGGTGACTTAGAAAGGTCTCGATGTGCCAAAGTGAAGGTGTTGAAGCACCACCGAAGGAGGCGCCCGTGTCACAGGTTACCACGATTGGTCTGGATATCGCCAAGAACGTTTTTTCGTGCGCACTATTTGCCCCAGCTTCAATGGAGAGCCGACGGAATTTTTCGATCTGATTGCCAGACAATAATTTCGTCGGCTCTCGGCATAGGCCTCGCCACCCTTCGCAGATGAGATGGCTTTCGATCGCGGTTTCGGATCCGCGACGCGCTAGGTGCGTGGCCGCACGCTTAGCATGATGCCGTAGGTGGCTGGCTCGCCTGGCGCTCGGTAGATCGTGTCGGCACCCTGATGGGTGTTCGTCCAGTAATAGGTGTTGCCGATATTGCGGCCGAACAACGCCACCTTCCAGCTGCCATCCTCGGCCCGCAAACCGATGCGCAGGTCGACGGTGGTGTAGGCTTTGAGGTAATAGTCGTCGGCCCGCGCCGTCCCGGTCCGGAACGTTGAATTGTCCGAACTGTGGCGCGTCACTCCGACCCCGGCGATCCCGACCAGATTTCCACGTACAGGGTGCTCGTACTGAGCATCGCCCACCAGTTGGAACTTCGGCGTATAGGGCAGCGGCGACCCGTTGTAATCCGCGTGGATCGAGCCCGAATTGTCCGTTACGAACGGCCGATCGATCTTTGCATCGAGGTAGGTTGCACCAAAGGTGAGAGTCAGCCCCTGCACAGGTGACCCAGATAGCTCGACCTCGCCACCCTTGATGACCGAATGGGGCACATTGACGGTTTTTTCGATTGGCCCGAATATCGGGTCGGGCAAGATACCGCGCACCTGCTTGTTCACATAGGTGTAGTGGAACAGTGCGCCGTTCAGCTGCAGGTGCCGGTCGAACAGCGGTTGCTTGAATCCCAGTTCCACCGCATCGAGCCGCTCCTGAACCACGGGAGCATATTGGGACGTGGTGGTAGCGCCGATGGTCGCGATAGCGCCAGCCTTCCAACCCCGGCTGTAATTGGCATAGATGAGGCCGCCACTGCCCGTGGCATAGCTGACCCCTCCGCGCCACGACAGGTTGTCCTCGTCAAGGCCGTTGCGGTAGGGGCCGACCGGCGACAGCGTGACCGGATCGAGCGTCACGCACTCCCCGGGCCCGATCGGCACGACCGGCGTGGTCTTGAGCCCGGCCGAAACAAAGATCTGCTGGAGCGTGGTGAAAAACACGCCTTCTGAATTCCCCGGATCCGGCCCAAGGAGGCAGCTTTCGGAGTCCCGCTTGGACCTCGTGTAGCGGGCGCCTGCTTGAAGGGTCAGCGCGTCCGTAACCTTATATTCGACATTGCCGAAAACGGCGTGGTTCTTTATTTTCTGATGTACTGTGGTGACTGACTCGGCGAAACCGAAGGCAATGGTATTGCTGTCCCCAAGGTTCACATATTCGTTATCGAGCACGTGGTCGGATTGGTAGCTCGCCCCAACCAGCCAATTCAGCCGTTCCGACTTGCCCGCCAGTCGCAATTCTTCGCTGAGAGTATCGACATAGCCGCTCAGGCGGTCGTCCAGCCCGTGGTATATGGTAGCATCGGCGTCGAGGTAGAGGTCGACACGCTCATGAGCGTATGAGGTCAGCGACGTCAGCGTTAGCGTGTCCGCCAGTTCATAGTCGGCGCGCAACACCGCCTGGCCGAAACGGTTGTTCGATCGCATTGGCCAGCCCGGAGTCCACTCCGCGACCCGCGGCTGGTTACCTATGACGCTTGGGGTGAGATCGCGCGGCGTATTGTTGGTGATTTTGTAATTCTGGAAGGCTGTCACGTCGGACCGATCGATGAACCCGTTGAGATTGACGCCGAGCTTGAGGCGGTCGGTCGCCTGCCAGTCGAGCAGGAGGCGTCCTTGCAGCTTGTTGGCATCGCCCAGCTTGTCGTCGGGGCGCGATTTGCTCTTCTGCCAGGCGCCGCCCTCGACCGCCCTGATTGCAACGCGCGCCTTCAACGTGTCGCTCAACGGACCACTCGCGAAGCCGCTGGCGTCGACCTGCCCGAAATGATTGAGCGATAGGTCCGCGCCGGTAGCAAAGGTCGAGGTGGGCTTGGCGGCGATGTAGTTGATCGCGCCGCCCGTCGAGTTCTGCCCGAACAGCGTGCCTTGCGGCCCCTTCAGCACCTCCACACGCTCAAGATCAAGTGCGGCCCCGGCGGTCATGATCGGAAACGGCAGCGGCGCCTCGTCGACATAGACGCTGACGGCTGGCGAGGAGCCAAGACTGGAATCAAAAAAGCCGACGCCGCGCAGGGTATAAACGGGGGTGGCCTGGGTTGATGGCTGGTAGGTAAGGCCCGGGACCACTTTCACCAATTGTTGCGCGTCAGTGACACCCCGGTTCGCGAGAACATCGCCTTTGAGGGCGTTAATCGACATGCCCACGCTGTTGACGGACTGGGCGCGCTTCTGGGCGGTCACTACAATTTCGTCTGGAGGGCTGTCGCCTGTGGCCTGGGCCAGAGCGCCGGTCGATGCCCCACTAAGCAGCGTAGTAAGAGCCAGTGAACGGAAAAGACTGCGCGCGGTACAGCGTCTCATGGTTTCCCCACCCCCAATCCGGAATTAATGATACATTGGTCAGCCATTAAATTTGCATTGTCAACGCCAAAAAACATAAAACCCCGCTTAAATCGGAGCGTATCCGGCGCAGAGAGGATATTTGTGGCCTTGCCGAGGGTGATTTGTTACATTAAATGACCGATTTATCGTTTATTTTTGAAATGTCAGCGGAGACCAAGCGTGGCCACACTTTCCAGCCAACCCGACACTTTGGCCTACCTCGGAACGTTGGAGGTTGGAGATCGAATCCACAGGGGAGTGCTATCGTCCGAGCAGATCACGACTGAAATGCTGGCCCGCGTCGATCGGCTAGACAGCCAGCTCAACAGTTTTGTCGCAGTGCTTGCCGAGGATGCGCTTCAACAAGCTCGTTCGGCCGATCGTGAGATTGCCATGGGACTGTGGCGAGGCCCGCTGCATGGCGTACCCGTTGCGGTTAAGGATCTGCTCGACATGGAGGGTCTGCCGACAGCAGCTGGATCGGAGATACTGCGAAACAATGTTGCCGGCTCAGACTCTACGGTGGTGCGCAAACTCCGCGGCGCGGGTGCTGTTATCCTCGGCAAGCTCCGCACTACCGAAGCCGCACTGCTCGAGCATCATCCGTCACTGCCGCAGCCCCGCAATCCCTGGAGCGCAGAGTACTGGACCGGAGTATCCTCAAGTGGGTCCGGCGTGGCGACTGCAGCAGGCCTCTGCTACGGCGCCATAGGTACAGACACCGGCGGATCAATCAGAGCGCCAGCCTCGGCCAACGGGGTGACGGGGCTGAAGCCCACATGGGGTCGAGTGAGCCGTCATGGCCTCTTCCCGCTTGCGCCGAGTCTTGATCACATCGGTCCGATGGCACGGAGCGCCCAGGACGTTGCGGCTATGCTGCAGGTAATCGCCGGGCCTGATCGGCATGATCCCACGACGCTTCTGGCGTCTCGAGAGGACTATCTTGGGGGAATCACGCAGCCGATTGATGGCGCAGTGATCGGTATCGACCATGCGTTCGCCACAGAGGGTTTACCCTCGGAGATCGTCCGGACCGTGCACGAATTCTGCGAAGTGATGATCGATCTGGGCGCGCAGATCAGGCCGGTTACGATGCCGTGGGACGATGCGATCAACGATGCCGGATTGACGATCCTGCTAGCGGAACTCGCCCATTCCCATGCCGACCTGTTTCCAGCCCATGCATCACATTATGGCCCATACGCTCGAGCATCGATTGAAACCGGGCGGACCATCGACATCGCCGCTTATATCGCGGCGACACAATGCCGGGCAGCCTTTGCAGGAGAAATGGGCAGGCTGTTTCAGGGTGTAGACCTCATGATAATGCCCGGCCTTGGCGCTCCAGTACCTTCGTTGGTGGAACTGCAAGCCCTTGCCTCCGATGTCGATACAATAAGGCGGACACTGTTCCGGTTCACGTCACCGTTCAATCTGGCTGGCGTGCCGACCCTAAGCTTTCCGGGAGGATTTTCCGAAAACGGATTACCGCTCGGTTTGCAGCTTGTGGCTGGAAAATGGAAAGAGGGTCTGCTTTGCCGCGCTGGTTACGCCTATCAGCAGGTGACTGACCATCACATCCGCCGACCCGCACTCGGGTAAGATGCATTCTGCCAAGGAAGAGCCAAGGTACGCCACTCGGCGCAGCCGTCGAAGGAGGTGACATGAAGGGTCAACGTGACTAAGCATTGCAACAATGCCTGATCATTCTGCCATTATGCTTTCCCCCGTTGACGAACCTGAGCGCTCACGGCGCGCAGGACGGCCGCGTCGTGAGGAATCCAGTCAACTGAGTGACCGGGTGCTGGCCTGCGCTTTTCGTTCCTTCTGCGAAAACGGTTTCGCCCAGACGACGATCGAAGGAGTCGCGGCGGACTGTGGCACCACGCGCCGCAGCGTGATCCATCGGTTCCCTGACAAAGACGCGCTGCTGATCGCCGTTGCTGAACGCGAGATTCACGCGGCGATAGAGGAATTGCACGCAACTCTTCGGTACGCCGATCCGGATCCCATGGAGGCGCTGCGCGACGGCTGCCGTTACTTGCTCAGCGTGGCCATAAACAGAGCCCCAGCCTTCTATCGCATGGCGATCAATGAGACGCAGCGAATCAAAGACCTCTCCAAGATAATGGTTTGGTCATCTGACGAGTACGAGCGCGCCTTCGTTCGCCTGATTCTTGCCGCGCAAAACGCCGGAACATTCCAGCGCCATAGCGCATCCACGCTCGCGACGGCGGTGATTGGGACGTTCATGTCCAATCCGCTCAACCGCCTGCTAATGGGCGATCCGCTCATGCATGACGAACTCCACCTCGACATCTACTTCAGCCAGGCGTGGTCGGTATTTCTGGCAGCAGCTTGAATGAAACTGGTGCGCAGCCAATGAGGATGAGTCCCTATCCCGTTGGGATTGGTGCCAGGATACGTCTCCGCTGACCTCAATAATCCAGAGATTCAAGGGACCGAGACTTGGCAGGTCGGCGGCGTGGGAGGAATATAACTTAAACTTGTTTTTCAGTAGCTTATACAGAATGATATGACTCTCTGATTTTCCTCCAAGCCTGATTAGAGTCCGGCCCTACGAGAAGGACGGACAGGTGAAGCGAACGAGGTTCAAGGAGAGCAGATCATCGGCGTGCTGAAGGAAACGGAGACGGGGCGCGAAGACGCTGATCTGGCCCGGCGGCACCGCGTATCGGAAGCGACGATCTACAACTGGAAGGCCAAGTATGGCGGGCTCGAGGTGCCGGACGCAAAGCGGCTACGGGCTTTTGAGGACGAGAACGCCAAGCTGAAGCGATTGCTGGCCGAGGCCATGCTCGACAATGCCGGCCTGAAGGACCTTCTCGCAAAATTGGTGACGTCCGCTGCCAAGCGAGAGCCTGTCGCGCGTCTCCAATCATTCCTGGGGATGAGCGAGACTCCGACCGGAAAAGCATGCGCTACCAGTCACAGCTAGGGGAAGATTATGGTTCAAATCCTACCACAATGCTCCCCGCCAACCTCAATATGGGAAGCTTTGTGGGAACTGAATTGATTTACAAATATAATCACCTCATTTCAGCTGCTTGAAACAAGATGTTGGATGCCCCGTGAGGATTCGAACCTCAATTGACGGAGTCAGAGTCCGTAGTCTTACCTTTAGACGACGGGGCATCAATCAGGTGCGCGAAATAGGTGCTGAGCCTTATGCTGTCAACGCCGCCGCCCCCGGGCATTCAGGGGCTCTTGCTCATGCCCCCCGGCCGGGATAGTCTGGCCGCAAGTTCCGGAATCATGCGGTTCCGGTGAAGATGAAGAGTGTGTTTGATGGCGCAGCGTTCCGCACGGGCAACGCCAGCGCCCGCCCGGCCGCAGCAGCCAGCCAGGGGGGGTGCGGCATCTCCCTTTCCACCGGCCCGGATCGCCTATTCGAGCTATGCCGCGATCGATCTCGGCACCAATAATTGCCGGCTGCTGATCGCGCGGCCTTCGCAGCACGGCCTTGTCGTAGTCGATTCCTTTTCGCGCATCGTTCGGCTCGGCGAGGGGCTGGCGGCCTCAGGAGCGCTGAGCGAGGCGGCCATGGATCGCGCGATCGAAGCGCTCCGGGTATGCGCGGACAAGATCGTCAAGCGGAGGGTAGGGTTGGTGCGTTCGGTGGCTACGGAGGCGTGCCGCCGCGCGCGCAATGGCCGCGCTTTTATCGATCGTGTCTATGACGAAACCGGCTTGGCGCTGGAGATCATTTCGCCCGAACAGGAGGCAAGGCTCGCCATGACCGGCTGCCATGCGCTGCTCGAGCCCGGCGACGGCCCAGCCATGATCTTCGATATCGGCGGCGGCTCGACCGAACTCATCCTGCTCGAAGGCGGGGGCAGCGATGACCTCCCGCAGATACTGGACTGGTGCAGCATTCCGTGGGGCGTCGTGTCACTAAGCGAGAGCGAGCCGGTCGATCATTCGAGCGCCGCCGCGCGCCAGGCCGGCTATGCAGCGCTGCGCGCGCGGGTGACGGATGCGCTTGTCGGGTTTGCCGAAAGAATCGCGATGCCGGATATAGGTGCGCGCCTGCTCGGCACCAGCGGCACCGTCACCACGCTTGGCAGCGTCTATCTGAACTTGCCGCGCTATGATCGGCGTGCGGTGGACGGCCTGGTCGTTCCGGCGCAGGCAATGCGCGACATCAGCCGCGAGCTTTCTGCGCTTTCGGTGGCCGAGCGATCGCGCGTCTCCAGCATTGGCAATGAGCGCGCCGATCTCGTCGTCGCCGGCTGCGCCATCCTCGAATCGATCCTCGACGTTTGGCCGGCCGAGCGGCTGGTGGTGGCCGATCGTGGCATCCGCGAAGGCATTCTCCGCTCGCTGATGGCGCGCGATGGGCATGTTTGGTGAGCCGGGGCGGTTCAGGCGGCCGGCAGCGCGTGCGCACCGCGCGCGGGCGTAGCGCGGCCTCGACCCGCTGGCTCGAACGCCAGCTCAACGATCCCTATGTTCGGCGCGCCAAGGCCGAGGGCTACCGATCCCGTGCGGCCTACAAGCTGCTCGAACTGGACGAGCGTTTCGGGATGTTGCGCGGCGTGACGCGGGTGGTCGATCTCGGCGTGGCGCCGGGCGGCTGGGCGCAGGCCGTCAAGCGCCGCAAGCCCGAGGCACGGATCGTCGGGATCGATCTGTTGCCGACCGATCCAATCGACGGCGTTACGCTGTTTCAGATGGACTTTCTGGCCGACGAGGCCCCCGCCGCGCTCGCCGAAGCGCTCGGCGGCCCCGCCGATCTCGTTCTTTCCGACATGGCCGCCAACACCGTCGGCCATCCGCAAACCGATCATCTGCGAACGATGGCGCTGGTCGAAGCCGCCGCCGTCTTCGCCGGCGAAGTGCTGAAGCCAGGCGGCGCCTTCGTCGCCAAGGTTTTGGCGGGCGGCGCGGACAATGATCTCGTCGCGCTGCTCAAACGGATGTTCACCACCGTCAAGCACGCCAAGCCGCCAGCCAGCCGCAAGGGCAGCTCCGAATGGTATGTGATCGCCCAGGGGTTCAAGGGAACTGCCCAGTAGAATAAGCTGCGACCGATGACGGGCCATATGCCGGCGGTGCGATCCTAGAGGAGACATGGATGTCGGACGAATTGGTGCGTTACGAGGCGGATGGGCTGGCGATGGTCAGCCATCTTTATCTCCCGAAGACGGTATCGGATCGCCGCGCCCCCGGGGTTCTCGTCTTTCCGGAAGCCTTCGGACTTGGCGACCACGCCAAATCGCGAGCTGAACGGCTCGCGGCGCTCGGCTATGTGGCGCTCGCCTGCGATATTCATGGCGATGGCAAGATCATTGACAATCTCGATGAGATCATGGCCGTGCTCGGCCGGCTATCCGCCGATCCCTCGCGGACGCGCGCTCGTGCGCAAGGCGGGCTGAGCGCGCTCGCGGCGCGCGATGAAGTCGACGCCAGCCAGATCGCCTCGATCGGCTTTTGCTTTGGCGGCACGTTGTCGCTCGAGTTGGCTCGGAGCGGCGCCGACATTCGCGGCGTCGTCAGCTTCCACGGCGGACTTTCCACCGCCACGCCGGACGCGAGCAAGGTGAAGGCGAAGGTGCTGGTGTGCACCGGCGCGGACGATCCCGGCATTCCCGTCGAGCAGCGAAACGCTTTCGAAACGGAGATGCGCGCCGCCAATGTGGATTGGCAGATACACGTCTATGGCGGGGTGGTTCACAGTTTCACGAACCCCGAAGCCGATAAGCTCGGCCAGCCCGATTTCGCCCGCTATGATGCAAGCGCAGACGCACGGTCCTGGGCCTCGATGCGGGCGTTTTTCGACGAGATCTTCTGACGTTCGGGTGCGTCACAATCTCCGCCGCTCGACTTGCTCCCGCGCTGCCTGCAATATGCGGGCCGTGCTGCCGCTGACTCTCTCCGCTCTGGCGATGACGCTGATCGTCGGCCTGCGCTATCTCGCGACGAGCGGCGGTTTTGCGCTTGCGACGCGGCTCACCCGCCCCGGCCTCTACGCGGGACTTGATCGCCAAATGCGCGCCGAATTCGGCTGGTCGCTCCTCTCGACCGCGATCTACGGCATCCCGGCCGGGATCGTCGCCTGGGGCTGGCAGGCGCATGGCTGGACGCGCATTTACAGCGATATCGGCGCCTATCCGCTGTGGTGGTGGCCGCTTTCGATCGCGGTGTACCTGATGGCCCATGACACATGGTTTTACTGGAGCCACCGCGCCTTCCACCATCCGCGCCTGTTCGGCCGTATCCACGCCGTCCATCACGCCAGCCGTCCGCCGACTGCATGGGCGGCGATGAGCTTCCATCCGTGGGAGGCGCTGTCGGGCGCCATCGTGATCCCGGCGCTCGTCTTCCTGGTCCCGATCCATGTCGCGGCGCTGGGCGTGGTGCTGGCGGTGATGACGCTGATGGGCGTCACCAATCATATGGGCTGGGAGTTATTTCCGCAGCGCATCGTCCAGGGCGCGGCCGGGCGCTGGATCATCACCGCGAGCCATCATCAGCGCCACCATGATCAGTATCGCTGCAATTACGGGCTCTATTTTCGCTTCTGGGACAAGGCTTGCGGCACCGATCGCGGGCTTGGCGGGTTCGATGCCATCGAACACCCCGCGCGCGGGATTGCGGCAATCCCTCGGAAAATAGCGCGCTGATAACAGCACTATACTCCTTCAGCGGTTCATTCCTGTCATTGCCCCAAACGATAACTCAACGAAGCCCCCCACCAGCGCGGCGGGGCATAGATGTTATCGCTGCCGCCATCGGCCAGGCTGTGATCGAATGCATACACCCGATAGGCGCGGTTGGTGACGTTGTTGACGAATACCGCACCCTCCCACTTTCCTGCGCCATAGGATATCCGGACATCGCCCAGAATACGCGGGCGCTCATATTCGATCGGCGCGTTGAAAGGCGAAAAATACTGCGCGCCGTCATATTTCCAGCTGGTCCATAGGGTGAGCACACCGGCACCGATCGGCTGTTCGAACGAAGCCGACAGCCCGGCACTCCACGCGGGCGCCTGGGGCATCCGGCGATCAGTCGTGCGCCCGAACGGCAGGGTGATGTCATAAACCTTGGCCTTGAAGAGATGCGTCACCCACGGATTGAGGGTAAAACTCCGCGTGGGGTGGGCGTTCAGTTCCAGTTCGAGCCCGGTGATCCTCGCCGGATGATTGGCAACGATGTTCGCGTCTGAATCGAAAACGAAGGCCTGATAGCCCTTGTAGACATAGTGAAAGAGCGTGCCGTTGAAGTTGGCCCTGCCGCCGGCCAGCGTGGTCTTGAACCCGCCTTCATAGTTGATAAGCGCTTCCTTGCCGAACGGCATGGTGGCTGGGTCGATCGAAAAGCTTGCAACGTTGAACCCACCGCTCTTGGTGCCACGATTGATGCCTGCATAGAGCAGTACGCCGTCACGCGGCCGGAAATCGAGCTCGATCTTGCCGGAATAATCCTTGAACTTCAGCGAAGCGAGATCCGGATAGAGTGACGGGTTGAAAAACTCCGTAGGCGCGAAGGAGTTTTCCAGAATAAGATCGTCCTTCTTCCAATCAATGCCGTATCTCAAACCGGCGATGACGCTGATTTTATCGGAAAACGCATATTCCCCCTGGCCAAAAGCCGCCGCTGATTTGGTGGACTGGTGGTAGAGCTGGCTCGAGAAGAACGCGTTCTCGGGAGGAGCGTTTTCCGGCGTGTCATGTCTGAAAAGATTCTTGCTGTGAATCTTCAACACATAGGCGCCGAGGATCCATTTGAAGCGTCCGCTATTTCGCGCAAGACGCACTTCCTGCGAAATCTGATAGAGATCCTGCGCGAAGTGGGCGTTAAACACCGGATCGGGAGTGGCATCGGAATCTCCATTATAGTGCTTATCCAGTTTCTGGTAGTTGGTAATCGCCGTCAGATCGGCGAAACCGAGCGACTGTTCGTAACGTAAGGTGGCGCTCCAATATTCGCGATCGCGATCTCCCAGCGTGTCGACATTGCCGACATAGCTTCCCCCCGGAGACCGGTATCCAAAGGCGTTGCAACCGGCGCATGACGTGGTCGGACCGATCGTGAATGGGCTCGTCCGCCCGGTCCAGAAGTCCACATTGGCGGGCAAGGGGTAGCCCAGGCCATCGGCATCGAAGCCCGTTACCCGATATGTGTACAGCATCTTCTCCTTGTCATTGTGCAGATATTCCACCTTGGCGCGTAGCAGCCCGCTTTCGCCGACATCGGCATCAAGCTGAGCGCGAGCGGAAACCGCCCTGTTATTCCCGGCCCTCCGGCCGTCGAACAGGTTCTTGACGTAACCATGGTCATGATCGGTCGAAAGCGAGAGACGAGCGCGAACGTGCTGGCTCAGCGGGCCGCTGATCGCCATTTCCGAGGCGATCTGGCCGAACCGGCCTGCCGTGAGGGTGGCATAGCCCTCAAGGACCGGCGTCGGTTTGGCCGTGATCACTTGCACCAGCCCGCCGGTCGCGTTGCGGCCGAACAGCGTGCCTTGCGGGCCGCGCAGCACCTCGACCCGCTCGAGATCGAAACTCTGGCCGCTGATCGCTCCGAGCGCGCTGATATAGACTTCGTCATTATAGAAAGCGTTGGGCGCCTCCTGCGCATCGCTGAAATCGCCCTGCGAAACGCCGCGGATGTTGATGACCGTCAGGCTGCGGTTGTACTGAAGGATTTGAAGGTTGGGGACTTGCATTGCAAGCTCGAGCAGGTCGCGGCGTCCGAGACCATCAAGCCCCGCTTTACCGATCGGCGTAACCGCGATCCCCACATCCTGCACATTCTGCTCGCGCTTTTGCGCGGTAATGATGATCGGCGATATCACGAAATCGCCTTGGTCGGCCGCTTCTGCGGCCATGCCTTGCGCATGCGCGGGAGAATTTTGCGCCGCAAGCAGGAAAAGGGCTGCGCCGCAGTTGAGAATGTTCTTCATTTACCGCCTCAGTACTTTTTTTTGGCGGCCTACAGTAACTCTATTAATAATATCCTGATCTGCTAAGAATTGATCAGAATTTGATCTGCATCAATCCAAATACATGCTGCATGATCTGGATAAGTATATTTACGTAATATCCAGCGCTCAAAAAATTCAAAGCAATGGCGTCAACGGCAATGCATCTCGCCCTTGTCGACCGATTTGCCGAGGATCGCGCCGCCGGCCGCGCCGATGATGATGCCGAGCAGTCCGCCGCCGCCCAGGATCGCGCCCAGCGCCGCGCCGCCGGCACCGCCAACGACCAAGCCGGTCGTGCCGTTCGACCGCTTGCAATAATAGCGCCCGTCGCTGCCGCGATAGACGCGATCGTCGCGCGTCAGCGGGCGATCATAATTGGGATCGTCGCGATAATCGCGGCCGGCGTCATAATTGGCGGCTGAATCGGGATGGTAATAATCCCCCGAAGGCGGCGGCGGCGGCGGTCCATCATAGCCGGAACGCCCGCCGCTATTGGGCACGCAGCCGCCGAGCGGCATCAGCATCGCGGCGATCGCCAGTGCGGACATCGAGCGCTTCAACGGCATCGGTTTCTCCTTGATAAGCTTTGACCGGCATCATGACGCCAAATGCGGCGCTTGTCCCGCGATAGATTTGGCGCGGGATCGGGAACCGGCTTCGCTATCATGCGCTGTTGGGGAAACACGGGAAAGGAGCCATGATGCGCAATCTGCTCGGGAAGCTTGTCGGCGCGGCGATCGATCGCCGCGATGGCGATTCCGGTATCAAGGGCGCGCTGATCGGCTCACTGGCCGAAACCGCGATCAAGAAAGCCGGCCCCGTGGCCCTGACCTTTGCCTTAGGCTGGGGCGCCGTGAGGCTCGTACGGCGCGGCATGGGTTCGTTACGGGGTGAGCCCGGTTCGGCCTGAGGCGGCGCAGATATCGCTTTCCATCGCCGCCGCGGACGCCTAAATTCATGCCAACCCCGGGGAGCCAGCTTATTGGCTGAGAGGTGCAGGTTGCGCTGCACGACCCGCTGAACCTGATCCCGATCATTCGGGCGTAGGGAGGGAGTTCGGGTCATCCGTTCTCCTTCCATTGAAGGAGTAAATGAGATGGCCGACATTCCCGCCCGCACCGAACTCAAGGTCACCACCGGCCCGATCCGTGGCAGCCGCAAGGTGCATGTCGGCGCGCTCAAAGTCGCGATGCGCGAGATCGATCTGGAGCCCTCATGCGGCGAGCCGAGCCTGCGCGTCTACGATACCTCCGGCCCCTATACCGATCCCGATGCGCGCATCGATATCATGGCCGGCCTGCCGGCGTTGCGCCGCGATTGGATTGTCGCGCGCGGCGATGTCGAGGATTATGACGCGCGCCATGTTAAGCCGGAGGACAATGGGCTCACCGGCCCGGATCGCGCCAAGGGTGTCAGCCAGTTTCCCAATGTCGTGCAACGCCCGCTCCGAGCCCAGGCGGGCATGAACGTCAGCCAGATGCATTATGCGCGGCGCGGCATCATCACGCCCGAGATGGAATATGTCGCGATCCGCGAAAATCTTGGCCGCGCGGAACTCAAGGAAAAGCTCGCGCGCGACGGGCAGGATTGGGGCGCCGCCATCCCCGATTACGTCACGCCCGAATTCGTGCGCGACGAGGTCGCGCGGGGCCGCGCGATCATCCCCTCCAACATCAACCACCCGGAATCCGAGCCGATGGCGATCGGCCGCAACTTCCTGGTCAAGATCAACGCCAATATCGGCAACTCGGCCGTCGCCTCATCGGTCGCCGAGGAGGTCGAGAAGATGGTGTGGGCGATCCGCTGGGGCGCGGACACGGTGATGGATCTTTCGACCGGCCGCAACATCCACGACACCCGCGAATGGATCCTGCGCAACTCGCCCGTTCCGATCGGCACCGTGCCGATCTACCAGGCGCTGGAGAAGGTCGGCGGCATCGCCGAGGATCTGAGCTGGGAGATCTTCCGCGACACGCTGATCGAGCAGGCCGAGCAGGGCGTCGACTATTTCACCATCCATGCCGGCGTGCGCCTGCCCTATATCCCGCTCACCGCCAAGCGCGTCACCGGCATCGTCTCGCGCGGCGGATCGATCATGGCGAAATGGTGCCTCAGCCACCACAAGGAAAGCTTCCTCTACGAGCATTTCGACGAGATCACCGAGATCATGAAGGCCTATGACATCGCCTATTCGCTGGGCGACGGCCTCCGCCCCGGATCGATCGCCGACGCCAATGACGAGGCGCAGTTCGCCGAGCTCTACACGCTGGGCGAGCTCACCAAGCGCGCCTGGGCGCAGGACGTGCAGGTGATGATCGAAGGCCCCGGCCATGTGCCGATGCACAAGATCAAGGAGAATATGGACAAGCAGCTCGCAGCCTGCGGCGAGGCGCCCTTCTATACATTGGGGCCGCTCACCACCGATATCGCGCCGGGCTATGACCATATCACCAGCGGCATCGGCGCCGCGATGATCGGCTGGTACGGCACGGCGATGCTCTGCTACGTCACCCCCAAGGAGCATCTCGGCCTGCCCGATCGCGACGATGTGAAGGTCGGCGTCGTCACCTACAAGCTCGCCGCCCACGCCGCCGATCTCGCCAAGGGCCACCCCGCCGCGAAGCTGCGCGACGACGCGCTCAGCCGCGCCCGCTTCGAATTCCGCTGGCGCGACCAGTTCCACCTCTCGCTCGATCCCGACACCGCCGAGCAATATCACGACCAGAC
>Ga0207647_10000825_pt1 | contig 24068 bp, 41 predicted proteins | sample KBSCornC2_FD_184295 | JGI IMG/M metagenome (GOLD analysis project Ga0207647, IMG submission 184295) | Corn rhizosphere microbial communities from Kellogg Biological Station, Michigan, USA - C2 (SPAdes) (version 2) | ecosystem: Host-associated > Plants > Roots > Rhizosphere ... | reverse complement strand
CGGCTCGTCTTTCGTGGCCGCCTAGCCGTGACTGCACCTCCGCCCCGCGTGTTGGTCGCCATGCGGTCCTGGCGCACCTGGCTGCTCATACTCACCGCCTTCGGGCAGGGCACCCAGTGGGCGCTGAACCCGCAGGCCGCGCTCGCTGCACCGTCGCTGTCGCGGCTGCAGCCGCTCGGGCCGGACGGGTGGCGGCTCGCGGGGCTGCTGATCGTCGCCATCGCTGCGCTACTCGTGCACGCCGCGTCCCGGCCGGTTGGCCACGCGCTGGGCTTCACCGTCTACCTGCTGCTGGTGATCGGCATGCTCGCGAAGCCGTACTGGCCGGCCCTCACGGGGCTGGCGGCCGGGTTGCACGGCGGCGAGTTCTTCTTCTGGGCACGACGAGCGAGGGGTTGATCGGGTGTGGGCGCTCGCAGAGGCATCGGACCCCGGCGGTGTGCCGGCGAACGTCTGGTGGTTCCTCGGCATCGTCGTGACCACGGCCGGCACGATCCTCGGCACGGTGCTGTTGGCGAAGCGGCCCGAGCGCACGGCGCCACCGGCCGCGGAGCCGGTGGCGGTGCAGACGGCGCGCGATGCCGTCGAGGAGTACCGGCAGATGTTCATGCAGCCGCTGCGCGAGGAAACCGACCAGCTGCGCGAACGGCTCGAGGCCCAGGACGTGGAGCACCGCGAGGAGATCGCCCGACTCGAGCGCGAGGTGCAGTTGGCGCAACGCGCCCAGGCCTCGGCCGAGCGCGATCTTGCTGCAGCGAACGCCGAGCTCACTGGCCTGCGACCTGCCTTCCAGAAGGCCCTGCGCGATCTTGCCGAGGAAAGGCGACGACGCGATGACGAGTGATCTGCCCAACCTCCCCGACGATCTCTCAGACGACCGCTACCGCGAGATCGCCCGCGCGCATGCGCCGCAGGCCGCCGAGGTCGCCCGGGAGCGTTCGCGCCCGTACTGGCGTGACCCGGCCCGCTGGGGTCGCGATCTCGCTGTGCTCGGGCTGGCCGCGTTCGCGCTGCTCGGCTACTTCACCAAGCAGTCGTCGCAGGACGACAAGAACGACCTCAACGGTCAGGTGTCGGCGCTGCAGCAGCAGGTACGCGACCTGGGCGCCACGCCGGTGGCGGGTCCGTCCGGCGCGCACGGTGCTCAGGGCGCGCGCGGTCTTCCTGGCCCGGCCCCCACTGACGCGCAGGTGCAGGCGGACATCCGCGCGGTATGCGGCGTGACGCCTTCGTACTGCCAGCAGCCGGTAAGCCTGGCGAGGCTGCGCACCGCCGTCAGCGCCTGCTTCGCCGCGAAGCAATGCCCGGCCCCGAAGCCCGGCAAGCCTGGCCGGTCCGGCGCCTCTGGCGCGTCCGGTGCGGCCGGCGCCACCGGGCCGGGCCCCACCCCGCAGCAGATCGCTGACGGCTGGGCGAGCTGGTGCTCGTCGCACTCCTGCGTCGGGCCGAAGGGCGACACGGGCGAGCGCGGACCGAAGGGCGACCAGGGTGAGCAGGGCGTCGGCATCGCCGCGATCGACTGCACCGGCCTCGGCATCGACAGCCTGACCGTGCACCTCACCGACGGCACCACCCAGACCGTGCCGTGCAATGCCGCCACCCCCACACCGACGCCAACCGGAGCGCCGTCATGAGCCTGTACGTCGACTGCTCGAGCAACAACGGCACCCCGAACGTCGCGGCGTACGCAGCGGCCGGGCACACCAAGCTCTCCGTCAAGGTCAGCGAGGGCGCCGGCTACCACTGGTACGGCGGCGAGGACGTCATCGACCAGGCGCACCGGCACGGCCTCGTCGTCGAGCACTACCACTGGTTGCGGCCTGACTCGGACGTGAAGGCGCAGGCGGACTTCTTCCTCCGGTACGTCGAGAAGCGGTGGCGCCACGGCGACAACGCGATGACCGACTGCGAGGTCACCTACGGCGCGCAGGACCCGTCGCCCGATCGCCGCGCAGATCAGCTGGCCGCGTTCCAGGAACGCATCAAGGCGCGGCTCGCCGAGCCGGTCGTGTACCTGCCGAACTGGTACTGCGACAACAAGCCGGCCCTGATCGCCGAGGGCAAGCGGTGGGCCGTCGTCGCGTCGGACTACTCCGGCGGCGACACGGTCAACAACCGGCACGGCTTTCGGCTCGTCGCGTGGCAGTTCACGAGCTCCGCGCACGTCGCCGGCTTCGCCGGCCGCGTCGACTACAACCGCACCCTCACCGACACCGGATCGACGTCGGGCGCAGGAGTGGACACCGGCAGCCATCACCAGATCAGCACCAGCACGAGCCCCCAGGAGGCGGCCAGCATGTACGAGATCCTCTACGACCAGACCACGAAGGTCTGGTACGCGTGGGCGCCGGGCTACTGGCACCGGTTCACCAGCGCCACCGAGCTGCAGTTCATGGCCAACCGCGCCGGCTGCATCAACGGCGCCGCCGTCCGCCGCGTCCTCGCCACCCCGGCGAAGAAGCGCGCGAAGGCGCTCGAGGCGTTCGGGTTCGGCAACGCCCACACGGTCATGGTCAAGAACTTCGCGCGGAAGGGCTGAGCGATGCTCACCAACTACGTCACCAGCCTGATCCGCACGTGGGTGCCGATCCTGGTCGGCTACGCGCTGACTTGGCTCGGCCAGCACTTCCACGTCGTGCTCTCGCCCAACACGAGCGACCAGCTCGTCCTGGTCGCCGGGGGTGCGCTCAGCGCCGGCTACTACGCGGTCGTCCGCGCGCTCGAGCACCGCTTCCCGCGCCTCGGCTGGTTGCTGGGCACGCCGGCGAAGCCGGACTACGCGAAGCTGCAGGCCGACGGGTCGTACCTGGTCACGTCCGTCGTCGACGACACGCTGGGCAACTTCACCAGCCCCGACCCGCTGGCCGTCGAAGGCGCCGACCCGAACACCCCCGGCGCATCAACCCCGCCCGAGCATCAGCCCGAGCACGCGGCCCCGACGGCCGTCGCGCCGGCGACCACGGAAGGCTGACCCGTGACCATCCAGACCACCGCCGAGAAGAACAGCCTCGCCACCAAGTACGGCACCGACTGCCCGTACATCGCCCTCACCAACGGCGCGCCCGGCACCGGCAACATCGCCAACGAGCTGACCAGCTCCGGCTACGCCCGACAGGCCTGCTCATGGGGCTCGCCCGCCGGCGGCGTCATCACCGCGACCGGCTCGTTCACCATCGCCGCCGGCCAGGCCGTCACGCACGCCGTGCTCGTGGCGGCCAGCTCGGGCGCCACCGCGGTGCTCGACTCGGTCGCGGTCTCGTGGACGACGAACGGCGCGCAGGCGATCGCCAACTTCACGGCCACGTTCACGATCACCTGATCCGGTGGCGGCGTCAGTACGGATCGCGCGGGTCCAAGCCTCCAGCCTGTGGATTGCGCTCTCGTTCGCGGGATCGGGCGGGCTCGCCGTCGCGCTCGTCCCCAGCGTGCCGCTCACGGCCGCGTTCGGCGCGGACGGCGCGGGCACAGCCACACTCGCCCCGACTGTGCCGCTCACCGCAGCGGGCTCGGCCGCCGGCCAGCTCGCAGCGGCGCTGGCCCCGGCCGTTGCCCTGCCAGCCGCATACGGCGCGGCGGGCTCGCTGACCGTCGCGCTCGCACCAGCCGTCCCGCTGCCAGCAGCGTTCTCCGCAGCCGGAACGTCGACCTCGACGCTTGCGCCGACGGTGGCACTCGCATCGAGCCTCGCCGCCGAAGGCGAGCTCGCCGTCTCACTCGCGGCCGAGATCCCGCCGCCGGTCACGATCGTCGCGACCGCCGTCCTGCCGCCCCAGGTGCGGCGATACGCCGCGAGCGGCACCGCCTACCCCACCTACACCGCGCGCCTGGAGGGCCAGCCGTGACACAGCCACCGACGCCCATCTGGCGGGTCTCGCGCGAATCGAGCAACGTCTTCATCGGCCCGCTCAGCCTCACCGTGACGGCCAACGGCGACCCCGTCGACGGCGCCGGCGTCAAGTTCGCGGTCCTCCCGGTAGACCAGCGACCCGACTCGGCCGACTGGACCGATCCGGTGGACAACCCCGACGGAACCGGAATCGGCGTCACCGTTCCCGCCGTCACCCAACCCGGCATCTACGGCTGGTGGGTGCAGATCACCGCGGCTGACGCCGTCGAGGTGCTCGAGCCGGCAGCAGTCGCCTGGATCGCTCGCAGCTGATCTAACGGGCCTTCGCGATCCTCGCCTCGAGTGCCTCGCGCGCGAACGCGGACACCGACTTGCCCTCGCGCTTCGCGATCCGTTCGGCCTCTTCTCTGACCTCCGAAGGGACCCGGAACGCGATCTGGGGCGAGTGCACCGCGGCGCCGGACAGCGACGGCCGGCCGGTCCGCTTCGCCACGACCTCGTCGACGATCTGGACTGCGAGCTCGTCGGTGAGGCGCGCGCCGTCGCTCAGTCGGATCTCCTCCGTCTCGAGGTCGACGTCCGGGCCGATGGGCGTGTCGGCGGTGACGGCCGGCGCCCGGGTGGCGCGCCGCTGGGACTGCTTCTTGGCCATGGTGATCTCTCCTGTCACCGGTATTCCGGCTGGACGTGGATGACGACGAGGGCTGCCTCGCCGGTCGCGGGGTTGGTGCCGATGAGGGCGATGATCGTGAGCTTGCGGTTGCGGTCGTCGCGGCCGATCCAGGCGTAGGCCTCGACGCCCGTCGTTGTCGTGGTGACGAACGGGACGGCGGTGGCCATGACGTAGCGGATCGGTCCGCGGCCGATCCGGTGGCGGCGGGCCGCTTGGGTGAACCGGATCAGCATGCGTTTATTGTGTCAGACATAATTGACTTCTGTCAAACAAAAGTCGCGGGCCCATCCGGAACTGTCGGACCCCCGTGACACCGTCACCGTCATGAGCACGCCGACGCCGACCGACGCCCAGATCCTCGCCTTCGAGGGGCAGTTCTTCCGCCACCACGGCGCCAAAGTCACCGCCATCCGCGACGCGCTCGGCCTCACCGAGGTCGCCTACTGGCAGCGCATCGTCGACATCCTCCGCGCCCCCGCCGTCGACCTGCTCGCCGAGCACGGCCCGACGATCGCCCGACTGCGTCGCATCCTCGCCCACCGCCTCGTCCAGAAGCTCCCGCGCCCAGCGTGACCGCCCCGGACAACTGGCCGGCGCTCGAGACATTCCGCTGCCGCGACGTCGCGCCGAGCGGCCGCCGCTGCCAGCTGTACGCCAGCCACGACGAAGCGCACGCCGCCGCGTGGACCCAGGACCCCGGCACCCGCCGATTCCGGTTTCGCTGGATCAGGTGGGACGCCGCCGGCGAGCGGGAGCAGGAACCCGGCAGCGAACGGCTGCCGTGGTGCGCGATGCACCGCCCGTGATCATCGTCCGGGCAACGCCGGGGCAACGCGACGACCAGCGGCGATCGTCGCAACCGACACCACCGACGCACGCAGGCCCCATGAAACCGGGACCGCCCTGAACCATCGACGCGGCCGGCACTCGGCGCGCAGAATTCACACGGCAGGGGTCACTGGTTCGATCCCAGTATCGCCCACCACGCGGAGCCCCCGAATTCCGGGGGCTCTAGCCGTTTCAGGACCCCGCCGCCCGACCAGTCTCCGCGACGTGGGGCAACGCTGGGGCAACAGCAGCTCGAGCGCGAAGCTCCGACAGCCGCCGGCCGACCGCCTCGAGGTCGTCGTCGAACAGGTCCGCGTAGAGGTCGAGCGTGATGGCCGCGGAGGCGTGTCCGAGCATCCGCTGGACCGCCTTGACGTTGGCGCCGGCCGAGACGGCGAGACTGGCCGCGGTGTGTCGCAGCTCGTGCGGGGTCAGGCCGGGTGCGGCGGCTGCCGCCGCCGCCCGGTCGAACCAGGCGCGTCGCGCGTTCCGGTTCCGCAGCACCCCGCCGTCGGGCGCGGTGAACAGCAGCTCGCCGGGATCGCGGCCCTTCACGAACACCGCCAGGTCGTCGGCGAGCTGATCCTCCAGCGGCACCGACCGCGCCTCGTACGACTTCGGTGAGCCCCACACCAGACCCTCGCCGTCGACCTCGACGACCGCAGCCGACACCTTGACCCGGCGGCGCTTCGCGTCCACCGAGCCGACCCGCAGCGCGGCGAGCTCTGACCAGCGCAGTCCGCAGTACGCCAGCACGAGCACGACCAGCCGATACTGCTCGAACGCGGCGTCTGTGGTGCGGCGCGGTCGCTCGGCCGGCAGCGTGGCCGCCGCGGCCGCCATCACCTCGACCTGCCGCGGCGTCAGGTACTTCTTCGACTTCCGATCCGGCCGGGGGAGCGTCACCCCGCGCGCCGGGTTCGCCGGCAGCCGCCGGCCCCGCACCGCCGCCTCGAGCACGCCGGACAGCACGCCGACGACCTTCCGCACGGACGCGCCCGCCATCCCTGCGGCGACGAGCTCGGCGACCCACTCCTGGACGGCCTCGTGGTCGACCGCAGCGAGCGGGACGTCCTCCCACCGGGGCAACACGTGGTCCTCGAGCGCCGCGGCGTACCGGGCCCGCGTCGACGCCTTGAGGTTGACCTTCGATGCGCGCCACCGCTCCGCCATCTCACCGACCGTCGTACGGGCCCGGGCGGGGTCGACGAACGTGCCGGCCAGCTTCGTGGATTCGACCGAGGTGATGAACCGGTCGGCGTCGAGCTTCCGGGTGAACGTCTTGTTCCGCTGCCGGCCTTCGGGGGTGCGGTAGTGCGCCCGCCAGGTGACCTTCCCGTCGCGGACCCGCTTCTCGACGCTGGCCATCAGCTGGAGGGGAGCTCGATCACGGGCGGGTGGGTGAGCCCAGCTTTCGCCCACACTCCACGGACGCCCTGGTTCCACTCGGAGATGCCCTTCACGAGCTGGTTCTCCCACAGGTCGGTCAGGCTCGGCGACGGGTTGTCGCACCAGCGGATGATCGTGCCCACGCCCTTCGTGATCTCGTCCTGCCCGTCGGCGACCAGACTCTGCGCGTCGTTGTTCAGGTCGGCGTGCACGATCACGTCGTCGCGGAAATCGGTCAGGTGGTCGTGTAGGGCGTGCGCGTCATGGGAGATCGTGTACAGCGCGCTGTCGTCGCCAGCATCGGCGGCCGCGAACACCTCCTGCACGAGCGCGCTGGTGTCTTGCGCCATCGCGCGCCCGTTCTGCTCGATCCGGTGGGCGAACGACATCGACCCACCCTTCCCGCCGCCGCTGCTCGTGCATGCCGCTAGGCAGGCGACAAGCCCAGCCGCGGCCATTGCGCGGATTCCCTTCATGATCCCTCCCTACGCGACCGCGTCGCCGCGGCGCTTATCGATCAACGCCCACTCGTCCTCAGTGAGCGTGTGGATCCGGTCGACCAGAACGTGAAACGGCACCCACAGCTCGTGCGCTGCCCGGTGAAGGTCGTCGTCATAAGCCGTCATCGCAGCTGCGATGACCTCGGCGTCCGGCAGGAGCCAGCGGGCCGTCGCATCGACGACACGCTGCTCGATCGCCGCGCGCAGCGATTCGCAGGGCGCCCCACGATCCAGATGTTCGAGCGCGTGGGTGAGCGCGGCGCGGCGTTGCACCTGCGTCAGATCCTCGTGTAGGTAGATCCGCGGGCCGGCGGCTTCCCACCGGGTGACCTCCCAGCGGTGGCCGAGGTCGGCTTCGTGGACCTCGACCGCGGGCCAGTCGGTCCGCAGTCGACGCCAGGGGTTCGGGATCATGGTCCGCAGTCTGCGGACGACGACTGACAATTTCGGTCACCGCTCCGTGTGGGGCTCCTCGGACTCGCCTGGCCGGGACCGCCGCGGGCGGCCCGGCCTGGGCTCCTCCATCGCCGCCTCGGGGACGGCTTGCAGATCGGGGCGGCTCGAGGCCCGGCCAGACGCCCTGTTCGCTCGCGCGAAGGCGCGGATGACGGCCAAGACGGCCTCACGCTGGTCGCCGGTGAGCTCGTTCGCAGAGTCGGGCAGTTCGAACCGCTCGTGGAGCACCAGGCCAGCGGCTTCGAACGCGGCCCGCTCGCTGACGCGCGCCATGGTGGCGAGCGTGCGGACGGTCGCGGGTGTCGGGACGCTGTGGTACTTCCCCTTGAGGATGGCGTTGATGATCGTGTAGCTGACGCGGGCCTCGTCCCCGAGCCGGCGCACGATCGCTTCGTCGAGTCCACGGCCCGATGTCACCCCCGCCTCTTTCATGGCCATCTCCACCAGCTCACGCATGGTCGCCGGCCACCTCCCGTTCAACGGGGAAATCCTCGCGGCGAGGTTGTTCCTTGAGCTAGGACCCGCCTGGGGGAGTCCGACAAGTGCGCACGCCTGGGCATGGCGAAAAGACTAGCGCGCACCACTTGTCACGCTGACAAGTAGTGATGTATGGTGCGAGCATCACTTGTCAAACACCACGATTGGGAGTAGACATGGGCCGACCGAAGGCCAAGCCGTACCAGGTGGTGAGATGGATGCAGGTGCTCGACCGAGAACGGATCAAGCGCCAGCGGCTTCGGAAGGACCTCACGCAGCGGCAGCTCGCGTTCCTCGTCGGAACCTCGCAGACCACGATCTACCTTCTCGAGTCCGGCGGCATGAAGACGCTGACCGAGAAGCTCGCTCTGGCCATCGCTAAGCGGCTCGACCTTCCTTGGGAGGACCTGTTCGTCTCCCGCGAGGCTCCTCGCGTGCCCGGAGTGACAACTGCTGCGAGCACCGGAAATCAGGTGTCAGCGTGAACCCCGCCGAGAACCCGTATGCGGTGGGCCCGGACGGCCCTGTGTATTTGACGACCGCGGAGGTCGCGGCGCGTTTCCGGACCGCACCGTCGTCGGTCCGGGACTGGCGGTCGAAGGGGATCGGGCCGCTCGGGATCCGCTTCGGCCGCGCGGTCCTGTACCCGCTGCCCGAGGTGGAGGAGTGGGAGCGCCGCCAGACCGAGGCGGCGAAGCGGGAGCAGCGCCGTCGGGCGCGCCCGCTGGAAGACGTCTCGCTGCCGGCCCGGGGGGCTGCGGCGGGTCGGGGTGGGGCAGGTACGCCGGCGGCGGGAGCCCCCCGCCCCGTCGCCGGTGCCGCCCTCTCGTCCGGCCGGCGCCGTGTGCAGTCCGGCGCCGGCCGCGACAGCAGCATCCCCAAGCCCTGAAACAGCAGAACGGGCCCGGATAGCTCGCCAGCCCCGGACCCGCTCCTGATCGCTCACGAAGGGAGCGACGTTATGCCCGAGAATACGACACCGGCCGCGTGCTGGTGGGATAACCAGCCGGATCCGGTGCGCGCGGTGCTCGACCTGGCCGCGATGCGGGACGGCGCGATCGACTCCGACGGATACGTCGACGACGCCGCCCACGACCGGGTGCTGGCGCTGTTCGCCGGCGAGCACGCCGACGCGATCCGCGGCCTCGCTCGCTCGCTGTACTGGATCGACCGGTTCGCCTGGGACGACGGCGCCGAAGCGCTAAACGCTTTCCACGGCACGGCGACCCGCTGGGTGTACGCCGACCAGGCCGCGGACGAGTGCTCCGCGCGACTGCAGGCCGACGCGCTCACCACGGCGCAGCTCGTGGCGTCGCTGATCCGCCGGCCGGCCCGGACGGCGGTGCCGGCATGACCGCCCACTCGATGCCCTGGCTGCGGGCCGACGTGCAGAGTGCGCCGCTCGTCGGCCCGCAGTGCTCGATGTTCATGCGGAATTGGCTGTTCGATGAGGTCTGGCAGTGCGAGGGCGAGTCGACCCACATCGTCAAGGCCGGATGCGTGCACGAGCACGTCGCCGAGTACACGGTCTGCGACGAGTGCGCCAAGAAGGTCCGCGCCGATCTTGCCAATGCTGCCCTCTTCTGTAACCGGTGCACCGAGAGCGCCGAGTCGCACGAGTGCCCGATCACGGCATCAATCGAGCCCTGGTCGATCGAGGTGTCGGCATGACCGCCCGCCGCCGGCACGGTGGCCGCGCACGGCGCCCCCGCGGCTACGTTCCGCGCCACGCGGCATGGGCGCGCCGCCGCAGCGTGGACGAGCACATCGCCGCCGCACTCGGGCCGGCCCCGCGAGACGACCTGATGGCGCTCGCCGACGCCGTGCAGGAACCGGCTGCCCCCGGCGACCGTAGCGAGCTGATCGCCGCGTGCGACGTGCTGCTCTGGGACTTGGAACTTGGGCCGATCGGCGAGCAGGCATGACCCGCCGCCGGTACGAGAACCAGGCCGAGGTCGACGCGCGGATCAACGAGATTGAGTGGCATCGCGGACTGTCGCTCGACCCGCCGCTCCGGACGCCGCAGACCCAAGCGTCGGTGTCCCTAGTCAAGCGGGTCCGCATCGACGCCGACTGGTGCCGACGCAACCGCACCACGCCGGAGCAGCGGCAGAAGATCGCCGACGAGCTGCGCGCCATGTACGGGCCGGACGTCCGGATCAGCTTCGGAGCGGGGGCGTCATGACCGCTGTGCGCTTCAACTTCCTCGGCCGGGACGCGCGCGACGTTGGCCGCACAGGTGAGACCACCACCACCGACCTGGCGGCATGGATCGAGCAGCGGTACGACGCCGGGTGGAAGGCGCTCACCGTGCAGCACGTCCCGACCAAGCGCATCGATGACGGCCGAGTCGTTGCCGTCCGGGGTGCGCCATGGCCCGTCGTCGGTGGCATCGGCCCCGGGCCAGACGGCGATCGCATCTGGTGGGCCGAGGCGGTGGAGCCGTGAAGCCGCTGCGCCGCCTCGAGCGGGACCTCTACCTGGCCAGCCGCACCGTCGGCGACGTCAACGCCGCGCAGCGGGGACCGGACGTCCTCGCCCGGCGAGTGGCGCGCCGCGTGATCCGCCGGAACCTATTCCGACTGTTCGGGAGCCGAGGATGACTGAGTCCATCACGATCACCGAGCCGGGCGTGTACGACGTCCCCTTCGAGCAGTACCTGGCGGACCCCGTCCCCGGCGGATCGCTATCGACGTCGGGCGCGAAGACGTTGATCAGCGTCTGCCCGGCCGCGTTCGACTACGAACGCAAGCACGGCCGCCCCAACAAGCTCGACTTCGACCTTGGCCACGCCGCCCACTCGAAGGTCCTCGGCGACGGCATGGAGATCGCGGTCATCCCCGACAAGCTGCTCGGCGCGAACGGCGCGACGAGCACGAAGGCGGCGAAGGAGTTCATCGCCGACGCCCGGGCCCGCGGCGCCGTACCGATCAAGTCGGACGTCGCCGCCGAGGTCGACGCGATGGCGACCGCGCTGCGCGAGCACCCGATCGCCGGCAAGCTGCTCGACCCGGGCCGGGGCACGCCGGAGCAGTCGCTGTTCTGGACCGACGAGCGGACGGGCGTGTGGCGCCGGGCACGTCTCGACTCGCTGCCACACCCAGCGCTCGGCCGCATGATCGTCGTCGACTACAAGACGACCGACAGCGCCAAGCCATCGGCCTTCGCCAAGTCGATCGCCCGCTACGGCTACCACATGCAGGGCGACGCCTACATCGACGGCATCAAGGCGCTCGGCCTCGCGGACGACGTCGCGTTCCTGCTCATCGCGCAGGAGAAGACGCCGCCCTACCTGATCAGCGTCGTCGAGATGTCAGCACCAGCGTTGCGGATCGGCCGCGCGCGGAACCAGCGCGCGATCGACCTCTTCAAGCAGTGCACCGAAACCAACCACTGGCCCGCCTACGTCGACGGCATCGCGCTTGTCGACCTGCCGATCTGGGCCGAACGCGAACACGAAATGGACCTCGCATCATGACCAGCAACGATCTCCAGACCACCCCCAACGGCCACGGCGGCGGCCTCGCCGTCCCCAGCGACAACATCGGCCAGGCCACCGCCATCGAGCAGGCCCGCGCCATCGCGGAAGTGCAGGGCGCGATCGTCGTCGCCCAGCGCTGCCCTCGCAGCGTGACCAACGCACTCGCGATGATGCGCGAGTCGTGCGCCCAGATGGGCCTCGCCGAGCGGGCGTTCTTCCGGTACTCCCGCGCCGGATCGCAGATCACCGGATCGAGCGTCTACCTCGCCCGCGAGCTGGCCCGCTGCTGGGGCAACGTCCAGTACGGCATCACCGAACTGTCCCGCGACGACGAGAAGCGGGAGTCGCAGATCCTCGCGTTCGCGTGGGACGTCCAGACCAATACCCGCTCGACGACGACGTTCATCGTCAAGCACGGCCGCGACACCAAGGACGGGATCAAGGAACTCACGGACCTGCGGTCGGTGTACGAGAACAACGCCAACATGGGCGCCCGCCGGGTCCGCGAGATGATTTTCGCGATCCTGCCGGAGTGGTTCACCCGTGAGGCGGAGGACCGGTGCCGCGCGACGATCGAGCGCGGCGACTCGGAGAAGCCGCTGTCGGTGCGCGTCGCGGACCTGCTGCGTGCGTTCGCCGAGCTGGGCGTCTCGAACGATCAGCTCGAGCAGAAGATCGGGCGCGCTCAGGACAGGTGGACCGCGCACGACATCGTCACGCTGACCGTGGTCGGCCGGTCGATCCGTAACGGCGAGGTGACGGTCGACGACGAGTTCCCGCCGCAGCGGGTCACCGTCGACGAGATCGCCCAGCAGACCACGCAGTCGAAGCCGGCTCCCAACCGCCAGTCCGCGCCCGACACCCAGCGCACCACCGCTGGGCCGACGGCCGAGGAGATCGCCGAGCACGAGGCCGCGCTCGTGGCCGAGGCTGAGCGGGACCGTGCAACGGCGGAGGCGGGATCTGGGCTGTTCGGGGGCGACTCGTGAGGCCGCACGTCGCCCGAACGTTCCTCGTGTTCGCGGCGCTGCTGCTCGCCGCGCCCGTCGTGTTCGGCTTCCTCTCCACCGGCGGCCGCTGATGGCACTCCGGATCAGCCCCGACCTTGCCCTGCCCATCGACGCCGTTACAGAGACCTTCGCGATCCTCGCCGTCAAGCGCGCCGGGAAGTCGAACGCCGCCGTCGTCATGGCCGAGGAGATGTACGACGCAGGCGTCCCGTGGGTCGCCGTCGACCCCAAGGGCGACTGGTGGGGCGTCCGCGCCGCCGGCGACGGCCAGGCGCCCGGCCTCGCCGTGCTGGTCTTCGGCGGGCTGCACGGCGACGTGCCGCTCGAGCCGTCCGCCGGCCGGCTCGTCGCGGACCTGATCGCCGAGAAGCGCATCACCTGCGTCCTCGACGTCTCTGAGATGAGCAAAGCCGACCAGCGCCGGTTCCTCACCGACTTCGCCGATCGGCTCTACCGGCGCAACACCGAGCCGCTGCACGTCTTCTGCGAAGAGGCGGACGAGTACATCCCGCAGCGTGTGATGGGGGAGTCGGCCAAGCTGGTCGGCGCGTTCGAGACGCTCGTGAAGCGCGGCGGGTTCCGCGGCATCGGCGTCACCCTCATCACGCAGCGCTCGGCGTCGCTGAACAAGGACGTCCTGACGCAGGCCGGGACGTTGATCGCGATGCGGACCCCGAGCCCGCAGGACCGCAAGGCCGTCCTGGCGTGGATCGACTACCACGCGGCCAGCAAGGACGTGATCGACGAGCTGCCGACGCTCGACGCCGGGCAGGCGTGGGTGTTCTCGCCGCAGTGGCTGCAGACACTCGTGCGGATCCGGTTCCGGCGGCGGCGCACGTTCGACTCAGGCGCGACGCCGAAGGTCGGCGGGAAGCCACGCCCGCCGGCCCGTCTCGCCGACGTCGACCTGGCCGCGATCAAGGAGCAGATGGCGGAGACGATCGAGCGCGCGAAGGCCGACGATCCGAAGGCGCTGCGCGCGCGGATCCGCGACCTCGAGCGGCAGCTCGCCGAGAAGCCGGCGGCCACGGTCGAGCGGGTTGACGTGCCGGTGATCACCGAACAGGACCGCGAGGACGTCCGGCTGCACCTGCAGAACGCGATCGTCGTCGCGAACAAGCTGACCGAGATCGTGGACCGTTGGTCCGCGCTGCTCGGCGACACGACCCCCACAATGCAGGCGGCGTCGACACGGGTGGAGGCGGTGCAGCGCGGGAGTAGCGCCCCGCGCCGTCCTCGTTCGTCGCCCGGCGAAAGCACCACGCCGGGAGCCGCCGACGGAGGTAAGACCCGGCAGGGGCGTGCGGAGACGCGCCCGGACGCCCCTGCCGGCCTCGGACGCGCCGAACGCGCCATCCTCACCGCGATCGTCCAGCGCCCCGACAGCCCCCCGGCCGTCATCGGGTTCCTCGCGCAGTACAGCCCGAAGTCGTCCTCGTTCAGCAACGCGCTCGGCCGGCTGCGATCACTCGGGCTCGTCGCACCTGGCCAGCCGCTCCGTCCGCTCGACGGAGCCGAATCTGCGCTCGGTGGTGTCGACCCGCTGCCGGGCGGGGACGAGCTACGCCGGTTCTGGCTGAGCCGACTGGGCAAGGCCGAGGCTGCGCTCCTTGACGTCCTCATCGAGGCCTGGCCGCGCGCGCTCACGAAGGACGAGCTGTCCAGCGCGACCGGCTATTCCGCCACCTCGTCGTCGTTCTCCAACGCCCTCGGCCGGCTCCGCTCCCTGCTGCTGTGCGTGAAGGGCGACCTGCTCGCCACCGATGAGCTCATGACCGCCCTCGGAGGCGACCGGTGAGCGCCGCCGACATCACCGACCTGCCCGCGGGGGAGTCGTTCGCCCGGCCTGCGCTCGCCGCATGCCTCGACTGCGGCGTCGGCAACGACCGCGCCACAGCGACGTGCGAATGCGGCGGCGCCGTCGAAGCCCGCTACACCGCCCCAGAGATCTGCGCACTCACCGGCGCCACCTACCGCCAGATCGACTACTGGACCCGTGCCGGCCGACTGCCCGAAACGGCGCACGGCTCCGGTTCCCAGCGGCGGTTCACACCCGCTGAGGTCGACACCGTCCGCTTCGTCATCGCCTTGCTCGGCCAGGGCTTCGTCCTGGACCGAGCGTTCGCCATCGCCCGCGCGCTCGTCACCGACGACGAGTACCGCACCGAGTTCGCCGACGTCTTCCAACTGATCATCTCGGTCCGCGACACCGCGGCCGAGCCACCCGCACCCGAAGGGACCCCAGAATGACCGCCACCGCCAAGAAGCCGAAGCTGCCGCCGTTCGAGTCCAACGACGTCGCCAGCGCCCGCGTCCGCATCACCAAGGCCGGCGACGGCCTGTCCGAGGCGCTCAAGGTCGAGCCACGCGCCATCCAGCTCGGCGAGCGAGTGTTCTACGTCCTCGCGGGGGAGTGCGTCCAGGTCAACCACGTCGAGAAGGACGACAACCTCACCCGCGTCCACACGATCGCCGCCGACCGGATCACCGAAGTCGAGCAGAACATCGCCGAGAAGATCCTCCAGGCGGCGGCCGAGGAGACCGAGCGGAAGAAGGCCCAGATCGAGGGCCAGCTCATGCTCGAGGCCGAGAAGGAAGCCGAGGAGCGGGAGCGCGCCGACCAGGCCGCGACCGGGAACGCGCGCAACACCCAGCAGAAGCCATGACCCCAGGCCAGAAGCGGCTCGCCGAGATCGCCCGACTCGAAACGGCCCGCGTCTACGGCAGCATGTGCCCCGAGCATCGGCAGCCAGAGCCAGCGGCCGAACCGCGCGTGTTCGAACGGCCGGACGACTCCTACTACGGGCCCGCGCCGGCCGAGGTGCTCACCGAGCTGGTCGGCGCGCTCACCGCCGAGGCGCCGAGCCGCGAGCTCCGGCCGGCCGAGCGGCGCTCCGTCGAGCAGGCCATCGCCCGCGGCCTCGACGACGACCGCATCGCCGCCCTGCTGCACCTCGACACCGCGGCCGTTCGGACCGTCCGCGCCGCACTCGACCGACTCAGCGCATGACGACCGCCCTGTGCCGGTGCGGGCACGCCGCCACCGACCACCCCGAGGAGCACGCGGAGATGTGCATCGTGCTCGGCTGCACCTGCGCCGCCTTCTGGCTCGTCGGCAACCGCCGCAAGGCACAGCCCGCCACGCCGAAGCTGCGTGACCTGGTCGCCGCCGGCAAGAAGTCGCCGCGCGTGAGGACGCAGCGCCTCGCGATGCGGATCGAGGTCAGCATCGCGGAACTGATCAAGGCGCTCCGCGTCGAACGGGAACGCGAGATCGCCCGCAAAGCTCCGAGACGCGGGACCCCCCCCAGCCCCAGATTGGCCCGCGGCGAATACCCCTGCCGACGCGAGGACTGCACGAAGGTCCTCGACACCGCCCAGGGCCGATCGCTGCACGAGCGTCGCGCGCACGACGGCTTCAACCCCGTTCGCGTGCACGCGGCTAGGACAGAGAGCGCAGCGTGACACTCACCGTCACAGACCTCTTCGCCGGCGCCGGAGGCTCGTCCACCGGCATGGTCGCCGTCCCCGGTGTCGAGGTGAAGATCGCGGCCAACCATTGGAAGACCGCGATCGACATCCACAACACCAACCATCCGACGACCGACCACGCGATCGCCGACATCCACCAGGCAGACCCGCACTACTTCCCCCGCACTGACATCCTGTGGGCCTCGCCGGAGTGCACGAAGTGGTCCCAGGCGAACGGCACCCCGCTGCCCGACATCGACGACGGTCTGTTCGAGGACCCGCTCTCGAGCGAGGCGGCCGAACGGTCCCGGATGCTGATGTTCGACGTGCCGCGGTTCATGGCCGTGCATCGCTACCGGTACGTGATCGTCGAGAACGTCGTCGACATCGCCATGCTGCCGAAGTACCGCACCGCCTGGCGCGTCTGGCAGGACGAGATCCGCAAGCTCCGCTACCGCTACCGGGTCGTGTCGCTCAACTCGATGCACGCCCAGTACGCCGGCCCGCCCGCGCCGCAGTCTCGCGACCGGCTCTACGTCGTTTGCTGGCTCGAGGGGGAGCGGGCCCCGGACATCGACCGGGTAATGCGGCCGGCCGCCTGGTGCCCGCGCTGCGAGCGACTCGTCGAGTCCCGCCAGGCGTGGAAGAACGGCCGCACCGTCGGCAGGTACCGCGCCCAGTACGTCTACGTCTGCTCGACGTGCGGCGACGCCGTCGAGCCCGGTTGGCTGCCGGCCGCCGCGGCGATCGACTGGACGCTGCCCGGGCAGCGGATCGGCGACCGCGCGAAGCCGCTGGCCGAGAAGACCCGCGCCCGCATCGCTGCCGGCATCGCCCGCTACTGGCGGCCGTTCACGCTCGAGGCCGCCGGCAACACGTTCGAGCGGCGCCCAGGCGTGCGCACCTGGCCGGCGGACGAGCCGCTCACCACGCTGCACACGACGGCGAGCAAGGCGCTCGCCGTCCCCGTCGAGGGCCGGGATGGCGTCAACGCCCGCACCGTCGACGAGCCCTTCCGCACCCAGACCGCTCGGCTCGAAACGGCGTTCGTCCTCGAGCGGCGAGGGGAATACCGCACCCGCTCGATCGACGACCCGATCGCCACGCTCACCGCGAACGACACGACGAAGGCGCTGTGCACGCAGCCGTTCATTGCCGAGCTGCGCGGCGGTTCGAGCGACGCCCGATCGGTTGAGGAGCCGGCCGGCACGTTTACGGCGGGCGGCAACCACCACGCGCTCGTCACGCCGGCGGGCGGGTCGTGGAACGACGACGCGCGGCCGGCCGACGACCCGATGCGGTCGCTGACCACGCGGGACGCCTACGCGTTGGTCACCCGGCACTTCGGCGTTGAGGGCGGTGACCCTGGGCGGCACACCACACCGGCCGGCGAGACGCTCCGCACGCTAACCGCGAGCGGCAACCAGTCCCTGCTCACGCCGTACTACTCCGGCAGCGACGCAGCCCGACCTGCCAGCGAGCCGATAGGCACGCTCACCACTCGGGACCGGTACGCCCTGATCCACCGGCACAACAGCGGCGGCGCCGAGATGCTCACCCCGTCCGGGGAGGTCCTCCGCACCCTCACCACGAAGGGCCACCAGTCGGTCATCACGCCGGGCGACCTCGCGGCCGCCGACGCACAGGTCGACGACTGCCTGTTCCGCATGTTCGAACCCCACGAGGTCGCCGCCGGCATGGCGTTCCCCGTCGACTACGAGTGGCAGCCCTACCCGACCAAGACGATCAGCCGCCGCGACCTGGTCAAGGCCGCCGGCAACGCCGTCACCCCGCCGTCCTCCCGCGACCTGATGTGGGCGGTCGCCGACGCCGCACTCGGCGGTGCCGCGTGAAGGCCCTCACCCTCTGGCAGCCGATGGCCCACGCCGTCGTCCACCTCGGCAAGACGGTCGAGAACCGGCCCCACGTTTCCCCGTGGAAGACCGCGACCAACACGACCGTCGCGATCCACGCCGCCCGCCGCTCCGCATGGAACCAGGATTACGCCGACCTCGTCGCTGTGATCACGGGTCGACGCCTTACCCCGGCCGACGTCCAGTTCTCCGCCGTGATCGGCACCGCGATCGTCACCGACGTCCACTGGGCCACCACGCCCAGCATGCTCACGGACGAGTGCTGCGACCCGTGGGGCTTCGACAGCGGCGCGCACGTCATCCTCGACGCCGTCCGCGCCTGCCGGCCGATCCCGATCGGCGGCGCGCTCGGGCTCTGGACCGTCCCGGCCGGCGTCGAGCTCGAGCTGACCGAGGCGGTGCGCCGCTGATGCCGAATCGCTCAGACCTCGATCCCGCCCGCCTCATACACCTGGTCGAAGCCGGCTACACCAACCAGCAGCTCGCCGACGCCTTCGGCTGCACCGTCCGCACCATCGACCGCCACCGCGGCGCAAGCCCCGACCTCAACGCCGCCATCATCGCCGCCCGCAAGCAACTCGCCCAGCAGAACCAGCCCCAACACGGAACCCCGCGCCGCTACGCCATCGGATGTCGCTGCCGCTCGTGCACCGACGCCAACACCATCAGGTGCCGCAACGATCGACTGACAAGACGCGCCCGCCTCGGACTACCACCACCCAATCCGAACCGTGGCCGGCCGCGCACCGTCGCGGAAACCGCCCAGTCAGCCGCCCTCACCATCAACCCCAGCCGCAGCATCCTGATCGCTCAAGCCATCGCCCGAGGCGAACCGACCACGAGGATCATGCAGCGACTCGGGTGTGAGTACGCCGACGTCCAGTCCGTACGCGAATCGCTCGCCCAGGCCGTGGCGTCATGAGGACCCTCGACGAAGCGGCGGCCAACCGATGAGCCATATCGACCACCTCCTCGACATGCTCGACGCCCGCGAACTCCCCGACCCATGCCCGGACGGCGTCCCCTGCTGCGACGCATACGCGATGTTCGGCCCCGAGCGCTGCACCTGCTGGGCGCCGGTCTACAACACCGAGCAGGCCCCACCGCGCCCCGAACTCGAACACGCCACACGCGAGCGGATGTGCGCGGACTGCGCGTTCCGCCCGGGCTCGCCCGAACGCACCGACAGCGCACACGCCGTGGCCGGCTCAGATCAACTGCTGACCTGCGTCCTCGATGAGCGGCAGGCGTTCTACTGCCACGACGGACTCCGCTTCGGCGTCGCCATGCGCCACCCGAACGGGATGACCGTCCCGATCGAGGTCCGTGACGGCGTGGTGGCGTACTACCCACCGATCATCGACGGCCGCCCGTACCAGGCCGACGGGACCCCGGCGCTGCACTGCGCAGGCCTGGCCGCCGCGCGGCGAGCGAAGGACTGGACACCGTGACCGTCCGCACCCTCGAGCAGGCGCTCGACATGACCCCAGCAGAGCGCGCCGAACTCCGCGCACGCGTCGAGAAGCTCGCCCGGATCGAGCGGGCACGATGACGAAGCCACCGATGACCTACTACGGCGGGAAGATCCGCATCGCCGAGCGGGTCGCCGCACTGCTTCCGGAGCACGACCAGTACCTCGAGCCGTTCGCCGGTTCGCTCGCCGTACTGCTCGCGAAGCGCCCGGCGCCGCACGAGACGGTCAACGACCTCGACGGCGAGCTCATGGCGTTCTGGCGCGTCCTCCGAGACCGGCCAACCGACCTCGCTCGGGTGTGCGCGCTGACGCCGCACAGTCGCGCGGAGCACGAAGCAAGCCGTGATCTCGCCGGTCTCGACGACCTCGAGCTCGCCCGACGCGTCTGGGTCCAGGTCACCCAGAGCCGGGCCGGCGTGCGTCGCAAGACCGGCTGGCGGCAGTACATCGACCCCGCCGGCACGAAGACCTCCATGCCTGCCCACCTCGACGCCTACGTCGACCGCATGGCCGCTGCGGCCGAGCGTCTCCACAACGTCAGCCTCGAGTGCCGGCCCGCCCTCGAACTGATACGCGCGTTCGGCCGGATCCGCACCGCGCTCATCTACGCCGATCCGCCCTACCTCCACACCGTGCGCTCCGGCGGCGAGAAGAAGCGCGAGTACCTCCACGACATGTACGGCGAACGGCAGCACCTCGAGCTACTCGACGAACTCCGCGCCGATCGAGCCGCGGTCGTCCTGTCGGGCTACTCGTCCCCGCTCTACGACGATCTCCTCGCCGGCTGGGATCGGGTCGAGATCCCCACCGTGAGCGGACACGGCACCGATCGGCGCCGCACCGAGGTGCTGTGGTCCAACCGGCCGATCAGCAACCCGCACCTGTTCTCGGGGGCCGCCGGATGACCGCCCCCGACTACGCCGTCGACCCCGTCTGGGCCTTCATCCACGGCCTCCCGCCCAGCCTCCGCCACCGCCTCAACCGCACCCAACGCCTCGTAGCGCTCATCCACGCCGCCAACGGCCACGGCTGGACCACCAAGCAACTCGTCGCCGAAGCAAGCCGCGACCAGATCGGCGTCGTCAACACCGGCGCGCTGATCATGCACCGCCTCGAAGGCTGCGCCGAAGGACCACCACCGAAGATCGTCGCGCAGCGCGTCATCCCCTTCTGCTCCCCAGACTGCGCCGAGCGGCGCGGGTTCCTCGAGGACGACGTCGGCCGGCCCATCGGCAAGTGCCCCTGCAGAACACCACCACCGGAGGACCAGGCCTGATGACCAAGACCGAGATCGAGTGGGCCACCGACGTATGGAACCCGACGGCCGGCTGCGACCGCGTCTCGCCCGGCTGCGACCACTGCTACGCGATGACCATGGCCAAGCGGCTCAAGGGCATGGGCCAAGCCAAGTACCAGCTCGACGGCGACCCGCGCACCAGCGGCCCAGGGTTCCTCGCCCACGAGTGGCCCGACGCGCTCAACTGGCCACTGACCGTGGCGAAGCCGATGCGGGTCTTCGTCAACTCGATGAGCGACCTGTTCCACGACCGGATCTCGGACGAGTACATCGTCCGCGTGTTCGCGGTGATGGCCCTCGCCCCGCAGCACACCTTCCAGGTCCTCACCAAGCGCCACGCCCGCATGCGATCGCTGCTCTCCGACGACGACTTCGAGGCGACCGTCGCGCAGACGGTCGTCGGCTGGTCGGTGGAGATGGGAATCGACTTGCCCGAGCACCTGGTGATACCCGAGCGCCCGTCCTGGTACCCGCTGCCGAACGTGTGGCTGGGCGTCTCCGTCGAGAACCAGCAGTGGGCGGACATCCGCGTCCCGGCGCTGCTCGACACCCCGGCCGCGGTCCGGTTCCTATCCTGCGAACCACTGCTCGGGCCTGTGGACCTGCTCGGGCGGAACGGTCCCGGTTGCGAGAACTACGGCCCGGCGATCACCCACGAGGGCTACCAGATCCGCACGGACTACGGCACGGGAGTCGACTACGGCTGCGAGCACCAGGTCGGTATCGACTGGGTGATCGTCGGCGGCGAGTCCGGCCCGGCCGCGCGGCCGATGCACCTCGACTGGGCCCGCTCGCTCCGCGACCAATGCGCGAACGCCGACGTGCCGTTCCTCTTCAAACAGTGGGGCGGACGCACACCGAAAACCGCCGGCCGCGAGCTCGACGGCCGCACCTGGGACCAGTACCCAACGGCGGTGACCGCCTGATGGCCCGCATCCGCTCCGTCAAACCCGAAATCCGACGCAGCCTCACCGTCGCCGAATGGCCACGCGAAGTCCGCCTCGCCTGGATCTACCTCTGGATGTACCTCGACGACGAAGGCCGCGGACTCGACGACATGCGCCTCATCGTCGCCGAACTCTTCCCCCTCGACCGCGACGTCACCGAACGCAAGATGGACCGCTGGCTCACCCTCATGGCCACCACGAAAACCACCGAGGACGACCTCCCCCCGCTCTGCCGCTACGAGGTCGCCGGCCGCCGCTACCTCCACGCCACCAAATGGCAACACCAGCGGATCAACCGCCCCCAACTCTCACGCCTCGCCCCATGCCCAGTTCACGAACTCGGCATCGCCCCAAGCACCGCCGACTCACTGCGCGATTCAGTGAACAGCGCACGGAACGGAGCACTGAACGATGAGTGACCGACACACGACATCAGCCGTGAACCACTCACTGCCCGATTCACTCCCCTCGCGCGCGCCCGCGGATCAGGGAACAAGGGAACAAGGGAACAAGGGATCGGATCAGGGATCTCGGTCTGACTCACCATCCACTCCAACGTCGAGAAACGCACCACGCGACCCCGCGACGATGGATGGACCACCCACCAACCCAGACACGACCCCACGACCCATCGTCAGCTCGGAACGCTCGGCACCCGTCGACCTGAGCGACGAGACGCGCCCCGCCGAGGAGATCGACGTCCCAGCGTTCGTCCGGCGCATCCACTCGCTGCCGACCGCTGAGGCTGAGCGCTTCGTCACGGATCACCTGGCTGTCGTCGAGCGGGAGTGCGCCGAGCTGCGCGAGGAACGGGACCGGCTGCGTGCGTCGCTGGCCAAGCGCGCCGTTCGTAGCGGCGGTGGTCGCAGTCGCCGTGCTGACGAAGCCGCGACGGGGGTCCAAGAACGCACCGAAGGGCGGACAGCGGTGACCGCCGAGCTCGACGTCGCAGCGCTGTGCCACTGGCGTCGCGGCCTTGCGAACGACCTCTCGCACGTCGCGTTCCACTTCGGGTCGGTCTGCCCGTACGACGCCGTCGCGGAGGTGCTCGCCGGCCGGCCCGACCCGCGGGACCTCGTCGCCGAGTGGCGTCTCGACATCACCGGGGCGCTCAAGCCGGACGGGAAGGTGCCGCTCACGTTGAACGACCGCGGCATGCACTGGGCCGCGAAAGCGAACGCGACCGCGCGGGTGAAGGCGGTCGTCCGGAACGCGGTCATGGCGGCGGAGGTGCCGCACCTCGAGCACGTGCACGTCGAGCTGCACTACCGGCCGAAGACGAACCGGTTCCGAGACATCGACAACATCGTCGCGACGTTGAAGCCGGCGATCGACGCGCTCCACCATCCGGACTCGTCGGAGAAGTCGCCGGTGCCGTTCGAGCCGATCGTCGACGGTGACGACCCGCGGTTCGTGACGTGGTCGCCGCCGGTGCTGCACGCGTGGCAGCGCGGGTTGCCGCCGGCGCTGTGGCTCGTGCTGCGCTCGTCGTCAGTCTCGATGGTCGGTGGGTCGTCGATCACCGGCGAGCAGGGGCAGCTGCTGTGAGCCGCTGCGAGATCCTCGAGGTCGACGGCCAGCCGGTCCGGGTCCGCCTCGACGGCGAGATGACAGCCGAGGACCATGCCGCGCTCACCGAGGTCGTACGGGCCGCGAAGAAGGTGCTCGCATCGATGCCGCTCGGACCGCGGGACTACGCGTGCCCGGCGTGCGGCGTCGCGGCCGGCGAGTTCTGCCGCAACCAGGACGGTCGCGTGACAGGGATCCACCCGGCCCGGCGAGAGCTGGTCGCGTCGTGACCGCCCGCATCGACTGCCGGGTCTGCAGCCGGCCGACCAACGCGTTCCTCTGCACCCCGTGCACCAGCGAGCTCGAGCAGGCGTTCGGCGACCTGCCGAAGGAAGGACCACGATGACTGGAGCGCCGACGCGCAGCCAGCAGCTCACGGAGCTGGCCAAACACGTTCGCGAGCTCACCGAGCACCGCCACCACACCGAGCACGTCGAGCAGACCATCACCGAGGAACGACCATCCGCCAACGGCCGCCGCCGCAAGGCCAAGCGCACCCGCCGTCGCCGTGCGCACCACGTCACCCTGCTGCCGCTGCTCGACTCGCTCACTGACGCGATGGTCCCCGGCTCGAGCGGTGAGGTCGGCGCGCCCGCTGGGTTCGAGTCACGACCCGCGGCGGAGCTCGAACCGGCCGCGGTGCTGCGGACGATTCGGGACGGCGCCGCACGCTGGGCCCGCGCCCTCGGTGTCGAACGCCGCGACCTTCGAACCACACTCGCGAGCCTCGTCTCAGCCAACCCGACCGACGAGCAGCTCGATCGGCTCGTCGGTG
>Ga0207647_10000824_pt1 | contig 24071 bp, 20 predicted proteins | sample KBSCornC2_FD_184295 | JGI IMG/M metagenome (GOLD analysis project Ga0207647, IMG submission 184295) | Corn rhizosphere microbial communities from Kellogg Biological Station, Michigan, USA - C2 (SPAdes) (version 2) | ecosystem: Host-associated > Plants > Roots > Rhizosphere ... | reverse complement strand
TATTCTACTCGTATTACTTGCACCGGTTGTGGTGCAAGCACAAACCGTCGGCCGCACGGGTGAGCCAGATACGCGTACTGACATAACAGCATCATCCACTTTGTCGGAGCGTTTAGCTCAACTCAAACTTCAAAGCAAGGAGCAGTCAGCTCCAGGGAATAGTCAGACGCAAACATTTCCGGTGGTTGCTGCTCAGCCAAACGATTATGTATTCCCAAGCGCAAACAAACGCTTTACGCGCTTCGTCAAACAAACGTAGTACATCTTCTTCTTTAGCTATGTCTGCCTGCACTGCTATTGCTTTACTGCCCGCTTGCTGAATCTGACTTACAGCATCCCCTGCTCCTTTATCATCACTGTGATAATTGACTATAAGGTTTGCACCAGCCTTAGCCAATGCAATTGCTATCGCAAAACCAATGCCTGAACTACTACCTGTTACTATAGCCGTTTGACCTGCGAGACATTCCTTTTCCATTTTTATATTTATTTAAGTTCGGCATTGAGCCAGCCACCTTTAAAGCCTGCACGCCGCAAGCCCTCCTTTATGTGCGGGCATCTTTTCATAATATTCCAAATAAGTTCCGACTGGAAGTTCTCGATCATCAGTACAATGGGACCCTGGTTGATACCAAAACGCCATGGCGATACCCAGCTATGGGCATGACTGCTCCTTTCCGGATATATAGTGTTGAAGCTGGCATATAAGCCATTGTCGCTATGCCTCATAAGATTTAGACGCTCTATGAAATGACGTAAGGTATCCAACACTATATCCGGAGCAAAGGGCAATGAAGCAACAATGGCCCATGGAGATACTGTACCATCATCGGGGCCAAAGGGACCACCGCGTGCTGTATAGTTATAAAATTGTCTTACTTCGCCATTTACCTCAAGCGTAGCAGGACCAGGACCATCGCTTGCGGTAAAACCCCATACATTTTTCCCATAGCGAGGAAAACGTTTGGGATTTTCAATTGCATATTGCTGTTGCACCCTTGTAGCCCTATGACTGTTCTCAAAATAATCTGTACTATGCTTTCTATTGAAGGCATCGTGTATACCTCTGAAATCGAGCCATATATGGGAGAACTGATGTATAAACAAAGGCCCAGCATATAGATATTCTATATCATACACCTTCTTCCATTCGAAGGTGCTTTGCCATTCATCATATCCTTCTTTCCCAATGGGATGTGTAGGCGAGCTCAATGCCAGAACATATAGTAAAAGCGCTTCACTGTATCCATAGCTCCAGCGATAAGGAAGGAATCCAGATTCCGGCTTCCAGCCATGCGATAGCGTAGTACCATTGTTTAATGCCCATGCCCAATCTACACGCCTATACATAGCATCACCTAATTCACGAATTTCCTGCTCGTCTTTGCTATCGCCTGTAAAATAGTTTGTTGCGGTAAGGACACCCGCTATAAGGAAGGCCGTATCTATAGTGGACAATTCTGAATTCCAGGCGCGCTTGCCTGTTTCCATGTCCAGGAAATGGTAGTACAAACCCTTGTAGCCGGTAGCATCCGGTTCAGGACCATGGGGGCTATTAGTAAAAAAATGTAATACTGTAAGTATTCTTTTAATGCCCTCATCCCTTGTCATAAATCCACGCTCAATGCCGACGATGTAGCTGCTGATAGCGAAGCCTACGGCTGCTATGCTACAGGGAGCGCCCGGCTCTGTTTTATCAGCAACCAGGCCATTGTCCGGATTCGCTTCTTTTATAAAATAAGCAAAAGTTTCCTGCTGCAAGCGCAGCAGCATTTCTTCATCAGTGCCTTGCGGATTTGAGCGCGGCAATATATTTTCTTCTATGGACTTCATTTAACCTCCATTGTTATGCATGCCGTAGCCTGCGGTGATAATGTTAACTCTATGTAGGCCTCATTATTTTCGTACTTCACTTCTATAGGTTCTTTTTCCAGTATTGATGCTTTCTCCAGTGCCTGTACATCTTTTGGACTCAGGCTGCCAGGCTTGCCCATATCTATCCATGCCTTATATGCATTGGCATGAGTTTCATCGATTCTTTCTATAAAAGCGGAAGAAATATTTGAAAGGCCGGGCAGGGTTATTCTTACGTCTTCAGTATCTATTTCATGCCTCGGCAGTGCCCAGTTAGTAAATAAGATGTGTATCAGGTTTTCTTTTCGCAATACCCAGGCATCTACTGTCTTATGCATCCCGTGTACCGGCAAAGCTTTATCGCCTAATCTATGCAGCAACTCAAAAGCTCTATATGCGGGTTTAGGAACACCATAAATATTCTGGAGCCCAAAGCCGCCATGAAAGGGAATGGAAGAAAAATAATTTTCTTCAAAAATGTCTGAGAAGGTCCAATAACTATAACCATCTACATAGCCCTGCGCTTCCATTACTGTCTTTACTATAAACGCGGCAGCATAAGGTTGGTCATGCATTTCATCAAAAGGGTTGGATGATGTGCACCACTCTGTATAGTATAGTGGCCTATCCTTTACTTTACTTTTTGCTATAGCCACCTCGTCACGCAGTGCGCTACGCCTGCTTGCAGCCAGTTGCGCTACAGTATCGTCGCCTGGCTTTCCAAAATCGTCTGTAGGGTAATGATGTGTGGAAACAAAATCTACGGGAATATTGTTTGCATCGCAATGCTGTAAAAATTCTGTTATCCAGGCATTATCTGCTGTTGCCGGACCACCTACTTGTAACCGTGCATCTACCTTTTTTATTGCTTCGGCAGTGTATTGATATAACCGAAAATAATCATCCTGACTGCCAGTCCAGAAAGCTTTTAAGTTAGGCTCGTTCCATACCTCAAAAAACCATTGGCTTACTTCCTCTACTCCATATCGCTGCACCCAATGTGCTATAAGGTTGTGTATTAATGTTGCCCATGCACTATAGTCTCGCGGTGGTGTAACATTTCCTTTATAATGAAAAACAATATCATTGCCGGAAGATAAGGCAGTAGGCATGAACGAAAGCTCAACAAAGGGCTTCATTCCTATGGAAAGAAGAAAATCACATACCTGGTCTGCATTAAAAAATGAATATACAAGTTGGTCATTTTCATCTACAAGTGTGCCCATATCATCTGATAAAATGCCATGAAAGCGTACATGGCGGAAACCTAGATCTATATGACTACGCGCCAACTGCCTTTGCCAGTCGGCCCTTAATGCAAGTGTAGCATGACAGCTACCTACAGTGTGTTCCCAAAAATGCAAAAGTGGTGTGGCAGCTCCCGTCATATTACAGCTAAATGCAACAGTATTCATTCTATTGTACCCTAACAGCTTAAAACATTGCAGGGATACTATTCGTTTCATAAAATCATGCCATGCGACCGAGATTTACTATTTCATTGAACACCACACCATTGCAAAAAAAATCCCGGCAGTTTTGCTGCCGGGATATACTGTTAAATTTATATCTTATCTCACAAGAGTTACATCACCTTTCTTTTCTATGGTTTTACCATTGCAGGTATAGCTTATATAATAGAAGTAGGTACCCATTTCCTGTGGTATGCCATGCACTTTACCATCCCAGCCTTCGGTTTCCACATTACTGCGGAACACCACCTGACCATACCTGTTCACTATCTCAAATACCTTCAGCGGGTGGTGACCTACTGTTACTATTTTAAACACATCATTCCTGCCATCACCATTCGGGGTAAATGCATCAGGAAGGAATATATCGCAGCATGGCTGTGTATTTATCATCACACTATCGCGGCCTATACAGTTATACTGGTCTCTTACTGTCAGGTATATGTTACCTGTTGACAGTACTTCTGCTATACCCACATTGTTAGTGCTGCCACCCGGGCCTTTAAAGTATTGCGCAGGGCTCCATTTGTATCTGTATTTGCTAAAGGTATCTGCCGTAAACACTATGCTGTCGCCGGCACATATATCTGTTCTGCTGGCTCTTGCATTGGCAGTAGCGTATGGATGCACCTGTACCGTATCGGCAAATGGCGCTCTTGTACACTGCGGGTAGGCAATGGCCAGCGTCAGTATTTTAGTACCTGTACTATTATACTTTATATAATCCACACCGCTTGAGCTGGTACCATTGCTTGTTTCTATGGCGCCGGGGTAGGTCCACGTAAACTTGCTGGCGTTGGTAAGACTATAGTCAGCCACGCGCAGTGTCACTGTATCGTTAATACATATATCCTTTGGCACAGTAAATGCCACTTGTGGCGCAAAGGCTACAGGCAAGGTATCTATTGCCTTCGATATACAACGCAGGTTCTTTGATATAAGTACTATATGCTTACTGCCTGCAGTATCCCACCTTACTACATAAGGGCCACGACTTTTACCTGTTGGGTCACCGCTAATAAGGGTACCGTTGGCAAAATCCCATTGGAACAAGCTGCTGTCATTGCCAGGGGCTGCACCACCGAAATCAAGATACAGTGTATCGCCTATACAAGCTGAAGGCTTACTGGTTTTCACCTTAGAATAAAGATTGTTTACCCATAGCAGTGTACTGTCTATTTGTGTAGGGCAACCATATAAAGAATCTATTACCACATACATACCGGAGTCTGCAGCTACTACCTTATTAACAATCGGATTTTGACCTGTTGCAGTGTAGCCATTAGGTCCATGCCAGTAGTATTGAGAGCGATCTATATAATTAGCAGATAACTGTGCATCTTCTCCAAGACATGCCATACCTCCGTTGCTTGCAACTAACTTAGGAGGAGGAGGATTAACCGTAACCTGCACGAGCACTCTTTCACTTATACACTTAGGAGATACTGCACTTACATAAAAATCATAAGTACCTATGGTTGCAGTATTAGGTATCGGAGCAACAGCAGAACCTGTATCTGCCGGGTCCATACTTAAATACCAACGTAAAGTAGTACCCGGAGGTGCTACTGCCGTTACCGGGGCCCCAGTCCCCCCCTGGCAATAATAAATATGTTGCACTTTAGGAGTGATAACAATGTTAGGTATAATGGTCATATCTACCGTATCAGGTATACAAGAACCGTTACTGCCTATAGCCCGCAATTTAGCAGGGGTGCTATCCATTTGCACACTTACAGTAGTGCCATAGTTAGGGAAAATCGAATTTCCTGTAGATGAAGTCCAATACCAGTTGTGGCATCCGCCGTTAAGAATGGTCATATTTACGATACTATTCTTACAAACAGCAGCTGTATCGCCGCTTAAATAAGCCGATGTATCGCCGTATGCTGACCAGTTTGGTGCAGTAGATGCAAATGCTGCTGCAAGGTCAGCAGAACTAAGTACATAAGCATATGCAAAACTTGTACAGCCTCCTGCTACCAATGAATCCAGGTTAAATACGAGCCCTATACCCTGATCGGAACTATGAGATCCCGAATATTGATAAAAACTGGCATCTCCTGCATACATATCTTGCAGACCATGTGCATAACCGTCACTTGCCGGCTGAGGGTCAAGTCCTGAATTTATAATAAAACATTTTGCTCTGCAGTCAAGCGTACCCAAACCCAGATAAGCACCGGTAGCACCAACTGCCGATACAAGTGTAGAGTGATTATCATTTGGCAATTTGTACACTATAGTATTATTTGTGCTAAATCCACCACCTGGCTCAGGCTCATCGTTATCCGGATCCACAGTTCTTAAATAATAAAGACCTCTTTTAGTTTCCGCACTCAAATTTTCTATGGTTTCATATACAGTAAAGAATACCTTAGAAGTATCAAGAATTGTTTTTTGAGTTATTTTTATACTGTCGAATATGCCTGTCCATATAGCCTGGCGTTTCTTAGCTATTGCACTATACGATCCATTTCCGAAACCAGACTGCATAACTACAGATCCTGTAGTGGGAAAATAACCAAACGGAGTAGTAGAACCGCAAGATGAACTACCATTCCATGCATCTACACGGAACGTATCAACCTGAAAACTCCAGCCTTCCTGTGGGCTGCCCGGTAAGAAGTAATCACCAAAATAAGGTGGCGTACCTGTAGTCCAGCCATCTTTATGGGGATCTGCTACGAAGCCCAGACCAGCGCCTGATGCAACACAATTTGACGGATAACACGTATTACCAACAGGAGAACCGCCTTTAGGGTGATAGCCTGATGGCGCCGCAACGCTTGAACCAAAAGCACCTGTGGTGTTTACGCCCACTTCCAGGTACCTACCTTGCAAAAAGGCATTACAACTGTCAATCTGCGCATACCCATTTATTCCGTAGAATAGAGAACAAGTAATAATGGTGATAAAAATCTTAACGGGGTTAAGGTTTCTCATGAGAACCAAATTTATTTTAAATAAAATATTGTTATTAATTAGTGCCTATTGCTTGGATTTGCGTTAGTATTAGGATCAAGCGAGCCACCTGCTTCTTTTGTAAATGGCACACTGTATATTTTATTATTATCGCCATCGAATATATCCATGTGATACAACCCTGGAGTTAGGGCATGAATATCGAATTGTTGATCGTAACGATAATTTGCATGATCCGGCTTCCAGCTCAGTTTCGTTTGCCCGCTCGCATTTACAATCTTTACGCTCATAGCCATAGGATCCGGCGTATTTAAATTCATCTTTACGACATCATAAAATGGCGCAGGGAAAAGCGAATAGTTCACATTAATGTGCTCTTCGCCTTTGCTTGTCATTTTAATTACATCAAAATGTCCTGCTACACGTGTAGGATCTGTAGCTGATTGCCTTGCAGATTGTGCATTTGCAACATTTACAAATAAAGCTGACAATGCAAAAACAAGTAATATTCTTTTCATACTGTTTTATTTATAAAATTATTTTCATTTCAAAGCTGTATCCCAGCACTACATATATATTAATTACCAAAAGCGTAATTCGTAAATATAACAATTAATTTATTGATTTCAAATTACTATTAACTTTAATGCATTAATTTATTCTCAATGTCATTTATTTTATAATTGTAAGCTTTGCGGCAAAGGCTGCACCTGAGCCATTACTTACAGAATAAATATAATTACCAGGGTTTATAGTAGCGGTAGTAACTGATATTTCATGCATGCCTGCGGACAGGTGAGCTTGCTTTACAACGGATAAAATGCGCCCTTGCATATCCATAACCTGGATAAGCACATCATCCGTCTGCTCAAGCGAAAATCTGACGGTTGCATTGTTCACAGCAGGGTTAGGATATACCCCATAAAATGAAAGGCCATTTTTAGAAATATTACTTACACCTGTAATATCACGAATCTGCACTATGGGCACAATAGAATAGTTGACATTAAGATGGGCCTGCCAATATGGGTCAAGCCATGTACCTGAGGCCAGTTCTACGGCATTGCGCACATGGTAAGCAGTATCGCCGGTATTATCTATGTAATAAAAGTTCTTATGGCCACTGCCGGTACCTTGCTGCGTTGCACGAATACAAATTGTATCCCCATTCAGATTATGAAAATCATAGGCCATTTCATAACCAACAAAAAAGTATCCCGAAACATTAGCAGGTGCATGAAACCAGGTAACTGCAGACAATGTATCAGGTGCATTATTATAGCCCATTCTTAAGGATCGTATAGGCACCATTTCACTGGTTAATACATTCTGAGGGAAACCTGTGAGATATGCTGAAGGGTGTAGTACTGTGCCATGAGCTGTATCTGCATTCCATACTTCTATACTCAAAGTCTTATTAGTTGTAAGCTTATAGTTACCATGCCATATGCTAATAGTACCAATCACCATCATTGCAGAATCCATCGGCACAGTAATATTATATGCTTCTGCCCAACCTTTATATCCATATGCATTAATGCCCAGGTAATACCCGCTATCCAATGTCGAGGCATTATCCACATAGTATTTATAAGTAGTATTAGTAGATATTTGAGCAGAGCTGTTGGTGTATACTAACGTATCCGTTCCTGAAGTTTTTTTGCAGGCAGGGCCAGAAGCGGAAGCATTAAATACATTGTTCCCGGTATTTGAATAATCAATGTGTGGCACTGCCAGACGCTCTTGCGCATACATGCAACTAACAGTAACAAAAGCTAGTATGGATAACAATGTTTTTTTCATATCATTTGGTTGAAGCGGACAAATAGGTATTCTTATTTAACAACGGACAACGTAGCAGCTATGGCATCTCCTTTATCTGTACTCAGTATATAAATATATTCACCTGTCGGCATACTGGCGGTTGATAATGGCAATATATGCTCACCTGTCATTAACATACCTGCATTTATTAAACTTACCTTTCTTCCTTGTATATCCATTACCTGTATGGATACATTGGCTGCAGTTTTTAAATCAAATTTTATATTAGTTACTGTGCTTGCAGGATTAGGGTAGTTGCCCAAAAAGGTTAAATCATTTTTAATAACACTTCTTACATCAAGATCCTCATATGTGCGCTTAAACTTTACAATAGGCACAATGCCTAGATTGACCTGGAAGCCATAATTATAATAGCAATCCTGCCAATTGCCCGATGTAACTTCTATTGCATTTCGAGGGATATAAATAAGATTACCAGTAGCAGAATCTATATAATGCATGCCTACCTTTCTTGCATTGCCCTGCGGTGTAGCGCCTAAGGTAATAGTATCTCCGTTAAGAGTATTAAAATCATATGCCATTTCGTAGCCTACAAAAAAATGATCTGGCATGCTGTTGATAGGCGAAGGGAACATTGTTACTACAGGTGTAGTATCCGGTGCTCCCGGCGCTCCGATTTGCAATTGAGTAACAGGCCATGACACACTATACTTTGCAACACCCGGATAGCCTTTTATATATATCGTATCGCCCTGGAAGTATGCCTTGCTGTCCTGATCCCATACTTTAAAAGTTATGGTATTTGAAGACCCCGTCTTCACGTGTCCATGCCAGGTGCTTACTATTCCTAATATCTGTATGACTGTGGTATCTGTATCTGCTTTATTCACGTCATAAAGCTCTGCATAGCCCATGAAGTTATAAATATTTGTACCAAACCAATAACCGCTATCTGCAGGTATAACCTGGTCAAGAAGATAAGACCCGGTGGTATCTAATTGTACTATAGGATTATTCCAGTAGTACCCGGTATCAGTTACAGTTACCAATCTTGCATTAGGCGCACTAAAAACCTGCGTGTGATACGATGCTGAAGGAAGATAGGTATATTTTGACTGCCGCATTTGTGCAAATGCTTGAGCAGTCATAAGGCATATAAACAATAGAACTATACGGGTCTTCATGAGTAATAATTTTGGTTACTGCTATATTATCTAACTAATGTTACATCTCCTTTCTCTTCTATATCCTTACCGTTACAGATGTAGTGCAGATAATAGAAGTATGTGTCCATTTCCTGCGGCACACCAAATAGTTTGCCATCCCATCCCAGTTTTTCATTATTGCTTTCAAACACAGTTTGTCCATAGCGGTTCACAACACGGAAGATTACCAGCTGATGAGTACCCGCCGTTATAGGTCGAAGTATATCATTAAGACCATCGCCATTAGGGGTGAAAGCACTCGGGATTGCTACCACGCAACATGGTTTTGCCACTATATTAATGCTGTCTTTGCCTACGCAGCCGTATTGGTCGCGTACCGATACATATATATTCCCCGATGCCTGTATTTTAGCATATGCCACATTGCTTGTTTTAGAATACGGATGAAAATATTGAGATGGGGACCACGTATAGCTATAGCCTACGCCAGTGTCTGCCTTAAATTCTATACTATCACCTATGCATATATCTGTACTGCTAAGTGCTTTAGGATTCACAGCTGGCAGATTGTGAACATTAACCGTATCATATACAGGCGAGTGTACGCATTGTGCATATGAAATAGTAAGGGAAATAACTTTTTTGCCTGTACTACCCCATGCAACATAGTAATTCCCCGTATACCCATCTATGAGATTGCCGCCCTGTGTAGTCCATGTAAATTTTTCGGCGTTATCAAGACTTGATTGAGCTACTTGTAGTGTAACTGTATCCATCACACAGATATCTTTTGCAATATTGAAAGCAACATCAGGGGCTTTGGACACAGTTATCAGATCAGTGTCTGCTGATTTACAACGCCAGTTAGTAACATTAAGCAATACCGCTTTTGTGCCCAATGTGTCCCACTTCACAAAGTACGGCCCCTTGCCACTGCCGGAAAGTATTGTTGCTCCATTAAAATCCCATGTATAGGTAGTGCCGGTAGCTGGGGCTATACCACCAAAAGAAAGTTCCAGGGTATCGTGCTGACAAACTTTGTTTTTATCTGCAGATATCTTTGCTATCACGGCATCTATTGAAACGTAGGTAGAATCTTTCTGTACAGGACATCCCTGAACCGAAACACTCACAACATAAAAACCCGTATCAGGTACATGCACCCCGTTTCTTACGGCGTTTTGCTGTTTGCTGTTAAAACCAGATGGCCCTGCCCATGAGTAGGATGCATTTTGCGCTGTATCAATATTCAGTTTCAACGTATCACCCAGGCATAGTGGGCTATTGTTGCCAATGGCTAACTGCGGTGGTGGTGCATTTACTATTACCGTTATTACAGCAAGATCGCTGGTACAACCATTCACAGTTTGTCGCACATAATAATTAAAAGCACCTACGGAATCTGTTTTAGGGGTTGGCGCGGTGGCCGTCCCTACTGTGTCGGCTTTGCTTATATACCATTTTAAATTTTTACCAATTGCAGTAAGTGGTTTTGGCGACGGGTCTCCTTTACAATAATATATTATAGGCGTAGTTTGTGGGGGAGGTGTAATATTAGGGATCAGGTGCATAATAATAGTATCCGGCACACATGCCGGTGTGGTGCCTATGGCTACATAGGTGCGTGGCACCGAACCCATATTAATAGTGATAGTAACCCCGTGATTGGTATCAAGACCGGTTATTGCTCCTATTGCTGAATCCAGCACAGTGGTGTCCGTTGAAAAAGGATGCCCCATTACAGAGTCAATTACAATTGTAGATTTAAGATCTGTAGTATTGGATGCATACCATGTCCACTTATATGAGTTGCCTTTATTTATTGTTAGGGGCACTGTGCTATTTCTGCAGACAGAGAGATCGTGCTTTGAATTGAATAATCCCGGGTCACCGACACGCTGCCATTTAGGTCTGGTAGATTCCAGCGCAAGATTAATATCCCCTTCACGAAGTATATATGCATATATCAAATCAGTCGATTCGCCCGGCTGTAAACTATCAAGAGAAAATACCAGGCCTATACCTACATCCTGATAATAGTAATGATATCCTTTTGCATAAATCGGCTCACCTGTGATAGGATTATAGCCTACAATATTTGTGGAGTCAATAAACGAAACAGTATGATAATGATAGGCAATTGTATCTGCCTCATTATACATAGCTTTAAGATCTTCACCCACCGGGCTAAGCCCCACTGAAGTATCCAGAAAAAAACATTTAGCTCTGCAATCTAACGTACCTAACCCAAGATAAGCCCTCTGATATTTATACCCGAGTGCAGACACTAGTGTTCGGTTTTCAGCATTAGGCAACTGGTATGGAATGAAATTATAAGTATAGTATATACCTGACTCCGGTTGCGTATTGTCCGGGTCTACTGTTCTCAGGTAAAAAATGTCTTTTATAGTATTAGCAGTTGTATTAGTAAGCGTAACGCTAACCGTGAAAAATACGTTATCGGAATCTAAAGAAGTTTCCTGTTTAATGCTCAGGCCATTCATGCTGCCCTGCCATATACCGGAAATAGTTTTTATATTGTTTGAATAGGAAATATTCTTTCCGGTAAGCCCCGGATTTGAAAAGGTATAACCCGTAGTACCACAACCGGCACCTCCCCCATTCCAGGCATTTGCTTGCACACCATTTATTTGTATACTCCAGCCCTCCTGCGGTGTACCTGGAAGAAAATAGTCGCCGAAATAAGGTGGTATACCTACTGTCCAGCCATTTTTATCCGGGTCCGCCACAAAACCAAGGCCCCCACCATTGGTACATGCCGCCGGATAACATTCGTTCCCCATGTTTTGGCCACCTAACGGATGATATCCCGGAGGAGCCATAATACTGGAGCCGTATGCCCCATTAGAATTAATACCTACTTCTATATAATTGCCTTGCAGGAAAACATTACAGCTATCCAATTGAGCATTGGCCTGTGCTGCTAACAATATAAGTAAGGCAGTAAAAGAACTAAAGACCTTTAAATATTTCATGCGGGAGTATTTTTGAGGGAACTGGATTTGGCAACAAAGCTGTTTACAACATTAGTGAGGTGGAGGATTATTCGTAAACAGCAAAGATTTTAACCTGATGGCCAACGTAGCGTATTGCCCCCTAAGAGCAGGAATATTTCGCTGATTTAATTTCCAGTCATACACAGATCCAAAAGCACTACGTAACACTGCGATTAGCAAGAGCTTTTCCATGAAACATCTTTAGGGCGACCAATAACAAATACTCCCGAAGTTTGATTATAAACCTCAGGTTAATACATAGACGGGCACTCCCTAAAAAAAGGATGGGTAAATTTTTAACATTTCTTAAGCAAATTCAATAAACAGATGATTATCAACTGTTTATTTTTTACGTTTTGCTCTTTCGTATTGTACGGGCCAATGAATATCGTATTCAAGCTCACGACCCGCACGTAAGGGGAAATAAGGGTCACGCAACAGCTCTCTGGCAAGCAGCACAACATCTGCCTGGCCACTGGCTATAATCGTTTCGGCCTGTTCGGGTGTAGTAATAATACCTACAGCACCGGTGAGTATACCGCTACCTTTTCTAACAGTTTCAGAAAATGGCACTTGATAACCGGGAGCTGCAGGAATCCTTACATTGGGGACTATCCCCCCTGATGAGCAGTCCATCAAATCCACCGCATGTTCTTTCAATATCTTAGCGAGCTTCACAGAATCATCAATACTCCAGCCTTCCGGATGCCAGTCAGAAGCAGATATGCGTACGAATAAGGGATAACCCTGTGGCCAAACGTCTCTTATAGCCGCTACAATTTCCAGCAGAAAACGAATGCGGTTCTCAAAACTACCACCATATTCGTCTTCACGTTTATTGCTAAGAGGAGATAAAAATTCGTTTATGAGATAACCGTGTGCGGCATGTATCTCTATTACCTTAAAACCTGCCATCAGTGCTCTACCCGTTGCTGCAGCAAAAGCATCTATTATCTCATTAATCTCGGCTATGGATAATTCATGTGGTTTATCATAGTCTTCGTTAAATGGAATACTTGACGGAGCCACTGTTTTCCAGCCACCTGCTGAAGGCGGTATAAGTTTATCACCTGTCCATGGCTGACTCTTACTTGCCTTACGGCCTGCATGTGCCAGTTGCATGCCGGGTACAGCATCCTGCGCAATTATGAAGTTTGTTATACGCTGTAGCTGCTCTACATGTTCATCTTTCCATATACCGAGGTCAAATGGAGATATGCGACCTTCCGGCGTTACCGCTGTAGCTTCTGTAAAAACCAGGGCTGCGCCACCTACTGCCCTGCTGCCAAGATGTACAAAATGCCAATCGTTTGCAAAGCCATCTTCGCTTGAATATTGGCACATAGGGGATACTACAATTCTATTTTTCAGTTCAATATCTCTAATCTTCAAAGACTGGAAAAGATGTATCACGTTCTCTCTTGTTAAGCTTGAAAGTTAAACTCTTCTTCTATACTGCCTGCCACAAAGTATCCAAAAACCAGTTTTTAGAATCGAAGAAATGGTGTACCGGTTTGAAGCCTGAATTTATTGCAAATGTATCTGTCTGGCTTACAGTATATTTTTGAGAGATCTCCATGTAGATGGATTCACCTTTATCAAATTGTATCCTTCCTACCTCACCTATTCTTACCGATTGCTTTTTTGAACTTACGAGATAGCTTTTACATGCACCTGTTTCAGCGTCATACACCGGTTTATGTTCAAAAGCTGTAATGTCGAAATCTGCGTCAAGGTCCTTATTTATCCTCTTGAGTAGGTTCAGGTTAAACCTCTTGGTAATGCCTCCTTTATCATTGTAGGCATCTAAAATTATCTGCGGGTCCTTTTTCAAATCGAAACCGATAAGCACCATGTCGCCGGGTAATAAATGCGCGCGCAGTAAACGAAGGAAACCCTCTGTGTCTTCAAAATTTATGTTGCCAATACTGGAGCCCAAAAAAAGCACTACCTTATTTCTGTCAGACATCAGCTTCAGCTCATCCAGCATATCGAAGTAATCGCCGTTCAAGCCATGCAGTACAAGACCGGGAATATTTGCCGGAAGGTTTTTTGTAAGGTTACAAATAACATTAGCTGATATATCGATTGGATAGTAAGTAAAGTCGATGCCCTGCGAAACCATATGCTTCAACAGGTAAGAAGTTTTTGCAGCACTGCCCGCCCCCAGCTCTACTACGTCAAATTCCTTCAGTTGACTTAGAAACTTATCGGTCAGCGCTGCTGTTTGCTTTTGAAATATTTCACGCTCACAGTTAGTGAGGTAATATTCCGGGCATTCCATTATCTCCTCAAATATTTTATCGCCTACCTCATCATAAAAATATTTTGACTCCAGGTACTTTGGGGATGAGTTTAACCCCTTCCAAACGTTCTGAAAAAACTGATTCATAAATGCTCTTTTTACTTTACCAATCTAATGCCGGTATATTGCCATCTTAAGTAAGGGTGAAAAAAATTGCGGTAAGTATTGCGACTATGCCCCGGGGGTGTTACTTCAGATGCGCCTCTCAGCACCATCTGGTTTATCATAAACTTACCATTATATTCCCCTATAGCACCTTCTGCTTTTTTAAATCCCGGATAAGGCAGGTATGCACTGTTTGTCCACTCCCACCTTTTGCCCCAGTCAAAATGTGCTGATGCTACTTCCCACTCAAACTCCGTAGGTAAGCGCATTCCCTTCCATGCAGCGAAAGCAGCTGCTTCGTAATAACTTATATGACAAAGTGCACCTGTTGGCTCTACAGGTTTTAACCCGGCCAATGTATAATGATGCCATTCTCCATCTATATTATGCCAGTATAGCGGATTTTGAATTTGATTATTCTTCACCCAATCCCAGCCTTCAGAATGCCAGAATCTGAAATCGGTATAGCCTCCGGCGTTTATAAACTCCAGGTATTCGCCATTAGTTACTAATGTTGGAGAAATACTAAAATCCTGCAGGTAAACTTTATGTCTCTCTAATTCATTATCGAAGCAAAAACCATTTCTGTTATACCCTATCTCGTAAATGCCATTTTCAATTTCAATGAATTTTGCTACACCATTTTCTTTACTGCCTGCAATATCTATGTTAACATCATACGAGGGGAAAAGCGGATTATGCCCCAGGATATATTTTATATCTGTCCACAATAGTTCCTGGTGTTGCTCTTCGTGGTTTAATCCAAGTACTATTAACTCTTGTAGTTCGGTTTTTACCTCTTCATTCAGTAGTTGCTGCATAGCGGCGTCTACATAAGCCCTGTATCTATATACATCCGCCACACCTGGGCGGCTAAGGTTACCTCTATCTGTACGTATCACTCGCGTGCCTATAGTTTCATAGTAGCTATTGAAAACGAAATTATAATCGGGGTCAAACTCTTTATAACCACCCAGGCTCGGCTTTAAAATAAAGGTTTCGAAAAACCATGTAGTATGTCCCAGGTGCCATTTCGGCGGACTAACATCCACCACCGGTTGTACTACATAGTCTTCTGTTTTCAGCGGCTTGCAAATTTGCTCCGACCGCTGCCTTACAGTATTGTATGCCTTAAGCAATGTCATTTATCAAGATAATTTTTCAGGTCTGATATAGATGTTACGTTTAATTCCTCCGATTGTTTACGTCGCATCATCAAAGCGTATGCGTTATTAAACCCAATTGGCTTCAACCAGGTGACATTAAACCGTTTATTAAAATTATTCCGCACGTAGTTATACACCCTATCTTTATTTATTATGAGCGTATCAATTATTTGCTGTTGCGGTTTCAAAATCACTAATAAACCCGTACCAGTATACTCTGGGTACATATCTATTTGATTGTTTGTCAATGCATCGAAGCATATTTTAGTGCCTCCCAGGCCTGTTTTGGTTGATACATCCAGGTCTGTGTAGCCTTTTATCAGCATGCTATATATATCCGCCAGTATATATTGCTCGGCAAATATTTTAGACCCGATGCGAATTTGCCCTTTTTTCCCATTTCGGGGTTCTTTCCACAATCCCTGGCTTACCAGGAAGTCCTTTGCAATTTTTTCAGGCGCCTGATTCAGGTAGTCTGCTTTATAATTCAAACCTGTCATTATTGAATCATCTATCCTTCCCGCGAGCATATTTAATGCAGTTTCGAGTTCCGGATATTGGGACAATACTTCCTGTCTTACTATCGGCGCGGCGTAATAAGGCGGAAATATCTTTTTGTCATCCGCAAGCGTTATCAGGTCAAAAGCTTTCAATCTGCCGTCGGTACTATAGCCGCTTATTACATCCAGTTTCTTTTCATAGACCGCTTTGTACATAATAGCATCGCTTATTACCACGTTGCGTATGTTGAGCTTGTACTTTTCTTTCAGGCCCAGGTATCCATCCTGTCTGCCCATAAACTCTGGGGTGAAGCCTGCGAGCAGTTTACCATCGTAGCTTCGCGGCAATAGGTAAAAAGACGATAGCAATAAAATAAGTAACGGCGCCAGCCATGTGCCCATGCGCAGTCGTTTACTGTTTATATGTTGCAATCTTGACAATAAGAAATCAAACAATATAGCAAGCAATGCCGCAGGAATAGCGCCAGCAAGCAACATATTGGTATTATTAAGCGATATGCCACCAAATATAAACTCACCCAGGCCACCCGCAGCAACATAGGCCGCCAATGTGGCTACACCCACATTTATCACAGTTGCTGTTCTTATCCCCGCCAGTAGTACAGGCATTGCCAGGGGCAACTCTACTTTCCACAATATCTGTCGGCTGCTCATACCCATACCTTTTGCAGCCTCTGTTATATTAGCATCTACGCCTGTTACGCCTGTGTATGTATTCCTGATAATGGGCAACAATGCATATAGGAATAATGCTGCGATGGCTGGCTTTACACCTATGCCCAGTATGGGTATCATAAAACCGAGCAGCGCAATGCTTGGTATTGTCTGCAATACACCGGCTATCCCTAATACAAAGCCTGCAAATTTTTTCCTGCCCGAAATGAGAATACCCAGGGGTACACCAATTAATACGGCTATAAGCAGCGAAATAAATGTAAGTCCTATATGCGTGATGGTCTGCTCCAGCAATTTGCCGGATTGCTGAGATACAAAATCAAAAAAGCTTTGTTGTTGTTCCTGCATATATATCAGGCATTTTTGTAGGCATTAAATGCCGATAACAGTTCTGCTATATTCACCTGCTTTGTCTCATTATTTATTCCATTTCTTACACTTAGCTGTTGCTGATTATTTTTAGTCATTGTCTCCATCACATCCCATATATTGCTATGTGCGGACAATATATTACCGTCTCGCTGCACTGTAATATTATTATTTAGTCCCGCCCATACATCTTCAATCTTTGTTGCCTTCAATGCTAATTGTAAATAATGGTCATCAAAAAATGTCTTCACTTGTTCATTAGCTGGTTTAAATAACAACTCCATAGGTGTGCCTATCTGCACTATCCGTCCTTTATCCATAAGGCATATCCTGTCACCTAACAGGAAAGCTTCATCGATATCATGCGTCACCATCACTATCGTCTTTTTCTTAAACTCATCGAGTGCAGCAAAATCCTTTACTATACCTGCGCGTGTCACAGGGTCGAGTGCACCAAACGGTTCATCCATTAACAGTACCGGCGGATATGCTGCGATGGCCCTGGCTACGTTCACACGCTGTTGTTGTCCGCCACTCAGTTCAGCGGGATACGCGTGCATGTATCTGTCCGGGCTTAATTGCAATGCATGCATTAATTCTTCTGTTCGTGCCGCTATCTTCTTTTTATCCCATTGCAATAGTTGCGGCACCACTGCTATATTTTCTGCAACCGTATAATGTGGGAAAAGTGCATTGTGTTGTAATACGTAACCTATACTTCGTCTTAATTGCTCCGGTGGCTGATTGCTGACATCTACACCATTTACCTGTATACTTCCGTTATCAGGAACTATCAACCTGTTTATCATACGCAGTGTGGTGGTCTTACCACAGCCACTTGTACCCAGCAATATAAGATTCTCCCCTTCCTTTACGCCAAAGGAAATATCATTTACAGCTGCAACATTGCCAAAATGCTTGCTTACATGCGCTACTGATATCATGCAGTGTTATTCAGTGACCGTGACGCCTTTCCAGAAAGCGATTCTTCCTTTTATATTTTGTGCAGCTTCTTTCGGCTCAGGATAATACCAGGCGGCATCTTTATTTTGTTTTCCGTGCACTTCTATGTTATAATAAGAAGCTAATCCCTTCCAGGGACAGGTAGTATGTGTGTTAGAATCGCTTAAGAATTCCTTTTTCACAGCATCTGCAGGAAAGTAATGGTTGTTTTCTACCACTACCGTATCATTGCTTTCTGCTATTACTTCGTTTTCCCAAATAGCTTTCATGGTGATATTTATTTAGAAAATTACAGAATATATTTAATATCGGTACAACAATCGAATGCATTTATTGTTTGCTAAGCAATGGAATGGTATTTTTATACTACAACACATTATATGATACGCATCTCTCCATTAATATTATTCACCGCTTTTTTGTCCATTGTTTCCGGGTACCTTATATCACAGGCCAGCTGGGTAAGCAAAATAGGTATGGACCTTTTTTATAAACAATACACCTTTACACAGGTATGGTGGCAGGCAGCATTAGCTGTATTTGCAGTACTTATGTTTTTCCTTTTGGTGCAGCTATTTGTGCAAAAGCGCATGACACATAGCACTGCCCGTACTGTGCATTTTATATTGTTGCTTGCCGCACTTACAGGCCTTTTCTTCACCTATAATGATTTTCATCACAAATTCACGCACCACATAACAGGCGAAAACTTTCATCTTGGCTTTTACCTCTTCTGGATAGGCTGGATGGTAATAAGCTTATTTTATATAGTGCAGAAGAAGCCTGCAAAGAATGAACCGGACGCAGATGCTGAGCCGTTTATTTAGAGGGATGCACTACAAATGCAGGTAAAAAGGAGCTAATAGTTGCTTAAATGCTTCCGTATAAACGCCTGCCTGCTCATAAATAGTTAGCTCTTGAGTTTTAATGGCTGAATTCCCATTTTGCTGTATAACACTCACTACTCTATTTACTGCAAGGTCCCTTCTTGGCCGAATCATTAATTGTGCTGTTTCCTGCCAGCCATGCTGTGCTATTAATGTCTGCCAATATTGATATTCACTGTAGGGCAATAATACTGATGCACTACCTCCTGTAGCCAGACGAGCTTTGCAACTATTCAGTAAATCTTCATAGCTAAGCGCTATGGTATGCCTTGCCACATTACGTTTACTATCATCGCCTAGTAAGCTATTTTTAAAAAATGGTGGATTACAAATAATGAGGTCATACTTTTCTTCAGCCACATAAACTTTTATATCGGCTTGCGCCAGGTTTATACGTTCGGTCCAGGGGGATGCTGCAATATTTTCCGTCGCCTGTATAGCAGCATGTTCATCCAGCTCTACAGCATCGATATATATTTGCGGGGCTCGCTGCGCGAGCATTAATGATAAAAGCCCTGTACCTGCACCTATATCCAGTACTTGTTTTACACTTTCATATATTGGCGTCCATGCACCTTGAATGCAAGCATCTGTAGACACCTTCATGGCGCACTTGTCCTGCTCTATTTTAAATTGCTTAAACTGAAAGTATTGGTTGCTCATGTCCAGCTCGCTCTGGCCGTTGGGGTAACAGTAATATCTGCAAATTCTCCCTTCAGGTATTTGTAATAACCGGCAATGCCTATCATAGCTGCATTATCTGTGCAATACTCAAATTTTGGTATGTACACCTGCCAGCCATTTTTTTCACCTGCTTCTATCAATGCCTGCCGCAAGCCACTATTGGCAGACACGCCACCAGCTATACCTATGTGCTTTATATTGAGTTCTGCGGCTGCCTTCTGCAGCTTGTTCATCAGCATTTTAATAATGGTATACTGTACCGAAGCGCATATGTCATTGATATTCTTTTCTGCAAAATCAGGGTCTGCTTTACGCTCCTTTTGCAAAAAGTATAGTACAGCAGTCTTTATACCGCTAAAGCTGAAATCATACCCATTCATATCAGTTACAGGGAAGGTAAAGCGTTTGGCATCACCGAGCTTTGCATTTTTATCTACCATTGGTCCGCCGGGGTATGGCAGTCCCAGCATTTTGGCAACTTTGTCAAATGCTTCACCAGCTGCATCGTCTACGGTTTCGCCCAACACCTCCATATCCAGGTAATCACGACATAGCACTATCTGCGTATGCCCACCGGATACGGTTAGGCATAGAAAAGGAAATTCAGGTTTGGGCTCTTCTATAAAATGCGCCAATACATGCGCCTGCATATGATGCACTGCTATTAGCGGCACATTCAGCGCCTGTGCATAAGCCTTGGCAAAACTTGCCCCCACCAGCAAAGAGCCTATAAGACCCGGAGCTTGTGTAAATGCTACTGCCTGTATATCCTGTTTATCAATACCGGCTTGTTTCAGTGCCACATCTACTACCGGCACTATATTTTGCATATGTGCACGCGAGGCCAGTTCAGGCACTACGCCGCCATACAGCTCATGTACTTTTTGTGTAGCTATCAGGTTACTTAGCACCACGCCATTGCGTACTATTGCCGCACTGGTTTCATCGCACGACGACTCAATGGCTAATATATTTACATTCTGCGCATTCATTGTGACTGCAAAAATCCGATTTCATAGCTCAAAAATCAAAAATGATTTATTTCATTAAATTTCTTTCACATGACTATGATTGCAGTTATTCATTTTTATTTTTGTAGCGTTCAATCTCTCATATGAAAATATCTTCATTGCTTTTAGGCATTTGCGCTTTGTCATTTTCCTACACTTTACAAAGCTGTAACAACGACAATAGTAATGCCGGCAATGGACCAGTAGAGTTAAAACTCAATTTTAAGCCAGGCGCGAAGTATAAGTATGTAAAGGAAAGCAAAGAATCTATAGAGCCACAAATAAAGGGCGCTTCAATTGCTATTACCCAGAATATGACTACCGAGGCCATATACCAGGTAACGCCAAATGGCAAAGACAAAAACATAGTATTCTCTTACGAACGTATTGCGTTGAAGTCAGGTAATAGTATGATGTCTGTGGAGTTTGACTCTAAAGATACTGCCAAACAATCTCAAAAAATGTTTCAAAGCATTACTGATGTATTGCATAAACCTTATACCGCCACAATCACTGCAAACGGCAATATTGTTAGTATAAAAAAACCAACCAGCCTGGACACCTCTAATGCTACAGCCAGTGAGCTGAACCAGTTTAGTGATACTGCATTGCACAATATGCTGCAACAGTTATTCAACGTCTATCCGGGCAAGCCTGTAAAAATTGGCGATACCTGGACCACAAAAGGAGAAAGCGCAATAAGCTTCTTAAATGCCTCTGCTGACAATACATTTAAATTGGTATCAATCAATAATGGAATAGCGCACATTGAAGTCAATTCAAATCTAATAAGCTCGCCTGAAGATAACCCTGAAATAAAAGGACTGAATATGCGCGGTACACAAACAGGTACGCTGGATATGGAAATAAATACAGGCCTAATAGTTGATTATAAACTAAGCCGCCACATGGACGGTAATATGGATATGATGGGCATGTCTGCACCCACTACCATCACTTCTGATGTACATATATACGGCAGGGAGCAATAAGACAGGTATATAAACTAAAAAGCCCCCGCAAACCTCTGTCCGACAGTGTCTTGGGGAATCTTTTCGTGTAGGCTAACCTACATCTATAGTATAACAATTTCTATGCCAGCTCGCTATTATCTGCCACATCATCGCCTGGTAAAGGTTTGTTAATATCCAGCGTCCCTTCCTCTTCTCTGTCGTCGTTCCATTCTATTATGAAGTTATTCCTTCCTGTACCTATCAGTATGCTCAGATATTTCTGTTGTATCAGCTCCAGCATGCCCAGGAAATTGAATATGGCATGTATCCTGTTTTCGCATTGCATGAAGATGGCTTCAAATGCCACACGCCTTTCCTTTTGCACATAGTCCAGCAGGTAAGCGCGTTGCCCTTCCATAGTGTAGTTATATTTTACTACTACGTGCTGTGGCTTGGTTATGCGGTATTTAAATTTATTCATCACACGCTCATAAGCCTGCATCAGCTTATACATGGTCACCGTTTGTATTTCTGTGCCCTCCGAGTATTCTTCACCCAGTGTTTCAAGCTCTTTGCGTATGTTGCCTCTCTTTTGTTGCAGCAGCCTTTCAGCTTCCATCATCACCATTTCCTCAGAGGCTTCTTTAAAGCGTTTGTATTCCAGTATTTTGTCTACCAGTTCCTGTCTTGGATCCACCTCATTACCCTGGGCATCCACTTCCCTGCGCGGTAGCAGCATTTTAGCCTTAATGCGCATAAGCGTGGAGATGAATAATATAAACTCGCTCGCCAGTTCTATATTCAGCGACTCAAGCGTATGTATATAGTCCAGGAACTCTTTTGTAATGGTATGTATTGGTATGTTGTATATATCCAGTTCATCCCTTTCTATAAAGAACAGGAGCAGGTCAAAAGGACCTTCGAACTGGGGCAATTTTATCTGGTACGATGATGACATTCTACTGTAAAATAATAATAAAATACCTGCTAATGCAGGTATTTCAAAGGTAAGTTTTTCATTTAACAGTTAAGGGCTTTGGCATAACTAAAATTTATATTCAAGCCCCAGGGTAAATACCTGTTTTAGCTGCAACCAGCCCAGGTTCTGTCCCGGTTCTGTTTTCTTCACTGTGTTACCGCTTTGGTCTACATATGTAGAAGAATAAGGTATATCGTTATCGTAAATAAATGTAGCAGCCACTGTAAAGCTTAAATATTTAGATACACGATAAGAGTATATATTGTCCCAAAGCACATCTATGTTACCGGGATTATCATGCTTCACTACATTGCCCAGGCTATCTTTTTTATTCTTTGCCAGGTAGTTTGAATACAGATCAAGCCTCGTCCTGAATGACATATTCTTATTGATGCTTATACCATACCTGCCGGAAAAATAGGCACCTAATTCCATACGGGTAGTTTTGCCATAGTCTATCCCAAATGCGCCTTCAGGTTTTTGCGAAGTATAATACTTATCCGCTACAGTAAGGCGTGCTGCCAATGGAGAAAGAAACAAACTCACATCAGAGCCCTTTCTATATTCCATACCTGCAGCCAATGTAAAGTATCCCGGCGACATGAATTTAGAAGTAGGTAAATGTTGCCAATTAGGGACTGTATAATCGTACGCACGTGTAAACTGCGACTTAAAATTGAATAGACCAGTGAAGTAAAAATCAGTATGATCATTTTTTAAACCATATTTAGACGTAAAATCTATACGGTCATCTGTTTTGTGTGGTATAAATGCAGTAGAATATGCGTAGTTCAACCCATAAGCAAGGTCCAGGTTATTCGTCCAGATATTATTATGGTTCATGTATATCAGTGAGCCGCTAAACAAGCCATTAAAAGTGAGTGAAGCTACTTCACCCCCTGCTGCCCAGTTATGCAGGAAGCCTTCATTGGCACCAAAGTTTAATATGCCGGAGTATAGCCAGGCCACAGTATCCTTATTTTGTGTTTCCAGTGTCTTCTTTACATCATCTACTTTATTGATCTGCGCCATAGCATTTGCCGAAAGCAATAGTGTTGCCGCAATTATGTAAATGCCTTTTTTCATAAACTCTATTTATCTGTTGTGTGAGTGTTGTGTGACAGGTAATTTTATCTTGGTTTATATTTAGATTCCTGCAAAAACTTTAAAGGGTCTGTATTTTCATTCAGCAACATAGGCAAAGTCGTTTGCGGATGTTCTTTCATATATGCCTC
>Ga0207647_10000814_pt1 | contig 24217 bp, 18 predicted proteins | sample KBSCornC2_FD_184295 | JGI IMG/M metagenome (GOLD analysis project Ga0207647, IMG submission 184295) | Corn rhizosphere microbial communities from Kellogg Biological Station, Michigan, USA - C2 (SPAdes) (version 2) | ecosystem: Host-associated > Plants > Roots > Rhizosphere ... | reverse complement strand
CTGGTTCCTGTCGCTGGCGGTGGGCGGCAACCTTTCCGGCCTGTTCGCCAGCCGCATCGCCGGCAGCGGCGGCATGACCGCGGCTTCCGCGCTTTCCGGTTTCACCTTCGGGTTCTGGCTGCTGCTGGGTGCCGGCGTGTTGCTGCTGCTGGTTTCGCCGCTGGTCAACCGTTTGATGCACGGCGTTCGTTAGATACCCGCCACCATCAGCTTGTCGAGGATGCGCGCGAGCGAACGCTTTTCATCCTCACTGAGTTTTTCCAGAAACACGCGTTCGTGCTGACGTGCCAACGGCGCCACCACGTCATGGATACGCCAACCGGCGGCCGACAGCCGCAATACGGACTTGCGCCTGTCGCCGTGGTGCGTGCGGCGCAACACGCGGCCATCCGCCACCAGGCGCGCCAGCGCGCGGCTGATCGCCACCTTGTCCATCGCGGTCAGCCGCGCCACCGCGCGCGCCGACAAGCCCTCGCCGTCGTAGCGCGCCAGCACCGCCATCACCCGCCACTCGGTGGTGCCGAGGTCGAAGCGCTCGCGGTACTCGCGCGCGATCTCCTCGCTGACCGTGTTGGATACGATTGACAACTGGTACGGAACGAACTTTTCCAGCTCGATGGGCGCGTGTCTGGGCATGTCGTGGCGCGGCTTGCAAATAGTTACAAATGAAACTATCGTAATGGAACGAGCCTCGTTTGTGGAGACCATCATGAGCGCACAACCCAACAGCGGCATGCAACCGACCACGTTCGAGAACCCGATGGGTGTCGATGGCTTCGAATTCGTCGAATTCGCCGCACCCGATCCAAAACTGCTGCACGACCTGTTCAAGCGGCTGGGCTTCACGCCGGTCGCCAAGCACAAGAAAAAAGCCATCACCCTGTACCGTCAGGGCGATTGCAACCTGCTGGTCAACGAGCAGTCGGATTCCTTCGCGTCGGATTTCGCGCAGAAGCACGGCCCTTGCGCCTGCGGCTTCGCGATCCGTTTTTCGCATCCGGCACCGGAAGTGCTGAAAGCCACGCTGGCCAACGGCGCCAAGGAAGTCACGCACAAGGCCGCGAGCAAGGCCATCGACGCGCCGGTGATCGAAGGCATCGGCGGCTGCATGCTGTACCTCGTCGACCGTTACGGCAGCAACGGCTCCGTATTCGATGACTACGAGTGGCTGGTGCCGGAAGCTCAACGCAATCCGAAAGGTTTCGGGCTGACCTTCATCGACCACCTCACGCACAATCTTTACTTTGGAGAGATGGCGAAGTGGGCGGACTATTACGAGCGCCTGTTCAACTTCCGCGAGATCCGCTACTTCGACATCAAGGGCGCCAAGACCGGCCTCGTTTCCAAGGCGATGACCGCGCCGGACGGCATGGTGCGCATCCCGCTGAATGAATCCAGCGATCCGAAATCGCAGATCAATGAATACCTCGACGAGTACAAGGGCGAAGGCATCCAGCACATCGCGCTGTTCACCGACAACATCTACGAGACGGTGGAGAAGATGCGCGCGGCCGGCGTCGAGTTCCTCGACACGCCTGACACCTATTTCGAAGTGATCGACGTGCGCGTACCGAACCACGGCGAGGACGTGCCGCGGCTCGCCAAGAACAAGATCCTGATCGACGCCGATATGGAAACGAAGCGGAAACTGCTGCTGCAGATCTTCACCCAGAACTGCATCGGCCCGATCTTCTTCGAGATCATCCAGCGCAAGGGCAACGAAGGTTTCGGCGAGGGCAACTTTCAGGCCCTGTTCGAATCGATCGAACGCGACCAGATGAAGCGCGGCTTTCTTTGAGAACTCCGCCATGACCCGCGCCTATCTTCCCGGTTTCGGCAACGAACACTCGAGCGAGGCGCTGGAAGGCGCGTTGCCGGTCGGACAGAACTCGCCGCAAAAAGTGCCGTACGGCCTTTACGCGGAGCAGTTGTCGGGCACCGCGTTCACCGCGCCGCGTCACGCCAATCGGCGAAGCTGGTTGTACCGCATCCGCCCGGCCGCGCTGCACGGTGCGTTCGCGGCGTACGCGCATACGCATTTCCACAATCGTTTCGACGAAGCGGCGACGCCACCGGACCAGATGCGCTGGAGCCCGTTCGCGCCGCCGGACGTGCCGACCGACTTCTTGGACGGCCTGTTCACGATGGCGGGCAACGGCGCGGCGGCGAGCCAAACCGGGGTCGGCATCCATCTGTATGCCTGCAACCAGTCGATGCAGGGGCGCTTCTTCTACAACGCCGACGGCGAATTGCTGATCGTGCCGCAGCAGGGACGGCTCGCCATTGCGACCGAACTCGGCGTGCTGGAGGTCGAACCACAGCAGATCGCCCTGATCCCGCGCGGCGTACGCTTCAAGGTCGAGCTTCCGGACGGCAGCGCGCGCGGCTACGTCTGCGAAAACTTCGGCGCGCCGCTGCGTTTGCCGGAACTCGGACCGATCGGTTCCAACTGTCTTGCCAATGCGCGTGATTTCGAAGCGCCGGTGGCGGCCTACGAAGACGTCGAAGGCGATTTCGAACTGGTCGCGAAGTTCCAGGGCGACCTGTGGCGGGCGCCGATCGGCCACTCGCCGCTGGACGTCGTCGCGTGGCATGGCACGCACGTTCCGTATCGCTACGACCTGCGCCGCTTCAACACCATCGGTTCGATCAGCTACGACCATCCCGACCCATCGATCTTCACGGTGCTGACTTCGCCGAGCGATACGCCCGGCACCGCCAACATGGATCTCGCGATCTTCCCACCGCGCTGGCTGGTGGCCGAACACACCTTCCGGCCGCCATGGTTCCACCGCAACGTCGCCAGCGAATTCATGGGCCTGATCCACGGCGAGTACGATGCCAAGGACGCCAGCGCCGGTGGCGGCTTCGTCCCGGGCGGCGCTTCGCTGCACAACTGCATGAGCGGGCATGGCCCCGATGCAGCGAGTTACGTGAAGGCGCTTGCGGTCGATACCACGAAACCGCAGCACGTCGTCGATACCATGGCTTTCATGTTCGAAACGCGCTGCGTGATCCATCCGACCCGGCAAGCACTGGATGCGCCGCAGCGCCAGCGCGACTACCAGCAGTGCTGGCAAGGTTTGCAGAAACACTTCGATCCGTCGCAACGCTGAGCAGAAGGGCAATACATGAAACTTGCAACCCTCAAGGAAGGCGGGCGTGATGGAACGCTGATCGTCGTCAGCCGCGACCTTGCGCACGGCGTGCGCGCCACCGGCATCGCCCCAACCCTGCAGGCCGCGCTGGAGGACTGGCAGAACACCGCGCCGCGCCTGCACGCGCTGTACGACGCGCTATGCCTGCATCGCCACAAGGCGGTCGAGCACGCTTTCGAACTGGACTTCAGTGCGCTGGCGGCACCGCTGCCACGGGCGTATGAATTCGTGGACGGCAGCGCGTACCTGCCGCACGTGGAGCGCGTGCGCAAGGCGCGCGGCGCGACGGTGCCGGAAACCTTCTACACCGATCCGCTGATGTACCAGGCGACCAGCGCCGGTTTCCTGGGCCCCCGCGATCCGGTGCGCGTGCCGAGCGAGGATTACGGCATCGACCTCGAAGCCGAGGTGGTGGTGGTCACCGACGACGTGCCAATGGCGGTGACGCCCGAGCAGGCGTCGTCGCACATCCAGCTGATCGGACTGGTCAATGACGTGTCCTTGCGCAACCTGATCCCGGCCGAACTCGCCAAGGGTTTCGGTTTCCTGCAGTCCAAGCCGCGCTCGGCGCTGTCGCCGGTATTCGCGACACCGGACGAATTGCGCGACACGTGGAAAGACGACAAGGTGCATCTGCCGATGCGTACATGGATCAACAACCAGTGGTTCGGCGAGGCCGAAGCCGGCGAGGACATGCAGTTTGATTTCGCGCAACTGGTCGCGCACGCCGCCAGGACGCGCCCGCTGATCGCGGGCACCATCGTGGGCTCCGGCACCATCGCCAACAAGGACACCTCGCGCGGCGCATCCTGCCTCGCGGAGCAACGGACCGTCGAAAAACTGCGCGATGGCGAAGCCAGGACGCCGTTCCTGAAATATGGCGATACCGTGAAGATCGACATGCACGACATCGATGGCAATTCGATCTTCGGCGCGATCGAGCAAAGGATCGAGCCATCTGCCGGTTGAAACCAGCGTCCGCGCTGCTGCGCTAAACTTGATCCATCACCGACGGCTGCGGCGCCCGCGTGCGCCGGACATCCTCATGGACTCGCACTCGCCACAATCCGGTGCGCCCGCGCGGCGCACGGGCGTACCCAGCAACGACGGCGACGCCGAGCATTTCTGTTCGAGCTGCGCGTTCGCCGAAGCCTGCTCCGTCGCGGGCTACGGCGAGCCGGAACTCAACGACCTGCAGTACCTCGTCGAACACGTCGGTCCTTTCGAACCGGGGCAACGCATCTTCCGCGCCGGCGACGCGTTCCGCGCGCTGTACGCGGTGCGCGCGGGCATGATCAAGACCACGCTGGTGGACGCCGAAGGCCGCGAGCAGGTGCTGGGCTTCTACCTGCCGGGCGAACTGGTCGGCCTGGATGCGATCTATCCCGAACACTATCCATGCGACGCGATCGCGCTGGAAACCACCGAGTGCTGCCGCTTTTCGTTCCCGGCGATGAGCGCGCTGGCGGCGCGCCAACCCAAGATCCAGCAGCACCTGTTTCGCCTGCTCAGCAAGGAACTCGGTTCGGCCACGCTTTTGGCCGGCGATCACTCCGCCGACGAACGGCTGGCCGCATTCCTTGTCGACCTGGGCGATCGCTATGCATCGCGTGGATTGTCCGGCACCGAGTTCCGGCTCAGCATGGCGCGCGCCGACATCGCCAATTACCTGCGCCTCGCCGCGGAAACCGTCAGCCGCGTGCTCGGCCGTTTCCGCGAACAGAAGCTCATCGCGATCGACGGGCGCAAGGTCGAATTGCTGGATCCGCCACGCTTGCGCGAGCTGGCGCGCTGCGTGTTGAACGCCTGATCTGCGCGCCCTGACCGGCATCAATGGGCGCCAACGCCGATTCCGGCACAATCACGTTCGCGCGGTGCGCCCACAGGCTCATGTTTTTTCGATTCATCCCGGAATCGCGAAGCGATATCCGGGATCCAGTGCCCATATATATGGGCGGAAGGCACGCAAAGGCACCGGATTTCCGCTTGCGCGGGAATGACGGCGGCGTACTCGAACACCCCACGTCGGCAACACCCGAGAACCAAACGATGGCCGCCTGGTACCTGCAAATCCTGTGGACCCACATCGGCTGCGTGATCGCGTCGGGCACGTTGTTCTTCACCCGCGGTTGCATGATGCTGGCGGGCCTGCCGATCGCGAATCACGTCGCGTTGCGGCGCATTTCGGTCGTGATCGATTCGCTGCTGCTGGCCGCGGCAATCGCGCTGACGACGATCATCCACCAGTACCCGTTCGTGCAGGCGTGGCTCACCGTCAAGGTGGTCCTTCTGGTCGCCTACATCGTGCTGGGCGTGTTCGCGCTGCGACGCGGACGCACGCGCACGCTGCGCGCGGCCTGCTTCGCCGCGGCAACGATCGTGTTCCTGTTCATCGTCAGCGTCGCGCGTGCCCACAACCCGCTGGGCGTGTTCGCGCAACTTTGACGCCGCTTATGCGGCTCTGGCGGACGGCTTGACCACGGCGTGCGCAGGCGGCTGGCGATCCATGAAACCCAGCGCGTGGCACCAGTGCATCACGTGCACGCCCTTGGCGCGCTGCTCGTCGCGGATCGAATCGCGCAGTTCCACCATCTTCGTCCAGTGCACCTTGGGACGATAGTGGTGCTCGGCGTGGAAGCCGTTGTACAACCAGATCCAGTTGTAGAACTTGTTGTACGTGGAAACACCCCACGCGATCGGTTCGTCGGGATTGCCCTTCAGGTGCTCGTAGTAACCGTTGAGCGATGACAGCGACTGGCCGAGGTAATAGAACGGCACCAGGCACAGGAACGCACGCCAATCGTAAACCAGGCAAGCGAGATAGACGGCCAGGAAGGTCACCATCTCGATGCGTACCCAGCGCGCCCGTTGCGGATGCTTTTGCTTCAGCCGCGTGTAGCACTCGCCGATGTCATCGCGGAAGAACGACAGGAAGGTGTAAGCCCACACGTTCTCGGGCTTGCCGTCCTTGCCGTGGCGATAGATCGAGATCGGATCGATGGTGGTGCCATCCTTGACGCGATCCATGTTGCCGACGTGGTGGCGCAGGTGCACGCTGCGATACCACTCCTGGCTGAAACCATCGACCAGGGAAAACAGGAAACTGTAAACGCGGTTCAACCATGCCCACTTGAAGAACTCGTTGTGGATGAAGCTGTGGCTGGGGCCGTTGATCGACCACGAGATGCTGATCGAGTAGATGAAGGCGCAGGGAATCCACAACCACCACGGCGTGCGATGGAAGCCGAAGAACAACCAAGCCAGGAACGCGACGTGACCCAGCACCATCAGCGCGGGGATCACATCCCAGCCTGTGTAGGCGAAGAAAAGACGACGTGGTTTGACCGTTGCGGTATTCATTGCTGCAAGCGCGAGGCAAACGAACGGGCGCCGCACCGCGGCCGGCCCGGAACGCCATTTTACGACTTTGCGCGGAACGCCACGCAAAGCGTCCTGAAAGGTGGTTCAGGCAGCATGCGGCACCGGATTTCCGGCTGGATCGCCCGACAGCGGGCCCCGAACCATCCAGCGCCCGAAAACACGATACTTGCTACATGACCCACCTTCGCATCCTCGACACCGATGGCAGCGTCGATGCCAATGCGCTCGTCTCCGTCGCGCCGTGGGCCTCGGTCACGCGTGTCGATTTGCGCGACCTCGGCCCTTCCCTGCGCCTGTGGAGCCGCGGCAAGAACATCGATGCGGCGCGCGCGCGCATAGCGGCGGTGGCGGACCGGCGACCGTCGATCACGTTCATGGGCTCGGGTGATTTCCATCACCTCGCCACGCTGCTCGTCGAGCGCGTGGAAGAACCGTTCACGCTGCTGCACTTCGACAATCATCCCGACTGGGTGCGGCTGGCACCGCGCTGGCACTGCGGTTCCTGGGTCAACCGCGTGCTGGCGTTGCCGAATGTGCGACGCGTCATCACTGTCGGTTGCTGCAGCGACGACCTGGTCGATCCCGGCCGCAAGGGCGGCAACCTGCCGGCGCTGGACGCCGGCCGGCTTGCCTTGTTTCCGTGGCAGCACGGAGCGTCGCGCGTGCGCCGCCGCATCACCGACGGGCCCGGGCACACCTGGCGCGACGGGCACATCCATTGGCACAACCTCGCGGACATGCCGCTGCAGCAGGCGATCGATGCGGTGCTGGCGGCGATTCCCACCGAAGCCATCTGGATCACCCTCGACAAGGACGTGCTGCCGGAAAGCGAAGCGCTGACCAACTGGGACCAGGGGCAGATGCCGCTGGCGGCGTTGCTCGCGATGTTGCGCGCCGCGGGGCAAAGCAAACGCGTGCTCGGTGCGGACATTTGCGGCGAATACTCGCCACCACGGCACGCCAACTGGCTGAAGCGCATCGAATCGAAAATGGATCAGCCGGCGCGTGACGCGGCGGATCGGCAAAGGATCGAAGGCAATGTCCGCACCGACTGCGAACTTGCACGTACGTTGTTCGACGCCTGCACTGCGCGCGCCGCGCCATGACTTGCACTCCGGACCCCACACCGCCCGACGGCGTCGCGCATCTCCCAGCGGCATGATCGAAACCATCGCGCAACCTTCCATCGACGCGTTCACGCCAGACGCGTGGGACCGTTTGTTCCCGCATGAGCTGGAGGACCACGCCTACCTGCGCGCGATCGAGCACGCCGGCATTCCAGGATTCCGTTATCTGTACTTCGCCGTGTGCGAGGGCGACCGGTTGCTCGCCACGGTGCCTGCCTTCGCCACCGATTACCGCCTCGACACCACCGTACAGGGTGGACTGCGTCGCGCAACCGACGCGCTTGCAAAAGTTTTCCCGCGCCTGTTGCGTATCCCCATGCTGTCGCTGGGCTCGCCGGTCACCGAACGCTGCCGTGTAGGCTTCGCACCCGATTCGACACCGGAACAACACGCAGCGTGGCTGGACGCGATCCTCGCGCATATGGGAACCGTCGCCGCGAAAGAAAAACTCGGCATGCTCGCCGTGAAGGATGCGCCGCAGGATGAACCGGGATGGCAGCAGGTGTGCCCGCATCACGGCTTGCGCGCCCTCCCCGGCCTGCCCGGCGCGACGCTCGGCATTCCTTGGCATGACCTGGACGGCTATTTCGAATCGCTCGGCGCATCCACGCGCAAGGACCTGCGCCGCAAGTGGCGCGCGGGCGCGGCATTGAAGATCGAATGGCGCACCGATCTCGCCGGCGTCGCCGGCGACGTGCAGCGCCTGTATCGCGAAACGCTGGCGCACGCGGAATTGTCGTTCGAGGAATTGACACCCGCGTACTTCGAGAACGTCCTGCGCGGCATGCCGGGCCGCGCGTTCTGCGTCACCTATTCCGAGGACGAGCGACTGGTGGCGTTCAACCTCGTGCTGCGCGATTCCGAACGCCTGCTCGACAAGTTCCTCGGCATGGACTACGCGGCGATGGACCGTTACAACCTCTATCACGTGAGCTGGCTGGAGAACATCCGTTTCTGCATCGAACAGGGCATCGGCACTTACGAAAGCGGCCAGGGCCTGCATGGCGAAAAGCACCGGCTCGGCAGCACCCTGCACGCCAACGCACTGTGGTACCGCCACCGCAACCGCCTCGTGGACGGCGTGTTCGCGCACCTCGAAAAACTGGCGAGCCTCGACCGCTTCGACGGCGATCCGGAATTTCGACCGCCCGTCCGGCAAGCCTGATCGCGGACCCACGCAGCGAAATCACTGTCGAGGCAAAGTGAGGTCCGGGGGTCGTTGCGAAGTCGATGGCGGATTGTCGTGCAACGGCACGATGCCGGGCCCGTCGAGATCCCCGGGCAGGCCGCGCACCGCTTGCGAAGCGCGTCGATGTCCTCTCAGAAGCCGCCGCGTGCGCCGATCACGCCACCGACAATCGCCGCGAGCGCCAGCACCAACAGGACAGCGTGCACCACCAGGAACTTGCGCGGGTTCTGGATCACGCCGAGCTTTGCCGGCAGGCGCAGCGGTTCGGCCACGAACAACATGATCGCGAACAGCACCCACACCAGCAACATGAGCCCGATCCACCAGGTGTGCGTGACCGCGCCGGGCAGCAACGCGTACATCCAGAACCCACTGATGCCCGCCAGCAACACGGCAATGCGCGCCTGGTTGGCGAAGCGTCCCTCGAACCGCCGAATCCACTGGACACGCTCGTCCGCCGGCAAGCCGTTGAACAACGGCAGCAGTGAAGTGGTGACGGTGAACACACCGCCGATCCACCACACCACGCTCAGTACGTGGATCGCCAGCAGGATATTGAACATTGCCATGGCCGCGCGCCTCGTCGCCTGATGCGACCAGTCTAGGCGCTGCACCGGTGATTCGATTGACCCACGTCAATGCGGCGGCGTCATTCGAGCTCATCCTCGAACCGCAGGTGCTTCATGCTGCGACCGTTGCGGCGCACCAGTTTCAAGGCTTCGATGCCGATGCGCACGTGGTCGGCGACGTAGCGCGCCTTGACTTCGGCATCGCTGACCGCGGTCTTCACGCCTTCGGGAATCATCGGTTGGTCCGACACCAGCAACAACGCGCCCGACGGAATGCGGTTGGCGAAACCCGCCGCGAAGATCGTCGCGGTTTCCATGTCGATCGCCATGCAACGCAGGGTGCGCAGGTAGGCCTTGAACGCCTCGTCGTATTCCCACACGCGGCGGTTGGTGGTGAAGACAGTCCCTGTCCAGTAATCGTGGCCGAGATCGCGGATCATGGTGGACACGCCGCGCTGCAACTGGAACGCCGGCAGCGCCGGCACCTTGGGCGGCAGGTAGTCGTCGCTGGTGCCTTCGCCACGAATCGCGGCGATCGGCAGGATCAGATCGCCAAGTTGGTTTTTCTTCTTGAGGCCGCCGCACTTGCCGAGGAACAGCACCGATTTCGGCGCCACCGCCGACAGCAGGTCCATCATCGTTGCAGCGTTGGGACTACCCATGCCGAAATTGATCATGGTCAGGCCGTTGGCCGTCGCGCACGGCATCGGCCGTTCGCGATCGATGATCGTGGCGCCCGTCAGCGCGCAGAACGTTTCCAGATAGCCGATGAAATTGGTCAGCAGGACGTAGTCGCCGAAATCCTCCAGCCGCTGCCCGGTGTAGCGTGGCAACCAGTCGCGCACGATGTCGAGTTTTTCTTTCATGGGCACGGAGTGTGCCACGTGCGTGCGGTCAGCGCGCAGTGGCCGCAACGGCGGCTTCGCATCGCCACACCGCCACGCGATTGCGGCCTTCCGACTTGGCCCGGTATTGCGCCGCGTCCGCGCGTTCCACCATGGCATCGACGTTGGCGACGCCCGCATCGCGCACGGCCACGCCGATGCTTACCGTCAACGCGATCAGGTCGTCGCCCATCGGGACGCGCAGTGCGGCGGCGCGCGCGACGATGCGCTCGGCAACGCGCACCGCCGTCCGCGCGCTGTCGTCCTTGAGCATGATGAGAAACTCTTCGCCACCATATCGCCCGACGCGATCGGCCTCGCCGAGTTCAGCGCGGATGGCTTCGGTCACCGCGCACAGGCACGCGTCGCCCGCGGCATGGCCGCGGCTGTCGTTGACCTGCTTGAAGTGGTCGATGTCCAGGAACAGCACCGCCAGCGGTTCCGCCGTTGCAGTCGCAGCCTGCCACGCATTGCGCAGGCGTTCCATGATCGCGCGGCGGTTGAACACGCCGGTGAGCGGATCGAACTGCGCCATGTGCGTGGCCGCATCGCGCTCGCGCCGCACCTGCAGCGTGCGGTCGGCCAGGCCCACGGTGATGATGACCGCGGCATAAGCCATGCTGCCGGGAAAGCCGTATTCCAGCCATGCCGGCAGCGGCAGCCCGGCGATCAACTGCACCACCCGCGCCATGGTCAGCGCCAGCAGCGGCACCCACGAAAGAAGAAAAAATCCCGCCTGGCGATTGCCGCGCCGCCACGCCAGCCAGCTCGACGCCAGCGCGAGGAAGGTGCTCGCGACCAGCAGCAGATTGACCGTGTTCGGCAACCACGCGTCAGGCCGCAGGAACGGCATCCATATGACCGCAGCGAGCACCAGAAACGGCCAGCGCAGCGCACCAAGGGCCACCGCAAGGCGCGGCGTGTATTTGAGCAGGTCGGCAAAGGCAAGGATGAACCAGATCGAGAAACCCGCCGCCAGCGCGGCCATGCTCTGACCGGTGTGGTAGCCGAGCGGCGTCAGCAACGCCGCGCCCGGCAACGCGTACAACTCGCCCGACACCGCCATGGCGTACACCACCTGGGCGCACACGTACACGATGAAATACAGGAACATCCGGTCGCGCAGCACCGCCCAGAAACACAGGATCACCAGCACCATCGACAACTGCACGCTGGCGAAGAACGTGCTCACGCGGACGTGCCGCAGGTCCCCCGCGCGATAGCTCGCCACGTCCGTGATGTCCACGCGGATCGGCTGGGTCTGGCCGGGATCGCCCAGCGCCACGTAGATCGGCTGGTCGGCGCGCAGGTCATAGGGCAGCAGGTACACCACCGCGTGGTGCGAGAAACCGGGATCGAGCGTGGTATCGAACACGGTCTCGCTGCGCGGACGGTAGTCCGGCGGCAGGTAGACGGTCACACGCGCCCGGGTATTGCCGCGGATGGTCAGCAGCGGCCGGCTGGCCTGGCGCCAGCCGTCGGCAAGCCGCAGTTGGTACCACGTGGTGCGGGCTTGCTCGGCGTGCAGCCAGATGCGCGATTGGACGTCGCCCTGACCATTCGCCGGCGCCGGCGCGTGCCCGCCCGCCAGCACCGGCGCGGCTGGCAATGGCGTGACGCGCACGACAGCATCGCCCGCCCACGCGGCGCACGGCATGCACAGAACCAATATTCCCCGGCGAAACCAACGCCAACCCATGCCCGCATGACCTCGCATACGGTAGCCCTCGTGCCGAATGTAGCCGGTTTTCAGGGGCGCGGTGCAGAGCCGGAACCATCAAAATGCGGCAGGCGAAGTGTTAGGATGAAAGGTCCGAATTCAGCCGCGCGTGCATCCCGGTCGCCATGTCCAGCCTACCCGAAGAACTCAAACAAGCCGCGCTGGAATACCACCGGCAGGCACCCGCCGGCAAAATCCGCATCACCCCCACGAAATCGCTGCTGACGGCACGCGATCTTTCGCTGGCCTACTCGCCCGGCGTCGCCGCCGCATGCGAGGCGATCGTGCAGGACCCGGTGGAATCGTACGCGCTGACCGCGCGCGGCAACCTGGTCGGCGTGGTCACCAACGGTACCGCCGTGTTGGGCCTGGGCAGCATCGGCCCGCTCGCCGGCAAGCCGGTGATGGAAGGCAAGGGCGTGCTGTTCCGCAAGTTCGCCGGCATCGACGTGTTCGACATCGAGATCGACGAACGCGATCCCGACAAGCTGGTCGAGATCATCGCCTCGCTGGAACCAACTTTCGGCGGCATCAACCTCGAGGACATCAAGGCGCCGGAATGCTTCTACGTCGAGCGCAAGTTGCGCGAGCGCATGCACATCCCGGTGTTCCACGACGACCAGCACGGTACCGCGATCATCGTCGGCGCCGCGCTCACCAACGCGCTGATCGTGGTCGGCAAGAAGATCGGCGAAGTGAAAGTGGCCGCATCCGGCGCGGGCGCGGCGGGCATCGCCTGCCTCGACATGCTGGTGCGACTGGGTGTGAAACCGCAGAACATCCTGGTCAGCGACAAGGATGGCGTGCTGTACCAGGGCCGTCCGGACCTCGATCCCAGCCTCGAACGCTACGCGCGCAAGACGAAAGCGCGTACGCTCGCCGACATCGTGAAGGGCGCCGACGTGTTCCTCGGCGTGTCCGCGGGCGGCGTGCTGAAACGCGAGATGGTCGCGACGATGACCAAGCGGCCGGTGATCCTGGCGCTCGCCAATCCCACGCCGGAGATCACGCCGGAAGAAGCACGCGCGGCGAAACCCGACGCGGTGATCGCGACCGGCCGTTCGGATTACCCGAACCAGGTCAACAACGCGTTGTGTTTCCCCTACATCTTCCGCGGCGCGCTGGATGTCGGCGCCACCGGCATCAACGACGCGATGACCGTCGCCTGCGTGCACGCGATCGCGCAACTCGCGCGGCGCGAAGCGTCCGATGTCGCGCAGCGCGCCTACGGCGGCAAGGTGCCGCATTTCGGCGCGGACTACCTGATCCCGCGTCCGTTCGATCCGCGCCTGCTGGTGCAAGTGGCCCCCGCGGTCGCGAAAGCCGCGATGGAATCCGGCGTCGCCACGCGCCCGCTCACCGATCTTGATGCCTACACCGAAAAACTCACCCAGTTCGTGTTCCGCACCGGCCTGGCGATGAAGCCGGTGTTCGAGCGCGCACGTGCGCACCCGATGCGCGTCGCCTACGCCGAGGGTGAAGAAGAAGTGGTGCTGCGTGCAGTGCAGACACTGGTCGACGAGAAGATGGTCAAGCCCATCCTGATCGGCCGCCCTGAAATCATCCAGCAACGCATCGAGCGGATCGGGCTTCGCCTCAAGCAAGGCCGCGATTTCGAACTGGTCAACGTGCACTCCGATCCGCGCTTCGACGCCTACTGGCAGCAGTATTACGCGCTGATGCAGCGGCGCGGCGTCACACCCGCGTCGGCCAAGGCCATCGTGCGCTCGCGCACCACCGCGATCGCGGCGTTGATGGTGGAGCGCGGCGAAGCCGACGCGTTGATCTGCGGCGTGGTCGGCCGCCACCAGCGCAAGGTCGCGTATATCCGCGACATCATCGGGCTGGATCGTGGCGTGCATTCGCTGTCGTCGATGGCCGCGGTCGCCAACGACAAGGGCCTGACGTTTTTCCTCGACACCCACACCCAGCACGACCCGAATCCGGAGCAGATTGCCGAATCCACGCTGCAGGCCACGCTGCGCCTCAAGATGCTGGGCGTGGAAGCGCGCGTCGCGTTGATCGCCGGGTCCAATTTCGGCAGCCGCAACACGCCGACCGCGCGCAAGATGCAGGAAGTGCTGAGGCTGCTGCGTGAACGCCAACCCGATCTGGAGGTCGAAGGCGAAATGCAGGCCGACGTCGCGCTGGATCCCGCGCTGCGCTCGCGCCTGTTTCCGAATTCCCGCCTCACCGGGCGTGCCAACGTGTTCGTGTTCCCCAACCTCGCCTCGGCCAATGCCGCCTTCAACATCACCCGCTCGATGTCCGACGGCGTGGTACTGGGCCCGATCCTGATGGGCGTGGCCAAACCCGCGCACGTCCTGACCCCGCAAGCCACCGTGCGGCGCGTCGTCAACATGAGCGCGATCGCCTGCGTCGAGGCGCAGATCCGCGCGGAGCCCGGGTACGCCAAGCGCAAGGCGCGCGTCAAGGCGCAACGCAGCGGCGCCGCGAGCAAATCCCGCAAGACCGTCAAGCAAGCCGCGCGAACCACCGCGCGCAGGAGCAAACCATGAACGCACTCGCCCAATCCTTCCTCGACCAGGACCCCGATCCGCGCGAGACCCGTGAATGGATCGAATCGATCGAGGCGGTGATCGGTGCCGAGGGCACCGGCCGCGCGCACCAGATCCTGGAAAAGCTGGTCGACGAAACCCGCCGCGCAGGCGGCCACCTGCCCTTCGCGCCCACCACCGAATACATCAACACCATCCCGCCGCAACTGGAAGCGAAGTCGCCCGGCGATGCCGCGATGGAATGGCGCATCCGCTGCCTGGTCCGCTGGAACGCGATGGCGATGGTGGTGCGCGCCAACCGCAAGCCGGGTTCGCTGGGCGGCCACATCGCCAGCTTCGCATCGTCGGCGACGCTGTACGACGTCGGCTTCAACCACTTCTGGCGCGCGCCGTCCGAGGAGCATCCGGGCGACCTGATCTGCTACCAGGGTCACTCCAGCCCCGGCCTGTACGCGCGTTCGTTCCTTGAAGGGCACATCAGTGCCGAGCAACTGGACAACTACCGCATGGAGGCGGTCAATCCGCGCGGCACCGCGCTGTCGTCGTATCCGCATCCCTGGCTGATGCCGCATTACTGGCAGGTGCCGACCGTGTCGATGGGCCTCGGCCCCATCCAGGCGATCTACCAGGCGCAATTCATGAAATACCTGGAAGCGCGCGGCCTGATGCCGAAATCCGACCGCAAGGTGTGGTGCTTCCTCGGCGACGGCGAGTGCGACGAACCCGAGTCGCTGGGCGCGATTTCGGTCGCCGGCCGCGAACGCCTGGACAACCTGGTGTTCGTGATCAACTGCAACCTGCAGCGCCTCGACGGCCCGGTGCGCGGCAACGGCAAGATCATCCAGGAACTGGAAGGCGTGTTCCGCGGCGCCGACTGGAACGTGATCAAGCTGGTCTGGGGCAGCTACTGGGATCCGCTGCTCGCGCGCGACAAGGACGGCATCCTGCGCAAGCTGATGATGGAAACCGTGGACGGCGAATACCAGGCCTGCAAGGCGCTGGGCGGCGCGTACACGCGCGAACATTTCTTCGGCAAATACCCCGAAACCGCGGCGATGGTGGCCAACCTCTCCGACGATGACATCTGGCGGCTCAACCGCGGCGGCCACGATCCGCACAAGGTGTACGCGGCGTACCACGCGGCCGTGCACACCGAGGGTATGCCCACGGTGATCCTCGCAAAGACGGTGAAGGGTTATGGCATGGGCGCGGCCGGCGAGTCGATGAACATCGCGCACCAGGCCAAGAAGATGCACGGCGACGCGATCCGGCTGTTCCGCGACCGCTTCCAGATCCCGATCGACGACAAGCAGCTGGAAGGCGAGGAACTGGAATCGGTGCCCTACTACCACCCCGGCAAGGATTCGCCGGAAGTGCAATACATGCTGGAACGCCGCAAGCAACTCGGCGGCTTCCTGCCGCACCGCCGCGCCAAGGCCAGCAAGTCGCTGGCGGTTCCCGGCCTTGACGCGTTCGAGGCCATCACCAAGGGCACCGGCGAGCGCGAAATCTCCACCACCATGGCGATCGTGCGCGGCATGAACCTGCTGCTGCGCGACAAGGAACTCGCGCCGCACGTGGTGCCGATCGTGGTCGACGAGGCGCGCACCTTCGGCATGGAAGGCATGTTCCGCCAGATCGGCATCTACGCACCGGGCGGCCAGAAGTACAAGCCGCAGGATTCCAACCAGCTGCTGTACTACCGCGAGGCGGAAGACGGCCAGGTGTTGCAGGAAGGCATCTCGGAGGCCGGCGGCGTGTCCGCGTGGATCGCGGCGGCGACCAGCTATTCGGTTTCCGACCAGCCGATGCTGCCTTTCTACATCTTCTATTCGTGCTTCGGCTTCCGCCGCATCGGCGACCTGATCTGGGCCGCCGGCGACCAGCGCGCGCGCGGATTTCTTTTGGGCGCCACCGCAGGCCGCAGCTTCGCGGGCGAAGGGCTGCAGCACGCCGACGGCGATTCGATGCTGGTGGCCGCAACCGTGCCCAACTGCAAGTCGTACGACCCGACCTTCTCGTACGAAGTCGCGGTGATCATGCAGGACGGCATCCATCGCATGCTGCACGAACAGGAAGACGTCTTCTATTACGTCACCGCGATGAACGAAAACTACGCGCATCCCGACATGCCGAAGGGTTGCGAGGAAGGCATCATCAAGGGCATGTACCTGTACCAGGAAGCGGACAAACCGAAGGGCAAGGCCAAGACGCCGCGCGTGCAACTGCTGGCCTGTGGCGTGGTGCTGCGCGAAGCGCTGAAGGCCGCGGAGCTGCTGGACAAGGAATTCGGCGTGAAGGCCGACGTATGGTCGTGCCCGAGCTTCACCGAGTTGTCCCGCGACGGCTTCGACGCCGAGCGCTGGAATCGCCTGCACCCGAATCCGAAGGAACAGCGCAAGGCGTACGTCACCGAATGCCTGGAAAAGCACGAGGGTCCGGTCGTCGCCGCCACCGATTACGTGCGTGCACTGTCCGACCAGGTCCGCGCGTTCGTTCCCCACGGCCGGCGTTTCACCACGCTGGGCACCGACGGCTACGGCCGCAGCGATACCCGCACGCACCTGCTCGACTTCTTCGAAGTCAACGCGCACTGGATCGCGCATGCCGCGATCGCGGCGCTGGCCGAGGACGGTGTGATGAACGCGCAGGATGTCGAGCGCGCGATCAAGACCTGGGGCCTCGACCCGGACAAGCCGAACCCGATCACGGTGTAACAACCTCGAGCGCCCTGATTCGCTGCGGCAGCGGCGGATCAGGGCTCAAGCACCAGCACGCGCGAAAGCTTCGAGACGCCGCGCTCGTCGAAGGCCTCGACCGCGACGAAGTAACGCACGCCCTTGTTGAGCGCTGTCAGCGTAAGCCTGGTCGGCCTATCAGCGAAACGCTGGTAAGTCTCGTACAGACGGCCGGGCGCGATGCCCCAGCGCACGTTGTAACCCACCGCGCCCGCCACCGGCTTCCACACGATCTCGGCATCACGCGCGTCGCGCAGGCGGGTCGCGGACACCAATTCCGGCGCGGACGGCGGCGGCCCGTCGGCGTTTCCGAACGCCCGCAAGTCCGCGATCGCCAGATGATGCGCGCCGACGTGCACATGCACGTAACGCAGGTAGCGGATGCGCGCCGGCCGCGCGAGTTCGACATAGGCATCGGCGTGATCCTGCTTCGAGTGCGAAAGGTCGGCGAGCGTCGTCCAGCGCTTGCCGTCGAGCGAACCTTCGAGCCGGAACTGCGTGACGATGTCAGGCGCGTCACCGTAGCGTCCGGATTTGTAATCGGCGTAATTGACCTGCACCGCGCGCACCGTGCGCGGGCCGCCGAGGTCGAGCGTCAGCGTCTGGCCGGGATTGTCGTTCGCCGCGACCCAAAAGGTGCGCGGGTTCTCGTCGGCGGCATTCGAAGGCGGGAAACCCGGCAACTGCGAGGACGCCATCGCCGCCTTGCGGTACGACAGCAGCATCCAGCCGGTGAAGGTGCTTTCGCCGGGCTTGAGCTTGTGGTCCGGCATGCGCTGCGGGAAATCGCCGAAGCGGGTATCAACCCACATCTGTCCATCTTTGGTGAAGCCCGCGGGAAACAGGTCCACGCGCCGCTCGAATCGCCAATTGACACCCACCCACATCGTGCCGCTGTTCCACCAATTGCCGAACGCGTCCTGGAAGGTGGAGCCGTGGCCCGCACCGACCACGAAGCCACCGGGCTTGTAGCCGACCGGGTTGTACGGGGCATAGGTGAACGGACCGAGCGGTCCCTTGCCGACGTACACGCCGGTGGCGTAGACGTTGTATTCGGTGCCCGGCGCCCCGTACTGCAGGTAGTAGCGGCCGTCGTGCCTGTTCATCCACGCGCCTTCGATGTACGGCGCGATGCTGGTGTCACCGTGGTCCCTGCCGAAGCGTTCCCAGCCGTGCAGCGCGGGATCGGCGCGCAACAGCGCCCGTGGTTTGGTAACAAACCGGACGCGCTTGCCTTCGCCTTGCGATTGCTCGTCGAACGCCAAATCGAGTTGCGCGCCATAGATCGGATAGACGTTGGACGAGTCCCAGTACAGATAGATTTTCCCGTCGTCGTCCCGGAACAGCCCCGGGTCCCACGGACCCGGCGGCAGCTCGCCCGGTTTCAGTGCGCCTTCGTGTCCAGGCCATACCGCACCCGGCACCGGCGGGAGGAGGCGCGTCCAGAAATCCCAGCGGCCGTGCGCAGGATCCGTGGAGTACAGCAAGGGCCGCGGCTCCATCGCGGCCTGCATCAGGAACAGCTTGCCGCCGGCGACCAGGGTGGCCGGCGCGACCGGCCCGTCGAAAGGCCATCGGTCCGGTTTCACGAAGGACCAGTGCACCAGGTCGGTCGAACGCCAGTAGCCGTCGGCCAAGGTCAGGAACAGATAGTACGCATCCTTGTAGCGCACGATCGCGGGGTCCGCGCCGGTGCGATACGAAATGCCCTGGTTCATCTGCTCGTAGTTGTAGCGGTAGTCGAGGTCGAGCGGATTGATCCAGGTGCGGCCGGCGGCGGCGGCAAGCGGTGTCGCGAGCGCGCAGACCAGCGCGCAAGCGGACGCGAGGCGTGCAAGATGCGGAGTGGTCGACATGCGGGCAGCATGTGGCGGCGGCCGCATCGATGCAAGCGGCCATGCTTGCGGTGTGGGGATCGGCGCGCGATCGCCCACCCTCGCTGGGCGACCACGCGCCGATCCCACAACGCTTCAACGAACCGATGGAATGGAAGACTGATCGGCGGTTGTCATTTTCCCGACGCGTTGCGCCGCCCGCATGTGCATGACGTAACGGACTTGCGCATGACACTCGTCATGCCTCGCATGCGTGGACACGCCGCCCGGCGTACACTCGCGGATTGTTCGTCCACGAGAGGGGTTTCGCCATGCGTCGCAGCATCCTGTTCGCCGTCGTCGCCGGCTTGTGTGTCAGCGCCGCCGCACAAGCCGCACCCGCGGAAAACGCTTCCAGTGCATCACAGCCGTTCTCGACCGCGATCACCGCGCAAGGCTTCCGCGCCTACGACAAGGCGATTTCCTCGGACACCATGGATGGCCGCAAGCCCGGCACGCCCGGTGGCGAGCGCGCGACCGCGTGGATCGTGGATCAGTTCAAGGCGCTCGGCCTGCAACCCGGCAACCACGGTTCGTGGTTCCAGAAGGTACCCACCGTTTCCACCGCGCTGGAAAATCCCGACAAGGTGAAGCTCACCGTCGGTGAAGGTGGCAGCAGCCAGACTTTCGACTTCGGCAAGGACCTGGTCGCATCGACGTTGCAAGCCAAGCCGCACGTTTCGATCAAGAATTCCGACATCGTGTTCGTCGGCTACGGCGTCGACGCGCCCGAATGGAACTGGAACGACTACGAGAATCTCGACGTCAAGGGCAAGACCGTGGTGGTGCTGGTCAACGATCCTGGCTTCGGCGACCACGATGCGAGCCTGTTCAAGGGCAAGGCGATGACCTACTACGGCCGCTGGACCTACAAGTACGAGGAAGCCGCGCGCCAGGGCGCCGCGATGTGCCTGATCGTGCACACCTCCGACGATGCGGCGGGTTATCCGTGGTCGGTGGTGATGAACAGTTGGGGCGGACCACAGCTCGCGCTGCCTGCGTCGGAAGATTCCGCGCCGCGCCTGCCGGTCGCCGGCTGGCTCACCCGCGGCGCCGCGCAGCGCCTGTTCGCAAAAGCGGGCCTCAACTTCGACAAGTTGGCGGCGGCCGCCGACCATCGCGGCTTCAAACCGGTGCCGCTGAAGGCGACCGCATCGATCACGCTGGACAGCAAGATCGGCCACGGTTCGGCCAACAACGTGCTCGGCATGATCAAGGGCACCACGCATCCCGACCAGGTGGTCGTGTATTCCGCGCACTGGGATCACCTTGGTGAAGATGACAGCCTCAAGGGCGACAAGATCTACAACGGCGCGATCGACAACGGCACCGGTATTTCGGCGCTGCTTGAAATCGCCAAGGCCTTCAAGGCGCAGAAGCCCGCGCCCAAGCGCAGCGTGCTGTTCGCAGCCGTGACGCTGGAGGAATCCGGCCTGCTCGGTTCGCTGTACTACACCAAGCATCCGGTGTTCCCGATGGACAAGACCGTGGCCGACATCAACATGGATGCCATGGACGTGATCGGTCCGACCCGCAATCTTCAAATAATCGGCAGCGGCCAGTCGCAACTGGAAGACATGTTGAAAGCCGCTCTGAAGAAACAGGGCCGCTACGCCAGCCCCGATGCGACACCGCAGAACGGCTTCTACTTCCGTTCCGATCATTTCAGTTTCGCCAAGGCCGGTGTACCCGCGCTGATGACCCAGACCGGCGACGACATGGTGCACGGCGGCACCACCGCGGGCCGTGCGGCGCTCGACGACTACACCGCGCATCGCTACCACACGCCGTATGACAACTTCGATCCGAAGTGGGATTTCTCGGGCGTCGCCGAGGACACGCAGGCACTCTACGAAGTGGGCCGCGAACTCGCGGGCAGCGATGAATGGCCGAAGTGGAACAAGGACAGCGAGTTCCGCGCGAAACGCGAGAAGGAGATGGCGCACTGATGCACCGCTCGCGTCTTTGTTCGCTGCAGATCGACTGCAAGATTGACGACATCGACGCCGCGGCCCGCTTCTGGGCCGCGGCGCTCGGTTGTCCCGTGGATATGGACCATCCCGGCAGCCGCGACAACTACCGGCAACTTGCAACACCGGCGGATCAACCCATGATCCAGTTGCAACGCGTCGAGCACGAAAGCCGCGTGCACCTGGACATCGAAACCGATGACATCGGGGCGGAAGTTGCGCGCCTGCAGAACCTCGGCGCGACGACCTTCAAGCGCCTCGATCGCTGGGTGGTGATGCAAGCGCCCAGCGGCCAGCGCTTCTGCGTGGTGCGCGTGCAGCGTTCCGGTTTCGCCGAAAACGCCAATCGCTGGGATTGAGGCAACTGGCTTCGGATCGCACAACCCGCTACACTGCGCGCAGTTTGACGCGCCGCACCCCGAACTTCCCTGCTGGATCACCGCTGCCGCAGAGCTGAAACGCTCCGCGCCACCGGTCCCTAGCCACTCGCCCGTCGCGCACACACGGACACCGCAATCGCGGCGTCCGCACATTGTTTTACCCACCTGCAGCGCGGTCATAGGGAACGCTCCGGGACAACAGGAGTTTTCTCATGACGTTCGAATCGCTCGGGCTGGCGCCCGCGTTGCTGCGTGCCCTGTCCGAACAGGGTTACACCACCCCCACCCCGATCCAGGCCGCGGCGATCCCGCTGGTGCTGGCTGGCCACGACCTGCTCGCCGGCGCACAGACCGGCACCGGCAAGACCGCCGCGTTCGCGCTGCCGCTGCTGCAGAAGCTCGGCGTGGATCAGGTCTTCCACAACAACAAGCAGCCGCGCAGGCCGCGTGCGCTGATCCTGACGCCCACCCGTGAGCTGGCCGCGCAGGTGCACGACAGCCTGCGCGCCTACGGCAAGCACCTGCGCATCCACACCGCGGCGGTGTTCGGCGGTGTCGGCATGGGCGGCCAGGTGATGAGCCTGCGCCGCAGCCTCGACATCATCGTCGCGACGCCCGGCCGCCTGATCGATCACATGGATCGCCGCAACGTCGACCTGTCGTGCATCGACACGCTGGTGCTGGACGAGGCCGACCGCATGCTCGACATGGGTTTTGCCCCGGCGCTGAAGAAAATCCTCGGCGCATTGCCGAAGCAACAACGCCAGACGCTGCTGTTCTCGGCCACCTTCGCGCCGGAGATCAAGATGCTGGCGGCACAGTTCATGCACGACCCACGCGAAGTGCAGATGGCACAGCCGAACGCGGTCGCCGTCGGCGTGCACCATCGCGTGCACCCGGTCGACGCCGACAAGAAGCGCGACCTGCTGTTGCACGTGCTGGCCGCCGACAGCCGCCGGCAGACGCTGGTGTTCGCGCGTACGAAGCATGGTTCCGACAAGTTGTGCAAATACCTCGACCAGCACGGCTTCCGCGTGGCCGCGATCCATGGCAACAAAAGCCAGGGCCAACGCACCCGCGCACTCGCCGACTTCAAGGCGGGCAAGACGACGGTGCTGGTGGCCACCGACATCGCCGCACGCGGCCTGGACATCGTGCAATTGCCGGCGGTGGTGAACTACGACCTGCCGATGGTCGCGCAGGATTACATACACCGCATCGGACGTACCGGTCGCGCGGGCGCCGAAGGCCTGGCGCTGTCGCTGGTGAGCCGTGAAGAAGAAGGGCTGCTGCGCGACATCCGCCGCCTGCTGAAGCAGGACATCGCGATCGAGGCGATCGAAGGTTTCGAACCCGCCTGGAACCTGCGCCTGGACAGCCCCGCGCCGGCGATGCGCAAGCAGGGTCGCAACCACGGCAACGCACCGCGCAACAATGCGAAACCCGGCAAGCCTACGCATGCACGCCGTCCGCACGCGCAGCACGGGAAGGAAGAACACGCTGCCAGCAACAAGCGGCGTCCCAGCAAGTGGCGCGGCAACGCGAACTCGCGCAAGGCCTAGGTGTCGGCGTCGCAGGTCGGGCTGACGACGGCTCCGTCGGCGGAAGCCCAACCATCGCAAACGATGGCAGCGTTGGGCTTCGCATTGCCCAGCCCAACCTGCCGCAAGCTCAAAGTCGAATTCACTACAACCACTGGCGCGGCTTGAGGTAATCCGCAAGCCGCGCTTCGGCGCTGCCGGGTTCCGGTGCATAGCCATATTCGTAGCGCACGCGCGGCGGCAACGACATCAGGATCGATTCGGCACGCCCGCCGGACTGCAGGCCGAACAAGGTGCCGCGGTCGTACACGAGGTTGAATTCGACATAGCGGCCGCGACGATACAACTGGAACTCGCGTTCGCGTTCGCCGTAGGGCATGTCTTTGCGGCGCTCGATGATCGGCAGGTAGGCGTCGAGGTAGCCATTGCCGACGGCCTGCATGAACGCAAAGCAGCGCTCGAAGCCGCCTTCGCTCAAGTCGTCGAAGAACAATCCGCCGACGCCGCGCGTCTCGTTGCGGTGCTTCAACCAGAAATACTCATCGCACCACTTCTTGTATTTCGGATAGACATCGTCGCCGAACGGCGCGCACAGGTCGTGCGCGACCGTGTGCCAGTCCACGCAATCCTCGTCGAACGGATAGAAAGGCGTCAGGTCGAAACCACCACCGAACCACCACACCGGCTCCTCGCCTTCCCTGTCAGCCTCGAAATAGCGCACGTTGGCGTGCGAGGTCGGCACGTACGGGTTGTTCGGATGGACCACCAGCGATACGCCGGTCGCGGTCCATTGCCGGCCCGCGAGTTGCGGGCGGTGCGCGGTCGCGGACGGCGGCAGTTTGTCCCCGGTGACGCGCGACCAGTTGACGCCGGCCTGCTCGAACACCCTGCCATTTTTCAGCACACGGGTTCGGCCACCACCGAAAGGCAACCCGGCAACCGGAGGCTGCCCGCCATCGTTCCTCGCCCGCGCAGCAGGAGAGGAGGGGACCGCTCGCGGAGCGAGCGGTGGGGTGAGGGCCGCCGGCCGTGACCATGCGTCTTCGACAAAGCGGGTGCCGCCATCGATCCGCTCGAACGCACCACAAATCCGATCCTGCAGATCGCGCAGGAAAGCATCGACTCGTTCCAGATTCGTCTGCATTGCTTGCCCAAGAGTGGCGGGCG
>Ga0207647_10000813_pt1 | contig 24219 bp, 29 predicted proteins | sample KBSCornC2_FD_184295 | JGI IMG/M metagenome (GOLD analysis project Ga0207647, IMG submission 184295) | Corn rhizosphere microbial communities from Kellogg Biological Station, Michigan, USA - C2 (SPAdes) (version 2) | ecosystem: Host-associated > Plants > Roots > Rhizosphere ... | reverse complement strand
CCAGGAAAACTCAAAATCCAGGCGCAGCGATCGCGAAGAAATTCCACATAGTTCACAAATGAAAAATCCAAAATGGAAAGCGCCCGAACCCATTGTAGTGTCCGCCATTTCTCCCCGCCTGTGGATGATTCTTTACGCTATTTTCACCTTCCCGTTTCAATTCTGTAACCAAGCCTGACTAGGGTCGAGATCTAGGAGGACTACCTCATGACTCAGCCGCTCTTCCCAGTCAAAACTCATCAACCTCTCCTGCTTCGTGCAGTCGTTCTGTTTTTTGTGATCGTTACTTTTTTGGCACCATCCGTTCTGGCCGCTCCAAAAATCATTGTGATTTCGCTTGATGGTGGCAGCTCGCGCATTGTTGAGGATTACCTCGCGCGCGGAGTTTTGCCCTCGAATCGCGGAATCGGCTTACTGCGCAGAAAAGGATTTTTCGCCGGACGCAGCATCGTGACCACACCATCACTCACCGCCGTGAGCCACATCGCCATGGCGACTGGATCCACCGCCGTGCACAACGACATTCCGTCCAACACATTCTCATTGCTCGCCAGCCCATTCCTCACGACCGAGAGCGGCTTCGGTGCGCCGATCGGTGGATATGACCTTGCTGGACTTGCGCCCAGTGCGAATCCGACTGCATTTCCCTTGTGGCATTCGTTACGTGCTGCTGGGAAAACGGTGGTCACCGCGACCTGGCCGGGTGGTGACGGAGTCGACGTTCGCGTGCCGGGACTCCCTTCTCCCAGCCCAATTATCCAGCCTTCTAGTGTTCGCACTGTGGATTACACAGTTCCATTCGGAGAATTTGGCGGTGTTGGCGGCAGCGGTTTCGTGCTGACTGCGACTGACTTCAGCGCAGCGCCGTCGACCACGGTTGATCAGCTGACAGCCGCGGGCAAACAGAGTTTCAGTCCGGTGCTACAGAAGACCAGCGAACTGGAACACTTCACGGTTGGAGGCGTCAGCTATTCCATACAGGTCGCGGCACTCGACACCACGAATGATCGCAAGGTGAACTACGACACGCTGGTATTCTTCGATTCCACCAACGGAATCAAGCCCGGTCCGTTTACTCTGCCGTCTACTGGTCCGGCTTACGTTAAGGCCAGCGACAAGAAATCCAGCCCATTCTTCCTCGAGGGCAGTCCGAAAAAAGGTGGCTGCGCATTTTACGTGACGGTGTTGGCGGCGGATCTCTCTACAGTACACATCGCCCGCTACTCCGTGGATGACATTCCGCCGAACGCCCCGGTACAGGCCAGCGTGGATGACATCAATAGCAACGTTGGCTTCTGGGCTGATCAGGATGACTTCCGTTTCCCCGAGCGCATCAATCCGGGATTGACGGCTTTTTCCGATCAGGAACTCGAAGCCATCTCTGAAGACCAGCTGAACACCTTTGTGGATTATCAAACGCGTCTGGCATTGCGCGCGATTGATCAGAATCACGATGCGGATGTGGTCTATGTGTACATCGAGGAGCCCGATGGTCTCGAGCATCAATATCTGCTGACCGATCCGCGACAGGCTACCAACCCGCTTGATCCAACTTCCATTTTTCCCAACCAGGATTTCGGCAAAATCCTTCGTTACAGCGGCCACGTGCAGCATGCGTATCAAGTGGCCAATGAAGCGGTGGGAAAGATCATGGATGCGGTTTCGCACAACGGCAAGTTGGAAAGCAATGTAATAGTGGTATCCGATCACGGGTTTGATCCGTTCTTCACTTCAGTCAGCGCCGGCAATCTTCTGGCGACAGCGGGAATTCCTTCTACCAAAGTTCGCGCGGTGACTTCTGGCCCGGCGGTGAATTTCTACATCAGCCTGGTGGGACGCGAACCGAACGGCACCGTGCTGCCGGCCGAGTACGTCACCCTGCAACAGCAACTTGTGCAACTGGTGAAGAATTTCACCGACACCAATCCGGCCTATGCGGGACGGCGCGGTACTCCACTGTTCGACATCGTTCATGCGCGTCCAGTGCCAGCGGACGTGAACGATCCGAGCTTCGGCCGCGGGACAGATCACTTTATCGGACAGGATTATGGCGATGTATTCGCGATTCTGACCACTGGCTACAACTTCGATGGAACGCAGTCTCCCGTCGTGCAACGCTTGGGTGATCCAACATCAACCGCGCCAGTGCTCTCTGTTCCGAACTTCTACGGAGCGCACGGATACGATCCGCAGTTGCCTGATATGGGAGCTTTGTTCTACGCGGCTGGGCCGGACATCCGGCAAGGCTTCCAGTTCAACATCCACAACATTGATCTTGCTCCAACCATCGCCCGCATTTTGGGAGTGAAGCCGGACAACACGGTGGATGGGGAGGTAATCGACGGAGCGATCAAAAAAAGGTAGACAGGAAGCGGTAGTTCCATAGATTCGAAATTCTCTGCGATCTCTGCGTGATTCCTCGGCGGTCTCCGCGTTTTAAGGTGTGATTTTGGTTTGCGGCAAAAGCCTTAAAATGCAGTGGACGCGGAGGACACGCGGGGCCCGCGGAGAAACACTTGCCAATACAGGCTCGCAAAAGGCAAACTGCGAGCGGAGCCCTGATGAAAGCCATCGCAGTGATTCCCGCCCGCCTTGCCTCTACTCGTCTTCCCAGAAAAATGCTGCGCGACATCGGCGGACAGCCTTTGGTCGGCCGTGTCTACAACGCCGTGCGCGCCTGTTCGCTGCTGGCTGATGTGATCATCGCTACTGACTCGGACGAGATCATGGCAGTTTGTCAGAAAAACGGATGGAAGGCGCAGATGACCTCGCGGTTGCACCGCAGCGGAACCGAGCGCGTGCATGAGATTTCCAACTCTGTGGCGGCGGATGTTTATTTGAACGTTCAGGGCGACGAGCCACTGACTCGATCTGAACAGATTGTAAGCCTGTTGAACGTGATGAAGGATTCGAACATCCAAGTTGGGACTTTGAAAACTCCGGCGGCGGCTGTCGATGCCAACACTCCCAGTGCGGTGAAAGTCGTCACCGATGCCGAGGGCAAAGCGCTCTATTTCTCTCGGGCGACAATTCCCTTTGATCGCGACGGCACCAGTCCGCGCTACTTTAAGCATCTCGGTTTCTATGCTTACCGCAAGAGCGCGCTTGATCGCTTTGTCGGGTGGCCGGAATCTTTACTGGAACGAGCAGAACGGCTGGAACAGCTCAGGTTTCTGGAGAATGGCGTTTCTATCTATGTCGGCGAAACTCCGCATGATTCGATTGGCGTAGATACAGAAGAAGACCTGCAAAGGGTAGAAGACATTTTGCGCAAACGCTAGTCACATCCGCCCTGGGAGAGTAACCGAAGTCTCGCGTCCCTTCGACATTTGCAGTACGCCGATGTACCCACCAAAATAACCCTAGCTGAAACGCAATCGCGCTACGAAACATCTAAGCCTGTAATGCGATTGGCATCGGAGGCTTCATGCCGAACCGGGATCGGGCCGAGTCTTCTGGACACGTAAGCGAAAAGCAGGAAGAAGCTCGAAAAATCCGCCGCCTGCAGGTCATGATCGGCATGGTCATGTCGGTGATCGGCCAGGACCCCAACCTCACCATCGAAGAAGCCTCAGAACTCGCCGCCGGAGCCAAGCGTGCTGCCTTGGCTATGTTTCCCGACAAAGAACTGGCTTACGACATTCTCTACAAACCACGGCTGCAACGACTGATGAATGAGCGGTTTCGGTTGCAGTAATTCTTCACCAAAATATCTTTACGAGCAATATCGCCGATACGGCAAGCGCGCCCAATATTGCGTTGTACTCACGGTGTTTTTTGTATAGCTCCCAGGAGAAAGAACCTTTTTCACTGCTCCCCGTGCTCACCCGAGGCAGCAAACGCGGTACTTCTTTTGCGTATTTTTCAAACCCTGGGAATCGAGAGCGCAGATATTCCTCTTCGCCACGGATAACGGGAAGGTAAACAGCAAGGAAAAAGATCACTGCTACCGCCGCAATCCACCAGCTGCGAGCGGCAACGACAAACCCTGCGGCGATGATCATGGAGCCCAGATAAAGCGGGTTGCGCGTGTATGCGTATGGGCCTGAGGTGGCGAGGGCTTCGTTCTTGCGCACGTGACCCGAAGCCAGAGCGCGCAGCCAAATTCCGGGGATGGCGATCGCTAGGCCTAACAAGAAGAACTTCGCTGTCGGCTTTGCCAACCACACATAAAGAATTGCGAAGGCAAACCCAAAAGGGACGCGAATGCGGCGGGCGACTTTGCCCCAATCAGCCACGCGGACCTCGCAATAGTTCCCGAGCTGCCGCGACCACTTGATCGGCGGTTATTTGCAGTAGGCCTTCCTCGGTGGCCTGATGCCGCTTGTGCGAGGTAATGCTCATTTCGCTGCGCAAAACAATGCTGCGCGTTCCAAACGGGCCGTTGCGCGCAGGATTCGTAGGTCCGTAAATACCGACAACCGGGATGTTAAGAGCAGCGGCCAAATGTAGAGGCCCGGTGTCTCCTCCGATGAATAATTTCGCCCGTCGCGTGAGTGCAATCAATTGCGTCAATGAACAGGAAAGCGGTTGGGCGGTGCCGTGGCTTGCCCTTTTCAGTTGGTCCGCCAGGTCTTGCTCGCCCGGGCCGGAGTTGACCAGCGACTTCAACCCCTGTTCGGCGAGTTTTACCGCTACGCTGCCAAAACGTTCCGCGGGCCACTGCTTGGCTCCCCAGCCTGCTCCGGGATTGAGGATCGCAAAATTGCTGACGCCCAACTGTGACAATTTTTCTTCACACTGTTTTTCAGCAGCTTCGTCGTACGGTAACTCAACAGATGGCGTGGGGAACTTTTTTTCGGCCATCGCTTCTGCCAGCGAGATATTTTGCTCGACTACATGTTCACCCTGCGTGATCACCTGTCGCGTATAAAACATGCTGGCAATATTTTCTCGCGGCTGCATTGCTCCGTAGACTGTCTGCGCGTTTGACCAGTGCGCAATCATCGCGGAGCGCGCCGCGCCCTGAAAATCCACAGCTACTTGATACCTTACTCCTCGTAACTCGCTGAGTGCCGCGGCGATCTGCTCCCAGATTTGTGGAGAGTAGAAAGAACGCCGCCACGATTTCAAATTTACTGTGTGGACTCTGTCAGCCAGTGGCCTTTGCGAGGAACGCGGGCCAGATCGGGCTGAAGGCAACGTACATAAAAGTTCTGCCCAGCGTTCTTCGACGACCCAGCCAATCAGCGCTTCGGGGAATGCTGTCCGCAAGACAGCAGCAGCCGGCAGCGCGTGGATGATGTCACCCATTGCGCTCAGCCGCACGACTAACAGTCGTTCAATTTTGTTGCATGATCTGAGCGGTTCCATGCTCACAGGCGTCGCTTCCCGGCGCGCTGGATAAACTGAGTGGCGGAATGATCTTTGGGGTCACCGACAATCTCGACTCTGCCGCCGTATTCGCGGACCACATCGCGCTCCGGCACAGAGTCAGCGGTGTAATCAGTGCCTTTTGCTTGAACGTCCGGACGAATCTCGCGAATTAGCGCTCCCACATCCGGTTCGGAGAAAATCACCACAGCGTCAACGTCTTCGAGGGCCGCCAAGATTTCCGCGCGTTCTTCTGCCGGCATCAGCGGGCGATCCAGGCCTTTGAGTCGTCTTACCGATTCATCGGAGTTGATGCCTACCACCAGACGTCCGCCGAGTTGCTTGGCCGCATGCAAATAGCGCACATGCCCTACATGCAGGAGATCGAAACACCCGTTCGCTAGAGTCACTTTCTCTCCAGTGTCGCGCCAGCTTGCCACGCGCTGCCGCAGCTGTTCGCGGGTCACGATCTTTTCGTTACCTGGTGTGCTCAATGGGATCTTAGTGTGGGCGCGCTCTGTTCGAGTGCGTGGAGCAATTCGTCTCGGGAGACGGTCGCGGTGCCACGCTTCATCACGACAATGCCGCCAGCATAGTTGGCGAGATGGGCAGCCTCAATTGTGGATGCGCCCGCAGCCAGCGCCGCGGTAAATGTTGCGATGACTGTGTCACCTGCGCCGGTGACGTCGGTGACTTGATCTGAGCCATACACCGGAATATCAGCAGGCTTTTGCCGGTTGCCGAAAGCTACCATACCGTCACGCCCGCGAGTGATCAGCAGCGACTGCAATTTCATGTGCGACATGATTCGCGTTCCGGAAGCACTGAGTCTCGACCAGTCCTGTCCGATGCGCACTCCTAATGCTTCTTCTACTTCGGATTCATTTGGGGTAGCGGCGGTGATACCTGAAAATTGCAGCATGCGATGGCGTGAATCCAAAATGATCGGCAGCTTATCCAGACGGCCGCGTTCGCGGATTGCATTCAGAATCGTCGGAGTCGCCGCGCCGTAACCGTAGTCCGAGACTAACATCGCATCGGATGCACGAGCATATTCTTTCGCGGCCAACACAAGTTCGCGGCGGAGGTGCGCATTTGGTTCGGTGGCAGGCTCACGGTCCAGGCGAACGACTTGCTGGCGCCAAGTGTGAGTCATACCCGCGAGAATTCGGGTTTTGGTGACGGTGCTATAGCTTTTGTCTTTCAATACCCCGCTTACGGGAATTCGTTTGTGGCGAAATTCTTTAATAAGGAGCCGTCCGGCTTCGTCGTCACCCACAACCCCTACCGGCAGCACGTTCACTCCTAAATCAGCCAAATTGCTGACTGCGTTTGCGCCACCGCCAGGGGTGATGGTGCGTTCGCGGTGCTGAAGGATCAGAACTGGCGCCTCACGGGAGACACGGGAAATTTCTCCAAACACAAATTCATCGGCCACGTGATCGCCGATCACCGTCACCGTGACGTTAGGGAACGACTCCACAATCTTGCGTAGCCGTTCCGTCTCTTTGGGGATATGTTTGCTCATGGTGTCAGGCTGATTTTCTCATGTCCGCGCCTTCGTTCTTCTATCAAGCTGAGCATGGTATCCACAACGTTAGCTGCGTCCACGATCTTCATCTTGACCGGGACTACGGCTAGGGCCTCCAGTGCCGCGCAGTGTTGACCGAGGTTAATCACGTCTTTTTCTGTGGTGACAAAGCCATTCGCCTCGCTTTGCTTTTGGACTTGCAGCAACTCTTGTATATCTTTCTCGTCGTAGGCGTGGTGATCGCGGTATATGGCTTCTGCTGCAAGTTCGACTCCGCCGGTACGAAGTTGGGCGAAGAAATTTTGTGGACGCGCGATTCCGCAGAAGGCTACTGGTCGCGAGGGGATATCTTGCAACTCGATTCCACGGCGCACCAGCCAGACTAACTTCCCATCCACCGGAAATGACTCTTTTGCCGCGCCGCTCATGAGTGTGACTGCGTCGGCGCGATTGAGTCCGCTTAGTGGCTCACGAAGTCGTCCCGCCGGGAGAAGGCGATCGCGTGAATCGTCTGGAGTCACCAAGACGATATCGAAATCGCGATGCAAAGCGCGGTGCTGAAAACCGTCGTCCAGAAGGTGAAAATTAGCCCCGTATTTTCTTTCGGCGGCCAAGCCAGCTTGGTAGCGGTCTTCGCCGACCATGACCGGGACGTTGAGCTTGCGGGCGATGAGCAATGGCTCGTCTCCAAAGTCTTGCGCTGAACCGGACGGGTCTACCTCTAAGACTCCTTTTGTCCTTCGTCCATAACCTCGCGACAGAACATCAATCTTGATATTTCTCGCCTTCAGCAATTCACCGAGTGCAATGGTGAAAGGAGTTTTACCTGAACCGCCAACCGAGAGATTGCCGATACTGATCACTGATCCTGCCAGTCTGCGTGTGGGCAGAATGTTACGCGCGTACAGCGCATTGCGTGCGCGAACCCCAACTGCAAAAACATGACTGAGCAAAGTGCTGACAAGAAAAGTCATCAGAATTTTCGGGTTACGGCTCAAACAACTCAACGCAGCAGTTCCGCAAGAGCAGACAAGGTTCTTTCGGTGGAGCCGGTTTGAGTTTGTAATACCCCGGCCCCCAGCTCTCCCAAGGTTAAACGCCCTGATTCGTCTGCCATCAATGCGAACAGATCTTTTTCTACATTGGTCGGATTAGTCACTCTCACCGCATTCTGCCTGCGAAACAACTCTATAATGTCGCGGAAATTTTCCGTGTGCTCACCTACTACTATCGCGGCACCATAGCGGGCAGGCTCAAGAATATTATGTCCACCACGCGGTACCAGGCTTCCACCGACGAACGCTACGTCAGCCAGAGCATACAACGCGGAGAGTTCGCCGATGGTGTCCAGCAAAAGCACTGAACCGGCGATTTTCTCCCCAGTTCTTTGTGAGCGGCGAACGTAGCGAATGCGTTTTTGCTCCAGCAATGCCGCCACGGAGTCAAAGCGCTCAGGATGGCGCGGGGCCAGCAACACCAGTGCGCGTGGGTGCTTCCGAAATAGGTTTTCAAAAACCGGCGCGAGTATCTCTTCTTCGCTTTCGACTGTGCTTCCACACACTAAGACGGGGCCTGCACCTTCTAACACCAACGCCGTTTTCAACTCCGCGAGAATGGGCGGCTTTGGAGGTTCGGGTGTATCAAATTTCAAATTTCCAGTGACCTGCACACGGTTTTCAGGAGCGCCGATATCCACCAGCCTGTGCTTATCTTCTTCGGTTTGCGTCAAAAACAGATCAACATGTTGGAGCACTCGCTGCAAAAGTGATTTAAACCGGCGATATCCAGGCCAGGAATGATCTGAAATGCGAGCATTTACCACTGAGATTCGCGCGCCATTGGCGCGCGCCAATCGGAGGAAATTGGGCCAAAACTCGGTCTCAGCCATAATCAACAAGTGTGGTTTTAGAACTTTCAGATATGGGCGAATGGCAAAAGCGAAATCGAGAGGAAAATAGAAAACGTTCTGTTCACCGAATCGCTGACGCGCCAGTTTTTGTCCGGTGTCGGTGGTAGTGGAAACTACAACGCGATAACCGACAAATTGCTCGCGTAGCTTTTCAACCAACCCGCTGATCGCCAGGACTTCTCCGACCGAAACAGCGTGGATCCAAATGACCGGCTCAACCGGTTCCTTCAGAATTCGCGGCGGAACCTTTCCCCAGCGCTCGTTGAACCCTGTGCGGTATTTTCCATGGCGCAGTATTTGCCACAGCCAGAAGGGCATGGCCAGCACCATCGCAGCCGCCAATAGCGCACTATAAAGGAGATACATTCGGGAAGGGACATTGTAAGGCCTTTGCTGCAGCCTCAGAATGCGGGATTCTTTCTGCACAAACTACATTCGCCGCATCCTATAATTCATGTCCATGTTTCGACGCATAAGGTTTGGGGTGCTGGTTATCGGTCTTTTTTCTTTGCTTGCCTGGGCGGGAAAGAACTTTGTCATGCCGCAGGCCAAGCCAGCGGTGACTTACCCGGCGCATGATGCCCACAATGATGAAAAAGTAATCATCGCGCTCGATCCCTACGACACATCCGACAAAGCCAACATTTTTAATGTGAAGTACAACGAGGTCGGCTTCATGCCGGTTTTTTTTGTGATTACCAATGATGGTGATGAACCCATCTCTCTGAACGCAATGAAGGCCCAGCTGGTAACTCGCGACCGCACCAAGATTTCGCCGGCAGATGAAGATGATCTCTATCGCCGACTAGCGCACCCGACACAAAGCACTTCGCCGCTTCCTCTTCCCTATCCTCGAACTAAGATCAAGGGCAGACTAGACAGTAAGACGCAGGAGGAACTTCAGAACTCACGCTTTGCGGCGCGCGCGGTTGAGCCGCATTCTACGCAATCGGGGTTCCTGTTTTTTGATGTTTCCGACATATCCAATCCGCTCTCGGGAGCGAATTTTTACCTCGCTGGAGTACATGATTCCAAAGGCAACGAGCTGATGTATTTCGAAATTCCGCTAGAGAAATACGTCAACGCGCCCAAATGAGCCTGTCTCAGGGCCACAAGACATCTGCAAATTGTTTCCGACTTTGGCAACAGTGATTTCTTGTACCGGATCTACGACTCGGCCTATGGGGCAAGCCCATCTCCACACCGTGCCCTTAAATGCGGTAGGCTGAAGCCTACCCATGAATATTTCTCTCTCCGGCAAAGTGGCTTTGATTACGGGCGGCTCGCGCGGCATTGGCGCAGCGGCTGTGCGAATGTTTGTGGAAGCTGGCGCGAAGGTAGTCTTCAATTATCAGAAGGCGAAAGAACCTGCGGACCGGCTTGTGAACGAACTGGGTGAGGGCAATTGCCGGGCTGTGGCTTGTGATTTGTCGGGCACGCAGACGGCAAAACAGTTGGTGACTGCCGCCGTACAACATTTTGGTCGTCTCGATATTCTGGTTGCCAACCACGGAGTCTGGCCTCCGGAGGACTCACCTGTCGATCGCTTGTCCGATGAACAGTGGCACAGCACGGTGGCGATCAATCTCGACAGCGTGTTTTCGCTGGTTAAACATTCTGTCGCGCAAATGAAAAAACAGGGAAGGTCTGGCAAAACTGCCGGACATATTGTGCTTGTGAGCTCCACCGCCGGACAGCGCGGGGAAGCTTTTCACTGCGACTATGCGGCGACCAAGGGCGCGATCATCAGCATGGTGAAGGGGCTGTCCACCGAGTTGGCGCTCGATAGGATTTATGTAAACGGTGTCGCTCCGGGATGGGTGGCCACCGACATGTCTGCGCCATCCCTGAGCGATCCTAAAATCAGCGCCACGGTTTTAGCCAAGATCCCCCTAGGTCGGGTGGCCATGCCTGAGGAGATCGCGGCTCCGATCCTGTTTTTATGCACCCCACACGCCGGATTCATTACGGGAGAGATTTTTAACGTGAACGGAGGAGCGGTTTTGGTGGGCTAACGGGCCGCTGGGAGCGGATTACCAGCATCTAACCCAGAGCAGGTAAAATAAGCCAAATTGATATCCGCAATGAGACGTATTTTCATCTTCATTCTTTTAGTCGCAGCGGCCGTGGGGCAAACTGCGCCACTAGCGAAACCCGCAGCCGCGCCTGAAGACGAGAATTCAGCCAAAGCGCGCACGCTAATCGACCAGGCAATTAAGGCGCTTGGCGGGCAGGCTTACCTTACCGCCAAAACAAAGGGCGAGGACGGCCGCTATTTCACCTTCTATCATGGCGAGAGTCGTGGCACGGGCATTGCCTTTGGCCTCTATACCAAGTTTCCCGATAAACAGCGGCTTGAAATCTTAAAGGTCCGTTCCTACCACTTTCTGTTGTTCACAGTGGGTGGTATCGCCAGCAAGGACAAAAGCGATATCGTCGTGATTCACAACGCCGACAAAGCTTATGAAGTCACGTTCAAAGGCACAGCCAAGGAAGACCCGAAGGTCACAACTGCTTTCATTCGGCGCCGCGAACATTCTATCGATGCGGTTCTGCGCAAATGGATCAATGAACCGGGTGTGGCTTTTTTCTATGAAGGCCAGGCGGTAGCCGCGGAAAAACCAGCCGAGCAGATTTCTGTCACCAACGCGAAAAATGATTCAGTAACCCTTTATTTGGATGCGACCACGCATCTGCCAATCAAGACCAGCTACAGTTGGCGCGATCCGCAGGACAAATACCGCAACGTCGAAGAAGAAGTTTTTGATAACTACAAGCTGGTGGCGGGAATCATGACGCCGCATTCGGTCACCCGTTATTTGAATGGGGATATGTCTTATCAGAAGTTTCTGAATGAAGTCGTGTTCAATAACGACCTTCCGGACAATTTGTTCGAGGCCAATATCACCTACGATCCTTTCAAAAATTCCTCATCCCGATGAAACTTGCCATACCCTTACCCGTTACCATCGAGCTAACACCGTAGAACAGTGTTCTGGCACAGAATCCCGTAAATAATTGTAAATATTGGAGATAATATGTAACGAAAACCCCGACTTGCCCTAAGTCAACCACAGGGTGTGGCTAATTTGCCACAGCGGACTTTATGAAAATGAGGTTATTCTGCCTTCAAGCGAGAACATCCAAACCCCTGCCAGCTTGAAAACCGAACAGACAATTCGGTCGTCGGTCGAGTGCAAAGGCGTTGGCCTGCACAGCGGAGCACCGGTACGCTTGCGCTTGTTGCCGGCGTCCCCGGGATCGGGGATTGTGTTTCGCCGTACCGACCTGGATGACTTTCAGGTGGAAGCCACGGGACGCAATGTGGCACGTGTCAGCTACGCCACCAGCCTGATGAAAAAGGGCGTGCTGATTTCTACGACTGAGCACCTGCTCTCGGCACTGATCGGCTGCGGGATCGATAACGCCATCGTGGAGCTCGACAACCTCGAACTGCCGATTCTTGATGGCAGTGCGAAGCCTTTCGTTGAGCTGATTCGAAATGCCGGGACACGCAAGCAGCGCCGGCCGCGTACTTATCTGCGAATCCTTAAGGGGCTGGAATTACGCGAGGGGGACAAGTTCATCGCAGTTTATCCGTCGGATACGTATTCAGTGCAGTACACCATCAACTTTCCTCACCCGCTGATCGGCAAAGAAACGTTCCGTGTGGATCTCTCCGATGGAAACTATCTGCGGGAGATTGCTCCGGCGCGAACTTTTGGCTCACGCGAAGAAGAACAAGTCATGCGGAATATGGGGTTGATCCGCGGGGCTTCAAGTGAGAACTGCATTGTGCTCACCAAAGATGGAATTGAGAATCCGCCGCTTCGCTATGCCGATGAGTTCGTTCGCCACAAGATTCTTGACTTAATCGGGGATCTTGCCCTTTTGGGCAAACGAGTTTTAGGGAATGTTGTGGCTGATCGCGCGGGCCATGCGATGCATACAGCGCTAGTTTCACGCCTCTTGCGCGATCGTACGCTGTGGGAAGAAACCACCGTTGAAGAAGAATCTACCGTCACGCCGCTGGCGACAACCATGTCTGCCGGGCAGTCTCTCTAGCTTAACCTGCACACCCCAGGCGCATGCGCGAATCCTCTCTTGAAATCAACGGCACGAGTGGAAACCTGTGCCCTTCCTCAAACCAAACTTAACTAGCAATTTTGGCGGCCTTGCCGCGCTTGGGAGTAGATTCCTCCATCAGCCTTTGCAACTCTGCCCGCGCGCAAGCGGTGATCATAGCGGCGTGGCTTTTAGCCGATTGCTGGTGTTCTGGGGTTAAGTCAGCGACACGAATTGCCAATAAAGGAGCATCCTGCTCCAACATTCGAACCAGCCGTTGCGCACGTTCAATCTGAACTTCAATAGGAAGCATGAAACCTCACCTGGGATAAATTCCTTTCTAGGGTGCGGTCTAAGGCAGGATTTCCGCAAGTTTCAAGCTGGATACGCCCTTTAGTGGGCGGAACGCTTGCCATCGAGAAGGCGATCGACCGTGCAGGATTTCTTCTTCGCGTCGCTGATCCAGATCGGCGCAATCCACAATGAAAAGTTGTGCCAATGTTTGCTGCAAAGCTTGGGAGACATGCGAATCACCCCATAGCCGGAGAGATTCCAGAGGCATGGCTGTCCCAATGGTAGTATCGGCATCGGAGGGAACGTAGGCCCGAAATATGGTAGTCCACTGAGCAGAACAAAAATGAAATTCTGAATTACGCAGTGCAAGAATGGAAGAAATACTGCTCCGCTGTTCCATCGATCCGAAACTCACCTGCATGCATAAAACGGTTTATCTTTCGCTCGGTTCGAACGTAGGGAATCGTCGAGCCCATCTCGAAGATGCAATCTCAAAGCTGGATCAGCTGGGCAACGTGATCACCGTGTCCTCGTTTTATGAGACCGAGCCGGTGGCGGTAACTGCCCAGCCCTGGTTTCTGAACTGCGCGGTAAAACTGGACACCGAGAAGATGCCAAAACAATTGCTTAAAGGAATTCTGGACCTGGAGTGTGAGATGGGGCGCAGACGCACTCAACACAAGGGACCGCGAAATATCGATATCGATATCCTGCTGTTTGGAACTTCGGTGGTGGAGACCAAGGGACTGACAATTCCCCATCCTGCATTACATGAACGCCGCTTTGTGCTGGAACCTTTGGCAGAAATTGCCCCGGAGGTGCGGCATCCGGTGTTCAAAAAGACGGTTCGCGAAATGCGAGATGCGTTGCCTCCAGGGCAGCCGGTGCGTCTGGCGAAGGACTAGGAGTCTAAGGCGTGATGATCCTACGACCAACATCCTCCGGGGCAACTGCACCGGATGGCTGGTCGGGAAATTGCGCGTACAGAAAATCGATGAACGCTCTCGAATTTGGCCGTCCGCTAGTTCTTCCATAGGCCATTCGGAGAATAAACACTAAAGCGCGCAAAACGTCGTTGTCTTTGAGACGGGAATAGCCCAAGTGCTTTTGCTCCGCCTCGCGATACTCCTTCACCATGTTCTGAACTTCCGCCGCCACCGCCTGGCGTCCCATGCTGGCAATTGGGGTTTCGTACACCAGCCCCGAGTTCACCAATGTCTGGTAGCTCGAGATCAGAGAGGCCAGCGCGGAAATCAAATCCGCATCCATCAGACTGGGATGGCTGCTCGCGCTCTTGAACAGCGCGTAGCTCAGTCCGACAACCAGATGCTCGTGCTCGTAGATAAATTGTTCGGGAATTTGAATCTGCGGAAATAAGGCCGAACGGTCCAAATCGTCGATCTGGCGCGTCTTTTCATGCTCCCGTGCCTGCTGGAGATACACGCACTCGCGTGGGCAATCGAGGGTTACTTCGCGTTGCTCGCCGCAACACTGCGGACAAATGCGTCCATGCACTGCCAGGCAAAAGCGTTTTTCCTTTCGTTTTTCGCAGATGGCGCAGCTCACGCGAAGCCTCCTATGGCAATTATCCCATGCGAAATCGGCCCCCTTCTTAGGGTATGAAAATGCCGTCATCACCGCGAAAAAGGCCATTTTGGAATGTCGAGGCCCGAAAACAGGCGTTTTTCCTGTACTTTTGAGTTACCTGTTACGTAAAACCGCGTAAAATGCGGCTGAAATCGTAGTTTTCCACAGGACTCGTGGTATAAGATGCGATTCATCGCGGTAAAACAAAGGTTTCAAACTAGAGGAGGATTCATGGCATCAGGCATGACCAAAACACAACTCGTCCGCCACCTGGCCGAGAAAATGGAAACGAACAATAAAACCATCGCAGCATTTCTCGAGCACCTGGCTGACACAGCCGTAAAGGAAACCAAGAAGAACGGTGTATTCGTAGTACCGGGCCTCGGCCGTTTGGTGAAGGCGCATCGCAAGGCGCGCATGGGACGCAATCCGCAGACCGGCGAACCCATCCAGATCAAGGCCAAGACCGTGGTGAAATTCCGCGTGGCCAAGGCTACCAAGGACGCCATCGCTCCTAAGAAGTAACTCGACTCTCAGGATTGAACGATAGGCCGGCGCAAGCCGGCCTTTATTACTTGGGTCAAACTTGCATAACTAAACTAAACCGTTTAGTATTTAAAAGTTTGAGGCCATATGATCCAAGTCGAAAACCTGGTCAAAAAATTCGGCGAATTCAGTGCAGTGAAGGATGTTTCGTTTGACGTGCAGAAGGGCGAGATCTTTGCCTTCCTGGGCCCGAACGGAGCCGGCAAGACGACAACCATCAAAATGCTCACCACCCTGCTCAACCCAACCAGCGGGAAGATCACGTTGGATGGATTGGATCCGAGTCATCACAAGCATGCAGCCCGCCAGAGATTTGGCATCGTTTTCCAGGACCCCAGTCTGGATGGCGAGCAGACTGCCTACGAAAATATGGAACTGCACGCGGTGCTGTACAAGGTACCGCGCAAAGTTCGCAGCGGGAGAATTGAACAACTGCTAAAACTGTTCGAACTCTGGGACCGACGCGACGACTACGTGAAAACATTTTCGGGAGGGATGAAGCGCCGGCTGGAGATTGCCCGAGCATTTTTGCATACTCCGAAAATTCTCTTTCTCGACGAGCCCACGCTTGGTCTCGATCCTCAGACTCGCAATCAGCTGTGGACACACGTAAAACATCTGAACGAAACCGAGCAGGTCACTGTATTTTTAACCACTCACTACATGGACGAAGCAGACCGTGTGGCCCATCGCATCGCAATCATCGACCACGGTGGCATCGTGGCCCAGGGCACTTCGCAGGAGTTGAAACAGAAAACCAACAGCGAATCGTTGGAGGGGGCGTTCCTGGCGCTCACCGGCTCCACGATTCGCGATGAAGCCGCGACATCCGCTGATCAAATGCGACAAGTCGCCAAAATGTGGAGCAACCGCCGATGAGTGCTATCTATATTCTTTGGCTGCGTGAATTGAAACGTTATATTCGCTCGAAGGCGCAGATTGCCGCGTCGTTGGGTCAACCGTTGCTGTACCTGCTGGCACTGGGATTCGGCTTCGGGCCGGTGTTTGAAAAATCCGGTAGTGGCAACTACTTGCAATTCTTGTCTCCGGGAATCATCAGCATGTCGATTTTGTTCACCTCGATCTTCTCGGGGATCGCGATGCTGTGGGACCGGCAGTTTGGATTTCTCAAAGAAACACTGGTCGCGCCGGTTCCGCGGATTCAGATCATGATTGGCCGGACCCTCGGCGGGGCAACTGTGGCGGTAATTCAAGCCACGATTGTTTTTCTCGCTTGCCTTCTGGTCGGATTTCGTCCTGCCCACTGGGCGATGATTCCGTTGGCATTCCTGTTCATGATGCTGATCGCACTGGTATTTGCATCGCTCGGAACTGCCTTCGGATCGGTACTTCAGGACATGCAGGGCTTCCAGCTCATCATGAACTTTATGGTGCTGCCGATTTATTTTCTGTCTGGCGCACTGTATCCACTCACCAACCTGAATAAACCAATGGCGATCGTGACTCATCTTGACCCGCTTGCGTATGGTGTGGATGCCTTGCGCAATATTTTGAGCGGGATCGCGCACTTCCCCCTCACGCTGGATTTGGCCCTGTTATCCGGAGTGGCGGTAATCTTCCTTACCCTGGGTGCATGGCTATTTTCGCGTATTCAGTTGTAGTATTGCGATTCGTTCATGGCCAGAACCCCAAGCGCGCAAGCTCATAACAAAGTGCTGGAGGCGTCTTTGTCATTGTTCGCAGAACGCGGCATCGACGCCACCAGCATGGATGCTATCTCAGAGGCTTCCGGGGTGAGCAAGGCTACGATCTACAAGCACTGGCAGGACAAGGACGCACTGGCGCTGGAAGCTCTGGGAGCATTATTCGGCTTGCATGATGAACCGCCCAAGTTCGACTCGGGTGATTTACGCCAGGATTTCGTGGACGTGCTGAACTACCAGCCTGCACGGCCAAGACAGGAGATGAAGAACCGCGTCATGCCGCACGTGATGGCCTATGCGGCGCGCAATCGCGCATTCGGCGATACCTGGCGTTCACGCATCCTCGCCCGGCCGCAATCGCAATTAAAAATGCTGGTGGATCGCGGGATCGCGCAGAAAAAGCTGGTGAAGAATATCAATGTAGATATCGCTTTGGCCCAACTTCTCGGACCGGCGCTGTACTGGTACATTTTTCACGATCGCAAAGCAGGCAATACGCTGCCGCGCGAGTGGGCAGTACAGGTAGTCGACACTTTTTGGAAGGTTTACGGTCGACCGAAGTAAGCTAATACCCGCGTTTGTTGTCCAGCCCCCAAACCTCGCCCGCATTGCCCACCAAGAAAATTACAAACAGAAATAGCAGCGGCAGATGATCGAGTTCATTTCCGAAGTAGTGCCAGGTCGGCGCATCGTGGCCGGGGCCGAACCACGTCGCCAGAGTCAAATTCAGCATCAAGATGATTCCGGCGATCGAAGCTGGACGGACCCAAATTCCCACTAACAAGGAAATGCCGATGAACAGCTCCCACACTCCCACGAAGTAACCAAAGAAGACTGCGTGGGGCCAGATCAGATGAACGAGCAAGGGCTTGTAGAAGCCGACCGCTTCGCCATCAATGTAGCCCTGCAAATACTTCTGAAATCCGCCGTGGGCGAAGCCGCTGCCGAAAACTTTGTATTCCCCGAAAAATAGAAAGAAAACTGATGTGCCGATGCGTATCGCCGCGATGGTTTTAGGAAGGGACGCAGAGATTTTGGACATGCGTGTGTCTCGTCATTCCGACCAGACACACTAATGTACAGGATTGGTCTCTAGTCAGTTACCAGAGATTAGCCGCCTGGGCCGTCGTTGGAGACGTACTGCTCCAGCGCATCCAGTTCGCTGCTCAGATCGTCGATCCGCCATTGCAAAACATTGCGGATGGAGAGCATCCCAAGCAACTTTCCGGAACGATCGGCTACCGGCAAGTGGCGGAAGTGGCGATCAATCATCGTGGAAAGTGCCTCCCCTGGAGAAGTCTCAGGAGTGGCCAATTCCACTGGTGTGGTCATCGCCTCGCGAATGGGCGTGCTTTCCAGACTGCGGCCACCAAGCGCAAATTGTCGCAGTACATCGCGCTCGGTGAAAATTCCAGCTACACGTTTTTCTGTATCTACAACGGTGACGGCGCCAACATGCAGATCCAGCATCAGACGAACTGCTTCAGCGGCCGTGGCTTCCAGCGATACTGCTGCGGGCGGATAATCGCACAGCTCCATAACGCCCATGATGACCTCCCTTTCGTTCCTGGGATATTGACGAAAGAGTTAAGCCGCAACGCGTGCTTGCGGATGCAGGCATTATGAACCCGGAAACACGCCTGTCAAGTGGGAAGATAGGAAATATACGAAAATGTATCTAACCATCAGCGGTTCAACACAGCGTCCGCTTCGATTTCCACCAAAATCTCGGGGGAGATCAACGCTGCGACCTGGACCATGGATGTTGCCGGACGGATTTCGCCAAAAACCTCTCCGTGTGCACGCCCAATCTTTTCCCATTCGGCGATGTTCACGACAAAAATGCGCGTGCGCACGACGTCCTTCATACTGGCACCGGCTTTTTGCAAAGCCGATTCGATGTTCTTGAGCGCCTGCACGGTTTGCGCCTTTACGTCGCCGACGCCTACGATTTTGCCGTCCGCCCCAGTGGCGGTTGTTCCCGATACGAATATATGAGAATCCACTTTTACCGCCCGCGAGTAACCGACAACTGGTTCCCAAGGTGCACCGCTTGAGATGTTCTTTCGCTCCATTGATTCCTCCACTCACTCATTATTTTAGCTGTAGATGAAGAAAAATTTTGATTGGCAGCCGCAGCTTGAGTGTGCCAACAGCTTGCAAGCAAGAAACTTTCTGCGCGCTCCAGCGTTCTAATACTTAGGAGAGCAGGTGGACTTACAAAAGTCACTTGCCTTAGTAACAGGGGTGAGATTAAGTAGGCAAATATGGCGTGAAATCCCGCCGTTGGCGCGGGATAGCGGGGAGGAGCCCTGACATGATTCCGGAAACGCATCCCTTACAGAAGTTGTTCGTGGAGATGGTGGGACGGCACTATGCCGAGGAGATTGGGATCCGCGATCCGCAGATCGTTGCCTACGTGGCGCATCTGCTGACGGAATTCTGCGACGCCGAGCAGTTGTTCAAAATCCACAGTGCCGAAGGCAGGCCACTGCGCGATGTGGGCGAGATGATCATCGAATCAAACCCGGTGTATGGGCCGGCTCCTTCATTCGACCGTGAGCGGCAGGTGCGCAAGCACATCGGCGACTACAGCCTGTTCTATACCGGCATGTTTCCCGAGAGCATCAATCACGACCGGCTGCGCCGTCACCGTGTCGAAGGATTGGTGGACTGGATGAAGGCGGGAAAAGAAAGCTACTACATCGTTTCCAAGTTTGAATATTTTGAGTACGCAAAAGTCGCGCCGTTGTTCGCCAGTTTGTCTTCACATTTTGAGGAATGTGTTTACGGGCTGAATCGGGTAAAAAATGAGCTGCAGGAGATGCAACACCCGATCGTGCGGCGGCCCAATGAATTGACCATGTAGTTTGGGCTACGCGTTCCGGTAAAAACTCAAAGCGGAATCGCCCTGTTCGAGTTTGCGTAAACGCTGCAACTTCCCAAATCCTTCTCCCGGGTCAAACCTCTTATCGTGTTCGGCGATAATTGTCCCATCCTGTTTTAACAATGCAGATGCTGCCAGTGCTTCCAGCGTTTGTTGGTAGGCTTCATTCATTCGATAGGGCGGGTCAAGAAACACAAAATCTGCCTTGGCTTTCTTGAGTGCCCCGATGGCACGAACCGCATCCTGCCTCAACACTTCAAAATTCTTTGTTATCCCTAAAGACTGTAGATTGTTCTGGACCAGTTCAACCGCCTTCGCCGACGACTCAACAAAATGGACCATCGCCGCGCCGCGGCTTAAAGCTTCAATGCCCACAGCGCCAGTGCCAGCGAAGAGGTCAACCCACATTGTCCCCGCCAGCGCCGACGGATTCCCTGCCGTGAGCACATTGAACAGCGTCTCGCGCAAGCGGTCCGCCGTCGGACGCAAATCGAGCCCGGGCATGGAGCGCAATGGACGGCTTCGATAGATCCCGGCAATCACTCTCATAGCTGTTAGTGCAGCAACCTTTGAATAACCGGCTGGCAACGCAAGACGCATTAACTATATAGAATAGAGATGGGACTATGAGGAACTGGTCGATTCCAGCGGGTCATCTGTTTGGCGTGGATTTTCGCATCCATCTTACTTTTTTCTTTTTGTTGCTGTTTTTGGGGTGGGCTGCAGAACCGGCCGTTCCGCACACTCCCGCTGCCAACCTGCGCGCGGCGGCGCTGGTGCTCATAATTTTTGTCTGCGTAATCATCCATGAATTGGCGCACCTGCTGATCAGCGCAAAAACTGGCGTTCATGCAAAAACAGTTATTTTGTTGCCGATCGGGGGAGTCACCCTGATGGATGAAATGCGGCAGGCGTCTTTGACTCCAGCCACTTGGACGCGTGAGGTATGGATTGCACTGGTCGGGCCGCTGGTCAATCTATTGATTGCAGCGTCCGCTGGTTTGGTGATCTGGTACTGGATGCCTCAAGTCCAACTGTTCTCCAAGCCCTATATTTATTCGTTCAACCTCCCGCGTAGTTTTGTCTGGTGCAATGTAGGACTGGCCCTGCTAAATCTGATACCGGGTTATCCGCTGGATGGCGGGCGAGTACTCCGTGCTTTCTTCGCGCGAAGCACGGACCTAATACACGCTACCCGGCGCGCTGTGTCGATCGGACAAACCGTAGCGTTTGTGCTCATGCTCTCTGGAATGTTGCAGTACTTCGAAAGCGGCAGTACCAGCAGCACATGGGTCACGATGATCGGTTTCTTCCTTTTTTTGGCAGCACAACTGGAGGAGCGGTCTGCGGTTTTTCAATCGGTCCTGGAAACTGTACATCTGCAAGACATCATGCTGACTGATTTCGCTACGCTTTCTCCGGCCGACACTTTGGAAGATGCGCTGGAGAAGGCTGTGCATACTTTGCAGGATGATTTTCCTGTGGTTCGCGGCGGAGATATGGTGGGAATTATCTCCAGACGCAAAATCCTGGAGGCGTTGCGGGCTGAGGGGAACGGCTACGTGCAGTCGGCGATGAATCGGTTTTTTGAGGCGGCGGACAAGAAAGAATCGTTAGCGTCGGCTTTCCGCAAGCTCAGTGCGCGCAATTTGAGTTTGATTCCTGTGGTGGAAGAGCAGCGTCTGATTGGGATCGTGACTCTACAAAATCTGATGCATTCAATGGCGTTGCTAGCGGAGAGCCGCAAACTGCGGCGGCAAAACTTAAATTCCTAAACATTTTGGCCGCGGATTGACGCAGATTACGCGGATAAACCATCCGGGTAAACCTGTGCAGATCCGCGGCCAAATCTCAGGAAAGCCTGATCGCCTTCGCCTCTTTGACCGCTGGCGATTTCCGTAGCTCTCCTAACACAGCTTCCGGGACTGCTCCGTCCACGTGAACCACTGCAATGGCCTCGCGAGGCTGTCCCGCAAGCTCTTCTTCGCTGCGGCGGCCCAGCGAAAAATCGGCGATGTTGATTTGGTGTTGTCCCAGAATTGTTCCCACGCGGCCAATGACTCCAGGCACGTCGCTATTGCGCATGTAAATGAGATTGTTGCCCAAAGGAGCTTCCACTTCAATGCCATCCACATGCAATAGGCGAGGCGTCTGTCCGCGCAGCACCGCTCCTTTCACAACATGTTTCTCCTGGTTGGTAGTGAGCTGGATGGTTACCACATTGTCCGCGCCGCCTCCCGAGGTCTTCGGCTTGCGCTCTTCGGTGAGGCGCAAGCCACGGGAATCCGCGATGGCTGCGGCATTCACTAGGTTGGCTTTTTCTTGTAGGTGCTGATTGAGAATGCCTTTGACCCCGGCATTGCGGATGAGCTCTGTCTTCCACTCCGCGATGTCACCACTGTAGCGCAACGAAATTTCCTGTAGTCTGCCATCGCTGACTTGCACCACAAATGCTCCCAGCCGCTCCGCGAGGACTACGTAGGGCTGCAGCTTGAGGTACTCATCGTGCGAAACCGAGGGAACGTTGACCGCATTCTGAATGACGCCGTCTTTCAAATAGTCTTTTACTTGCTTCGCAATCTGCACCCCGACCGCTTCCTGCGCCTCGTTCGTTGATCCGGCAAGATGCGGGGTGAGAACTACATTGTCGAGCGCCTGCAAGGGAGAATTTTTTAAAGGCTCTTGCACGAACACATCCAGCCCGGCTCCAGCAACGTAGCCTTCTTTCAAGGCCTCAGCGAGCGCAGTTTCATTCACCAATTCGCCGCGAGCGCAATTGACCAAACGAACGCCTTTTTTCATCTTCTTGATCGACTCGGCGTTGATCATGCCAGTTGTCTGAGGAGTGAGTCCAACATGCAGAGTGATGTAATCCGATACAGCATAGAGTTCATCCAGAGTCGCCATCGTGATCTTTTGCTCTTTGGCGACTGCGGTGGAGACAAACGGGTCATGCCCGACAATGGTCATGCCAAATGCCTGGGCGCGGCGAGCGACTTCCATCCCAATTTTTCCCAGGCCGACGATTCCCAAAGTCTTGCCTCTCAGCTCCGTGCCTTGCAGCGATTTCTTTTCCCACTTGCCGGCGTGCATGGAGGCGTCTGCTTTGCAGAGAAAACGCGCCATGGCGAGCATCATCCCCAGCGTCTGCTCGGCTACAGCCACAGCATTTCCGCCGGGCGTATTCATGACCGCGATTCCCTTGCGTGTGGCCGCGTCGAGGTCGACATTGTCAACGCCAACGCCTGCGCGTCCGACCACACGCAGTTTGGGTGCGTGTTCCAGCAAGGCTCCATCCACCTGCACAGCTGAACGCACCACCAAAGCGTCCGCATTGGCCAGATGCTCCGGCAAATTGCCGTTGATTTGATCGGCGGTGACGATCTCCCATCCCGGCTCCCGCAAAAAGTTCACTGCGCTCGAGGAAATCTTTTCGGCTACAACAATTTTCATAAGCTAACTGGTTCCTTTGTCCAGAAATTCAGTAAGTGATCACAGGATAGACTACGAAAAATTTCACAGTTGCGTAACAACTCCTTGACAAGAAAATTACGCCGCGCTGACACCCCATCGCAGAGCACTTTTTAGACTGGAACAACATCGCGCGCGATCGCGTCGGGAGATTGGGTTCATGAAGTTGGCTTGCCTTTTGTTTCTGGTCGTCATTGTCGTCAGCTGCGGCTACGGTTCGAACTATAACGGCATGAACACGGGCCCCGCTGCCGTACCGAATATTTCACAACTCTCTCCTGGTTCGGTAACCGCGGGTGGGCCCGGTTTTGTACTAACCATTGACGGTTCAAATTTTGGCATGGGGGCATCGGTGTTCTGGAGTTCCGTCTCGCACAATGCAACTTACCTGACGGGGCAGCAGATCACGACCATGATTTCCGCGTCGGATATCGCCAATCCCGGTGACGTACAGGTTTATGTCCGCATCAACGGACAGAATTCCAATGCCGTAATGTTCACCGTAAAACAGTAACGCCGTTACATACACGACGGGGCTGCCATAGCTAACAAGTCCTTGACAAGAAATTGACCGCGTTCTGACATCTCACAAAGCCTTTCTTCGTAATATTCGTTCGTAGAAAGTATAAGGAGAATATTATGAAGACCGTACTTGCATTGACGCTTGCGGCTCTGTGTCTCGGGTGCGGCGGCTACGGATCATCCAAGTCGAATATGCCTCCTACTGCCGGAACCAAGCCCAACGTTTCCGCGCTCGTTCCCGATAACGTAAATGCGAATAGCGCAGCCTTCGTACTCACGGTCAATGGCACCAGCTTTAATAGCAATGCCAAGGTTAAGTGGAATGGCACGGCCCAAACCACCGCATTCGTTACCGGAAATCAGCTGACGATCAACGTGCCCGCTTCCATGGTAACGACCCCCGGGACAGTACAGATCACGGTGACAAATC
>Ga0207647_10000812_pt1 | contig 24230 bp, 32 predicted proteins | sample KBSCornC2_FD_184295 | JGI IMG/M metagenome (GOLD analysis project Ga0207647, IMG submission 184295) | Corn rhizosphere microbial communities from Kellogg Biological Station, Michigan, USA - C2 (SPAdes) (version 2) | ecosystem: Host-associated > Plants > Roots > Rhizosphere ... | reverse complement strand
CCGCTGAGCGCGCATGTACGCCAAGCTGATGATAGGCGCCGCGGCCGTACTGGCCGCGGCGCTTTTCGCTTATCTTGGGCACGTGCTGATCAGGTCCTATGGCTCAGCCCGATATTTTCAGGGCCTGGCCGAAGGCCGAGAGGCGCAATGGCCCCAGATCCTGTCCGCGAATGCTGCTGCGGCCAAGGCCGCGTTGGACGCGCGTGATCGCATCATTGCCGCCGAGACCGAGCGGGCACGGGAAGCTGCCCGCGTGGCCACTTTGATCCGGCGATCGGATGAGGAGGTGAAAGCCTATGAAACGAGCGACGCCGGCCATGTTGCTTGCCTTGATGCTGGGCGCGTGCACGCCATCGACGCCTTCCGTGCCGCCCTCTTTTCGGCCGCTCCCGTCGCCGAGGCCAGTAACGACGGGTCCAGACCCATGCCTGCCAACGCCCCTGCCCACCTTGACGGACGGCAGCCTCAATAGCGCCGGCGCGGAACGTGCGATCCGTGCCGGCGACGCGGATCTCGCCCGCTGCCGGGCGGACCGGAATCGCTATCGCGACGCCTGGCCGCCGGGCTGAGCCGCGGCGTTCCAGCTCGCCAGTTGCCCCATCATGCGGCGCACATGGCTGCCCGGCCAATAATCACGGCGGCAGCAGGGACAGCGGCGAAATGGACCGGGGAGCCGGCGGGCAGGTGCCGGAATAGCAATTCCGGGCCCGCTCTCCTCAAGCAGGCAATTATCCATCAGGCAACGCGTGAAGGGCGCGGCCAGCCAATCAAGTCCGAGTTGCCGACGAAGCAATAATGCCTGGTCGGCAACCTGATCCGGCAACAGCAGGATGAAAACGTCGTGCTTTGCCAAACGTGGCAGCGCCTGATCGCGCGTCAGCAAGACGCGCTCCTGCTCTTCAGCGAGCGCGAGCAGATTTCCATCCGGCTCGCCCGGTTGTGCGATCAACGTGTCATACCCTGCCGCGCGCAGCCAGCGCCCAAGGCGGACGAGCATCTCATCGCACAGCAAGCGCACGGGCGCTTACCGCCAGAGCGAGAGACTGACGACGAGGCCGAATAGGATCGCTGCCACCAACCCGGCGATGAAGACGACCCGTTCCCATCTTTTGCGCAAGATGATCTCGCCGCCGCGCGCATCCTGGGCGGAGATATGTTGCGTGCCGTTCGGTTCCGGCCGCTGATCGGGCGCGGGATCGGCCATTATCGGTCAACTACGCAGAAAGCGGGAAGCTCCCCTGCATTCGGCGATATCTCAATAGCGCCGTGAAGCATTCGGTCGGCGCCTGGGCTGAGGCGCGCGGCATCAATGGCCCGCCATGGCCTTCGGATCGATCTCGCGCAGCTTGGCAAGCGTGCTCCTTGCGTCCTGATGATGGACGAAGACACCGCCCGCGGCCTCCCACAGATGCGCATGTTTCAACTGATCGTCGACCAGGATGTCGCCCTGCTGGGCATGGTTGCGCTTGTCCACCGCCATGACGGTAAGGATGCGCGTGCCGGGGAAATGCTCGGCAGCCCAGCGCACCTTCTGCGGCGCTGCCCACTTACCGCGTGGCAAGCCGGTGAGGATGATCGGTTCCAAATGCCGAACGCCTTCAAAAAGCACATGCGCGTCGGGCATCAGTGGCAACGTCCCGTAAAAGTCGGGGTGGCGCGCAATCTCGCGCCAGAACGCTGCGATACCGTATCGCTTCTCGTAAGCGCGCGGGGCCATACCCAGCAACGCTGTCGCCCCGCCTTCAAAGTCTGCCAGCACGCCGTCGCAATCAAGATAAAGCTGCATCTCAGACGCTCCAGCGCGCGGGCTTGAGCCGAATCAGGACCGGTGGCGTCACTGGGCGCCAACCCAGCCGAGCAATGATGTCATTGCTCTCCTTTGCCCGCCGCCCCGCTCCCAGCGACCATGTGATGTGAAAATGGCTGCCGTCGCCGCGCGCGGTGGTGCCGCCAATCCGCACGACCAGCGCCTGGACGCCGGCTCCATCGTCAATCTCTCCCACAATTTCGCCAGCGGTCTCGGCAGGGAGTGGCGTGGAGGCGTCGGTATCGAAACGCAGGGTGACATGATCGGCGACCGCCTTGGAAAAACGTGGCGAAAATTGGCCGAGAAGGCGGACGCGATCGTCGCGATCGAGCTTCCAGCCGGTGATCTGACGAGTCATGGAGTGCAAACCGCCATTAGCCTCGGGGGTTTCCGCGCAACCATGGAAATGGAGCTGGGGAATTTCTTACCGGCGGGCTACGCGCACCCGGCGCGACATGGGGCCTGATCAGCGCTTGTACATGTCGGTTGCCCTACACATTTTGCTGCTGAGATATGCCGTCTTTTCCCCCCAACCTGCTCCTATATGCCGGCACCGCGATCATAGCCCTGCTGCTTGTTAACCTGGTCGCACGGAGAATCCCCCTCATCGGCACCCTGCTGCGGCTTGGATGCTGGATCGTCATCGCGATATTATTGGTGGGAGCGGTCAAGCAGCGGAGCCTGTTCGATCCCTATTTCGCCAAGCTCTCACGCTTCCTGAATCTGGATAGCCCGGACCAGCAGCAGGTTTCGGGCAAGGAGCTGCGCGTTCCCATGAGCCGCGATGGGCATTTCTGGGTGCATGCACGGATCAACGGCGTCGAGCGGACGCTGCTGATCGACAGCGGCGCGACCATTACCGCCCTGTCGGTGGAAACGGCCGAGGCCGCGGGCCTCAAGCCGGAGAAATCACCCTTCCCCGTCATCCTGAAGACCGCCAATGGCGCCGTCGCGGCGCAGACTTCGAGCATCGCGGCCCTGCGCATCGGCAATATCGTCGCACGTCGGCTGCCGGTTGTGGTTTCCTCTTCGTTCGGGGACACCGAGGTGATCGGCATGAATTTCCTATCCAAGCTCAAAAGCTGGCGCGTGGAGGGAAATGTCTTGATCCTGGTACCCCATCATCCGCAGGCGGAGCCGGACAGGGAGGCCTGAGGATTCGTCCAGACGCCCTAGCTTTGAGCGGGCGATTTTAGCGGCTCGCGCGGCGCGGCGGCACGAGCTAGACTTGCACGATGTTCAGCATGCTTGGCCTGACGATCGCCTTGGCAGCGCGCCTGTTATTGGCAGTCTCACGAACGGCAAGCGACCAATGACCGCTCCAACGGGCATGGTCGATCTCTTCCCAGCTTTCTCACTCGGCGGGATCGCCCTGATCGGGCTGATGGCAAGAATCGAGCCGCCAGCCATGGTGCGGTGGAGCACGGTATCGGCGCTGGCGCTGGTATTGGCTCTGTATCTGGCAGGCCGGCTGCATCCGTGGCTGCCGGAGCGCGCGGGCGTACCGCTTTATGCCGGGCTCGTGGCGATCTCTTCGTTAATCATCGCCTGGAATTGGCGCGTGGCTCGGGCAGCGCGGCGGCGTTGAGAACCGCGCTCAATTGAGCACGAGTATCTTGGTCGCCTGGCTCTGATATTCCTCCGCCATCTCCTTCAGCGTGCGCACGGTGTGCGTGTCGGAGATTGAGGCGGCAAGGCGCCGGCAACGCGCGGCCTGCTCCCGCAAATATTGAGCCTGGCGCGCCTGCGTCACATCGACCAGCACGTTGACCGCGCCGATCAACGCCCCGTCATCATCAAACAGGGGCGTCGGATAAGGTACGAAGCGAATGCGCTCGCCGTCCGGACGCTCGGCAATCGCTTCCGCCCCGCGCACCTCGCGTCGCTCGCGTATCGCGATCGCCATCGGACATTTGTCGTGCGGCAGTGGCGCCCCATCCAGCGTGTACAGCTTCCAGGTGACGCACCATTTGTCATGCTGGATAACCGGCACCCGGCCCGCGAGCTTGATACATGCCTGGTTGAAATGCGTCACCGTGCCCTCGGCATCGGTGACGTAGATGGCGACTGGAAGCTGATCGAGGTTTTCGTTGAGGCTTGCATGCCCATCCCGGGCGGCGTCGAGCGCAATGTCGAGATATTCTTCGGCGAGATTCATGGGCGGTGCCCTGCGCTCCGTCGGAAGCGGCTATAATCACGAGGGCCACTTGAACCGGCCAGGGGCAGCGAAATGGTGCAGTGCATCAGAAGTCCGATCGGCGCTGTTAGCGCATAACAGACATTCTGGTTCCCCTTATAACGAAAAAAATTTGTGAATAAGTATTGCGAGGTGACCGGCGTGATGTTCGTAGCCGGCCGCCGAAGTTAATCTCCGCCCCGGGGGCGGCCGATATCTCCGCTAGCGCAGGTTCGGCTGCGCCGGAAACACCGGCCGAGAAGCAATCGGCAGAACTAATAGTTCGTTGCCGCACTGTATCACCGCCGGGATGTTAGCGCTGCATCTGCATCAGCTTATCCATGGGCATGGGCATCATGTTGTGGTTCATATGGCCCATGATCCAGACCGAGCCTACCACGACCAACACGACAATCATCACCCCGAAGGCGAGCGCCAAGCTGTTGTTCGTATTTTCGGGACCGCTGGTTATATGCAGGAAGAAGACGAGGTGGACGCCGATCTGCGCCACCGCGAGTGCCAGCAGCGCCGCCGGGATGCCCGGGCCCCACACAAAATCGGAACCCGCCACCCAGAAGCTCGCGACGGTCAGACCGACCGCAAGCAGCAAGCCCAGGAGATAGACCTGGATTGCGCTATAGCCCGAGCCGCCGGCATGCTCGTCGCCGGGCGCAGCATCGTCATGCTCGCCCCAATCTTCGTCATGGCTGCTCATGCGCCAGCTCCCAGCAGATACACGATCGTGAACAACGCGACCCAGATGATGTCGAGCGCGTGCCAGAACAGGTTGAAGCAAAGCAGGCGCCGCATGATGTCGGGCCGGAAACCCTTGAGCCAAATCTGCGCCATCATCGTCGCGAGCCACAGGCCGCCGATCGAAACGTGCAGGCCGTGGCAGCCGACGAGCGCGAAGAAGGCCGAGAGGAAGGCGCTCCGCTGCGGGCCGGCACCGGCCACGATCATCTCATAGAATTCGAGCACCTCCAGGATCACGAACACCAGGCCCAGTAGCCCGGTGACGAGCATCCAGAATTGCGTTTCCAGCTGGCGTTTGCGCGTCGCCGCGACATAGCCGAGCCCGCAGGTGAAGCTGCTGGCGAGCAGACAGGCGGTTTCGATTGCGACCCGCTTCAGATCGAACAGCTCGCGTCCCGTCGGCCCACCGGCGGTTGCGTGGACGAGTACCGCGTAGGCCGCGAAGAAGCCCGAGAACATGACGATATCGGACAGGAGGAAGATCCAGAAGCCGTAGCCTACGATCACGCGCTTGGGGGCTTGGCCGCCCGCGCCATGACCGCGCGCTTCCGGATAGCCGTGCCCGTGCGCGTTGTAGCCGACCCGATACGGACCGTGCTGAATGTACGCAGCCGCGACGTCGGAGGGGGTAGGTCCCTTGCTCATGCCTGCGGCCCCAGGGTTGCGAGCCATTCGGGGCTGCGCGTCGCACGCCGGGCGCGATCGATGCGGGCCACCTCCTCGGCCGGGATTTCATATTCATCCTCATCGCGCCAGGCGAAGACGACGAAGGTCACATAGGCGCCGATGAAGGCGAGCACGACCATCCACCAAATGTGCCAGATCAGCGCGAAGCCCATGAAACTGGCGAAGAAGGCGGTGACGAACCCGGTCGGGCTGTTCCGCGGCATCTCAATCGGCTGATAATCGGGCTCGTCGTGCAGCCGCTCCTGCGCGATCGCGGCCTGCTTGATACCCCAATAAGCCTCTTCGCCGTGAACGTCGTACAGGACCGGGAAGTTGAACGTTGGCGGCGGCGAGGGTGTCACCCATTCCAGGCTGCGACCATCCCAGGGATCGCCGGTCACGTCGCGAAGCTGTTCGCGCATACGGATCGAGACGACCAGCTGGATAATCTGGCTCGCGACGCCCAGGAAAATGATGATCGTGCCGACGCCGGCCAGCAGGATCCACGGATCCCACAGCGCATTGTCGATATGCTGCAGGCGCCGCGTCATGCCCTCCATGCCCACAATGTAGAGCGGGATGAAGGTGGCCAGGAAACCCGCGAGCGTCAGCCAGAAGGCAGTCTTGCCCCAGCCTTCGTGCAAGCGGAAGCCGAACGCCTTGGGGAACCAATATTCGTAGCCGGCGAAACAGCCGAACAGCACGCCGCCGATGATGACGTTGTGGAAGTGCGCCACCAGGAACAGCGAATTGTGGAGCACGAAGTCCGCCGGCGGCACCGCAAGCAGAACGCCGGTCATGCCGCCCACCACGAAGGTGATGACGAAGCCCAGCGCCCACAGCATCGGCACCGAGAAACGCACCCGGCCTCCATACATCGTGAAGAGCCAGTTGTAGATCTTCACGCCGGTGCCGACCGCAATGATCGAGGTGGCGATGCCAAACGCGGCGTTGACGTCCCCGCCTGCGCCCATAGTGAAAAAATGGTGCAACCAAACGAGGAACGAGACGATGCAGATGAACAGCGTCGCCATCACCATCGAACGATAGCCGAACAGCGGCTTGGACGAGAAAGTCGAAAAGACTTCGGAGAAGATGCCGAAGGCGGGAAGGATCAGGATATAAACTTCCGGATGGCCCCAGGCCCAGATCAGGTTCACGAACATCATTGGGTTGCCGCCCGCTTCGTTCGTGAAGAAATGGAAGCCCAGATAGCGATCGAGTGTCAGCATCGCGAGCGTCGCGGTCAGGATCGGGAAGGCGGCGACGATCAGGAGGTTGGACGCGAGGCTGGTCCAGCAGAACATCGGCATGCGCAGATAGGACATGCCCGGCGCGCGCATTTTGAGGATAGTCGTCACCAGATTTATTCCGGTCGTGAGCGTGCCTACGCCCGATATCTGGATGGCCCACAGATAATAATCGACGCCGACGCCGGGCGAATAAGCCAGCTCCGAAAGCGGCGGATAAGGCAGCCAGCCGGTGCGCGCGAACTCGCCAATCACCAGGCTGATATTGACGAGCAACGCACCGGAAGCGGTGAGCCAGAAGCCCACCGAATTCCAGGTCGGGAAGGCCACGTCGCGCACACCAAGCTGCAGCGGTACGACGAAGTTCATGAGCCCGATCACGAACGGCATCGCGCCGAAGAAGATCATGATCGTCCCGTGCGCGGTGAAGACCTGATCATAATGTTCGGGCGGCAGATAACCCGCAGCGCCATGCAGCGCCAATGCCTGTTGCGAACGCATCATCACGGCATCGGCGAAGCCGCGCAGCAGCATGACGCAACCGAGCAGCATGTACATCACGCCGATCCGCTTATGATCGACGCTCGTGATCCATTCATTCCAGACATAGGGCCACCAGCCCTTCATCCAGGCATAGACCAGGACGCCGACGATGCCGGCGCCGACCACGCCGCTGGCAATCAGCGGGATGGGCTGGTCGAGCGGGATTGCCGACCAATCGAGCTTGCCGAGCAACTTCATTGGGCAGGGGTCCTTGGCGAAACATTAGGTCCGGCGCGGCCCTCCTGCGGGCCGGCCGAGGGCGCGATTTTTTGGGAGGTGATCTGGTCGAACAGGCCGGGCTGGACCGCGCCATAAGTGAAAGGCTGCTTGATCGTGCCTTGCTTCGCGAGACCGGTGTAGACCGCGGCGTCGAGCGCCGGGCCCTTGCCCTTGGTCCCGGCCACCCAGGCATCAAATGCACCGGGTGCGACGGCCTGTGTCGCGAAATTCATGTCCGAAAAACCGTCGCCGCTGAAATGGGCGGACTGGCCGTAATAGGTACCGGGCTTGTCCGCCTGCAGGTTGAGCTGCGAGACCATGCCGTTCATCGTGTAGATCATGCTACCAAGTTGATGGACGAAGAAGACGTTCATCACACTGGCCGACGTCAGCGAAAAATGGACCGGTCGACCAGCAGGAATAACCAACTGATTCACGCTGGCCACCCCCTGTTCGGGATAGATGAATAGCCATTTCCAATCGAGCGAAACGACCTGCACCTCCAGCGGCTTGGTGTGCTTCTCGCTCTCGAGCGGCTTGTAGGGATCCAGATCGTGGCTGCCGACCCAGATGACGCCCGCCAGGAACAGGATCACGAGGATAGGAATCGACCAGACAACCAGTTCGACGCGGCCCGAATAGGCCCAGTCGGGCAGATAACGGCCGCGCGGCTTATCCGCGCGGTACCAAAAGGCGAAGCCCAAAGTGGCGATGATCGTGGGAATGACGATCGCCAGCATGATCACCAGACTGTTCAAAAGGATCGTGCGCTCCCCCGCGGCCACAGGGCCCGCGGGATCGAGCACGCCCTGGTGCGAACATCCGGCCAGCGCGAACAGGGGCGCCACCGCCAATGCCCACGCCTTTCCCTTCATTGAAATGCCCTTCATGCCCGGACTTGTGCCTTCCTGGAATCGGGAGGTGCGAAGCGAACCGATCGCCCCGATTGTCAAGCGCGTCGCGGTGCCGATTGATTGCAGAAAGTGCAATTCCTGAGACGAAAAGCTGATTCAGAAGTCTATGGAGGGCGCGGATCAAACAAAAGCCCGGCCGACCAGAAGTTCGGCTGAATGCACCCCGTTGACGACAGCCGGTGCCGGAGCGTCGGTCAACAGAGGCGACGCGCCCGACATGAAGGAAACAATCCTGCGCGGTGGCCCGTTAGGCGGACGGACGTCGGGCCGCTTGGCGTAACAGAGGGAAAGAACGGGTGGAATCTCCCCAGCGCATCATGGCCGTGGGGTTGCTTACTGGGCGCGATCTGTCCGTGCTCGGCGAGGGGCTCCGGCGCATCTACCCGCTTGATCCGGAGCCAGACTTCCTCGACCTGCTTGCGCGAATCGATGAGGCTGAGCGCGATCTAATCCAAAAGACGCGGTGAACGGCCGGTCCTATTCGGCGGCCTGTGCTTCCGGCTGCCAGACCTTATTCTTCGTTCCGGACGGCTTCTTTTCGGGAAAGCTTTTCTCGCACCTGGCGCACCAGCGCCGGGCAATGTGTGACGGCGCGTAAGTTCGCGTCAGGCATTCGGGACAGACAAAGCTCTTCGCAGGACCCGAGCCCCGATACTTCCCATACTGATCGAGCTCGACGCGGTCCTTGTGCCGCATCATCACAAGCATAATGAAGGGCGTGACCAGACAGGCCGCCAAGGCAAGGCCAACGACCAAAAAGATCAGGAGATTATCCAAGACAAGCCCCATCCCACGCTCCGCTACGTCGGCGCAGCATAGCCGACCGATCGTTTCGATCCAACGCACAATCGCGCGAACGGCTCCACTGATCCCAGTTTGGGAGACGGCGATACCGTACCAGCGTCGCTTCGTGCCTGACGCGCCCATCTTTGCCGGCATTCGATAGGCCGACGGCCCCATCGGCTAATGCGGACCGACTCGGACGGAACGACGCCGCGGCGCGCGCGTTATGGTCCGTCCGTTCGTTACGCCTCAGATTCGACGGAACGATCGGGACGTAATCGCACGTAACGGCAGCAGCCTTGGTGATGGGGGGACCGGCTGGCGGTGAACGATGACATGCAGATTCTTCTGGTCGAGGATGATCGCCAGATCGCGCAGCGCGTAGCCACGGACCTTGGCCGAAGTGGCTATCAGGTGATTGACGTCGCCACCGCCAAGGCCGCGCGCGACGTGCTTGCATCCAACCGAATCGAAGCGGTCGTATTGGATCGACTGCTCAATGGCGACGACGCCATCACTGTGATCGAAGATTGGCGCCGCGCGGGGTTCAAGACGCCCATTTTGGTGGTGAGTTCGCTGGTCGGCATCGCCGATCGCATTGCCGGACTGGACGCCGGCGCCGACGATTATCTCACCAAGCCTTTTCACAGCGAGGAGCTGGATGCGCGACTGAAGGCGCTGTTGCGCGCCCGCGATCGTCACGCGCAGCGCGAGGAAGATATGCTGGTGTGCGGCACCGTGCGCGTCGACCGCCGTCATCGCACCGCGGAACGCAACGGCAAGCCGCTCATGCTGCAGCCGCGGGAATATCGCCTTTTGGAGGCTTTGGCTGCCAGCCCCGGCCAGGTCGTGCCTCGCTCGGTCCTGCTTGAGAAGGTCTGGAAGTTGCGGTTCGATCCTGGCACCAAGATTATCGAAACGCATGTCAGCCGATTGCGCGACAAGCTCGATTTGGCTGGCTCCGGCGAAATGATCGAGACGGTGCGCGGCATCGGATACCGCTTGCGCGACGATGCTTAAGCCAGCCCGGCATACCGTCCTACGCACCGTTATTCTCTACTTATGCCTGTTCGGCGTCGCCAGTCTGGCATTGGGCGGGGGGGCATATCTTTACGCCCGATACACGCTGGCGGAACGACTGGATGCCAGCATCAGTGCTCGCATGACTGCGCTGGAACGGGTCTTTGCGACGGGAGGCCGCGATAGCCTGCTCAAGACAATCGATTCCTATACGCGTGTTGGGGTGCGGACTTTTGGTTACGTATTGACCGACGCGGGGGGACGCCGGCTGCGGGAAGTCGAGCAAATTCCACGTCTCGCTCCGGGCTGGGGCCTCATGGGGTTCCAAGACGAGGACGACGGGAGGATCGATCCGGCGCGCACCCTTACCCGCCGCCTTGCCGATGGGTCGACGCTAACGGTGGTCGCCGACCGGGATTTCATCACGCAATTCGACAGCGTCGTCACCGGCTTCCTGTTCGCGGCGCTGGCGCTGCTGTTCGTGGTCGCGGCCGCCGGCATATTGTCCCTGGAACGCCAGGTGCGCAGACGCATCGAAAGCCTGAACGAAACTGCTCGTGCGATCTTCGACGGCGATCTGGAACAGCGCGTGCCAATCGGCTCCGCCCGCGACGAGTTCGATGCAATGGCCAGCACGGTCAACGCGATGCTGGACCGCATGAGCTGGATGCTGAAGGACGTCCGCCGCGTCTCCGCTTACATCGCGCACGATCTGCGAGCGCCGCTGGTACGGCTGCGCGACCATCTCCAAAAAGGTTCGCCGAGCAAAGGCCACGCGGTGGATATCGAGGCGATCGAACGATGCGAGGACATTATCCGCCTGTTCAGTGCGATCCTGCGGATCGGCGAGATTGACGGAGCGATGATCGTCAGCACCGCCGTCGAGCTCGATCTGTCGGCGATGGTAGCAGAACTGGCGGACGCCCATGTCGCGGTGGCCGAGGACCTTGATCGAAGCCTGGCGCACGACGTCGCACCCGGCATCCGCCTCATCGGCGATCGCGATCTATTGGCGCAAATGCTGATCAACCTGATCGACAATGCGTTACGACATACGCCGGAGGGAACGCATATCTCGGTCATGTTGGCACGAGACGGCCCGCAAGCCCGTTTGGTCGTCGCCGACAACGGACCCAGCGTGAGCAAGGAAATGCGCGAGCGCATGGCTGACCCCCGCGCCCGCCGCATCGCCCACCCCACCACACGCGAGGGGGTCGGGCTGAGGCTGGCGCAGGTGATCGCCACCGGTCATCAGGGAAAGCTGACGCTACACGACAATGGACCTGGTCTGCGCGTCGAGATCGTGCTGCCACTGACGCTAAGCCGGCGCGTCGGCGCGACCGAGTCCGTCGCCGCCTGACGCAACCAAGGCGCCCCCGGATAACCGGGAGCGCCTCTCCTGTTGCCCCCGCCCCGAGGAAGATTGGATCAGCGCGCGGATGCGAACGCGACGGCCTGTTTGCGGCGGCGCATCATCATGCCAAGCGCGCCGAAGCCGGCCAGCATCATCGCCCAGGAGCCCGGCTCCGGCACGGCCTGCGGGCCGTGATCATGATCTTCACCATCCCCGCCTTCGACTTCGTAGGAGTCCGAAGTCACATATTGCGGCTTGGTGAAAGCAAGCTGCGTCGAATCCAACGTGGCGTAGATCGCATCGAGACGGGAGAAATCGGTGGCGCTCGGTGCGATATTGGCCAGCGTACCGTTGGTGCCCTTCGTGCCCGTCGGATCGTTGGTGTAATCCATGCACGTGCCAAGGTTGAGATTGGAATAAGCGGTGTCGGCATGCGCCAGGCCCAGCGTATGGCCAATCTCCTGACAGGCGACGAGCGAGCGATAGGCGGCCGTGTTATACTTGGTCTGGTTGAAGTAATAATCGTTCAGCTTGACCGTACCCTGCACGATATAGTTCGGACCAGACGTCCACACGCTTGCGTAGCCGAGCCAGCCGGTCGCGCCGTAATTGGCGTTGCAGACCTGAACCGTACCGTAGACCGGCGCGCAGGTGCTGGCGCTGGTCATACCGGAGATCGGCACGAAATCGATATGCTGATCGGCCGACCACTGGCTTGCGGCCGTGGACACATAGGGTGCCCAGACCGAACTGACATTGCTGCCGATCATGATCGCCAGCGGGCCGGTGCGCGCCCAATGATATCCGTTCCAGGACTGGGGGAGCAGGGCCGAGGCCGGAGCGGCCGCGGCAAGCATAGCGAAGGCGATGCCGCAACGCGCGGCAGCTTTGGTCAGCAGCGTCATGGGGTAATCCCGAAGTACAGGCCTGTCGCCCGGCACCGTGCCGGCTGCGCTCTTCCGAGGCGATCGTGGCGGAAATCAAACTAGGTGAAGTGTAGTTAATTAACGGTTAGCCAACGTTAAGTCGTGCTGACCCTGCGGTGAAACGCCTGAATTCCTGGAACTCTTTTCGGGCGTTATTTCGTACCGGATACGACACGAAATATTGCAGCGCAAAATGTTCCGGTTCAGTAACGTTCTTGGCGCCGTTAACGATGCGTGTTACAATTGCAACGCCGGTCCATCTAAAAGGTCAACTCTTCGTAACCTTACGAGATCGAAACGGAACCCAATTGTAAACGTCTCGTTAACGCCGCGCTTGTGCCACCGGATCGCATTCTGAGCGCGCCGGACAGACAGGCTTTCAGGGGACCTCGACGTCCATGTATGAGTGGGAGAGCGCTATGAATAGATTAGCTGTTTTGGGGGGAGGAGCCGTATTGCTCCTCGCAGCCGCACCAGTTTCGGCGGTAACAACGTTCGCGAATTTTTCGCCGGCAAGCAATGTAAGCAACATCCACTATACAGGCGCAGCCGACGGCTCGGGCCTGATCACAAGCAGTGGTGAGCTAGTTCACTTCACGTTCCTCAATACCGATGGGACACCTGGTGGCACGACCTTCGACGCGCTTATGACGCTCAGCGCGACGACCGGCGCTGGCACGATGGTGGGAAGCCTGGCCGTTCTGCCGGTTCTCACGGGCACGCTTACCTTCACGACGGTCAGTTCGGTGTCGTGGGGCGGCAATAGCGGCACCAACCTGCTCTCAGTGAACTTCTCGGGCGGTGATCTTACCGCAATCTGGGGAGGTTCGACGGCGCATTATGGCACGTCGACCCCGCCTTATTCGGTGAATTTCACGTCGGACTTCCTGGACTTCACGGGTTCAACCGCGCGTGACCTGGCGCTTGCCATCGACGCGATCAATCCGGCCGTCGGCGTCGCCTTCGGCGGAACCCGCATCCATGACGGCACGGCCACGGGCAATTTCGGCGCCGATGTCTTCACCGGCACGCCACAGGGCGTTCCCGAACCCCGCAGCTGGGGGATGATGCTGCTGGGCTTCGGCCTCGCCGGCGCGGTGCTGCGTTCGCAGCGCCGCCGCACGGAAGTGTCGTTCGGCTGACACGGCAAGGGGGCGGCGGCGCTGCCGTCGCCCCGCACCGCCGCGACCACGCAACGCCGCGCAGGCGAAGGACGTGGCGCGTCTTGAGGGGATGATTTGTGACGACGCTCACCGCAGGAACCGACTTTGTCATAAGAACAGATCAGTTCAATGTCGGCGCCCTTCTATCGGGCGGCACCAGCAACCGCAGCACCACCGGCTTTGACGTCGACCTCGGCGGCGGCGCGGTCGAACATTATAGCGGCACGAGCCTGATGTTCGACAGCAGCGGGGGCCTGGCATCAGGCACGCTGACGGGGCTGAGCGAAACGTCCTTCGGCGTCACCACTTTCACCATGACCGGCTTCAGCATCAGCGCGGCGAACTGGGTTGAGTGGGTACATAATAACGACAGCGCATCCGCCCTCGCGGCGCTGTTTGGGGGTGACGATTCGATCGTCGGCAACACCCAGAATGATTATCTCGACGGCCGGACCGGTCATGACGTCATATTGGGCGGCGCCGGTGCAGACACGATCATCGGCGGCGACGGCAACGACCATCTTTACGGCCAATCGGCCAGTGGCGGCACCGACAGCGCGGATTCGATCGATGGCGGGAGCGGATCGGATTATATCCAGGGCAATGCGGGTAACGACACGCTGAGTGGCGGCGATGGCACTGACCGCATCAATGGTGGGGCGAACGATGATCTGATCAGCGCCGGTATCGGCACTGACAGCGTCAACGGGAATCTCGGCAATGATACGATCGACGGCGGCGACGGCAACGATTCCCTGCGCGGCGGCAAGAATGACGATGTCCTGACCGGCGGTAACGGCGAAGATTATCTGCAGGGTGATCTCGGCAACGACACGGTGAGCGGGAATTCCGGATTCGATACGCTGACAGGTGGCGATGGAGCCGACCTTTTCAAATTTTCCGGCAGCGACGCGCAAATCACTGCGGGCTCCAGCCTTTCGGACGTCATCACCGATTATACGGACGGTACCGACAAGATCTCGCTTGGCTTCGCGGTAAGCGCGGTCCTGACGGGCACGAGCCAGTCGAGCTTCACCGCGGCCGTTTCCTATGCGCAGCAACTGCTCGACGGCCATTCGGGAAATGGCGAGGTGGCCGCGATCCTGGTCGGCGCCGATACCTATCTGTTCTACGCGTCCGACGGCGGCGCGACGGTGAATTCGGCGATCGACGTCAAGGCGGCCGCCGCCAGCGCGTTCAACACGACCGATTTCATCTGAGCGGATTCAGCCGGCCAATTCCGGCTCGGGCAGACGGCAGATATCGATCCAGACGGCGCCGACCAGTGCGGCCAGCCTTTCAGGGGCAACGCGTACCGAGCTGTTGAGCGATCCCGCCGCGGGATAGACCAAATCGAACGCCTGCAGGCTGACATCGCAATAGATGGGAAGGGGCTTGGCCAGCCCGAACGGGCAAACGCCGCCCACGGGATGACCGGTCACCGCAAGCGTCTCGTCCGCGTCCAGCATGCGTGGGCGCGCGCCGAAGGCCGCCTTGGTTTTTTGATTGTCCAGCCGCGCATCCCCCCGCGCGACAAGCAGCACGACGCGTTCGCCAATACGCAACGCCAGCGTCTTGGCGATCTGGCCCGGCACCACGCCGAGCGTCTCGGCTGCCGCGAGCACGGTCGCGGTGCTCGCCTGAGCTTCGATGATCGGCAGGTCGGGAGCATAGGCGCCCAGCCAGGCGCGGACGGATTCGAGGCTCATGGTCGCGCGCTATAGCCGCGCCCTTCGGCACGCCAAAGGCCCGCCGCCTCGCCGCCTCGCATTAGATGATAGGTGCCGTGCAGGTTAACCGTCGGATCGCAATGTGACGGCAGCAGCACGATGCGGTCGCCGATTGCCGGGCTGGGCGCCCCTTCCGGGAGATCGAGCCGCCCGAATTCGTCGCCCTTGAAGCGATAACGGCTGTGGGGATGCGCGCCGGCGATGACCCGCGGCTCGCCCGCATCGGTCGCTATCGCCTTGGTGCCGGCATCGAGGGTGACGAACCCGGCGTGACTGGCGCTGACCACGGTGGCGTGCAGCGTCAGCGCTTGCTCGAACGGAGCCGCGCCACCCAATTCGCACGCGCCATAATCCTGATCCATGAAGATGTAGGATCCGCACTGCAGCTCGGTCAGTAATCGTGCCTCGGCGTCGAGCGTATGCGTGCCGGTGCCGCCGCCGGTGACGACTGGCGGAGCCAGCCCCGCTGCGGCCAAGGCATCGATTGTCGCGCGAAGCTTACGATTGAGCGTCGCGATCGCGGCGCGGCGATCGGCCAAGGCCCGAACATGCTGCTCGCTGCCGCAATAATATTGGATCCCGCCAAAGAGGAGGCGAGCCTCGGCAGCGATGGCACGCGCCAGGATAACCGCATCCGCGGGCGTAGCGACACCAGTGCGCCCCGCGCCGGGATCAACATCGACCAGCACGCGCAGCCGGCCATCCTTGGGTAAGGCTGCCGCGAGCGGCGCGATAACATCAGGATGATCGATCACCACCGCCAGATCGATTCCCCGTGCGATCAGCGCGGCGATGTGCGCGAATTTGTCGGGCGTCGTCACGGGAGAAGTGAGCAGGATCGACGGCGCCGCACCCGCCAGTTGTTCGGCCTCATGCAAGGTCGCGCAACAGATGCCGATCGCGCCCGCCTCCGCCTGCAGCGTCGCGATGGCACGGCTCTTATGGGTCTTGGCGTGGGGCCGGAGCGAAAGCCCGTGCGCCGCGGCGAAGACATGCATGCGCACGATGTTGCGCGCGAGCGCATCGAGGTCGAGCACCAAACAGGGCGTAGGCGGCAGCGTCACGGATGTACGGTTTGGCCGCCGCGCCTTCCCGGTGCAATAGCGGGCCTCACTGACGCGGGTGTGCCTCGGCACGCCGCGCCAACCACGCCTTGAGACTGGGCAGGCGTTGCGTCTGAATATCCGCGATCTTCCACCCGGCGAGCGGTGCGCGCATCAACCGTAGCGTCACGTTTTGCGGTGGCGGCGGACGGACCGCATCAATGCGCAATCGTACGCGCGCCACCGCCTGGCTCCCGGTCGCCGCAACCGAGAGGATCTGCGCGCTCAGCCCGTCATTGTCCTTGCACTGGCAAAGGGGATCATAGTCCAGTCCGCCGCGATCGCCGGCACGTTGGGCCAGATCATATAGCTCTGGCGTCAGCAGTCGCGGCGAGACGAAGCTGAAATGTTTGTTATTGGTGGCTTTGATATAGACTTGCGCGACAAAGGTGCGCGCCCCCAGCAGGTCCTCGGCACATGCCGAACCCGCCAGCCCCATCGCCAGCAGAGCGACAAAACAAGCTCTCCCCACGAAACCTCCCCCGTTGGTTCCTATGGTTAACGATAGCATCGGCGTTGGTGCGCGCAAATCTGCGCCGCTCATCGAGCCGCGCTCGGCAATTGCCGCACAACGGCTTGACTATTTATGTTGATATCAACATTGATAGTCCGTGACCGAAGGTCCGCTTCCCTTCGAAGCAACGCTGCGGGTCCGTGATGCCTGCTTGTGCCTCCACGCTCAGCGTGCGGCGCGGGCGCTGGCGCGGCGGTTCGACGCCGTCTTGCGGCCTACGGGCCTGACCAATGAGCAATATTCGCTGCTGATGGCGCTTAACCGGCCGAGGCCGCCCCAGATGAAGGAAGTCGCGGCCCTGCTCGGTGCCGACCGCACAACCCTCACTGCCGCGTTGAAGCCGCTCATTCGCGACGGGCTGGTCGAATTGCTGCACGATGCCGACGACGCGCGTGTGCGCCGCCCTGCCCTCACACCGCTCGGCCATGCCCAGCTCAGCGCGGCGCTGCCGCTCTGGACGGCCGCCCATGCCGCGCTGGAAGCCGAGCTGGGCGATATCGGCCCGGACGGGTTGCGGCGCGGCCTTAAGACCCTCGCGGGTCTGCCCGACACGGCACTCGATCCTGCGCCGTGCGCGACCTGAGAGAGAGAGGAAGAATGTCATGACGATCGAAGTGTCCGCCTTCCGCTGGGTTCCGGAATTCGTGCAAGGCTATGTGCGCGATCTACGCGTGCGCTGGGCGCTGGAGGAAGCGGGTCTTCCCTATCGCGAACGGCTGATCGATCGCGAGATCCAGGCATCGGACGAGTATCGTGATTGGCAGCCGTTCGGCCAAGTCCCCGCCTATCGCGACGGAGAAGTCGAGCTGTTTGAATCCGGCGCGATCGTGTTGCATGTCGCCGCCCAATCCGAAGTGCTCAGCCCAACGGATGCCGCCGGCGCGGCCCGAACACGAACTTGGGTGCTGGCCGCCATCGACTCAGTCGAACGCTATATCCTCGAATATACTAACCTGACCGCTTTCCATGCCGGCAAGGCCTGGGCCGAGGAACTCCGGCCCGAAGTGGAGGCGACGCTGCGCAAGCGATTGGCGGCGCTGGCCCGATGGCTTGGCGACAAGGACTATCTCGAAGGGCGCTTCACCGCGGGCGACCTGATGATGGCAGCCGCCTTGCGCAACCTCGAAGGGGACGCGCTGCTTGCGGATTTCCCGACGCTCGCCGCCTACCGCGCAAGGTGCGAGGCGCGCCCCGCTTTCTCGCGCGCGCTCGAAGCGCATATGGCGCCCTTCCGGCAGCCTGTGCCCGCCATGGCCTGATGTTGGTGACGGGCTAGCGCCGCATCAGGGCGGCGTGACCCCAATCCTCTCGACCGCATTGATATAGGTCGCCATCGCCTGGGCGGCCTCTTCGGACAAATCGATGAATACGCGGCGCCCATCGCGCGGATCCGCGGTCCGCACGAATATCCCTTCCTCGGTAAGGCGCTTGATCCAGCGGAGCGCCGTCGTCGGCGGCACCGCGGCGGCAATGCACAGGCTGGATACCGCGACCGTCCGATTCTCGAGCCGCGCCAGCAGCAGGTCCAGCAGCATATCCCAGGCCGGATCGGCGAATAGCTCGCCGCTGAAATATTGATCGCGCAAACGCCGCGCACGGATCATCGCCCGGATCGCGGAGACGGTCGGCATCTGCCCGTCGCCGCTGGGTGCGCGGCGGTCCGGCATTTCGCGCCGCTCATTCTCCCGCCGATCGACCACACCTCCACGCCGTTCGGCCGCCGGATGCCCCTCACCTTCGGACAGCAGGGCAAGCGCACGCGCGATGCGGCTCACTTCCTCGCTTAGCTGGCGCAGCTGCGGGGACGGGTCGTCGTCTGCGTCGCTCAAGCTGCTATGACCATATATAAAAGGACGTGACCCCGCGCATCATAGCGGGAGGGCGGCATTGCGAGGACCGCTTTCACCATGGCCGCAAGCGTAGCGCGAGTCGGCCTTCCGCGATGGGTTTTTTGTTTCGCTTTGGATGAAGCGCGTGAATGAGAGCGCTTACCTACGCGCGCTACCTCCATTTTGGTGCAATCGGATTGGAACGAGCCCACGCATTCAGGCTCCGCTCAGACGGAGCCGTCTTACTCATTCGAAGACTTCGCTCAGGTGCTGCTCGCCGCGCCGGTCCACCAACTGGGCGGTGGCAACCGCCGTCACCCCGGCGTGCAGCGCTAACGCGAAGCCGCCGACGATGGATGTCGCGATCGCGATGACGATGTTCTTGAGCGAGAAGGAGAAAGCCCCGGCTTGCGCGGCGATAAGCTGCTGCTGCGCTTCCAGGCTTGACGGGTGAAACATGGTCGCAAGACCAGGGGTCCGCAGCAGCGATAGCCCGCCATAGACCACCACCAGCAGGACTATGATCACAAGGTAAGCCCCCAGCAGCCGCCAGAAATTGCCGCGGGTCATGCGCCATGAACGACCGATGATAATCTTGCGCTCAAGGATGGTGAGCGGACCGGCCAGCGAGAAGCGCGTACCCAGCCAGAGGGACAGGACTACGGCCGCGAGTCCGACCGCGGCAACGCCGCCCGCGGCACCTCCTACGCCCATGATCGCGGCGCCAAGGATCGCCAGCACGATGCCGGACACGAGCATCAACAGATAGAAAGCGATCAGCAGCACCAGCACGCAACCCAGGAGGCGCAGCTCGTCCATGCCCAACCGCAGATATGCGAGCCGGCTCTGCTCGGGAAACAACACAGCGCGGAATACCGCGGCCCACACCACCGTCATCACCACCAGCAACAGGACGATCATCAGCAGAAGCGGACCGAAATTGGGCGGCGCGGCCGTGCCCGCCTGCATCGCGGCCAACTGCCCCGCATAGAAAGGCCGCATGATCGTCATCAGCGCTAGACTCAGCAGGAAAAACAGGCCGCTCCAGACAAGGATGGCGCGAACATTGTCGCGCACGAAGCCGAACGTACCACTCAGGATCGAACCGACCGTCACCATCTCTGCCTCCCGTTCGGGCCGCCCCCGGCCCTTTCCCTCACCTCAATGGCCGAGCGACTTCACGATCTCCTCGACCATCTTCTTCGCATCGCCGAGCAGCATCATCGTGTTGTCACGATAAAAGACTTCGTTGTCGATGCCGGCATAACCGACGCCGCCCATGCTGCGTTTTACGAACAGAACCGTCTTGGCTTTTTCCACGTCGAGCACGGGCATGCCATAAATCGGCGAGGTACGGTCCGTTTTCGCAGCCGGATTGGTGACATCGTTGGCACCGATGACAAAAGCGACATCCGCCTGGGCGAATTCGCTGTTGATATCCTCGAGCTCGAACACCTCGTCATAGGGCACGTTCGCTTCGGCGAGCAGGACGTTCATATGGCCGGGCATGCGCCCCGCGACGGGGTGGATCGCGTATTTGACCGTCACGCCCTCGGCCTTCAGCTGGTCCGCCATCTCGCGCAGCACATGCTGTGCCTGCGCGACCGCCATGCCGTAGCCGGGCACGATGATCACTTGGCTGGCCTGGGACATGAGGAAGGCGGCGTCCTCGGCCGAGCCGCGTTTCCAGGGTCGGTCGATCGCGGCCGCGCCCTCCGCGCTACCACTGTCGCCGCCGAAGCCGCCCGCGATCACGCTGATGAAGCTGCGGTTCATGGCGCGGCACATGATGTAGGACAGGATGGCGCCCGAGCTGCCGACCAGCGCGCCAGTGATAATCATGGCCGTGTTATGGAGCGTGAAGCCCATCGCCGCGGCCGCCCAGCCCGAATAGCTGTTCAGCATCGACACCACGACGGGCATGTCCGCACCGCCAATCGGAATGATCAGCAGGAACCCGATCACGAAGCTGAGCGCGGTGGCGGTGAAGAAGATCCAGGGACTTTGATCGGTCAGGAAATAGCCGATCAGCCCAACGATCAGCGCAAGCGTGCCGAGATTGATGACGTGGCGCCCGGGCAGCAGGATCGGCTTGCCCGACATATTGCCGTTGAGCTTGAGGAAGGCGATCACCGAACCAGAGAAGGTGATTGCGCCTATCGCGATGCCCAGGCCCATCTCGATCCGGCTGACCTGATGGATCGCGCCATCGGCCTCCGCGATTCCGAATGCCGCCGGGTTGAGATAGGCCGCGATCGCCACCAGCACCGCGGCCATGCCGACGAGCGAGTGGAAGGCGGCGACCAGCTGCGGCATCGCGGTCATCGCGATCCGCCGCGCGGTGACGAAGCCCACAAGCCCACCGATCAGGATCGCCACGCCGATTTCCGGCAGCGACGCGATTTGGTGCGTGACCAACGTCGTGCCCACGGCCAGCGCCATGCCGAACATGCCGAAGCGATTGCCGCGCCGGCTGCTGGTCGGGCTCGATAAGCCGCGCAGCGCGAGGATGAAGCATATGCCGGCGACAAGATAAGCCAGCATCGCCCAGGGGTTCGCTACCACCTGCTCCATCTCGTTCCGGTCCCCCTTGTTACCGCGCGCCCGGGCTCATTTGCCCGCCGCCGGTCTGTCCTTCTTCTTGTACATGGCGAGCATGCGCTCGGTGACGGCGAAGCCGCCAAAGATGTTGACGCTCGCCAGCGCCACCGCGACGAGCCCCAACCATTTCGACGTCGCCGACCCCGCCGCCGCGCTCGCGATCAAAGCGCCGACGATGATCACCGACGAGATGGCATTGGTCACCGCCATCAAAGGCGTGTGGAGCGCAGGCGTGACCGACCAGACAACATAGTAGCCGACGAAGCAGGCCAGCACGAAGATCGACAGGATCGAGATAAAGTCCATCAAAGAGCTCCCGCAAAATCCTCCCCATGCAAAGCATGGGGAGGGGAACCGCCCGCAGGGCGGTGGAGGGGCAAAGCGGCCGCGGCAATCGCAACAGCGGCCGCATCAACATCCGCAAGAACTTCCGCCGCTGAAACATGCAGAATGCGGAAGCCCAACCCGGCTAGCGCGGTCTCACGCTTGGCATCGCGCAGCGGCCGATCGCCGCGATTATGCGCCTCGCCGTCAATCTCCACGATCAGGTTCGCTTCAGGGCAGTAGAAGTCGACGATATAGCCCGCGACTGGGTGCTGACGCCGGAACTTCACACCACATGCCCGTCGGCGAAGGCGATGCCACAGCAGGACTTCCGGCAGGCTCATTTCCTTCCGCAGGCGTCGCGCATGCTGTGTCGTCGCAATTGCCCCTCCACCAGCCTGCGGCTGGTCCCCCTCCCCATGCTGCGCATAGGGAGGAATTGGGGCCGCACTCATCCGAGCAGCCTCTGGTTCACGACCTTGCCGCCCTGCGTCAGGCGGACGGCGCCGCCGATTTCCTCATCCAGTTGCGGCAGGCCGCCATCCTTGTCCCAGAAAGCGGAGAGGAAATTGAACAGGTTGCGCGCGAACAGCGCCGACGTATCCGCCGCCAGGCGCGAGGGTACATTCTTGTGGCCTACAATTTTGACGCCGTGCTTCTCGATGATCTCACCCGCCACCGCGCCTTCGACATTTCCGCCCTGCTCGACTGCGAGATCCACGATCACGCTGCCGGGGCGCATGCTCGCAATCTGCGCGTCGCTGATCAGCCGCGGCGCGGGGCGGCCGGGGATGAGCGCTGTGGTGATGACGATATCCTGCTTGGCGATGTGCGCGGAGACCAGCTCGGCCTGGGCTTTCTGATATTCCTCGCTCATCTCGGTAGCGTAACCGCCCGCGCCCTCGCCCTCGATGCCCGCGACATTCTCCACGAAGATCGGCTTGGCGCCGAGCGAAAGGATCTGCTCCTTCGTCGCCGAGCGCACGTCGGTGGCGGAGACCTGCGCGCCGAGGCGCCTTGCGGTCGCGATCGCCTGCAATCCAGCCACGCCGACACCCATGATGAAGACGCGCGCGGCGGAAACGGTCCCGGCCGCGGTCATCATCATCGGGAAGGCGCGGCCATATTCCGACGCGGCGTCCAGCACGGCCTTGTAGCCCGCAAGGTTCGACTGCGACGACAATATGTCCATCGATTGCGCGCGCGTGATGCGCGGCATGAACTCCATCGCCAGCGCCTCGAAACCCGCGGCCGCGTAGGCATCCACGCGTGCGCGTTCGCCAAAGGGGTTGAGGCCAGCGACGATCCACGCGCCCGGCTTGGCGCCCGTCAGACTCGCCGGATCGGGCCCCTGCACGCCCAGGATAATATCGGCCTCCTTGAGCGTCGCTGCGCGATCGCCGACCTTGGCACCGGCCTCGGCATAGGCCTGATCCGAAATCGAGGCGCCGGAGCCAGCGCCACTCTCGACTGCAATCTCCGCGCCCAGCCCCGCGAACTTCTTGACCGTCTCGGGCGTCGCGGAAACGCGCTTCTCGCCGGCCGTGCTCTCCTTCACGACCGCGATACGCACCGTCATCGGATCAGTGCGTGATCAGCAGCATGACGATGACGGCGATGATCGCGCAGCCGATCGCGCCCCATTTGAACAGGCCGATAAAGTGCGCATAGGTCCGCTCGTGCGCGGGCATGTCGATCTTGGCGCCGCCTTCGGCCATCTTTTCCGTCCCCGTAATTCCAAGGCTGTCTCGGCTGATTAGCCGGAGCTTAAGCGCGCCTCAAGCTTGGATCGCGGCTGGTTGCAGGAACAGGCGGCGCAACCTCTCGGCATCGGGCAGCATGTCGGCGAGCGTGGCCCGATCGAGCACGGCAAGGAAGGCGCCCATGGCATCGTCGAGCAGCCCGGTGAGCGCGCAGGCCGGCGCGATCACGCACGATTCGCAATCGACCAATTCCAGACCGTCCTCCGTATAGCGCACCACCTCCCCGATCGAGATGAGCTCGGCCGGCCGGCCCAGCTTGAGCCCGCCGCCGCGCCCGCGCGCCGTGGTGACGAAGCCGCCTTTTCCCAGATCATGCACCACCTTCATCAGGTGGTTTTCGGAGATGCGGTAGGCGCGCGAAATTTCGGCGATCGAGCAGAGTCGGTCCGGATGCGCGGCGAGGTGAAGCAACACGCGCAGCGAATAATCGGTGTAGCGGGTGAGCTTCATCCCAGCCTCGTTTATCCTTCGGCGGCATTCATCGGCAAAAGCTACATCCACCTCACATCTTACGCAAAAGCCCGCGAAAGGAGGCCATTCGGACGCGACCCGCTAGCCCGGCCTGTAATCGCCGGCTCGGCTGAGTCTTTTCAGCAACACCGCAACTAATGGAGTCCAGGGCGCGGGCGGGGACTCAACATGCTGTGGCCAACTTATCCACAGGGCGGGCACGCTTCGTCGTATCGGCCGGCCCGCGCGGAACGCCCCGCTTGACCACGGACTCCACGAGACCGCATCAGGCGTCACTCGTGCTGATATATCGAGGGGGCATTAGCGTGGGTGCGCTGC
>Ga0207647_10000811_pt1 | contig 24230 bp, 21 predicted proteins | sample KBSCornC2_FD_184295 | JGI IMG/M metagenome (GOLD analysis project Ga0207647, IMG submission 184295) | Corn rhizosphere microbial communities from Kellogg Biological Station, Michigan, USA - C2 (SPAdes) (version 2) | ecosystem: Host-associated > Plants > Roots > Rhizosphere ... | reverse complement strand
AGTGGCAACCTGCAGGGTGTGGCGCGGGCCAGCCGATGGAACCAATTGGACATCTGCTAATGCATTGAGCCGCATGCTCGACGGAAATAATGCGCCGGTGTGCCAGTCGAGCAACACGCAGGTGCGCGCTCTGGCTGCAACGGGTGCGGTCTCCGGACGAGGCGATAATGCTGAGCGCGTCTATGTGGGGTTGGCGGGCACGCCCGATGGCGCGACGGCCCACGCGGGCCACGTGCTGACGGCGCTGGTCACTCCATCGTCTGTTGCTACATCCGCAACCTGGAGCGATATCACGGGTAGTCCAGTCACGAATGATCCAACAGATTCGGAGGTCTTCAACCCGGCCCAAGTTGGGGTTTCTTCGATTGTGGTGGATCCAACGGATACGACTGGGAAAACCGTATATGTGGGAATAGCCGGCTTCGGCGGGCAGGGGTTTGCGCCGCTGGGGTCGTGGCGGAATGTGCCGGTGCTTTACCGAAGTACAGATGCGGGCGGCCATTGGCAGAATCTGACCAACAACCTGCCGAATGCGCCTGTGAACGCAGTGCTGGTGGATCCCGAAGATCCGGCAATCGTGTATGTAGGGACGGATGTCGGAGTTTATGTAACCGCCTCCATTGCACAATGTATTGATGTGAAACAGAACTGCTGGAGCGCCTACGGCACCGACCTGCCGGCAGTACGAGTGACGACCCTGAGCGCGGTGGATTCGGGCGCCGAGAAGTGGCTGCGGGCGGGAACCAAGGGTCGCGGTGTGTGGCAGGCCGAGCTCGCCAGCACCGCGCTGAAAACACAGGTAACGACGGCCACGATCACACCCACGACGCTGACCTTCGCCTCCCAGGCAATAGCGACGACAAGCGGTGCAGAAAGTCTGACGATCCGGAACACCGGTGGAGTGACGTTGACGCTGGATGCGCCCACGGTTAACAGCAGCGATTTTGTTCTGAGCAACCAATGCTCGGCAAACCTGGGAGCGGGCACGTCGTGCACGATCTCAATCGTGTTTGCGCCGACCGCGACCGGTCAGCGCAACGGGACGGTGACGGTTCCAGCTAATGTCCAAGGCGGCATATTGACGGCCGACGTGCAGGGCACAGGCACGCAGGGAAGTACGATAGTGCTGACGCCCCTGCGGATGGACTTCGGGTCGGTGCGGATCGGCCAGACCAGCTCAGTCCAATACGTAACTATCGCAAATACAGGCCTGAAGCCAACCGGACTGAAGCCGCTCAGTATCAGCGGCCCCTTCAGCATATCTGCAAATACATGTAGCTCATCTTTGCCGGTGAGCACGAGCTGCACGGTCGGTGTGGTCTTCTCTCCCATCTCTTCGGGTGCAGCATCCGGCAGTCTGGCCGCTACCGACGATGCCGGAGTACAGACCGCTCTGTTGAGCGGGAACGGACAGACCGGCCCGACCGATACACTGAGCGCGACGACAATGACCTTTGCGCCGCAGGTGATAGGAACAACCAGCGCAGCACAACAAGTGACAGTGACGAACAGCGGCGACAGCGCGCTAACAAATATCAAAGTTCAGGTGACCGGAGACTTCTCAGTGACGAACCTGTGCGGCACGTCACTGCCGGGACATAGCACCTGCGCGCTTCAGGTGGTGTATTCGCCCAAAGCGCTGGGAGCTGAGCGCGGCCAAATGACGATCCAGGATGGACTGGGCGCGCAGGTGGTAACGCTGAGCGGCACAGGCGTTCCGCCTGCCTCAGGGAGCGGCGCGGCAGCAACCCTGTCGCCATTGACCATCGATTTTGGAACTCAGGGCGTCAATTCGATTTCGTCACCGCAGACGCTCACACTGATCAACACGGGGACAAATGCGCTGAGCGGCATCTCAGCTGCGGCGAGCCAGCAATTCGCCATAGCGAACAACGCCTGCAAAGTGACGATCGCGCCAGGTGCGAGCTGCACGGTAGGAGTAACCTTCGCCCCGCAGGCGACCGGAACGCAGGAAGGTACGGTACAGGTAACGGCCAACGGAGTGAGCACGCCGTTCAATGTGCAGGTGACGGGAAATGGCGCCGACTTTCAGCTGAGCGTGCAAGGAGCCTCGAGCAACACAGTCACAGGCGGAACCAGTGCGACATATCAACTGCTGCTGACGCCGGTGGGCACGTCGACGGGACAGGTCAGCTTTACATGCACGGGCGCTCCAGGGGCTAGCACCTGCTCGACCAACCCGTCGAATGTGACCATGACAGGCACGGGCGCGACGTCGACGATTCAAGTGACGGTGAATACCTCCGCGACAAGTGCGCACTCGAAGCCGGCGATGCCCTGGAGCAAACCGGGTGCTGGAGTCCTGCTGGCTTGCCTTATGCTGTGGCGGAGACGGGAATGGGCGAGATCGTTCGAGCCACTCTGTGTGTTGCTGGTGCTTGGTCTCATCTGTGTGGGTTTAAGCGGCTGCGGGCTATCGATCAAGGGCGGTGGGGCAGCACCTCCTGGGCAGGGCGACGGCGGCAGCCAGGGCGTATACACCATCATGGTCGAGGCGGGCGCGCCTGGCGTTTCCCGTAGTGTGGCACTGAAGCTGACAGTGGAATGATCGGTATCAGCGTGGACTGAGAGGTGAGTAAGCCTAAATGGAACGTCCGAAGACCCGGAAGGGCCTGGCCGGGGCGACCCGTCGCTTCACTTTTTCGATATCGCGAAGGTAGAGAGTATTGTCGGACCGATTGTTCTTTGCAGTGGTGGTGCGGAGCCAGGGATTGTAAGTGATGCGCATTTCGATCAGGCAAGAAGACCCTTCGGTGTCGACGTGATGCATTGCGGATGGGCCGCTGGTCGCTACGGAAACGTTGTCCCGAGAGCGTCCGATGGAGTATGGCTCGACGCTGACACGATCGGCGATGCGATTGAGGTCAATGTTGGCGCACAATGACTCGATGGCGGCAGGGCTCGGATCGAAGGCAAGGTCTGGGCCGCCGCAGCCGAGGCGAGCACGGTCTAGGCGCCCACGGTCGCGCCTACGTCGAGGAAGATGTCTCCTTCTCTGAGGTAAAGAAGAAGAAAGCTCATATCTTCGAAGTCGTTGAGACCGCAACATACGTCTTACGCCGCGCTGTACATTCCACGGGATACCAGGAGCCGGGCACGATCTGTAAACGGTGCGGCCACCGCCGTTCCCGGGTACCATTTGCCAATGGACGAAGCACCCATGCCCCTAAGGGGCACCTCCGCATTGAGGGTATGACGCCAGACATGGCGCATAACGCATAACATTGAGCCATAGCCGAGCCATACGGAAGGCCAGGTGGGATTACCAGAGAGGACCATCGGCGTTGCCGGCCTCGTAGAGCAAGGTAATAATCGCTCTAGACGCCATTCGAGCGGCAGAGATAGAGCCAAGGCAGCGACACGTGATTGACCGAGGAAACGGAAGGGGAACAGTTGTCAACGACAGGACGGGTTGAGTGGAGACCTCCGTCGGGTACTGGTTTCGCTGCGCCACCGACCGCGCGGGTTAGCCTTTCGTGGCTGATCCGGACAGGCATGTCTCTGAGTTTTCTCGCCGCCTTTCTTCAATATGAGGTCAACGTCGGTCTCGCTTTATATTCGTCGCTGGCAGTCTTAGGTTTCTGCGGCCTGTTGGTCCTCTGCGGACGGCAGCGTGCCGATCGCGTTCAACATATCCTTAGCGGCGGGGGTCTTTGGTTCGCGGCGATGGTCTTCGGCGAGGTTGTCTCCTATACGTCGAATGACACTTACTCCGTGCTGTACGGAATCGTCTTTATCGGGGTATTTTTCTGCATGAGACTGGTCGTGCAGGAGATTGGCCTGCCAAACGTGCTGCGCGCTTATTCACAGGCGGGATTCGTGACGGCCATTTTAATTCTGGTTTCCGGCCGCCAGGCACTCTTGGCAGGCGAATCTGGCCGGTTCTCTGGTGGTACTCGCGCACATCCCAATCTGCTCTCCTTCATTTTGGCGGGCTTTTTCCCAGTCATCGTGTGGCGAGCGATGGAAGAGAAGGAGCGCTGGCGCAAGAGGGCGCTGATCCTACTTTCGATGATTACCTTCCTTCTGATGTTCATGACCGGCTCCAGAGGCAGTCTCGCTGCCGTGCTTGCCGCGGGCATAGCTTTGCTGGCGCGGACCGTGAGCAGTGGATGGCTGCACAGATTTCGGATGAACCGTTTCCACGTGTTCGTATTTCTTATCATGATTCCATTAGTGGTGATGTTCCTGCATCAGCACAACCGAATCGGTCATTTTGCGGATTTTCTTACCGATTTCCTGAAGTTGAATTCAAGCCAGCGCGGGATAAAGTCCGGCCTCTCCGGGCGTACGAATATCTGGCAGATAGCCTTCCATATTCTGCGCACGCACAACAGGTGGCTGTTTGGTTTCGGCTATCGGGCAGGCGATCGCCTTGTGGGCACCATCGACAACGGATATGTTCAGTTGCTGTTTGAGAGCGGTCTGATTGCTGGTTTGATGATCTTCGGAAGTATGCTGCGAGTCTTCTATTTGTTAGGGCGAGCTTCGCGCCTGTGGGAAAACAACGCCTGGACTCGGTACTACATGATGCTGTGGTGCATGATGATCGTCTATTTCTTCAATAACGTCTCAACGCGGTACCTGTTCAGTTTCGGTAGTCCTTTCTCCCTCTGCATCCTGTTCCTCATGGCTAGTTCGCGGCAGGAGTTGGTGGGGGGTGGGATGCGGGCGCGTGTGATGCAGAAGGTGAGAGCGTCTCCGCGTGTGGCGGCAAAGACGCTGGCGTGGGGAACCGCCGGCACCTTCAGATCGAGCGCGGAATGAAGTTCCCATTTCCGAGGCAGAATCGAAACTGGCACACCCAACGAGCGGGATTGTCCTCTCGGCGGGTTAATCGGCTGCGCTCTTGCTGGAGCCCAGCCCCGCATTCGCTACATGGACTGGATTCTCGGCAAGTTCACGCCCCAACCGTTCGGAGAATTCGGCTACGCCAGTTCTGGACATGTGCAGATTGTCGTCGAAATACTTTCCTAGTGGCAGCCAATCGCTGGCATCGATCACGCGAATGCCGCGTTCGCTGGCAAGACGAATGAAAGCGGCTCGATAAAGGGTCCACGATTGAAGGCTGTAAAACTTGGCCCGATGAAAAGGTGACATTGGCATGATGACGATCACCGGGTCTATTCCGGCGCTTCGCGCATGCTGAAAAATGTATTCATAACTCGTATTGAATCTGTTTGGACTTTGCAGGAACTCGTAAGCTTTGTCGTCGAAATCGGAGGCTGCCGCTGCTTCAAGATATGCGAAGTCACTTGCTCGACCCAAGTTCGTGGTTTGCGCATGCGGCATTCCGATCTCACCCAGAGAACGTCGCAGTAGCTCTACACCTTTCCAAGCGGAGACTCGGTTCGGCAAGAATGGAAGGGCCCGCAGCACGCGTACCTGCATCAGGTCCAATTGACCAAAATTGTATGCGTCCGCGACCTCAGATATTGGAACCGCTGAATCGATAGCGACCAAACCATTTCCAGTGATATTCCAGGGTCGCGTATGGTCCTCGGCCGTTAGCTGAAAGTCGAAGACTCCGACCACGAGAGTCCGAATATGTGGGTGTCTATACAGTGCATACTCGTAGAGCAATCTCTGCTCCTGGGGCGGAATGCCTCCCAAAGCTGTATTCACGGGCCGGAAGGATTTGCCTCTCTCGGACGCAGCGGTAATGAATAAAGTCTCATCGACGCGATCTTCAAGCAAGGAATTGCCGAGGAGCAGCAGATTTGGTTCCGAAGCAGATTCAATCGAGCGAAGCTTGCGAAAGTAGGGTAGGTGGTGACTCCAAACACTGAAGAAGGAATCAAGAATCACTATCAGCAACAGGCCGACAATTCCAAGTGGAAGTAAAGAACGCTTCGGCATCGACCAACTCAGAAATCAATATAGATGAACTTCGAGGATTGACCTGAGAACGAATAGATGAGGAGCATCGCGAGAGCCCAGATCAAACACCGCAACAATAAGTCGATGTGTCCTCTAAGAAATGAAGGACACTCATCTCGCTCTCCTGCTAGATACTCAATGGTGCTGCGGAATCTCGAAAGCATCAGCCGAACAACAGCCTCCTGTAGAACAGCGTAGCAGTGTTCATGTCCATACAGAAGAATGGCCAACCGGCGTTGACAAGCACGAAAGTGAGCAACCGACTGGAAAAGACAGCGACGGGGTTGCTGCTCGGATCACCCCTAAACCGTCGCCAGAGGCGATGTCCAGCGAGAAGAAGTCCGTGCCATAGGCCCCAAACGATGAAGTTGATTCCGGCTCCGTGCCAGAGTCCACTTACAAGCATGACCACTATGATGTTGAGGTAGATGCGCGGAGTGGAAACTCGGGATCCGCCTAGCGGGATGTATACATAATCAATCAGCCAGCGGGTAAGGGAGATATGCCAGGACTGCCAGAATCGCTGGATGTTACGTCGGCCGTACGGCCAATCAAAATTCTCCGGTACACGGATGCCGAATAGACGTGCAGAGCCGATCGCGATGTCAGAGTAACCGGAAAAGTCAGCGTAGATTTTGACGCCGTAGGCAAAGCCCCAAAGGATCAGCACGCGTCGATCAGCGATGAGAATGTCGTGAACATTCAGATGATCAGTCCACGAAGTCAACAGGTCGGCCACTGCGAATTTCTTTACAAGGCCAATGAGTATGCGGGTGATACCGCGTTCCCAATCCAGATTCCAAGCAGTCGGCTCTTTGCGAAGCTTTGGGAGAAAGTCCTGGTAACGTTTGATTGGGCCCGCCACCATGGTGGGAAAGAAGAGAATGAACGCGAGATACTCTCCGAGCGTGCCGGCTTCTGTCTTGTTTGCCTTACGATCCCATGCGTAGTGGTAGAACTCGAACGTAAAGAAGGAAATGCCCAGCGGGAGAAATGCGCCTTGCCAGCGGATCAGGTTGGTTCTTCCAAAGAACGCTAACCCCGTAAAGAAGTTCCAGTACTTGAAGATCCCGAGGAGGATGACGCTTTGTAGGATTCCGACAATGCACCAACGCGAGCGGGGTCTATAGAGTCGGCTTATGATCGACTCCCATAGGAAAATCAGAAGGCACAAAGCTCCCCAGATACCAGCCATTGTGTAGCTGAAGTACAGAAAGAATGCACTCCCAAATACCACAATGACCCACGCTCGCAGCGAGGCCGGGACAAGGCGATACAGAGTTGCGGCGGGCAACAGAAAGACCAGATAGTAGGCAAATGTATTAAAAATCAAAGAATTGACTCGCAATAGTGATTCGAAACCATCGCCTGCTGGGAACAGATGTTCCGACCAAGTCTTCGTCTGACAGAGACCATCGTCGCGCGGCGGGAGGTGTGCCTGCACTCTCCTGCTGAAGGGTGCGTTCCGGCGCAGCACGCAGGGCGGTGTCAGATGCATTCCCGATTGTCAGACGGTCCAGCATCTTCTCCTGCGCGAGGTGCGCCGCATCCAGGAACGTCTGCAACGGCGTTTTCCCGAAGCAGTGCTTGCGTGAGTGCTCGCGCTCATTGTACTCACGCAACCCCGTTGCCCAGATTCAGTTGTAACCGTCCCAGGCGCGGAATGAACTTCTTGCGCATTTCCCAGGCAGAATCGAAACGGGCATACCGCAAAATCCGCAAAGGCTCTACACTGGTGGGGCGGGGCCGCCTGGCGGGCCTCGCCCAGGATTGTTCAAGGAGTGAAACAGCGTCGCGGGCCGATCGGTCACAGGCGAATCGGCGTGCTGCAAATCCCACAATATGAGTCAACGTTTAGCGGTCTTTCTGGCAAGCGCACTGGCGGTTGCGGTGCTGCAACCGCTGCCAGCACTCAGCCAGACGGGGTGTGATCCCAACACCTCTTACTGTGGGGGCAGCACGACAACAACCGGTCAGCAACTGCAATTGCCCGGTCTGCAGAATGGCGGGTTCCCGAATGCGCAGAATCCCTACGGTACAGGTGGTGCTTATGGGGCAGGCGGCATCAACGTTAGCGGCCCCGCGCAGTCGATAGATCTGCAACAGGTGCCGACCTATACTGACAATCTTGGCGGCCGAGGTGAAGGTACAAACGCGCGCACGTATCCCCTGTATTACCAGCGATTCTTCTCGCCGGATCAGCCAACCGAGTTCCAGCGGATGGTGTACGCGTCGGTTGGGCAGATGCTTCCCGTCTACGGTGCAAAGCTGTTTCTGCAAAGCCCGAGTACCTTTGCGCCCGTGGACCAGGTGCCGGTCACGTCGAATTACGTCGTGGGCTCGGGCGACCAGTTGCTGATCCGTGTGTGGGGTCAGATGAATTTCAACGCCGAAGTTACTGTGGACCGCAACGGCGAGGTTTACGTGCCGCATGTCGGCGCAATCCATGTGGGTGGAGTTCCCTACAGCGATCTGCAACAGCGGGTGCGAAGCGGCGTTGGACGTATCTATAAGAACTTCGATGTATCGGTGAATCTGGGACAGCTTCATCCCATCCGCATATTCATCACGGGGCAGGCGCGCTACCCGGGCAGCTATACGGTGAGCTCGATGAGCACGCTGATAAGCGCGCTGTTTGCGACGGGTGGGCCGGCGCCACAAGGTTCGCTGCGTCACGTTCTGCTGCGGCGCAATGGCACCGCGGTCGCGGATCTGGATCTGTACGAGCTGCTGGTGAACGGAGACAAGTCGCACGATGTGCCGCTGCTTCCTGGAGATGTGATCTACATCCCGCCGGTGGGACCGCAGGTAGCGGTCTATGGCAGCGTCCGGTCCCCGGCAATTTATGAGCTGAAGGAGAACAACGAGACCTCGACGTTGGGAGATCTGCTGACGGCTGCAGGTGGCCTGACGAGTACGGCGTCGCTTTCTCGTGCGTCGCTCGAGCGTATCGATGATCAACAGCATCAGCGCGCTCTCGATGTGGCGCTGGATGCCGCCGGCAAGGGAACACACCTTCGCGACGGAGACATTGTTCGCGTGCTGCCGATTTCGCCCAGCTTCGATCAGACTGTGACGGTACGGGGCAACGTGGCGGACCCAGGACGCTTTGGCTGGCACCCAGGCATGAAGTTAAGCGAACTGCTTCCGAACAGCGGGGCGCTGGTGACGCGCGATTACTGGCAGAAGCGCAACCAGCTGGGCTTGCCTTCACCCGTTTTCCAGCCTGACTACTCGCAGCGTTTCACGGCTTATCGCGAGACTCAGGCGGAGAATCAGCGACAATACCTAATTTACCTGCAGCAAGACCAGCAGAAGCGGCTCTACGACCAGCAGCACCCAGCGCAAAGCGCGCAGCAAGGTCAGGGAACGGGTGCAGCGGGCGCGACAACGGCACCGACGGGGGACACGCAGGACGCTCAGTCGAACACTACAGGGTCCGGCAGCAATAGCGCCGGCGACGTGCCGCCGCCCGAAGTACAGATGCCGGGCACGGTGCAGAGCCAGTCGATTCAGACGCAGAGCCCGATCCCACGAAACGACACCATCGGTGGTGGCTCGTTGGCGGACGAGCAACGCATCGCTCGGACGGAGAACATATCGATGGCGCGCTACCTGAATGATGTATCGCTGATGGCGCCGGAGATCGATTGGTCGTACGCGGTCATCGAGCGTATGGATCCGACGACGCTGAAGACAACCTTGATACCGTTCGACCTGGGCAAGCTGGTGAAGGATCATGACGCAACCCAGGATCTGGCGGTGCAGCCGCACGATGTCATCACCATCTTCTCGCAGGCCGATATTCGGGTGCCGCAGAACCAGCAGACCAAACTGGTTCGGATCGAGGGCGAAGTAGAGCATGCGGGTATTTATAGTGCCGAGCCCGGCGAGACGTTGCGTCATCTGGTGGAACGCGCGGGTGGTCTCACGCCTAACGCCTATTTGTTCGGAGCGGAGCTGACGCGCGAATCTACGCGCATCGTGCAACAGCAGCGGCTGGACAATTACATCACGCAGCTGGAAATATCCACCGATCGCGCTGCTGCCGCGAGCTCCGCAGGAGCAATCACTCCGACGGACCAGACGGCGAACGCGGGGGCAATTGCCGCAACGCAACTGTTGGTACAACGGTTGCGGCAGATGCGCGCCAGTGGTCGTGTGGTGCTATCGCTGACGCCCGAAGCGAACAGTGTGAACAATCTGCCGGAACTGCCGTTGGAGGATGGAGACCGGTTCATCGTTCCATCGATGCCTTCCAGTGTGAATGTGGTTGGTGCGGTATATGAGCAGAGCTCGTTCCTCTTCGACCCGCAGCGGCGCGTCTTTGGTTACCTGAAGCAGGCCGGGGGTGCGAACCGCGAAGCGGACAAGGACCATGCATTTGTGATCCGGGCGGACGGGTCGGTGCTGAGCCGGGAATCGGCGAAGACGTTCTGGGGCAATGAATTCGACCAGGCGCGGGTGCAGCCGGGCGATACGATCGTAGTTCCGGAGAAGACTTACCGCGGCAATGGCCTGCGGACCGTCCTTGCCTTCTCACAGCTCTTCTCCACACTTGCTCTTGGCGCCGGGGCGCTTGCGGTGATCACGAATTGAGCCGGACAATCGAAACTGAAAACGGGACCATCCGCAGGCTCGGCGTACTGGATGGTGATCACGAATTGAGCCAGACCATCGAAACGGAACATGGGACCGTCCGCAGGCTCGACCTGCTGGATGTGCTCCTGGTTTTTGCGCAGCGCAAGTGGCTGATCCTGGGCTGGGCGCTGGCGGGGCTGGTGATCGCGATCATCGCGATTCTGCGCGCGCCAACGCTTTACAAATCCCAAGGAACGATCATGCCGCCGCAGCAGGAGCAGTCCAGCGCCACGGTGCTCAGCCAGTTAGGGGCTCTCACGGCATTTGCCGGAGTGGGGAGCAATCTTGGATTAAAGAATCCAGCTGACCTGTATATTGCGATTCTGCAGACGAACCTGGTGGCCCATAACATGGTGGACCGATTCCACCTGATGGATGCGTACAAGATTCCCGACCCGGACGGTGCGGCCGGCTACCTGAGGAAGTACTCGAAGTTTTCTTCCAGCAAAGATGGCCTGATTCAGATCTCGGTGGAAGATAAAGACCCGAAGCTCGCGACTGAACTGGTCAACGGCTACGCCGATGAGCTATTCAACCAGAACAACCGGCTGGCCATAGGGGCGGCAAGCCAGCGGCGGCGATTTTTCCAACAGCAGCTTGCCGAAGAGAAGGATCGTCTAGCGGATGCCGAGGTTGCGCTGCAACAAACGCAGCAATCCACCGGCGTGCTGCAGCTAAGCGGGCAGGCGTCGAACATCATTGGCCAGGAAGCCAGTCTCCAGGCCAACATCACGAGCCACGAGGTGCAGCTGGGTGCGTTGCTCTCTTCGTCGACGGAGCAAAACCCGGAAGTCGTGCGCCTACGCACAGAGTTGAGCGGGCTGCGCGAGCAACTGCAGAAAATGCAGAAGGGCACTAGCGGCGACATGTTAACGCAGCGACAGTTTCCAGGCGCGGGGCTGCAGTACATCCGCAAAGAGCGCGATGTGCAGTATCACCAGACGCTGTACGATTTGCTGGCGAGGCAACTCGAGGCGGCGCGCATTGACGAGGCCAAAGCCTCGCCGACAGTGCAGATCGTGGATCCGCCGCAGCTGCCGCGGGTGACCTCGTGGCCGAAGCCATTCCTTTTCATCCTTGTCGGCCTGGTGCTTGGGACAATGTTCGGCTGCATCCGCTGCGCAGTTATCTACTTGTACGAGTACCTGGATAGCAGTCCGGATCTGCGCGAGCGTTACAAGCAGGTTAAGCGGGCGATGCACCTTCGGGGCTAGAACCGACGTGCCGGGCGAGGGTGCAGTGGATCGCTCAAGGATTTTCGCGGTCATCGTTTTGTACAAGCAGCGTCCTTCAACGTCCATGACTGTGGCGACGCTGGCACGCGCCATACGCGAGAATCCCGGACTGGACTGTGCGGTGTTGGTTCATGACAACAGCCCTTCGAGTGATTTTGCCGCGGACGAGCTTCCGGAGGGCTTCCGGTATTACCCAGCGACGGTGAATCACGGCCTCTATGCCGCCTACGAGGGAGCACGCCTATCCGCAAGGGCAGAGGGGGCCGGCGCGCCAGCGGAAGGCTACGACTGGCTGTTAACGCTGGACCAGGACACAGCGCTCCCAGCAAATTTTTTCAAAGCGATCGAACCCGGGCTGCGCGCGGCCAAAGATGACCCACGGATTGCCGCGATTGTGCCGCATCTGGCGGAGGGGGATCGTCTGCTCTCGCCGGCGTATGTGGGGCTTAGTAGAACGAGACCGGTGCCGGCTTCGTTCGGCGGAGTGCCGAGACGTGAAGCGCGCGCCTTCAACTCAGCAGCGCTGCTGCGCATCGAGGCGCTCGATGCGATTGGCGGATTCGACCCATGCTTCTGGCTGGACCACCTCGACAGCTGGCTGCATCATCAACTTTATGTGCAAGGCTGGCGGATGTATGTGCTGGACTCCCTGCATCTGGAGCATCAATTCTCGTTGCTGAACTACCGCGAGCGTGTTTCACTCGCTCGCCTGCGCAATTTTTTAGCTGCGGAGTCGGCATATTTCGATGAGTACTGTTCGCCGGCCGCAGGTGTTGCACATACGATGCAACTTGCGGGACGACTGGTGAAGCAGACGCTCCGGCGCGAGACCCGAGAGGTGCGAGGAGCAACCTGGCGGGCACTGCGGCAGCGTCTGGCGGTACCGAAGAGCAAGCGTTTGACCGCGTGGCGAGGGGCGTTAGGGGGCTGGCCGGGGGCGGGATCCGTGGAGAGTCACTGATGTCCCAGTCGCAGAAGCGGCAGGCGGACTCAGCGGCTGTTCGTGCTTTAGCCGTCGTCGTGTTGTATCGCACGTCGTTCGACGAATCGAAGACAATTGCGGGTTTGGCGCAGGCCTTTCAAGAAGATCCAATGCTGAAACAGCAACTTGATGTATTGGTGTGGGACAACGGGCCCGAGGCGCAGGAGGAAAGCCGGCTTCCGTTTTTAGCCACCTATCGGCATTCGACCGTGAATGAGGGCGTGAGTGGTGCGTACAACGCCGCCATTGGGGCGGCGGCGCAACGGGACTGTGGATGGCTTTTGTTGCTGGACGATGATACCTCGGTGACGGGGGAGTTCCTGCGCGGGATGCTCAGTCACGCAGTCGAGACAGCCGACGAGCAGCGGATCGCGGCGGTTGTGCCTTTTCTGCTCACCGGTACGTTCTGTATGTCACCACGACTGTGGCGGTTCGCCCGGCATGTGCCTTTGCCACGGCCGGCCGGGGCCTACACGGAGAAGCGGTCGATCTTTGCGGCGAACAGCGGCTCACTTATGCGGACGCGTGCGCTCGAAGCGATTGGTGGCTACAGTTCTCGTTTTTGGCTGGACTACTCGGACATCGAAGTCTTCCACAGGTTGCATCAGTGCGAATACTCCGTCCGCATCGCAGGTAATCTCAGTCTCGAACATGAGATGGCAATGCTGGACTACGATCGGCAGATGACGCCGGGGCGATTTGCCACATTTCTTGCGGCGGAAAGCGACTTCATGGACCTTTATCGCGGACCAGCGGAGCGCGCCATGTATCTCCTAAGGCTGGCGGCGCGAATACTGCACCAGCGGAGCTATGCCGACCAAACCTTTGCGCGGCTCAGCCGCAAAGCGTTGTGGGAGCGCCTGACGACGCGGCGAGCAACGCGTATTACGCGGCATGCGCAGATGAGGAGCGCGAGTGCGGATCGCGTTTGATCATCAGGTAACGTCGCTGCAGGATGCAGGCGGTATGTCCCGCTATCACTACGAGCTGGCGCGGCAGTTTCGCAGAAGGGAGAACATTTCACTCGATCTGCTGCTGGGCGGCGAGAACTCAGTGCTGCCTTTCTCCGAGTTGGAAGGCGATGCCGTGTGTGTGGAGAGCTGGAAGAGCCGCCTCGGCCCCGGCTATCCGCGCTATGCGATAAATGCGCTGTGGACGGCTACAATCGCGCCGTTGCGCGGGCGTTTTGACATCTATCACGCGACATATCAACGTTGGGAGCCGTCGATTCGACATCGAGCCATGGTGGCGACGCATCACGATTCGACCCAGGAGAGATTTCCAGAGCTGTTCCGCAATGCGGCAGCGATTTCCGCGCGCAAGCGCAGACTTTACCTGCGAGCCGACATGGTGATCTGCGTGTCCGAGTCGGCACGGCGCGATCTGATCGAGATTTATGGCCTCCCCGAATCGCGAACACGCGTGGTGCATCACGGCGTTACGCCGGTTGTTGCCTGTGCAGCGGCGCGGGAGGACCAAGGTGAGCCCTATGTGCTCTATGTAGGCTCGCGCAGTCCCTATAAGAATTTCCTTTCGTTGGTGCGGGCGTTTGCCGCGACGGGGGCCGCCCAAGATATGCGGCTGCTAGTGGCAGGCGGCGGAGACTGGAGTGGAAGGGAACGTGCGGCGATTGCAGAACTCGGGCTGGAAACACGGGTCGCGTTACTGCCGCGGGTAGATGAAACGCGTTTGGGCACGCTCTATAGCCATGCTGTGCTGTTCGTTTATCCGAGTTTGTATGAGGGATTTGGAATGCCGCCACTGGAGGCGATGAGTGCGGGATGTCCCGTACTGGTGAGTCGTTCGTCCTCCCTGCCGGAAATCTGCGGCGACGCTGCCCACTATTTCGATCCGGCACTCGAAGGTGGGCTTGAGCGGGAGCTTGGTCGGCTGCTTGGCGATGGCGCGCTGCTGTGTGCAAAGGTAGATGCCGGACGAGCAAGGGCAGGACGATACACTTGGGAAATGGCTGCCCAAGGCACGCTGGAGGCGTATCGCCAAGCCATGAATGTGACCGGTCGACCTTTGGCATCTCGCGACTGAAGCACCAGCGACAGCCTCTCTTGCTCATGCGAATCCTGCTCCTGAACCAGACCTTTTATCCGGACGTCGTCGCGACAGCGCAATACCTGACGAGCCTGGCGGATGCGCTGGCCGAGCGCGGGCATGAGGTGCGTGTCTTGGCCGCGCGGCGTGCGTACGATGAGCCAGCGCGGCGCTTCGCTAAGCGAGAGCGCTATGGCCGCATCGAAATCGAGCGCGTGGACGGCACAGGATTCGGGAAGGATGCGAAGTGGCGCCGTGCCGTGGATTTTGGCACTTTCCTTTTGCGGGCTACGTTGCGACTTATAACGGCGCCGGGAGCGGATTGCGTCGTGGCCCTGACCTCGCCGCCGCTCGTCGCGGCCCTGGCGGCGCTACGCTGTCGGCTCCGTGGCGAACGATTTGTGTACTGGGTTATGGATTTGAATCCGGATGAGGCCCTGGCGGCGGGATGGCTGCGACCAGGAGTCGCGGCCTCGACATTGGAGCGGATTTCACGCTTTACGCTGCATTCGGCAGATGCTGTGGTGGTGCTGGACGGCTACATGCGCGACCGGATCCTGGCAAAGGGTGTGGAGGCGGAGAGGGTGCGGGTAGTACCGCCGTGGTCGATGGACCGCTACGCATACTTCGATCAAGAAGGCAGGGCGGCATTCCGGGAGCGCCATGGTCTCACAGGAAAATACGTGGTGATGTACTCCGGCAACCACAGCCCGGTCCATCCGCTCGATACGCTTTTGCAGGCGGCACTCCAGTTGAAAGCGGATTCTCGCTTCTGCTTTGTCTTCGTTGGCGGTGGGAGTGAGTTTGGGCGACTGAGGGCGCTCTCGGAGGACCTAGGACTGGCGAATGTCAAGTTTATTCCTTATCAGCCGATAGAGTCGCTGTCCGGCTCGCTTTCCGCGGCGGACCTGCAGGCAGTGGTCCTGGGCAGCGCGATGGTAGGGACAATCCATCCTTCAAAGCTGTACAACATGCTCGCCGTGGGGAATACGGTGCTATATGTGGGTCCGGAACGGAGCCATATCAGCGATGCCCTCGAAAGCACCGGTTCAATAGCACCTGATGGTGCTGGAACAAAAGATAGGTGCGGCAGCCATCACGTCCGGGTAGACTTCGGCGATGTGTCCGGATTGACGGTCTGGCTGGAGGCAGATTGGGTCAACTGGACGGAGGCGGGTCGAACCAGTGTCAGCCCGGCGTCGCGCAACTATTCACAGAATCGTCTGTTACCACAGCTTGTTCAGATTGTTGAAGGTGCCGTTGGACCTGTGAAATTTGGTGTATCGTCTAATGTTGTTTAAGCGTAAATGCTTCAAAAGTAGTGAGCTATTTGCCCGCCGATGCCATTTTTAACACGTGGTTAAACAAGCAATCCGGCTGACGTGCAGGTAAACTGGTTTTCCGAAAGCTGGCGATGTATATACCCCGTCGGCGGGCTTTTGGCAGAGCGCCGCAGTAATGGTAGCTTTTAAAGTCGCACAAGCATGTACCTTATTTACGTACGAGATAAGGCCGGCTGTGAAGAGGCTCCAGAAGCCCTGACACGCAGCTGGCAGGAAATTTCGCAGGACAAGCGCCAATGACGGTATTAGAACTTGGATAGCCGGTGTTCCATTCCCCGCTGCATCTGAACAAGAAGGATGCAGCCTCGACCTTAATGCGCCAGAGCGGGGAGAAGAATCCCGGCGGTGCGCCGAACAGACGGGCAAGACGTGTATCCAAGGATACTGAATGAGTTCATTCGAAACCTCACGTAGTCTCTCCGTTCAACCCATCTGGAATGATTTTTCACGGAAGAGCGCTGCCCCCCATCGCGAGGAACGTTTGCGCGGGGCAACTGCTTCGGCCGTTGCCTATGATGAGCAGGAGACGGACTCTTGGGTTGTGATTACGGGGAGCGACTGGTCGCTCTCCGCACTTCGCCGGGTCATGGACCTGACTTTATCTTTTTGTGGTCTGCTGATGTTCTCGCCCCTGTTTGGGATTCTTGCAGTGGCTGTTCGATTCAGCTCGCCCGGGCCAGTGATCTTCCGTCAGCAACGCGTGGGACGTATGGGACAACTGTTCACCATCTACAAGTTCCGCACCATGGAGGCCCAGCCTCAGCCCAAGGGGCTTTCGGTAACCAGGCATGGTGATCGTCGCGTCACCGCAGTAGGACGCCTTCTTCGCCGCTACAAACTGGACGAGCTGCCACAGCTGGTGAATGTGCTCTTCGGCGACATGAGTCTGGTTGGGCCCCGGCCGAAGCTTCCCGACCACCAGCATCGGCAGGCGCAAGCTATGCCGTTTCGTCCCGGCATCACGGGTGCGGCGACGCTGGTTTTCCGGTGCGAGGAGGAGATGTTGCGGCAGATCCCGGAGGAGCAGATCGAGGCATTCTGCAAATACAAGCTGACCCCATACAAGACGCATCTCGATTTCGTTTACGCTGAGCGCGCCACCTTCCGAAGTGACTTGGCCTTGATGTTGCGCACGGCCCAGGTTTGTGTCGTGCGCAGTAAGGCGAAGCCGCCGCAGCCGAGCGCGATTCTTTAGGCGGCACATCTTCATGTCTGTCTGAAATACGCTCTATACTCGATACAGATGTGAACATGAGGCCCTGACGGGCCTCATCTCTTGTGCGCATAACACATGACCAAGCCAGCCAGTGGGAAGCCCCGCCAAAGCGTCTCTGATGAGCAGGTTCTCCAAGTCGCAGCTCTCGCAAATCTTGAACTCACGCCGGAGGAGCTTCCGGCGATGGGGCGTGACCTGAACGCTATCCTCGACTACATCGCGCAGCTGAACGAACTCGATGTAGCGAACGTTCAGCCTCTTGCACAGATATCTGAAGTTGTTCCGGAGATGACTTCCGACGTCGCCGTTGCGCAAGTCGGGGAGACAACCCTGCGGGACGACAAGCCTGTGCCCTGCCTGGAACGTGCGCCGGTGATGCAGGAGGCCCCGGAGACGGATGGCGCGTTCTTCAAGGTTCCACAGGTGATTGGGCGATGAGGTTTTGCGGCGAGCTGCCGCGACAGGAGAAACGCACTTGAGAACTGAGGCGAATGGCACGATCGCGGTCGGGATGACGCTTCAAGAGTTTGGCCAGAGCGTCATTTCGGGCAGGGTGAAAGCTGCCGAGCTGGTGAATGGATATCTCCAGCGCATTGCGGCGCGCAATTCGGGAATCAACGCCTATCTTTCGGTAACCAGTGAAGACGCGCGGCGGACTGCCGAGGATCTGGATGCGGCGGCGAGGCGCGGCGACCCGCTGGGACCTCTCGCGGGAGTGCCGGTAGCTATCAAGGATGTGATTGCCATCGAGGGGATGACGGCGACGGCAGGCTCACGCATTCTTGAAGGATACAAGCCACCTTACACGGCAACGGCGGTGCGCCGGTTGAAAGAGGCGGGCGCGGTGGTGCTGGGCAAGCTGAACTGCGATGAGTTCGCGATGGGCTCGTCGAATGAAAACTCTGCATATGGCGTAGTGCGGAATCCGGCCGCCCTCGATCGCGTGCCGGGCGGCTCGAGCGGAGGCTCGGCGGCGGCAGTTGCGGCGGAGTTGGCCGCAGCGACGCTGGGGACGGATACCGGGGGATCGATTCGGCAGCCCGCATCATTCTGCGGGGTGGTGGGCGTCTTGCCGACGTACGGGCGTGTGTCGCGCTATGGGCTGATTGCGTTTGCGTCGTCGCTCGATCGGATTGGGCCGTTTGCCCGTACCGTGGAGGATGCGGCGATGGTGCTGGGGGTGATCGCTGGACACGATCCGCTGGACGCCACCTCATCTCGGCAGCCCGTGCCGGATTATGTCGCGGAGTGCCATAAGCCCGTAGAAGGTCTGCGCGTGGGTGTGCCGGCGGAATATTTCGCTGAGGGACTGGACTCAGAGGTGAAGGTCACGGTCCAAAAGGCGATCGGTTCCTTGCGCGCGCAGGGATGTGTCATCACGCCGGTATCGCTGCCGCACACCCGCTACGCGGTGCCTACGTACTATGTGTTGGCGACCGCGGAGGCGAGCGCTAATTTGGAACGCTTCGACGGCGTCCGCTACGGCTATCGCGCTCCGGAAGTGAAGACTCTTTCGGATATGTATCGTGAGACGCGCGACCGCGGTTTTGGGCGGGAGGTGAAGCGGCGCATTCTGCTGGGAACATACGTGCTGAGCGCGGGCTATTACGATGCATACTATCGCAAGGGTCAGCAGGTCCGACGGGTACTGGCGGAGGATTTTCTGAAAGCGTTTGAGAAGGTCGATGTGATCGTGACGCCGACCGCGCCGACGCCGGCGTTCCGTATCGGCGAAAAGACGGACGACCCGGTATCCATGTACCTTGCGGACATCTATACCGTGACTGCCAGCCTTGCAGGCATCTGCGGCATTTCGGTTCCTTGCGGAGTGTCCAGTGAGGGGCTGCCGATCGGCGCCCAGGTGCTGGGGCCGCATTTCAGCGAGGGAACGGTATTTCGCGCGGCGCGCGCAATTGAGCAGGGGCAGGCCATCTAGAAACAGTCGAGATGGGGGTGGCCTTCCCATCCATCTCCGTTTGGGATGCTGAGGTTGTGGATGGGAGGCCCCGTGTGTGATTGGGTTAGTTCACACCCTTGCTGGCGTCCCAGGCTCCGTGCTCCTTACGCACCATTACAATCTCGCCGATGTGGTAGGCGTTGTGGGTGCTGATGTTCGCGATGGTAGGGGCCCACTCGGCGAGCTGCGCGTCGGTGGCTGACTCGACTGCCTTCTCAATTCCCGTCAACACCTGATCAAGCTGGTGGACTGTTTCGTTCCACTGCTTGGCGTCGAAGTTGTTGAAGGTTTCGTCGTTTTTGCCGGTGAACTTCGACGGTTTCTCCCCGCGGAAGGTCTGCAGTGAGCGCTGGTTCCAGAAGAGCAGGTGATAGGTAAGCTGGCCCACGGAGTGGTTGCCTTTGCCGTCCGTCCAACGCGCCTGCTCGGGTGTCAGGTTCGCGACGGCGACGTTGGCGCAGACAAACCAGTCGCTCTTGTCGTGGGTGCTGTGGAGTTGGTCGAGCAGGATGGACCTCAAAGTGGGTGCCGGCTTCTTATCCTGCGCTCCCGCGTTCAAGGAGAAACAGAGAACGAGCGCCGTGGTGATGAGGATGCTTGGCTTCATGCGCTACCTCAGATGAATTTGACCTCGATTTTGTGCCGTCGGCCAGTCTAGTGCGCCGAGGGATAATCCGGGCGGAATTTTGTGACGAGTGTTCCATGCGCGGTGTCCAGTGTGATTTGCGGCGGTTTATAGCGGCTGGTAGTAGCGTTCATCCGGGTTCGCGCATGCGTAGCAGAGGCGTTGCCCGTCCCGTTCGACGAACCGATCGTAGTTGATGCCTTCGCCGCATTGTGCGCAGGCGAGGCGCTCCGCCTTGTAGCCGGGGAATTCTCTGGGCGGCAGGGTGACACGGACCCATTCTTCGGTGAAGAGGTCGGCGTCGGGGAGCTCGCGGTAGGCGAGCATCTGCTGCCGGTTCTTGTTGTCAATCTCCGGGTGGAGTGCACGGGCGAGATCCTTTGAGGACTCGCGGGCGGCGATGCGGATGGCGCGGTAACCGGTTGCGTCTTTTGGGGCCAGGTCGATGAAAGTGGCGGCCATCTTGCCCCAGTCACGGAACTTGAGGGCGCGCTTGCCGAGACGACATCCGGTGACGACGCCGATGGCGTCGGTGGCGCAGCGATCGATTTCGACGAAGGTGACCAGGCGCTTGCGATCCCGCCCGCGGGGCTCGTCGATGCCCAGACGCTCGCAGCCGAGCATGGCCATACGGACGCCGAGGATTTGCCCGGCGCAGAGATGGCCATGCGCGGATTCGGCCATGGTCAGGAGTTCATCGAAAGGTTCCATAACATCCCTGATGCTATGCCTGTCGATCTGGGCTCGGAAGGCTGGGCTCGAGACGAATCCTGATCAGCGGTCACTATCGCGGCTTCAAGGGGTACCCCCTCCCCCTCGCCCTCTCCGGAGACGGCCTGTAAGTCGTCTCTTTTCATTCATTTAGACCGCATCCCGATAGCTAAGTACGGTGGTCTAAAGGACTTAAGTGTTAAATATGTCCAAATAAAGGACTTAGAGGCATGAATATTGCCTCATTTCTGGTGCGATCACGGCTACCGTTGATAAATTACTCATTACAAAATAGTTGTCGCTAAAAATTTCCAAACAAAGGACTTACAAGGCAAAAGCCACGGAGATCTTCCGTGGCTTTGTCTTTCGGAGTGAATGCCTAATTCAACGTTAGCAAATTGGGCGGATATATCTGGCAGGTTTCCGCGATCGGAGGCGATAGGAATTTCCGTTTTGGGCCGCGTTTAGAACAGAAAGAGCCATCCCGAAACGCCAATCTTGAAAGGCTTCGCTTTGTTGACTTCCCGCTATTCTGAACGCGAAGAATCTCAGATTTGTTCTATATTGTATAGATAATGCGTGGCCGCGATTACCTCGGGGAATTCGAGCACATCATTGTCCTGGCACTCCTGCGGCTGGAAGATCGCGCTTATGGGGTCACGGTGCGGCAGGAAATTGAACTTCGCACGCGACGTGAGGTTTCAATTGGCGCTGTCTATGCCACGCTTGATCGCCTAGAGACGAAAGGGTATGTCACGTCCCACCGAGGCGAACCCACGCCGGAACGTGGTGGACGTTCGAAACGCTTCTTTCGTGTCACAGCGAAGGGAGCGGCGGCGGTGAGCCGCACACACCACGCGCTGCAGAGAATGACAGAAGGACTCGGTTTCACATGGAGCCACGCGTGACGTCGCAGCCAAATTTCGTTAATCCGCCGAGCCTTGCCGTTTGGGTGCTGAATCTTTTCGTGCTTGCCGAAAAGGCGGATTCAATCCTGGGTGACTTGCTTGAAGAATTTTCTCTCCTCGCCTCCAAATTGGGAGTGGCTTCCGCAAGAAAATGGTATTGGCGACAGACGATAAAAACTGTCCCACAACTTGCGGGAGTTGGATTCCGCACTGCCCCCTGGATGACAGGCGCGGCCGTTGCCGGAGGATTCCTGCTGCGGAAGCTTGTCGCCCCCTTGGTGGACCCCTCGATATTTGCAGTGCTTGAGAGATACCAGGTCTTCGAGCATCACTTCAGCACATACAGGTTTTTCGCATCGACTGGTCTTGACGTCGGACATTTCATTACGTTCCTGTGCATTGGCTTCATCGTCGCTTTCTCCGCGAGGGAAAGAGAAATGGTGGCCACAATGGCGCTGGGTCTCATCTACGGCGGGATGGCTGTTGCTGGTGCTGTGTGTATAGTGACCAGCACCGGGGACGATGCCACTCTGTGGAGGTTGACGTGGTACTTCGCCGATTCCCTGGCGATCGTTACAGCTGGAGCCATCGTCCGAACGCACAGACTGGCTGCTACATCCCATCCTTCGAATGCTTAGGTTTCAAGATAGCTCCCAGGTCGTCGGCAACCTGGAAGTTGGACCAGCGATGAGTGGGTCCCAATCATAATTTCTCGGTAGTCGCCCACGGCGCGCTCATTGCGGAGCACTTTCGCCAATACATCGTGATTCGTGGTTCGTATGCTTGAGACCCACGAGGTCTTCATGCGCCATCTCTGCTTTCTGCTTCCAACGCTGCTGCTGTACTCATTCATCGGAAAGGGTTTTGCCGAGTCTCCTGCGCAGAAGAAGGCCGAGGGTGAGTTGTTGGCTTTGCATCAGGCCGACAGGCGCGCTCACTTCGACCACGACATCAATGGGTTGCTGCGAAACCTAGGAGGCGAATTGCTCGATGTGCGCGACGGAAAGATCAACCATTTGAGTCGCGAGGATGTCCGCAAGAAATTCGTCGAATACTTCCAGAGCGCGCAGTTCACTGCATGGGATGATCTCGAGCCTCCCATCGTGCGGGTTTCAGACGATGGAAGCATGGGCTGGATGATCGTGCGTGTGAGGATCACATATACGGAGAAGGACAGTTCTACGGAGAAGGACAGTTCCGGGAAAAAGGCAGTTCACGACGACACGATGGCGTGGATGTCTGTTTACGAGAAGCGCGAGGGTCATTGGACGATGACGGCGGTCACTTCCACCACTGCGCCGGAGGGACTTGCTCGCTAGGGATAGACCGCGGCCGGATGAGTCAGTCCGATGACTATGCGTGCCTGGCTCTACTGCCACGCAGCCGCTAGCCCGCACGCTTCTGTTCCGCCCGTGACGCGGCCATGGCGGCGAGACTCTTCTGCATGTGGGCGAGGCGTGCGCGGCCCGCCTTCGTGCCGTCGATGAGGCGCTCCACGCTGATCAGCCACTCGGGCAGGTTCATGCCATTGCGGAAGTCAGCGAGGTACGGCTGGATCTTGGCGTACTGGAAGTACATCTCCTGGCAAGTGTTGTAGACGAGCGTTGCGTCGAGAGCGCCGTGCTCAACAAATGCGGCAACCATGTCCCAGTAGCCGTAGACCTGAAGAACGAATGCGCAGTGTTTGCCGCCCGCACTGACGATGTCGAGAAATTCGGCGGCAGAGGCGGGCAGGAATTCGCCGCCTACGTAAGAGCGCGCTTCGCGCATCACGGTCTCGCGCCGCAGCTCATAGAGGTGGAGGATTAGTTCGGCTTGCTGGATTGCGTTGGTAGATGTCGCCCGCTTTTTCGCACTCATGTCCTCGATCGGCTCCTTCTGCCGAAGACATAGTCGCCTGCCCGACCGTTGGTTTGAAAGAGAAATACCGTCAGGCGATCGTGGGAAAGCCGAACGCCAAGTCCCACAGGATCCCATGGTCCGAAATATCTACTTCGAACTGGAGAGCTGGCCGGCACGGGCGGCACCCTGAAGTGCTCCGCGCCGTCCGGGGGCATTTGCGAGTGCTGTTTGAAACTCGTTCAGCGCCAGAGCCGGGTGATTCTGCTCCAGTAACAAGGATCCAAGCTGTTCACGGGCTGGAATGATCGGGCCCGGCGTTACGGGAAGCTTTTCGATTGCATCTTCCGCATCGGCTGATGCGCGCATGAGGGCTACGGCCTCATCCGGCTTGCCGCCGGCCTGTGCAGACCAGGCCATGACCTCGCGCCTCAGGATATCGACCTGAGTCGCCCAATAGTCATTGCCCGAGGTGCGAAGCTGCTCCTCGATTTGGCGCAACCGATCGATCTCCGCGCGTGCCTCGGGGCCGCGTCCACTGCGGGTGAGACCCATGCCCCGGGACCAGACAGCAATCGCGAGTACGTGTGGAGGTGCTCCGGTGGGGGGAACGATGCTTGCAGCGTCGTTCCATTGTCCCCGCTCAACCGCGTAGCGAACCGGCATTGCGGTCGAGGCGTAGGTTGTTTTGAAATCGCTCGCATTCAGCTTCGGTGTGCCCTTCAATTGCTGAACGACATGAGCCGCGTCTGTGTCGCGTCCACTTTGCAGATAGGCATACACCAGGTAATCCATGGCATGCAGCTCTTCTCCCGTGTCGCCCTGC
>Ga0207647_10000809_pt1 | contig 24246 bp, 20 predicted proteins | sample KBSCornC2_FD_184295 | JGI IMG/M metagenome (GOLD analysis project Ga0207647, IMG submission 184295) | Corn rhizosphere microbial communities from Kellogg Biological Station, Michigan, USA - C2 (SPAdes) (version 2) | ecosystem: Host-associated > Plants > Roots > Rhizosphere ... | reverse complement strand
CGACCGCCCGCGCTTCAAGCGCGACGACCGCGGTGGAGAGGAGCGCGGTGAGCGCAGCTTCAAGCCGCGTGGCGACCGCCCGTTTTCGGATCGCGGTGCGCGCGACGGCGAGAAGCGGCCGTTCAAGCCGCGCGGCGATCGCCCGTCCTATGGCCGTGACGACCGTCCGCCGCGCAGCCGGGATCGCGACGATTCCCGCCCCGCCGGCCGGACCGGCGACAAGAAGTTCGGCGACAAGCGGCCCTACGCGCCGCGTGGCGATCGTCCGGAACGCAAGTTCGACGGCGAACGGAAGTTTTCGCGTGGTGCGCCGGATCGCAGCGACCGCCCGCGCGATCGTGGCGAGCGCAGCGATTCAAAGCCGTGGCAGAAGCGCGATGCGGGTCCGCGCGGCGACCGGCCGCCGCGCAAGGATTTCAGCAAGGGCCCGCGCAAGGATTTCGGCGGCCGCGACCGCGGCGAGGACAAGCCCTGGCAGAAGCGCGAAGGCGGCGAGGATCGTCCCCGGTTCTCGCGTTCGCGCGACGATCGTCCCTCGGGCGATCGTCCGTTCCGCGAGCGGCCCAAATTCGATCGGCCCAAGTTTGATCGCCCGCGCGATGATCGTCCCAAGTTCGATCGTCCCCGTCGTGACGGCGATGGCGAGCGCGGCGACCGTCCGAAATTCAATCGCCCGCGCGAGCGCTCGGAAGGCCGCTCCGACTGGCACGAGCATCCGCGCAGCGAAGGCCGCTTCGGTGATCGTCCGCGCCGTGAAAACGAGGACGAGAGCAGGATCTTCGAGAAGCGCCCGGCCTTCGGTGGCCGCGGCGCCTATCGCGAGCGCGATCGGGATTTCGAGGGGCGGCCGCGCCGCGAAGACGCGCCGAAGCCGAAGAAGGTCGGCGAGCGCATCGCCAAGGCTCTGGCGCGCGCAGGGCTTGCCTCGCGCCGCGACGCCGAGGAGATGGTCACGCAGGGCCGGGTTACCGTCAACGGCCGCGTCATCAATTCGCCCGCGCTCGACGTGACGCCGAACGACGTCGTGGCTGTCGACGGCAAGCCGTTGCCGCCGCGCGAGCGCACGCGCCTGTTCCTCTATCACAAGCCGCGCGGCCTCATGACCACGCATGACGACCCCGAGGGCCGTCCGACCGTGTTCGACAATCTGCCCGAAGGTCTGCCGCGCCTGATCAGCGTCGGCCGGCTCGACTTCAACACCGAAGGCCTGTTGCTGCTCACCAATGACGGCGGCCTCGCGCGCACGCTCGAGCTGCCGGACACCGGCTGGCTGCGTCGCTACCGCGTCCGCGCCCATGGCGACGTCACCCAGGCACAGCTCGACGAGCTCAAGGGTGGCATCGAGGTCGAGGGCGTGAAGTACGGTCCGATCGATGCCACGCTGGAGCGCGACCAGGGCGCCAATGTCTGGCTGGTGTTCGCGATCCGCGAAGGCAAGAACCGCGAGGTGCGCAACGTCTGCGCCCATCTCGGGCTCGAGGTGAACCGGCTGATCCGCGTGTCCTACGGCCCGTTCCAGCTCGGCGAAGTCCCCGAAGGCCAGGTCGAGGAGATCAAGTCGCGTGTGCTGCGCGAACAGCTCGGCGACAAGGTGATCGAGAAGTCGGGCGCGCAGTTCGACGTGCCGCAGAAATCTTCTTCACCCGATGGCGAAGCGCCGCGCGAGAAGAAGCCTGCCAGCAAGCGGGACGTGATCAACGATCGCAAGGGCCGCCGCGTGCTGGTGCAGCGCACCGGCAGCGAGGAGGCGCGCGAGCGGAACGAGGCGGAGGCGAGCGGCTACGGCCCGCCGCGCCGTCCCAAGCGCGGCTATCACGGCAAGCGCGACCTGACGCCGCGGGAGGACTAGTTGCGCGTCGTCGGCGGTCGCTTGAAGGGGCGTAATCTCGCCTCACCGTCCTCGCGTGACATCCGCCCCACGGCGGACCGCCTGCGCGAGTCCGTGTTCAACATCCTCGTGCACGCCTATGACGATCCGATCGAGGACGCGCGCGTGCTCGATCTCTTCGCCGGCACCGGCGCGCTCGGCATCGAGGCGTCTTCGCGCGGCGCGAAGTTCGTGCTGTTCGTCGACAACGGTGCGGAGGCGCGGGCGTTGTTGCGCAACAATGTAGAATCGCTCGGCCTCGGCGGGGTGACAAAAGTCTATCGCCGCGATGCGACCGATCTCGGCCCGGCGCATCCCGTCGAGCCGTTCTCGCTGGTGTTCCTCGATCCGCCCTATGGCAGGGGACTTGCGGAGAAGGCGCTTGTGAGCTTGCGCGACGGCGGCTGGCTCACGCCGGGTGCGCTGCTCGTGGTCGAAGAGGCGAAGGCCGCGCAGTTCGTGACGCTTGATGGCTTCGAGGAATTGGAGCGGCGCGCCTATGACGACACGGAGTTCGTGTTTTTGATGAGGCCGTAGCTTCGTGTTCAGTGCGTAGGGTGGGTTAGCCGAAGGCGTAACCCACCACTGTCTTTCTCAGCGGAAACAGAAAGGGGTGGGTTACGCTGCGCTAACCCACCCTACGCGTTCGAGGGCTACCGCCGCCCGAACAGCTTCTCCACGTCCGACAGCTTCAGCTCGACATAGGTCGGCCGGCCGTGATTGCACTGGCCGGAGTTCGGCGTCTCCTCCATCTCGCGGAGCAGGGCGTTCATCTCCTCGGGCCTGAGCCTGCGGCCGGCGCGCACCGAGCCGTGGCAGGCCATGGTGGCGGCGACGTGCATCAGGCGGCGCTCCAGCGGCAACGCTTCGTCCCATTCGGCCATGTGCTCGGAGAGATCGCGCAACAGGCCGCCGGCATTGGTCTTGCCGAGCAGCGACGGCGTCTCGCGCACGGCGACCGCGCCGGGGCCGAAGGATTCGATCGCAAGCCCGAATGAGGCAAGCTCGTCGCTGCGCTCGAGCAGGCGCTCCACCGTGGCCTCGTCCATCTCGACGATCTCGGGGATCAAGAGGATCTGCCGCTGCACGCCGTTGGCGGCCAGCGAGGCCTTCAGCCGCTCATAGACGATGCGTTCATGCGCGGCATGCTGGTCGACGATGATGAGGCCGTCGCGGGTCTGCGAGACGATGTAGGTCTCGTGGATCTGCGTGCGCGCGGCGCCGAGCGGGCGATCGACGAGGTCGCTGACGGGCTGCGTCTCGAACCGTACGTCGGCACTGGGCGCGCCGACGTCGAACGCGGCTTGGGCGCGCTCGGAGAAGGCAGGCGCTGCCGCGCCATCGAATGACGGCATCGGCGCGACCGGGGCGGATGGCGAGGCCCGCCAGTCCCAGCTCGCCGGGCGCGGCGTGAAAGCGGGCCGGAACGAGGACAATGCGCTCTCGCCGCTGTTGGCGGCGGTGCGCCTGCCCTCGCGTGCGAGCCCTTCCTTCAATCCATGCACGATCAGCGCGCGCACGAGGCCTGCGTTGCGGAAGCGGACCTCGGTCTTGGCCGGATGCACGTTGGCGTCGACCTCGCGCGGATCCAGCGTGACGAACAGCGCCAGCACGGGATGGCGGTCGCGCGGCAGATAGTCGGAATAGGCCGCGCGCACCGCCCCTAAGATCAGCTTGTCGCGCACCGGGCGGCCGTTGACGAAGAGATACTGCCCGAGCGCATTGGCTTTCGTCAGCGCCGGGGCTGCGGCATAGCCGGAAACCACAATGCCCTCGCGCTCGGCATGGACCTCGATGGCGTGGCTGCGAAACTCCGCGCCGAGGATGTCGCCGAGCCGTGTCAGCCGTCCGGCAGCGCCGGGCAGCGCCGCGGCCCAGGTCACCGGCGCGCGCTCTTCGCCCGCAAGCGTGAAGGCGACGTCCGGTCGCGCCATCGCGAGGCGCCGCACCACCTCGCGGATCGCCTCGGCCTCGGTGCGGTCGGTCTTGAGAAACTTCAGCCGCGCCGGCGTGGCGTAGAAGAGGTCGTTGACCTCGACGCGGGTGCCATGCGCGAGCGCCGCCGGCATGATCTCGGACTTCGCGCCGCCCTCGACGGTGAGCGCCCATGCATGCGGCTCGCCGGCATGGCGCGTGGTGATCGAGAGACGCGCGACAGAGCCGATCGAGGGCAGGGCCTCGCCGCGGAACCCGAGCGTGCGGATCTGGAGCAGGTCTTCGTCGTCGAGCTTGGAGGTGGCGTGGCGCTCCACCGCGAGCGCGAGATCCTTCGCCGTCATCCCGCTGCCGTCGTCGGTGATGCCGATCCGCCGCCGGCCGCCGCCATCGGTGAAGACGTCGATCCGGCTCGCACCGGCATCGATCGCATTCTCGACCAGTTCCTTGACCACGCTCGCGGGCCGTTCGACCACCTCGCCGGCGGCGATGCGGTTGACGACTTGCTCAGGCAATTGGCGGACGGGCATGGGCTCACTCGGCGAATATCCCAGTCTAATGCCTCGTGGGCACAAATGCATGGGGAAGGTCGAGCTTCCCACATGGCAAATGTGGGCGCGTCTATCGTCGCTTACTTCTTATGCACGCGGGGAACGTGTTCCGCGCTGCCGCATATGCGGAGGACAATTCCGCGAAACCGCCTCGAAATCCCTAAACGATCACCACACGAAGCGGATTGCATCGCGATCGCGCCGTTCGAACTCTCTATGCGATGAACCGGTCCGGTGCAGGCGAACGGCGCAGGACGCAGCCGACCCGGTCATCGCAAAAAATCCAGGAGAAATGGATGAAGTTGGTGAAGACTTCTGCAATCGCATGCGCTCTTGCAGCCCTCATTGCGACGCCCGTTTTCGCGCAAGGCACGTCAGCTGGCACCAAGCCCGGCGGCACCGTGCAAAGCAAACCCATGCAGGGGGGCGCGTCAGCCAGCGAAGATGAGGATCTCGGCACGCAGCAGGGCGCTGCGGGTGAGAAGATGGGCATGAAGTCGACCAAGGGAACGAAGGGCGCGGTCGGCACAACGGGAAGCGCAGCGCACAAGGGGACGGTCGACGATTCCGCCTCGGGCAGCCCCGCCACCGGCAAGCGTTACTGACGCCGGAACGTGAACCTGCAAACCTCCGGTCGCTTGGCGGCCGGAGGTGTTTGTCCATTCAATCGTCGAAACTCCGGCCGCGTCCGGCCTTGACGTCGCTGCGACGCTTCTTGCCCTCGAGCCGGCGCTGCTTGGAGCCGAAGGTCGGCCGTGTCGCGCGCCGTGGCTTCGGCCGTATCATCGCCTCGCTCAGGATCTCGACGAGCCGGTCGATGGCGTCCTGGCGGTTGCGTTCCTGGGTGCGGAAGCGCTGCGCGTGGATCACGATCACGCCGTCCTTGGTCATGCGCTGGCCGGCGATGCGGGCGAGCCGGATCACCGCATCCTCCGGCAAGGTCAGCTTGCGCGTGTCGAAGCGCAGCTGGGCCGAGGTCGAGACCTTGTTGACGTTCTGCCCGCCCGGGCCGGAGGCGCGGACAAAGCCGATCTCGATGTCGTCCTCGTCGATGACGAGATCGCGGGATATCCGCAGCATGATGGCACCATTCGTGATGTCCGGACATATCCCGGACGTCCACGTTCGGCAATGGCGCTCATGCGAAACGCAAATGGCCGGGGCGAGCCCGGCCATTTGACACAGCGGATGGAAGACCTCAGTTCGACTTGGGCGCCGCTGCCGCCGGCTGCGCGGCGGCCTGCGGGGCGCGGCCGACGACGACGGTCAGGAGGCCCTGGCCCCAGAGGCGCTTGGCGGCTGCCTTGGCGTCGTCCAGCGTGACAGCGTCGACGATGGCGTTGCGCTTCTCGATATAGTCGATCGGAAGCTTGTCCTGCTGATATTGCAGCAGCGCCTGGGCGAGCTTCGAGGACGTATCCAGCGCCAGCATCTGCGAGCCCTTGAGGTAGGACTTGGCCTCGTCGAGCTCCTTCTGCGTCGGGCCCTCCTCGGCGATCCGGCGCACCTCCTTCTCGATGGCGTCGATGGTGTCGTTGGCGCGGTCGGCGCGGGTGCCGGTATTGCCGATGAAGACCGCCGAATGCTCCATCCAGAGCAGGGATTCGAACACCGAATAGGCCAGCCCGCGCTTCTCGCGAACCTCGCGATAGAGCCGGGAGGACAGTCCGCCGCCGCCGAGGATGTGGTTGACGACATAGGCCGCCATGAAGTTCGGGTCGCTGCGCTTCACGCCGGGGCCGCCGAAGGTGATGACGGTCTGCGGCACGTCGAGCGGCACGAAGGCGCGCTGCGGCGGCTTGGCCGCCTCGATGTCGGGGACCGGCACGAGATTGGCCTTGGCGGGCAGGCTGCCGAAGGTGTGGTCGAGCAGCTTGCCGAGGGTCGCGGGATCGACGTCGCCGACGACTGCGACCTTCAAAGTGTCCTTGGCGAGCACGCGGCCGACATAGTCCTTCATGTCGGCGGCGGTGACGGTCGGCACGCTTTCCAGCGTGCCGTTGGTCTGCCGGCCATAGGGATGATCGCCGAAGGCGACCTCCAGGAATTGGCGGCTCGCCAGCGACGACGGATTGGTGGTCTCGCGGCGCAGGCCCGAGATCACCTGCGAGCGGATGCGCTCGACGTCGGCGGTGTCGAAATGCGGCGAGGTCAGTGCCATCCGCAACAGGTCGAAGGCTTCGTCCTTGTTGTCGCGCAACATGCGCAGGCTGCCGCGGAAGGTGTCGCGGGTGGCGCTGAAGGAGAGCTCGATGGCGCGGCGGTCGAGCCGCTCGTGGAAGGTCTTGGAGTCGAGATCGCCGGAGCCTTCGTCGAGGAGATCGCCGACGAGATTGGCGACGCCCGACTTGTCCTTGGGATCCTGGGCCGAGCCGCCGGCAAAGGAATATTCCATGGCGATCAGCGGCACGGTGGCGTCCTGCACGAACCATGCCTCGATGCCGCCCGGCGAGATCAGGCGCTGGATCTTTGCTGCGGCCTGCGACGGCGAGACCGCGGCGAGCGCGAGCGCCGCGCCGGTGACGAAGGACAGCGCGAAGTGCCTTGTGCGTGGGAAGTGTTTTGCGCGAAGGAAGGGATAGGTCACGAACGCTTCTCCTCGCGCTTGGTGGTCGCAGTGTCCTTGACCAGATAGCCCGTCACCGAACGCTTCTTCTCGAGCCATTTTTGCGCAACAGCGCGAACCTGTTCGGCGGTCACCGCGCGAATGCGGTCGGGCCAGCTCCTGATGTCCTCGATCGACAGGCCGGTGGTCAGCGCGCCGCCATACCAGCGCGCCAGCACCGCCTGGTTGTCCTGGGCGTAGATCGCTTCCGCGATGAGCTGGGTCTTGACGCGCTCGAGATCCTCGGCGCGGATCGGGTTCTGCGCGATGTCGGCGATGACGCCGTCGACCGCCTGCTCGACCTCGGCGAAGCCGACGCCGGGTTTCGGCGCGGCCGAGATCGCGAACTGCGTCGGGTCGAGCGAGATGCTGGAATAGCTGGCGTTGGCGGAGACCGCGAGCGGCTTGTCGACGACGAGGGCGCGGTAGAGATAGGAATTGCTGCCGCTGCCCATCAGCTGCGCGAGCACGTCCAGGGCCGCGCTTTCGCCGGCCGCAGCCGTGGTCGCCGAGGGAACGAGATAATAGCGCCGCAGGCTCGGCTGCTCGACGCGCGGGTCGGCCAGCGTGACGGTGCGCGGTGCCGCCGGCTCCGGCTCCTGCGGACGGATGCGGCGTGCCGGGATCGCGGGCTGGGCCGGGATGGAGCCGAAATTGCGCTCGACCAGCGGACGGATGTCGGCGGCTTCGACGTCGCCGGCGATCACCAGGATCGCGTTGTTCGGCGCGTAGAAGCGGCGGTAGAAGGCCAGCGCATCCTCGCGATCGAGCTTCTCGATCTCCTGATGCCAGCCGATCACCGGCCGGCCATAGGGATGGTTGAGATAGAGCGCGGCCATGATCTGCTCGTTGAGCCGCGCGTCCGGATTGTTGGCAACGCGCATGTTGTACTCTTCGAGCACGACGTCGCGCTCGGGCAGCACGTTCTCGTCCTTGAGGATCAGGCCGGTCATGCGATCGGCCTCGAACTCCATCATGGTCGGCAGCTGCTCGCGCGGCACGCGCTGGTAATAGTTGGTGTAGTCGACCGAGGTCGAGGCGTTCTCGTTGCCGCCGACACGAAGCACGGTCTGGGAGAATTCGCCGACCGGATGCTTCGAGGTGCCCTTGAACATCAGGTGCTCGAGGAAGTGCGCGAGCCCGGATTTGCCCGGCGTCTCGTCGGCCGAGCCGACCTTGTACCAGATCATCTCCGTGACCACGGGCGTGCGGTGATCCGGGATCACCACGACCTGCATGCCGTTGCTGAGCGTGAAGCTGGCGGGCGGGGCCGATGTCACCGTGGTCTGGGCGAGGGCCGCGCTGGCTGAGAGGACACTCGTCGAAAGCAGCGCGGCAAGGAGGCAGGCAGCCGATCGGTAAGAGGACATCATGATCCCTAGTGAAAGGCCGAGGTCCGGATGTCCGGCTCGGCGGCACGGCATGCTACACCGTGCGGCTGAGGCTTCGCGTCACGAAGCAGAGAACGCCGTCATCGTGAAGTTAAAGATAAGTCATGTGCTTCGTCCGGCCTACACCGGGCACCGGGCGTTTGCGGCAGTTCCGCACGGGGGACGCCAATCGGCAAGAGCGCTATTTCTCTTTTTCCTTGCCACTGAGCACGTCGAAATATGTCCTTTTGGACTTATCCGGTCCCCCGGCGCCATAGGCGTAGTTGGGCGAGGGCGTCTGGTATCCGGGCGGTGGTTCGGTCAGGGATGCCCGCGGCGGCTCAGATGTGAATTGCTTGGATTCTTCGCTGTCACTCTTGAAGATGCCGAGCAGACCGCCCTTATAGCCGAGCTGGCTGGGGCTCATGGTTGGATTGTTTCCGCCCGGCTGGACAGAGTCGTTGCTCGACGTGCGGCTGCTGCCGTTGGTCTTGGCGGCGTTCAACTCGGCCGGAGTGAGTGGTCGGGCCGCTTCCCAGGGGTTCAGGAACTTGGTGCCCGATTTCTTCCTGGCGGCGGCAGCCTCCTTGCGGCGCTTCTCATCCGGGTCTTTTGGCCAGTTCGGAGGAGCCGCCTCGGCGGCCGATGCCGGGGGCGGCAGGTCGAGCTTCGGCGGCACCACCAGCGGCGAACGTTCGCGGTATTCAATGCCGGGCGTTTCCATGCTCTTGGCGCCGAGACCCGACATCAAATTATCGATGATCTTTTCCTCGAAGGTCCGATCGTCTTCGTCATCGTCGCCGGCGCGGGCCGCGCCTGCTGCCATGACGACACCGATGCCGAGCGCGACAGCGGATAATTTCAACGCCCGCCAGAACTCCCACCGGGGGTCTCGAACCATCGAACCGCTGGTCTTCGAGCTGCGCATCAGTGTACCTGTTCCATATTGTGGCAGATTGCCGCTCGCACGCGGCTCAAACTCTCGCAAAAAGCGGGTTCCACCTGCCGGTCGTATCGGCCGGGATCAGGGCGCTTTTGCGGCGGGTACCCCCAGGAAGGAATCATACAATAGCGCCGCCACCCCAGCAACGATGGCCACGTCGGCGAGGTTAAACACATACCAATTATAGGTATTTCCGCCGATCTCGATGTGGAATAGGGCGAAATCCACCACCGCGCCATAGGCCAGGCGGTCGATGCCATTGCCGATGGCGCCTCCGATGATCAGGCCGAGCGCGATGGTCGCAAGCAGGGTGTGCGAGCGGGCCATCCAGATCGCCAGCGCGACCACTGCGATACCTTTGACGGCCATCAGCGCGAGCTGCGCCGCCTGGCTGTCGTTCTGGAGCCAGCCGAAGCTGATGCCGATGTTCCAGGCCAGCACCAGGTCGAAGAACGGCGTCACCTTCACCGCGCCGCGACGGGCGAGGTCGAACACGTTCAGCAGCCAGAGCTTCGAGGCCTGGTCGAGGATGACCGTGGCGATGGCCGAGACGATGCCGGCGCGGAGCGGGGTCATCGTGAGTGACCCAACGCCGCCGCGGCATACTCCGCCGTCGTCCTGGCGAATGCCAGGACCCATAACCCCAGGCGGTCGTTGATTGAAAGACTCGTGGTCATCAGCCTTCGCTGCAATTGGCGACGGTGGTAATGGGTCCTGGCTTTCGCCAGGACGACGCTAGATCAAACGCCAACCCCCAGCGCCTTCCATTCGCGCAGCGCCTTGGCATCGCGCGGGGTGACGTCGGGGTATTCGGGGTCTTCGCCGACCGTCGGCGAGATCTTCCAGGAGCGGGCGCATTTGGTGCCGACCGCCTTCTCCACCACGACGGCAACGCCGGGCACGGCATCGAGACGGAACGCAGAAGCCGGCGCCTCGCCCTCGCGCACCTCGTAGTTCGAGGTGATGCAGACTTCGGCGAGGTCGGTGTCGAACAGCGTCGCCAGCATGTCGCGGTCGGCGACATAGATGACCGGCGAGGCCTCCAGCGACGAGCCGATGTTCTTGGCGGCGCGTTCGAGTTCGAGCGCGCCGGTGACGACACGGCGGACGTTGCGGATCGCCTCCCATTTCGCGGCGAGCTTGTCGTCGCGGAGCTTTTCGAGATCCGCCGGAAATAGCGTGAGGTGCACTGAAGGCTCCGCATCCGGCCGGTACATGCGCCAGGCTTCCTCCGCAGTGAAGCTGAGGATCGGCGCCAGCCATTTCAGGATCGAAGAGCACAACAGGTCGATCGTGGTCAGCGCCGCCTTGCGCGTCGGCGAGGACGGCGGATCGCAATAAAGCGTGTCCTTGCGGATGTCGAAGTAGAACGCCGAGAGCTCGCTGTTCAGGAATGCGGACAGCGTCGCCACCACGTTCTTGAAGTCGAACGTCTCGTACGCCTTGCCGATCAGCTCGGCGCGCATCGCGAGCTCGTGCAGCATCAGCCGCTCGAGCTCGGGCATCTCGGCCGGCGGAACCGCGTCAGCCGGCTTGTAATGATGCAGCGTGCCGAGCATCCAGCGGATGGTGTTGCGCAGCTTGCGGTAGGTCTCGACCGTGTTCTTCAGGATCTCGGGGCCGATGCGCTGGTCGTCGGTGTAGTCGCAGGCGGCAACCCAGAGCCGCAAGATGTCGGCGCCGGATTCCTTGATGACGGCCTGCGGCTCGATCGTGTTGCCGAGTGACTTCGACATCTTGCGGCCGTCCTCGGCCTGGGTGAAGCCGTGGGTCAGCACGATGTCGTAGGGCGCGCGGCCCCGCGTGCCGCAGCTTTCCAGCAGCGAGGAGTGGAACCAGCCGCGATGCTGGTCCGAGCCTTCAAGATACATCACGGTGTCGGTGCCGCCGTCGATCTTGCGCTTGATGCCTGACAGCCCCGGGAAGTGCACGGGATCTTCGAGCACGAAGGCGTGCGTCGAGCCGGAATCGAACCAGACGTCGAGGATGTCGTCGACTTTCTGCCAGCCCTCGTTCGCATGCGCGCCCAGGAAGCGCTCGCGCGCGCCTTTCGCGTACCAGGCGTCGGCGCCTTCCTTTTCGAAGGCGTCGCCGATGCGGGTATTGACGGCCTCGTCCTGGAGGATCTCGGCGGAGCCGTCAGCCTTCTCGCGCACGAACACGGCGATCGGCACGCCCCAGGCCCGCTGGCGCGAGATCACCCAGTCGGGGCGCGCCTCGATCATGCCGTTGATGCGGTTTTCACCGGACGGCGGCACCCATTGCGTCACCGAGATCGCCTGCAGCGCGCGGGCGCGCAGCGTGTCGCCGGACTTGGTCTTGCCATCGGTGGCAATATCCTTGTCCATCGCGATGAACCATTGCGGCGTGTTGCGGAAGATCACCGGCTTCTTGGAGCGCCAGGAATGCGGATATTGATGCTTGAGCCGGCCGCGCGCGAGCAGCATGCCCTTTTCGACCAGGGCCTTGATCACGGCCTCGTTGGCATCGCCCTTCTCGCCCTTGTCGTTGATGACGCGCTTGCCGACGAAGCCAGGGGCATGGTCGGTGTAGGCGCCGTTCTCGTCGACCGTGTAGGGGATCGCCGTGTTGATGCCGCGCGCATCGAGATCGCGCCCATGTGCCATCCAGGCGTCGAAGTCCTCGCGGCCATGGCCGGGGGCGGTGTGGACGAAGCCGGTGCCGGTGTCGTCGGTGACGTGGTCGCCGGGCAGGAGCGGCACGACGAATTCATAGCCGCCGGCAAGACCCTTCAGGGGATGGGCGCATTCGATCGCGTCCATGGTGTCGGCGGGGACGTCGCGCAGCTTTTCGAAGGCGGTGACACGCGCCTGCTTGAACACCTCGTCGGCGAGCGCGTCGGCAAGGATCAGGAGGTCGCCGTTTCTGGCCCAGTTGTCCGCCGGCGCGTCCGTCACCTTGTAGAGGCCATAGGCGATCTTCGGCGAGAACGAGATGGCGCGGTTGCCGGGCAGGGTCCAGGGCGTGGTGGTCCAGATCACGACGCTTGCGGAGGCGAGCGCGCCGTGCGCGGGCGAGGTCACCGGGAATTTCACCCAGACCATGTCGGAGGTGTAGTCCTCGTACTCGACCTCAGCTTCGGCCAGCGCGGTCTTCTCGACCACGCTCCACATCACCGGCTTGGAGCCGCGGTAGAGCGTGCCGTTGGCGGCGAACTTCATCAGTTCGCGCGCGATCTGGGCTTCGGCAGGGAAGCTCATGGTGGCGTAGGGATGGTCCCAGTCGCCGATCACGCCGAGACGCTTGAACTCCTCGCGCTGCACGCCGAGCCAATGGGTGGCATAGGCGCGGCACTCTTTCCGGAAATCGATCATCGCCGCACTGTCGCGGAAGTCGGGCTTCTGCTTGCCCTTCTTGCGATAGTGCTCCTCCTCGACCTTCCACTCGATCGGCAGGCCGTGGCAGTCCCAGCCCGGCACGTAGTTGGAATCGAAGCCGAGCATCTGCTGGCTCTTGGTGACGAGATCCTTGAGGATCTTGTTCAGCGAAGTGCCGATGTGGATGTTGCCGTTGGCGTAGGGCGGGCCGTCATGCAGCACGAACTTGTCGCGGCCCTTGGCGCCCGCGCGCAGCTTCTCGTAGAGGCCGATCTCGTACCAGCGCTTGAGGATCTCCGGCTCGCGCTGCGGCAGGCCGGCGCGCATCGGGAAGTCCGTCTGCGGCAGGAACAGGGTTTTCGAATAGTCTTTGACTTCGGACTTTTGGGACTTTTGCGGCTTTTCGGACATGAGGCTGACTGGCTCGGAAGGGCGCGGGAAAACGGATGGCGATGCGGAATCGCGGGGTGAAACGACGAAATCCCGGTCTTGCGCCGAGCCAAAGGCTCAGGCGGAAGCCGGGCCGCTAATCCCTATGATGCGCCGCGCAAACATGGGCTCTCCATAGCAGGGGGCTAAGGGAAGCGCAAAGGTCCGGCTTGGCCGGTTTTCGGCCTCAATCGATGACGCCAAGCCGCGGAAATGCGTCCGGGGCGGCGGCCAGCATGGCGCGGGCGCGGGCGGAATCGTCGTCCATCTGGCGGATCAGGGCCTCGATGCCGTCGAATTTCAGCTCCTCGCGGATGAAGCCGACGAAGGCGCAGTCGAGTACCTGCCCGTAGAGGTCGCCCTTGAAGTCGAACAGGAAGATTTCCAGGAGAGGGGCGCCATTGTCGAAGGTCGGGCGGCGGCCGAAGCTGGCCACCCCGTCCAGGCGCTCGGCGCCGCGGCCGACCCGCACCGCATAGATGCCGTGCTTGAGGCCGCAATTGGCGTCGAGGCGGATGTTGGCGGTGGGGTAGCCGAGGTCGCGGCCGCGCTTCTCGCCATGGATCACCTCGCCGGTGATGAACCAGGGGGCGCCGAGCATGGTGGTGGCTTCGTCAAGCTGGCCTTCGGCGAGCGCAATACGGATGGCGCTGGAGGAGACCGGCCGTTCGTCGAAATCGACATGCGGCTGCACGTCGACCTCGATGCCGAGCCGGGGCGCCTCGTTGACCAGCAGGCTCGGCGAGCCGACCCGTCCCTTGCCGAAATGGAAGTCATAGCCGACCGCGATTGCGCTGACGCCGAGACGCCCGATCAGGTCATGGTGAATGAAATCTTGCGCGCTGGTGCCGGCTCTTGCCTTGTCGAAGGTCATGACCACGGCGCCGGAGAGCCCGGTCCCGGCCAGAAGCCGCAGCTTGGCCCGCTCGTCCGTCAGGCGGAATTGCGGGGTGTTGGGGCTGAAAAATCGCCGTGGGTGCGGCTCGAAGGTCAACGCCAGCGCAGGGCGGCCATGCGCCCGGCCCATCTCCAGGGCCGCTGCGATCACTGCGCGATGGCCGAGATGAACCCCGTCGAAATTGCCCATGGCGACCACGGCACCCCGGGGAATAGCGGAATCCGGCGTGGTGTCGCGGATAACGGTAAAATGCGGGGCCATCAGGGGAATTCTCGAGCCGGGCGGGACCGGCCGGGACCGTGGCTTGACCCGCCCGGCGAAGTCAAGCGGGGGAGGCGGCGGCATTGAACACGATTTCAATTCTTCGGGGGCCGCCCCAGTTAACGGGCTGTTTAACGCCTTGATGCTAGTCCTTGAAGCAGTGGAACTGCACGGGCCTCCGGCCTGGCAGCTTCAATCGTAATATTCCTGGGTTTGCGTTGGGGGAGTCGAGATGGCGGTTGATTTGTCGATGCCGGTTCTGGTGGTGGATGACTACAGCACCATGATCCGTATCATCAGGAATCTGCTGAAGCAGCTTGGCTTCGAGAACATCGACGATGCCAGCGACGGTTCGGCGGCGCTGAACAAGATGCGCGGCAAGAAGTACGGCCTCGTGATCTCCGACTGGAACATGGAGCCGATGACGGGCTACGACCTCCTGCGCGAAGTGCGCGCGGATCCGAACCTCGCCACCACGCCTTTCATCATGATCACGGCGGAATCGAAGACCGAGAACGTGATCGCGGCCAAGAAGGCCGGCGTGAACAACTACATCGTCAAGCCGTTCAACGCGGCGACGCTGAAGACCAAGATCGAGGCGGTCTTCCCGGACATGGCGAGCGCGTAAGGCGCGCGCTAAAGCTTTCAGCTGAATTCGAAGGCCCGGGCTTTTGTCCCGGGCTTTCTGCGTTGGGAGTGTCATTCCGGGGCGCCCGAAGGGCGAACTATGGTGCGCAATTGCGCACCTGAGAATCTCGAGATTCCGGGTTCGATGCTCCGCATCGCCCCGGAATGACGATCAGATCACTACCACTTCAATTCGCGCATCAGCGCCTTCGGCGGGTGGCCGAACAACTCCATCACGGACGCCGGGTCGAGCTGGTCGAGACCTTCGAACTCCTCGGCATGGATGCCGCGGGTGACGAACAGGCAGTCGATGCCGAATTCGCGCGCGCCGGTGAGGTCGGTGCGGACGGAATCGCCGATCGCAAGCACCTTTTTCCGGTCGATCATGTGACCCTGGCGTTCGCCGGCGAGCATCATCGCGCGCTCGTAGATCGGGCGATGCGGCTTGCCGTAGAAGATCACCTCGCCGCCGAGTTCGCGATAGAGTTCCGCGATCGCGCCGGCGCAATAGATCAGCCGATCGCCGCGCTCCACCACGATATCGGGGTTGGCGCAGACCAGCGTCAGCTTGCGCTCGCGCGCCTTCAGCATCATGCCGCGATAGTCTTCCGCCGTCTCGGTCTCGTCGTCATAGAGGCCGGTGCAGACGATGTAGTCGGCCTGTTCCAGCGGCGCGGTCACCGCATCGAGGCCCCGATAGATCGAGTTGTCGCGCTCGGGGCCCAGCCAGAACATCTTGCGGCCGGGATGTTCGGCGACATAGAGCCGGGTCAGGTCGCCCGACGAGACGATCGCGTCATAGGTCTCGTCGGCGACGCCGAGCTTGCGCAATTGCCGCTGCACGGAGTCGGCGGGGCGTGGGGCATTGGTGATCAGGATCACCGTACCGCCGCGGCTGCGATAGGTGTGCAGCGCCTCGCAGGCTTCGGGGAAAGATTCGAGGCCATTGTGGACCACGCCCCAGATGTCGCTGAGCACGACGTCCACATCGCCCACGAGCTCGCGCAGGCTTTCGGCGAAATGCAGCGTAGTCATGATGCGCGCGACCGATCAGATCCGGCGCGCGAGCGCCGCGTTGCCGGTGATGCGTTGTGCCGGAGGCGCGGCTGACGTCGCGCCTTGGCCGAGTGGAGCGGAGCCATTGGATCCCTGAATATCCTGCGCCTGGTTCGGCGAGGCCCCGCCGGTAGCAGATGCCCCCTCCGGCCGCAATGGCCGGGGCGGCGCGAACAGGAACCCCTGGCCGAACCGAACGTCATAGTCGAGCAAATCGACCACGGCGCGCTCGCCTTCGATCCGCTCGGCGATCAGGTCGATGCCGAAACGGCCGAGCAGGTCGGAGAGGTCGGACGGGTGGATGTCGGAGGTCGAGGCCTGCCTCGGATCGAGCAACAGCGTGGCCGGAACCTTGATGAAGCGCACGCCGCGGTCGGCGAGTTCGCGCGGCTCGATGCGCAGATCCGTGACATGGTCGATCGAGAAGCGGAAGCCGCGCTGGGCGAGCGCGGCGAGGTTCTCGGACTCGGCCGGGCCGAGATTGCGGAAGGTCGACTGCTTGAACTCCAGCACCAGCGACGGCGCCAGCGCCCGGTTGGCTTCGAGGAAGTCGAGGCATTGCGCGAAGGTGGTCGAATTGCCGAGCGTGGAGGCCGCGACGTTGCAGAACACGCCGACGTCCTTGTTGCGGACCATGAGGCGGCGCAGCACCTGCACACAGCGCAGCATCACCATGTTGTCGATGCGCCCGATCAGGCCCGAGGCCTCCGCGATGCTGATGAACTCCTCGGCGGCGATCAACTGGTCGCGCTCGTCGCGGACGCGTGTCACCGCCTCGTAGAACCGCACCTTGCGCTGCGGCAGCGTCACCATCGGCTGGAGGAAGATGTCGATGCGGTTCTCGTCGATCGCGTTGCGGAGCGTAGCCAGCAATTGGGTCTGGTTGCGTCCGTTGGCGGTCTGAACCGGATGGGCGGTTTGGGCCTGGACTGCCGGTGCCGGCCGCGGCTGCGCTGCGGGAGGCGGGGGAGCCGCGGGAAGCAGTGGCGGCGCCACCGGCCGCTCCCCGAGCGGCGCGATCAGGTCGATCGGCGCTTCCAGGTCCGGCCTCGCGGCCGGAGCCGCCGCAGCTGCAGGCGCGGCGCCAGCCAGCAGGTCCTCATGGGTGGACACGGTGGAAGCGAGCTGCCTGACCAGCCCGCCGAGCTCGTTGATCTCGCCGACCACCGACTGGATGCGGTCGGAATTGGTCGAATTGGACGAGGCGATGCGCCCTTCCATCGCAGCTAACCGGCGGCCGAACTCGGCCACCTGGCGGGCGAGGTCGGCGGTGCCGCGCGAGAGATCGGCGATCTGGCCGCCGACGTCGCTGCGGTCGCGCAGCCGCATCGACACCGCGTTGTAGAGGATCAGGAAGGTCAGCGCGGTCAGCGCCACGATCGCGGATTCGGTTCCGCTGATGCCGGCGACCGCGTAGAGCACAAGCCCGAGCGAGGCCGCGACCAGAACCATGCAGATGGCGATGAAGATCGTCGAAATGCGAATCATGCCGCGCGTTACGCCTCAAGAGCTGACTGCCTCACCCGGGAAAACACGGGTTACTGTGCGAACCCGTCACGCCTCATGCTCCCCCAAGCCGCATGACCCTAACATCATTGTTGATTCGAGGGGATAGTGGTCCGTTTGCCCTTCAAGTCAGGCCAGCCCGGCGAAAGCCTTCGAGGTAGTGCTCGCGGTCGGAGGCGAGTTTGATCGGCATGAATTCGGCGATCCAGGTCAGCGAAACGTTCGGCTGGGTTCGGTGGAGTTCCTTCAGGGCAACCCGGGCGGTCTCGGTTTGTCCGGCCATGCCGGCAGCGGCAACCAGCACCCGGTGCCCGCCGACGAAGTCGCTACGCTGGCGCAGGGACTCCTGTGCGAGCCGGATCGCTTCCGCGTAGTCGCTGCCGAGGAAGCGGGCGAAGGCGGCGATGCCGAAATAGACCGGCGCGTAGGGATCGCGCGGGCTGAGGCGGATCGCCCGGCGCGCGGCCTCGTCGGCATCCTGCCAGCGGCCGCAATAGCCCAGCGCCAAACCATAATAGCCCTGCGCCAGCGCAAAATTCGGATTGAGCCGGAGCGCGGTCTCGAACTCGGCGAGCGAGTCCTCGAACCGCCGCGCGAACAGATGGACATGGCCGAGCGCATTGTGGGCCCAGGCATCCTCATCGTCGGCGCGGATCGCGGCCCTCGCCGCGCGCTCGGCGAGGGGTATTGCCGTGGCCATCTCCATCCAGCCCATATGCGCCGTGAACATGTAGCTGGTGCCGAGCAGGCCGAGCGCCTTGCCGTAGTTCGGGTCGAGCGCGATGGCCTTCTCGAGCAGCGCCTGCGCCACGACATGATCCTGCCGCGTCACGCGCCAGTAGTGGGAAAGGGCGCGCATCACGAGATCCCAGGCGTCCAGGCTGTCGGGCGGCTTGCGCTGGGCGCGAAAGCTCTCCGCGGCGTAGAGCTGTGGCTCGATCGCGGCGACGATGGCTTCGGTGATCTCGTCCTGCACGGCGAAGACGTCGGCGAGCTCGCGGTCATAGCGCTCAGCCCAGAGATGACTGCCGGTGGCGACGTCGTTGAGCTGCGCGGTGATGCGGACGCGGTCGCCATCCTTGCGGACGCCGCCTTCGACGACATAGCGCACGCCGAGTTCTTCTGCGACCTGCCGCAGATGAACCGGGCGGCCCTTGTAGATGAAGGAGGAGTTGCGCGCGATGACGAAGAACCAGCGCAGCTTCGACAGCGCGGTGATGATGTCCTCGCTGATGCCGTCGGAGAAATAATCCTGCTCGACCTCGCCGCTCATGTTGGTGAAGGGCAGGACCGCGATGGCCGGACGATCTGGCAGCGGCAATGCCGTTGGTGGCGCGTTGGACGGTTGGGCCGGCGCCGCGGGCGTTGCGGCCGAGGAAAGTTCCGTGACATCGCCGACGAAGCGCACACCCTTGCGCGCGATGGTGCGGATCAGCCGCTGCTCCTCGCCATTGTCGTTGACCGCGCGCCGCGCTGCGTTGATCCGGCTGGTAAGGGTCGATTCCGAGACGACGCGGCCGTTCCAGACCGCATCGAGCAGATTGTCCCGCGTCACCACGCGCTCGCGGTTGCGGACGAGATAGAGCAGAAGATCGAAGACCTGGGGCTCGAGCGCGACGAGCGTCTCCATCCGCCGCAATTCGCGGCGTTCGGGATCGAGCACGAAATCCTCGAAATGAATTGTCAAGCTGCCCTCGGCTCCCGTCCGGAAATCAAGGTACTCTCAGCGTAAAATAAGGCCGCTCTCAAGGCCAGCGAGCTGCATGCGCTCTATCGTCCCGGCGTGTTCAACCGCAGGAGATTTGCCATGTCGACATCCGCAGCGCTCAAGCCGGCGCCAGCCCAACCCGATCTCGCTGCCGTCAAGCAGCGCCAGCACGGCGCCTGGTCGTCCGGCGACTATGCCGTCGTCGGCACCACCTTGCAGATCGTCGGCGAACAGCTTTGCGAGGCGCTGGATCTTCGCGCCGGCAGCAAAGTGCTGGACGTCGCTGCCGGCAACGGCAATGCGACGCTGGCGGCGGCCCGGCGCTGGTGTGACGTCACATCGACCGACTACGTTCCGGCGCTGCTCAAGCGCGGCCGCGAGCGCGCGGCAGCCGATCATCTGATGGTCGAATTCCGCGAGGCGGACGCCGAAGCGCTGCCGTTTGCCGATGGCAGCTACGACGTCGTCGTCTCGACCTTTGGTGTGATGTTCACGCCGGACCAGGACAAGGCTGCTGCCGAACTCGCACGGGTCTGCAAATCGGGCGGCAAGATCGGCCTCGCCAACTGGACGCCGCAAGGCTTCATCGGTCAGCTGTTCAAGACCATCGGCGGGCATGTGGCGCCGCCGGCCGGCGTGAAGTCGCCGGCATTGTGGGGCACACCGGCCCGCCTCAAGGAGATGTTTGGAGACCAGGCGTCGGAGATCACCGCCGAGCCGCGCATGTTCGTGTTCCGCTATCGCTCGCCGGAGCATTGGCTCGAAATCTTCAAGTCGTATTACGGGCCGATGCTCAAAGCCTTCGCCGTACTCGACGAGTCCGGTCAGGCTGCGCTGCGGCGCGACCTCATCACGCTGCTCGGCGAGTTCAACCGTGCCGACGACGGCACGGTCGTCGTGCACAGCGAATATCTGGAAGCCGTCATCACCAAGCGCTGATGCGGCTTGAGGTCAGGCCGGCGTTCGGCCTGACCTCAACATCAGGCCGGGGCGGCGGCGCCGACCGTGTCGGCCGAGACCGCCTCGCGGCTGCCGAGCGGCTTGGGCTCCCCGGTGGTCGTGTCGCGCAGGGTCTGCCGTTCGATCTCCGAGTTCAGCTCGGCGCCGAACATGATGACGATCGCGGACATCCACATCCACATCATCAGGCCGATCGCCGCGCCGAGCGAGCCGTAGGTGGCGTTGTAATTGGCGAACTCGGACAGATACCAGGACAACAAGGCGGAGCCGGCAATCCAGAGCAGGGCGGCCGTCACCGCGCCGAGGCTCAGCCATTGCCAGCGCGGCGCGTCGCGGCTGGGTGCGAAGCGGTAGAGGATGGCAAGCGCCGCGAGCAGGATGAGGAACAGGAGCGGCCATCGTGCCAGCGCCACGATCAACTTGCTTTCGGGCGCCATGCCGAGGTGATTGAGCGCGAGCGGGAAGGCGACGACGGCACCCACCATCAGCAGCAGTGCGGCGATGCCGCCGACCGTGAAGGCCAGCGACACCGAGTTCAGCCGGATGAAGCTGCGCTTCTCGCGCTCCTCATAGGCGACGTTGAGGGCGTCGAAGATCGATTTGACGCCGGCATTGGCGCTCCAGATCGCAAGCAGGAGGCCGAGCAGGAAGGTGGCGCCAAGCGTCGTATTGCCCTTCGACACCACGCGCCCGACCTGGTCCTCGACGATCTGGAACGAGCCCTCGGGCAGCATCGTCGCGAGGGTCTGGAGATTGGCGCTGATCGTGGCGGGATCGGCGAACAGCCCATAGGACGAGACGAGCGCGGTGACGGCCGGAAAGATCGAGAGCAGCCCGAAGAACACGACGCCGCCGGCGGTGGCGAGCAAGCGATCGTCGTCGATGCGCTGATAGGTGCGCCAGAAGATATCCTTCCAGCCGGCCCAGGGGATCGCGAAGGGGCTTCTGGAACGGCGCCCGCGGCCGGGCTGCGTCGCGGCACGGGTTACGCTCGTTTCCGGAGAGCTTGCTTCGTTGTTGCGGTGGTCTTGCGGCGGCCCCGGCCGGATCACGCCGGGGTCCTGGAAGTAGCGTTCGGCGGTCAGCACGAAGACGGCGGTGGCGGCGACCAGCAGCCAGGAGTCGAGCTGCCCTGAGCGCCGCGCCGCCATCTCACGCGTCCAACCTGTGCCCGTGCCGTCTTCGACGCGCGGCCGTGAAGCCCAGCAGCCCGACGGCTGCGAGCATCAGACCCAGTTGCACGGGACGGTTGGCGCGCACGGGCCGGGTGTTGCCGCCATGGCGGCGTTCGCCGGGCGCGAGCGGTGCCAGGGGAATCGTCGTCGCGACCTCTTTCACTGCCTGCTTGACCGTTCCACGCGGAATCCGCGGGGTGGCGATCGCAACGCGCAGGCGGCTGGCCAGCGGCACGATCGGCTTGTCCCGACGCTTCATCTGAGCCAGAGCCGCGCCGGCGCAGCACGCAGCCAGAACCAGCAGGACCGCGCCGACGGCACCAAAGCCCCAGAATTGTCCGTAGGTGATTGCGATCCAGCGGTACAAGGCAACCAGACCGACAAAGAAGGCCGCGATCAGGAACAGCCCGGCCACGGCGAACAGGCCGGCCGCGACCGCATAGGACGTCGCCCGTCCCGTGGCCTGGCTGGTGCGGTCACGCAAGTAAGACCGGGTGGCGCGCTTGAGATGGTTGAGTTTCAGCGCCATGCCGGCGCGCAGCAATTCGCCCGATGGCGCGAGCATGCGGACATCCTCCGAGAGCGAGACATTCGTCGGGGATGAACGTGACGGGATTTGACTTGTTCCGCGCGGGACGCCGCCGCGGTGACCGATCAGCCGAGATCGGCGGCAGCGATCCAGAACACCTCGCCTTCGGAGTCTTCGGTGTCGAGCCAGAGCAGCGGCAGCTCCGGAAAGGCCTCGTCGACCAATTCGCGGCCGCGGCCGATCTCGCAGATCAATCCGCCATCCGGCGTCAGGTGATCGGGGGCGTCGCGCAGGATCCGGCGCACCACGTCGAGACCGTCGGCGCCGCCGTCGAAGGCGAGCTTCGGCTCGGCCCGGCACTCCGGCGGCAATGCCGCCATGCCTTCCGCATCGACGTAAGGCGGATTGGTGATGATGAGGTCGTATCTGTTGTCGCCGAGCGGGGCGAACAGGTCGCCGCGATGGAGCGTGACCCGCTCATCGAGCCCGTGCTCCCCGACATTGCGCGCGGCGACTTCGAGCGCGCCCCTGGAGATGTCGACGGCATCGACCGTTGCATTCGGGAAGTGATACGCGGCGAGGATGGCAAGGCATCCCGATCCCGTGCAGAGGTCGAGCACGCGCTCGACGGCCGCGGGGTCGTCGATCAGCGAACCGGCCTCGCCGTCGCCGCCGAAATGCGAATCCAGGAGCTCGCCGATGAAGGAGCGCGGGACGATAACGCGCTCGTCGACATAGAAGGGCAGGCCGCGCAGGTAGATCTTGTTGACGAGATAGGCGGCCGGTTTGCGCGTGGTCACGCGCTTATGGATGAGATCGAGGATGGTCTTGCCTTCCGCAGCCGTGACGCGCGCGTGGGCAAAGGCCTCGAACTGGTCCGGATGCAGATGCAGGGCCTCGCAGACCAGGAAGGCCGCTTCCGCCACCGGATCGGTCGTTCCGTGCGCGAAGGCGAGCTTGGCCTCATTGAAGCGGCTCACGGCATAGCGGACGAAGTCGATGAGCGTGACAAGCTCGCCGCGGCCGACCTTCGCAAGTTTGGGCGCGGCGCGGCCGCGCGCGGTCTTTTTGGAAGCTCTTGCCATCAGGATTTCGTCCAGCGCGCGGCGGCCTCGTCGTCACGGGCGTGGGCTTCGACCCAGCCGGTGCCGGTGGCGCTCTCTTCCTTCTTCCAGAACGGCGCGCTGGTCTTGAGATAGTCCATCAGGAACTCGGCTGCCTGGAACGCCGCCTGACGATGCTGCGATGCGGTCAGCACCAGCACGATGTTCTGGCCGGGCATGAACCGGCCGACGCGGTGGATGACCGTGACGCCGTTGAGCGGCCAGCGCGTGGTCGCCTCCTCGACATGACGCTTGATCTCTTCCTCGGCCATGCCGGGGTAATGTTCGAGCGTCAACGCGGCGATCTTCGCGCTGTCCTCGTCGCCGCGGCAGATGCCGGAGAAGCTGACGACCGCACCGATGTCGGTCCGGCTCCTGGTCAGGAGCGCGATCTCGCGCGCAATGTCGAAATCGTCTTCCTGGATACGGATGGTGACGGGGCCGGTGGTCGCAGGGGAAGTCATGGGCCTAGCCGCCGGTCATCGGCGGGAAGAACGCGATCTCGCGGGCGCCCGCGATCGCGGCGTCCGACTTGACGTGGGCGTGGTCGATCGCGGCGCGGATGACCTTCGGCTTCTCGAAGGCGTAGGCATAGGCCTCGCTCCGGCCGGAGAGCCAGGCGATGAGCTCTTCCACGGTGCGCACGGTCGCTGGCGGCTCGATGGTCTCCTCGGCCTTGCCGACGCGTTCGCGCACCCAGGCAAAATACTTCACCTTCATACCTCATCCTCCTTGATGAGGTGATGGATGCCGGAGCGGAAATAATCGTAGCCGGTGTACATGGTGAGGATCGCCGAGGCCCACAGCAGCAACAGGCCGATCTGGGTCACGACAGGCACGACCTGGTCGCCGGCCTCGCCCGCGAGCAGGAAACCGATGGCGACGAGCTGGACCGTGGTCTTCCACTTGGCAAGCTTGGTGACGGGCACGCTGACGCGCAGCGCGGCGAGATATTCGCGCAGGCCCGAGACCAGGATCTCGCGGCACAGGATCACGATGGCGGCCCACAGCGACCAGCCATGGATGATACCGTCGGCGGCCAGCATCAGCAGGCAGGAGGCGACCAGCAGCTTGTCGGCGATCGGATCGAGCATCCGGCCGAACGCCGATTGCTGATTCCAGATCCGCGCGTAGTAGCCGTCGAGGTAATCGGTGACTGCTGCCGCGATGAAAATGGCGACCGCGACCCAGCGCAGCCACAGCGGCTGATCCAGAATCGACTGCGCATAGATGCACCCGACCACGACCGGGATCGCGGCGATCCGGCCATAGGTCAGGATGTTCGGGAGGGACATCGCGCGGCTGGTCGTCCCTCGTGTCGTGGCGATGTTCATCCGTCCTACCAATACCGCTCGTGCCTGAAGGTCAACCGTCCCGCTCCCCAA
>Ga0207647_10000808_pt1 | contig 24255 bp, 19 predicted proteins | sample KBSCornC2_FD_184295 | JGI IMG/M metagenome (GOLD analysis project Ga0207647, IMG submission 184295) | Corn rhizosphere microbial communities from Kellogg Biological Station, Michigan, USA - C2 (SPAdes) (version 2) | ecosystem: Host-associated > Plants > Roots > Rhizosphere ... | reverse complement strand
CGAAACTCAGATTTCGTTTGAACGACTCTTCAAAAAGATCTCGCTTTCGTTGCACTTCCAACAACTCATTCTCGACATCCTGATCGCTAAGCAACTCCACACGCAGGCGACCCGGTTGCAAGTTGAACTGTAGATCGTAAACACGACTATCGTGACTTCGGTCCAACGCATCCGCCAGTTTCACAATCGCAGCCAGCTTGCAGACAATCTCCCTGTCGGGAAAGTTGAGAGCGGCGAAATCCGTGTGGCGTTTCTTCGGCAATGGCCCGCGATGATAACGCGCGATGTTTGCAATAACCGCACGCTCTGCTTCGGAAAAGCCCGTCAACTCGGAATTCTTGATTAGATAGAGTGCGTGCTTCTGGTGCGACTCGTGTGCGATGTGATAGCCAATGTCGTGCAACAACGCACCCGCCATCATGAGTGTGCGCTGATGCCTCGAAAGATTCTCGGTTGGCGCGAGACAGTCAAAGATCTTCTCAGCGAGTTTTGCGACCTGGCGCGCGTGACTCTCTTCATAACCAAATCGCCGCCCGACGGCGTGCACGGCTCCGAGTTTTTGATCGGCAAAATTCGGCGCCGGGCGTGATTCATCTTCGACTTCGCGCAAGCTGTCGATAATCACGCCCTCGCGTAGTGACCAGTCGCACGTTCGTATGACATTGATCCCGAGTGCCCGCATCGCTCCTTCCAGAATGAGGCTCCCCGCAATTATGATCTCAGACCTTTGCGACGTAATCCCAGGCAGCGTGCGCCGCTGGGCCATATCCATGCCCGCGAGCTGCGCGTTCAACTCCGCCAGTTTGCTGAGTGGAATGTCAGTCTCTGTGGGTTGAACCGCCTGGTTCTTGCGATCACTATCATTTGTATAAGCGTCGCGGAGCACGGCGCCGATCGAAAGTATCGTTCCTGAAGTGCCCGATGCCTGTTGCCAGCGGGCATTGCGAAGCTCGCGCCGCGGCCGTTCGAAAGCTGCATGTACTTCGGCTTTCAGCGCCGCGATCTCTTTGGCCTTTGGCGGATCGGATTTTAGATAACGTTCTGTTAGTCTGACGGCTCCGAGCTTTAACGACAGCAGCGAAACTGAAGTACCGTTGCAGAAAACCGAAATCTCGGTTGAACCACCGCCGATGTCGATATTGAGATTGGTTGCATCTCGGAGTGCGCAACCGTGAGACGCAGCGAGACCAATGAGACGCGCTTCCTCGACGCCAGACAGAACCTCGACGCGCAGACCCGTGTTCTGTTCGACAGCCTTGATAAACTGTGCGGCATTGTTTGCTTCGCGTACAGATGCAGTCGCAACGGTGACGATGTTCTCGGCCTGATGAGTTTCGGCAATGGTCTTGAATCGCTGAATGCAGCCCACGGCGCGCTCGATGGCGTCGCGTGAGAGATGGCGCTTTTGGAGCGTCTCACGTCCGAGTCTGATGGCTTCCTTCTCGCGCGTGACGACTGCAAACGAATTGCTGCCGGTCGCGTCAACGACGGCGAGTTTGATGGAATTCGAGCCGATGTCTATCGCTGCGAGTTTCAATTGCAGGCACTTTAGGTAAACTGTGTTACAGCAAAGTAAACCATATCTAAACTAAACGTGGATGAAAACACTTTTCCTTTTGCGTCACGCAAAATCGAGTTGGAAAGACGAGACTTTACCCGATTTCGAGCGCCCGTTGAATCGCCGTGGCAAACGAGCGGCTGAGACGATAGGACGTTATTTCAAGACCAGCGCAATCGTACCGGAGTTGATACTGTGTTCTCCTGCTGAGCGCGCTCGCGAGACTCTCAACCTGGTCCTCAAGGCATCCCGGTGGACCAGTGAAGTGCGTTACGACCAACGCATTTATGAAGCGAGTGCGCAACGGCTCGTGGAAGTTGTATCGCAGATTGAGAACGATCGGAAAGTGGCGATGCTGGTCGGGCACAATCCGGGGCTCGAAGAGTTGTTGTTACTGTTTACAGGTAATACCGAAGTGATGCCGACAGGGGCGATCGCGAAGTTATTGCTCAAGACGACGAAGTGGCCGACGGCGATTGAGAAGCGTGCGACGCTGGATTGGATCGTTCGGCCCAAAGACTTGGAGGAGTGAAAGATGAGGATTGCTCAGGATGAGGAGGCAAAAATGGAGACGAGTTTTTCCAATATCAAGGGCATGTATAAGGTCAATACTGACATCATCAATATGGCGATCGCGGACGTGAAAACCGAAGATTGGTTTCGGACGCCGGGCGACGATTCAAATCATCTCATGTGGCTACTCGGTCACATCGTCGTTCACCGAGGCAAGGTGCTCACGATGCTCGGCGCTGATTGGAATACTTCCTGGGCGCCGCTGTTCGCTCGCGGAGCGCAACGAGGTGACGCTGCGCAGTATCCGTCAGTTGAAGAGATGCGCGAGGCATGGAACCACGTTTCAGAGCAGCTCAAAGCGACGCTCAACGGATCGTCTGCGGAGATGCTCGGAAGTGCGCCACCCGAAGGGTTTCCTTCATTCGATAAGCAAGTCGGTGGATCAGTGGCGTTTTTTGCTTTTCACGACTGCTATCACACCGGCCAGATGAGTTTTCTACGCAAATGGCTCGGGTATGGCCAAACAGTAGGATAGAAGTCGGTGGGTTAAAAATTTTTCCGAGCTGGTGTCGATTTCGCGATTCCCCGTGCGTCGTAAGGTTGAAAGGCAAGATTCCAACAGACAAACAGGAGTTATGAAATGAAATACATGTTGCTGATTTACCACGACGAGCCAAGCTGGGATGCGATCACCGAGGCCGAGCGCCAGCAAGTTTATCTCGAGTTCAGAAAGCTGCGAGCAGAACTGAGTGAGCGCGGCCAGTTCATCACCGGCTCTCAATTACAACCCATTTCAACTGCGACCAGCGTACGCGTGCGCGATGGTAAAGAACTGGTAACTGATGGTCCCTTTGCCGAGACACACGAACAACTGGGCGGCTATTTTCTGATCGAAGCCGCTAACCTCGACGAAGCCACCGCCATCGCCGCGCGAATTCCTTCCGCGCGAACGGGTACAGTCGAGGTGCGACCCCTCGTCGAAACTGCGGCTGAAGCGACTGCCTAGAACAATTTTGGCCACGGATTTACAATCCGTGTAAATCCGTGGCTTATATCGAACAAGTTTTCCGCGAAGAGTACGGACGGATCATTGCGACCCTGATCCGTGTCTCGGGATCTTTCGATCTGGCGGAGGAAGCCTTACAGGAAGCATTCGTCGTCGCCGTTTCGAAATGGGAGCTTGAAGGATCTCCTGACAATCCCGGCGCCTGGCTGACCACGGTCGCGCACCGAAAACTCCTCGACGCGCTGCGCCGCGACCGAACCCGTACTGACAAACAAGCGGAACTCACCTACGAGTCGAGCCGGCTGCAACCATACGTCGAGCCTGAGCTGTTTGAGGACGTTGTGGAATACAGCGACGATCGTTTGCGGCTGATCTTCACCTGTTGCCATCCCTCTCTAACACGCGAAGCACAGGTCGCTCTTACACTGCGGACCCTGGGCGGACTGACGACAACAGAGATCGCGCACGCCTTTCTCGTTCCCGAAGCAACTCTTGCTCAACGTCTCGTGCGCGCCAAGCAGAAGATTCGTCTCGCAGGTATTCCCTATGAAATTCCCTCACTCGACCGTATCGCAGATCGTTTGCTGGCGGTCCGGGCGGTTATCTACCTGATCTTCAACGAAGGCTACACGGCCAGTGCCGGTCAGAGCTTGATCAGAAATGATCTGTGCGCGGAAGCGATTCGTTTGGGGCGTGTGCTTTGCGAGCTGCTTCCGGACGAGCCTGAGAATCTCGGACTACTGGCGTTGATGCTTTTGCAGGATTCACGGCGCGAGGCTCGCGTGAACGAGCAGGGCGAACTCGTAACACTCGAGGAGCAGGATCGTTCGCTTTGGAATGCGGCCGAGATCGAAGAAGGCGTGAATCTGGTCCAAAAGGCTTTGCGTTTGCGACGTGTTGGCAGCTATCAACTCCAGGCCGCGATTGCTGCTGTGCACGCGGAAGCAAGAGCCGCGGATCAGACGGATTGGAGACAGATCGTAGCGTTGTATGAAGAGTTGATGAGGATCACCTCGTCGCCAATCGTGGCGCTGAATCACGCCGCGGCCGTTGCGATGGCTGATGGATGTGAGAAAGGGCTAGCGTTGATTGACGCTATCGGCGCCGGCGGTGCGCTACAGAATTATTATCTCTTTCACGCCTCTCGCGCGGATCTGCTGCGACGTCTGCACCGCCACGACGAAGCGGTCGCAGCTTACGAAACCGCACTTTCGCTAACTACCAATCACGTCGAGCAAAAATATATCCGTCGCCGCTTAGCTCAGAGGGCACCACCGAACGTACTGTAGGGGCGGCCCTCCGTGGCCGCCCTTGGTTTGTACACGGATTCAAGAAATCACGGTTTCGGGGTTTGGCGAACACGATTTAAACCAAGGGCGGCCACGGAGGGCCGCCCCTACAGTACGTTCCGTGGCGCCCTTTATTTGCGCGGCAGACCTTTCAAGATCTCCGCAAGCATCTGGTTGAAGCGGGCGGGATCTTCGAGCATCGGATAGTGGCCCGTGCCCTTGATGATCACCGCATCAAACTGCGGCGCGTACTTCCGATTGATTTCGAGGCTCGTCGGGTTCAAGTCTGCATTGATCGCCTTAATCGGAACCTTGATTTCTTTCAAGGTCGGACCAGGCGTGTACGCGAAGATTCCTTTGAGTATCGCAACCGCCGTCTCTGGTTGCCGTGAGATCGCCTCATTGATAACGCGAGTCTTCACGGCTTCGGGCGTGTTGGCAGAAAAGAAAAACTGGTTCAGCAGCCCGGTGGTGGCGTTCTTGTAGTCAGCCGTCATCTGCTTGATCACGCCATCGAGTTGTTCGGCTGTGAGGGTTTGTTCGACGTTCTGCAGACTATCTACGGGAACGATCGCCACAACGTTATCGGGCATGCGTTTCGCCGCCTCGAGCGCGATCGGCCCACCCATTGAGCTGCCGACAAGGACAACTCGTTTAAGTCCAAGCTTCGTGACGACTGTCTTCACGTCGTCACCATAACTCTCGATGCTCCAGTTCTTCCGCCCGGAACCCGACTCGCCATGACCCGGCATATCGATCGTCACCACGCGATTCGTCTTTGAGAATTCAGCAACCTGATTGTCCCAAAAGTTGCGATTGCAACCCCAACAATGAATAAAGACGAGCGCCGGCTCGCCCTTACCCGCGACTGAATAGTGAATCGGGATACCGTCAGAAGCATTAACAACCTCCGACGCAGGTTTGGATTGAACGGAAGGAATCGCGAACACGAGTAACAAAACCAGATTTAATAACATGGTGCTCCTCTTTGTGCTTTTTGTGGCTAACCTCTTTGTGGCGAGAGCCAGCGGGCGAGGTTGGTGACGTAGGCTTTTATGTCAGCGAGTCGCTCCGGGTGGCGCTTGATCTCGTCGCCCGGCGGCTCTTCCAGAAAACTTGGACAGCCTTTCGAAGTATCCCAGTTATAATCAACGAAGTGATGAAAACTCGACTCGGCCACAGCTCGCCCGAGCCGGTTGCCATGACGATCGTCTCGACATTCAAACGCCACCGCCAGATTGAAATCGCGGCCGGTGACCTGACTCTTACCCGTGGCGATTACACGCGCGCGATCCTCATCTTCAGGTACGCCGACGCTGCCTTCATGCGGATGCGCCGGAAAGCATTCGATCACACCTGCGTCACGCCGAAGTAGTTCGTGTACAGGTTCGACAACCGTCACCTTTTGATAATCGCCATTCGCACCCGAGTGATAGTTGGGCCACGTAATCGACGTGGTTAACTGATCATCGCGCACATGACGCGACACATCAGGCTCCAGATGTTGCGAATGAAAGAAGTGCGCCCGACCAACTCCACCCAGCGTGCACAGCGACGAGCCGAGGTCGGCGTGATCGCGCGTCGTCATGATTCCGCCGACGCGCTGATGAAAGCGCGTGATTCCCTCACAATCCGCAACCGTCAATCCCTCGCCCGGATCAACTGCGAAAAGCCAAAGCTCATCAAAGTCAGTTGTGTCGAGAGCAGATAAGATAACGTCGCTACCTTCCGCGTTAACCTCACGATTGCGCGCAGTGACTCTGTAGACAGGAGTTCCGTCGTCGTTCCTGATCGACGCGAGATGCTCTCGCAACAAAGAAAACCGATCGACGTTCCAGTCGTCTTCGACATTAGGAATCGTTGTTTGTAATAGGATATGAATCGGATCGGCCATGCCGGCCCCCTTGCCAATATCGTTCGCGGCCACATGATAGCAATATCCGCGTGATCCGGCGCACTCCCCTGCGTTGCTGCCGATGAATGCGCCAGTTTGAAAAGAGCTGCGATCCGGTTAATAATCATTTTCCAAATGAAATTCGATCATACTGGTCCGTCCCCCCGGCCAATCTGGCTCCTCTGCGGTGTAGTGTGGTTGTCTGTACTTTTGGCGAGTGGGTGCGCCACTTCTTCGCAACCTTCAATCAGAATTACGACTACGCCGCCCGCCGATAAAGGTGGCGGCCAGGAACTGGAGATAATGAGCGGGCGCGTAACCGGCGCCAGCAGCGGTCAACAGGTGGTGCTCTACGCGCGCAGCGGTGCATGGTACGTGCAACCCTTCGTTGAAACACCTCTCACTGCGATCAACGCGGATGGAACGTGGAGTAATTCAACTCATCTCGGAACAGAATACGCCGCGCTACTGGTCAAATCGAACTACGTGCCGCCGCCTCTCACGCTGACGCTCCCACGTGCAGGTGACAGTGGTGTTGTGGCTGTGGTGATCGTTGACGGCAGGCCACCGTGGTATCACACATGGTGGTTCCGGCTTGCATTGGCTTTGCTGGGAGTAATTGCATTACTGGCGCTGTATCGCTGGCGCGTACGCGAACTACGCACACAACTAACCCTGCGTTTCGAAGAACGTCTCGCAGAACGAACGCGCATCGCTCAAGATCTACACGACACCTTGTTGCAGGGATTTGTGAGCGCTTCGATGCAGTTACACGTCGCCAATGATCATATAGCGGACGACTCAGCCGCGAAGCCTATGGTCGGTCGAGTGATGCAACTGATGGGACAAGTCATCGAAGAGGGACGCGACGCCGTCAGAGGTCTTCGCTCGACAAGCGGCAATGCAGACGATCTGGAGACTGCGTTTTCAAGAGCAGGACAGGAGTTTGCCAATGAAAAAGTAAAAGACTGCCGTGTGATCGTCGAAGGAACACCAAAACAGTTACACCCGATCATTCGCGACGAGGTTTATCGCATTGGCCGAGAAGCCCTCGCGAATGCTTATCGTCATTCACAAGCCAACAAGATCGAGATCGAACTCGAGTACTCTACTAAACAACTGCGCATACTCGTTCGTGACGACGGAATCGGAATCCTGCCCGAAGTGCTGCAATCCGGACGCGACGGACACTGGGGACTTGCAGGCATGCGTGAACGCGCGGAGAGCATAGGAGGGCGTCTGAAAGTCTGGAGTCGAGCCAATGCCGGAACGGAAGTCGAATTATTGATCCCGAGTCAGGTCGCGTTTGTATCTACCCAAAAAGAAAAGAAAGCATCATGAGTAGTAAATCTCCCATTCGAGTTTTTAGTGTCGACGATCATCCATTACTGCGCGAGGGCATCGCCGCGCTCGTGAACAGTCAGCCGGACATGGTTCTCATCGCCCAGGGAGCAACTGGCGGCGAAGCCATCCAGCTTTTCAAGGAACACGTGCCCGATGTCACCTTGCTCGATTTGCGATTGCCGGACATGAGCGGCATCGACGTGCTGATCGCAATTCGCAGCCAGTTTCCGGAAGCACGCATCATCATGCTCACCACGTTCGAAGGCGACGTCGAGATCCAACGTGCACTGCAGGCAGGGGCACGCGGCTACTTGTTGAAGAACATGCCGCCAACCGAGCTGCTCGACGTGATCCGCCAGGTTCACGCGGGCAAGAAACGGATTCCACCCGAGATCGCTTCGCAACTTTTCGAACACATGAGCGACGAGGTTCTCACGGACCGCGAGATCGAGGTGCTGAAGGAAGTAGCCGGTGGAAATCGTAACCGCGAAATCGCCGAGCGCCTCTTCATCTCGGAAGAAACCGTCAAGGTTCACATCAAGCACATCATGGAAAAACTGGGCGCCTCCGATCGCACCCAGGCCGTCTCCATCGGCCTGCGCCGCGGCATAATTCAGCTCTAGCCACAAAAAGGGCCACAAAAGGCACATAGAGCACAAAAGGCACAAAAGCTATTTGAGTGGGTGTGCGTGATTCTCTCTTCTTTTATGTGCCTTTTGTGCTTTATGTGCCTTTTGTGGCCCTTTTTGTGGCCAATAACACTAAGGTGGTATTGAAAGTTACCTTTATCGCTGGATTCGACGCGCGTTCAGATGGGCTAGAGTTAGGCCTTCTCTTCACCAAAGGAGATGGCCTCTGCAAAAGTTATTTTCTGCGTTTCCAGCCGGGTGGCCCGGAGTCGGTTTGTTGCTGCTGCGGATGCTGGTTGGCGTTACGTCAATTGCTCAAATCGTAACGCAGGTTAAGTCGTCGGAGCTCTCGGCGTATGCGTGGGCTTTCGCGGCGCTGGTCCTTGTCGCCGCCGGTTGTCTCTTGCTGGGATTTGTGACGCCAGTCGTCGCCGTCCTACTTGGTCTTGCCTCTTTAGTTTTCGACTTCAACCTCGACCTCGTAGTCTTGTCGATCGTGATCGCATTACTCGGCCCCGGCGCGTTTTCGATTGACGCGCGAATGTTTGGCCGGCGCGAGATTCTGATTACGAGTGCCAGGCGCTCGCCAAAATCCTGAGTTCTCATCGAACCGGTTTGTCACTATCTCAGGCCGATTCATCACATCTCGTCCACAAGAAGCGCATTGCCGGTGTTTTAAAGTTGAAGTAAAAGCTCGAATCGCAAGCGAGGAAATATGACTGATTCAACGCGACGCAGTTTTCTCAAGCACACCGCACTGGGACTGGCGGCAGCCGGCGTCTCTGGTCTGGTGCTTCGTTCAGATGCGCAACCTACTCAACAGGTGAGCCGTGATGCTACTGACCGTGTCATGATCCAACTGGGATCGGCGCCACCGGATGTCGCGCCTAAGACCGACCTGAAGAAAGTCACGCCACAGCCTTACGGACCTTTCTATCGAACTGGCGCGCCGTTTCGAGGTAAGCTTAGCGTACCCGGCGAACCCGGCACGACGTTCATACTCTCCGGTCGTGTGTGGGCCTTCGACACGAAGCGTCCGCTACCCGGAGCAGTGCTCGACTTCTGGCATGTCGATATGCAGGAGAAGTACTCAAACGGCACCACCGACTTTCGTAATCGCGGCAGATTGATCTCTTCGGAGACTGGTCAATACGAACTCGAAAGCATTCGCCCGATTCCCTATCGGCCCAATCCCACCGGCGCTCCGGAATTCTGGCGCTGCGCACACTTTCATCTCGTCGCGATCGCTCCGGGTTATCAACCACTCGTGACAGAGATTCACTTCCAGGGCGATCCGAAGAAGAGTGATCCGATGTATCGAATCGAGAACGCGATCGCCGTCGAAACGCGCAAAGGTTTCGAATCAGGCGTATTCGACATCGTTCTCGAACGCGAGAAGATTTCCGGATAGCGTGCCATCGCTGCGCGATATCTTTGTGACAATGATTCCAATTGACAAAGTCAAAAACAGATATATTCTTCCTCCGCGCTCAAGGTCAAAAGATTAGAGTCGCCTCGAATTTCGACTCTCGTCTGGTCCAGTTGAGACGAAAACGAGAAGCAGGCGAAAGCCCGCCAGCAGACGCACACCCACCCCTTCCCGACTAGTCTGTTAGACGCACGCACTGCTCGAGATCTGTTCTCCAGGCTTTGCCCTTACTGGTTAGCAAAGATCAATGCCCTCCACCTTCGGTCGAAGGAAAGTAAAGCTTTCCTCTCTATCACAGTGGAACTCTGTCCACTGCCAAGGAGAACAAATGAGTGCCCTAAGATTTATTGCGTTAGCTGTGATTCTGGCAACTCTCCTCATCCTGCCTGCCACCAATCGTACAGTTCATAGCGTCGCCGCCATACAACAAGCTCAGCAAGCCGACCAGGCGAACGTAGCGAAAACCACTGACTCAACCTGGACATCGGGCTCGGTGGATCTCGAAGGAGTACCCGAGGACGACACGACAACATTCACGTTTAGTACTACAGAACAACCTGACGCTGCCAAGTCGAATACACAGCCGGTCGCAGAACTCACCTGCGCGCAGCCACCGTTCAGTGAAGCGCCGGCAAATGGTTTTGATGACGAAACAAACGGTCTGATCCCGCAAGGCAAGCCACTTGAAGACTGTGTCCAGCCGGTACCCGGAACATTCCTCGACGACAAAGCGATCTTCGAGGACGTTGATGAGATTGCGGATGGTCTCGGACCGGTTTACAACGCTCAGTCGTGCAGAGAGTGTCATCAGAATCCGGTGACGGGAGCTATCAGCCAGATCACGGAATTAAGAGCCGGACACACTGTCAATAACACTTTCTTTGACGCGCCCGGTGGATCCTTAATCAACAATCGCGGCATTCCGACCCCCAACTACAGCGATACTCATAAGAGTGCGAAAGTGCAGGAGCGTGTGCCGCCATTGTTCACCGCCGGCATTATCGGCGGAGGTCCGCCAATCACCGGCGATGAAGGAACACGAACTTTTCGCACTTCGCTCAACACCTTGGGTGACGGATTCGTCGAAGCGATTGCGGACGGCACGCTGATCTCAATCGCAGCCCGGCAGAAAGGAATAACGAACCAGGAAGTTCATGGACTGGTCATCAACGTGCCGGTGCTCGAAGCCGGCGGCAGGTTGCGCGTCGGACGCTTTGGTTGGAAAAACCAACACGCCAGTTTGCTCTCATTCTCGGGTGATGCTTACCTGAACGAGATCGGAATCACCAATTTCCTCGTCAGGGATGAGAATACTTCGCTGGGAAGATTCGTTGGATTCGGATCGGGCTTCGACATCGTGCCCGATAACACACCGTGCGAAGACGATCCATCAATCCTGTGTGGTGAAGACGTCGAGCGAGACGTGGATGTGTTTGCGGAGTTTATGCGTGCGACACAGGCACCGCCTCAGGATCGTGATATTCAGAAAAAGTTTTCGACGGACATTGTAGCCGGAGCGGCGCTGTTTGAATCGATGAACGGCCAGTACAGTTGCAGCGTTTGTCACATTCCTTCAATCACGACGGGCAATAACTGCCAGCCGATTAACGGCGGAGCTTTCCGCATACCGCCGGCATTGGCTCGCAAGACGATTCATCCCTTCGGCGACTTTCTACTACATGACATCGGCACCGGAGATCTGATTGTGCAGAACGGTGGACCAATTACACGCACACGAGTGCGCACGGCGCCACTCTGGGGCGTGCGCACACGCACAAACCTCATGCACGACGGCGAGTCGTTCACTTTCAACGAAGCAATTCTGCGACATGCGGGCGAGGCTTCACAGGTGCGCGCGCGGTATCAGGCGTTAACACCGACGCAAAAGCAACAATTAATAACTTACCTTGAATCGCTGTAGCGGGGTAGTTGGGCCACGGGTGGATCGGTGTTATCCGTGGCCCTATTTTTTGACGACGAAGTTGAACTTTCGCGGACTGGGGTTGTAGGTTCCTTCGACAGTTTTGGTTTCGGTTTTGCCGCGCCGAAATTCCATTTTGGTCCGGCGGAAATTGCCGCTCTTGTATGCTGGAGAGATGCCGTCGTCTTCGTACAGGATCGTTGAGGCTGTGCCTGCGTCATCAGGATAGATATTGAACGTGATCGGATCGACGGGCTTTTCCCCGACGTAATTGAGCGGTGGACCAGTTGGTATGATCGCGCCAGCGCGAACAAACATCGGTACGGTGTCGAGAGGCGCTTCGACACTAATCATTGTCCCACCTGTATATTTTTTGTTGGTCCAGTAGTCGTACCAACCGCCCGCCGGCAGGTAGACCAGACGGCGGGTTACATCAGTCTTGAGAATCGGAGCGACCAGCAAATCATCTCCGATCATGAACTGGTCGTCGAGGTTGTAGGTGCTATCGTCATCCTGGTAGTTGAGCATTAAGGGTCGAAACAACGGAACACCCGTGCGATGCGCTTCTTCCAGAGTCGTGTACAAGAACGGCAAGAGTGTGTAACGGAGCTTCAGATACTTGCGAATGATGTCTTCGTAATACTTTCCGAAGCGCCACGGCTCCTGGTCATATCCGTCGATGACTTTGTGATTACGACAAAACGGCGCCAGAAAGCTCACCTGATACGAACGAACCAATAGCTCACCATTACCACGTCCGATGAAGCCACCTACGTCGCTCCCGACAAACGGTTCACCCGACAAACCAAGCGACGTGAACATCGGAATGTTCAACTGCAGCGATTCCCAGGTGCTGTTCGTGTCGCCGGTCCACATCGTCGAGTATCGCTGAATGCCGGCGTAAGCGGCGCGTGTGATGACGTATGGGCGGCGGTCCGGCCGCAGACGTTCTAGGCCTTCGTACGTCGCACGCGCCATCAATAACGCAAAGATATTTCGATTCTTCGCGTGAGTCGTCTTCTCGCCGTTGTCGAAGCTGACGACGTCTAGCTGGTTCTTACCCGTCTGATCGACGAAATCAGACGGCTCATTCATGTCGTTCCAGATGCCGGCAATGCCGTTGTCGGTGTAGATGCTATGCAAGTCGCCCCACCATTGCCGTGCCTCCGGCATTGTGTAGTCGACAAAAGCACTCTCGCCCGGCCAAACTCTCGGCACAAAAAGATCGCCATTACGACGGCGCTGAAAGAAGTTTTTCTCTAACCCCTGATCGTAGGCGTGGTAGCGTTCATTCTTGTCTGAGGGCTGCTTTACTCCCGGATCGACAATCGTCACCACCTTGACACCCTGACGACCAAGCTTCTTAGTCAAGGCTTTTGGATCCGGAAATCTTTCCTTGTCGAAAGTGAAGACGCGGTAACCGTGCATGTAATCGATGTCGAGATGCACGACGTCGAGCGGCAGGTCGCGACGGCGATACTCGTTTACAACTTCCTCGACCATCTTATCCGGATAGTAGCTCCAACGGCTCTGCTGATTGCCGAGTGCCCAAAGCGGCGGCAGAGGCATGTGGCCCGTCAGGTCTGCGTAGCGGCCGAGAATCTTTTTGATTGATGGACCATAAAAGAAGTAGTAATTCATCTCGCCGCCTTCAGCGCCAAACCATGCGCGCTGTTGCGACGACTTGCCAAAGTCGAAATAGCTGCGATAGCTGTTATCGAAGAAAATTCCGTAGGCGATGCCGCGTTGCAGTCCGATGTAGAACGGGATTGTTTGATAGATCGGATCTGTGCGTTCGGTGTAACCGGGTGTATCGGAATTCCAGTTGACGAATGAACTGCGACGTTTGTCGAGGTGTGAAGCTTTCTCACCGAGACCGTAGAAGTGTTCGTCAAAGCCGAGTTTCTTCGATGCCGCGACGAACATGCCCACCTTTGGATCGAACATGATGTTGTTAAGACGTCCCTGTGCGTCGTACGACATGGGACGTTCGTCGCTGTTGAGAACGCTATGCGTGCGTGCGTCGCGAAATTCGATCAGTAAAGGCGAACGGCGGACGACGATTTCAATCTCATCGGTCGTGAGCGTTATGAAATCGGGTGTTTCGTTCAGATTCCAGCGCGGTTTAGGCCAGGCTACTCTGGCAATGGCCCAGGAGTGATTTGTGGAAGGAACGGGTTTCGTAAATGACGCTCGCACGCGGATGAGATCCGGTGCGTAAATCGTTATTACTACCTGCGAATTGTCCCGGCAGTTGAGGGTGATGCTTTGGTCGGATTTAACGATACTGGTAACCGGCCCGATTTTCTCCAGCGATGTGATGTCCTGCGCAAAGGCGGTTACCCCAGAGGCCAAAATCCATATGAGTGCAAGAAGACGATTCATTGTTTTGTTTACAGGATTTGCAGGATTAACAAGATTGACCGGATTTAATCTTGTGAATCTTGTTATCTTGAAATCCTGTCCAAAGTTTTACTCTCGAAACGCGAGCCGCGCGGCGCCGAGAAGCCCCGCATCATCTCCACACTTCGCCCGAACGATCTTCACTCTCACTAACGGAAACGCACGCTCCTCAACCTGCTGCTGCATGTGCTTTTCGAACAACTCCCAACCATTCACTACACCACCACCAATCACGATAATCTCAGGATTCAGAATATTAATCAGGTTTCCCAATCCAATCCCAAGATAGACGCCCATGCGCCGGAAAATCTCGAGCGCGAGCTCGTCACCCTGCTGGCCGGCTTCAAAAACCTTCTCCGCAGTTTGATCCTCGTGGCCCTGCAACACCGACTCCGGATAACGCGGGCTCGCTTCACGCGTCATGCGGACGATCGCCGTTGCCGAAGCAAACACTTCAAGACAGCCGCGACTCCCACACGTGCAGGCAACACCGCCAAAAGGATCGACACACATGTGTCCAATCTCCGCAGCCGCGCCGTCCACACCGCGCCACAACTCACCGTCAAGAATGATCCCGCCGCCAACGCCAGTCCCGAGCGTCAGACAAATAATCGTCTTACAGCCGACCGCCGCTCCCTGCCACATCTCACCAACTGCCGCTGCATTTGCGTCATTCTCGAGAATGGCAGGCAAACCAAGTCGCTCAGTCAACGCCGCAGCTAAACGAAAGCCATCGAGACACGGAAGATTCGGCGCCTTCACAACCACGCCTTCCTCCACCTTCACGGTGCCGGGAACAACCAGCGATACTGCCGAGATTTCAGCCGTTTTCTGAAATTCGTGAACAGCCGACACAACCGCATCAACGATTGCAGCGGCCTCACTATTCTGCGGCGTGTTCTGTTTGAACCGAGAGTGAATCTGTCCCCTCCGATCGACCGTTGCGGCACGGAGGTGCGTCCCACCAAGATCGGCAGCGAAGATCAGTTTTCTATCCGTATTATCCGCGTCTCCCATACCGTTCCCACACGACTCTCGGCGTCTCAACATTCCTCCCGCGCTCAATGCTCATGGCAAGTCGAATAAACTGGGCCATGGACCAGGCGAGCGGCGTCGCCGATCCGGTTCCCGCGCCGAAGCGAAGACTCGCAGCCGGACGCTCCTGTCGATCCCAGACCTGCTCCGGGATCATCAACCCATCATTTGCAAATCCTGCCATGGTATTCAATCTTCTTCGTGCCGCAGCGATATCACTCGCTGCGAGTTCATACTCACCGCGTTCACCCGTCAATAAGGTCCAGAGTCGACCGATCCCGTTGCGCGCATCGTAGTTTCCGCCGTCAGGAGTTTCGCCGTAGGCGTCGTGATTGTATCGATACCAGGCTTCCCCGGCAGGTGTCTTAACTTTTATTAATTGATCGATAAGCTTGAGCGATTCGACAATCAGAGGATCGTGTGGTCCTTTGATACCGAGACGCACGAGTTCCAGAAACCCCGCATCGAGAATCTTGCGCTCGTCGACCACAAGACTGCTGCTGTTGATCTCCATCTTAGCGCCGTCGTTTGGATTGTCGTTCTCGGTGATTCGGAGGTAATAACCGGCGTTGCTGGACTTTGTTACAGTCCATTTGTCGACGTTCTGCGCCCAACTGTCGGCAGTTTTGAGATATTTCCCACCAGTGGCTTTGTCGCCGTTGAGTTTTGCGATTTCAGCTGCACAAACAAGTCCGGCGATCTGCGCGGCGATCGCGGCAGGCGAGTAGCCGGGTTTCTCTTCCCAACGATCCTGATCTGTGCGTGGTCCACGATTGAGAATGAAATCCGCCGCAGGTTTGATGTGCTTGAGCCATGTCTTTCTATCGTGTCGCTTCAACTGGTATGCAAGCACGAGCGGCAGGGCTACTTGATCCATTTGCAAACCGTTTCCGATCGGACGGCCGTCAACCCACGAGTTCTGAGGAAAACTGCCGTCCGGTTTCTGTTGCACATTGAAAAGGTAATCGAACAGCCGGTTTGCGCCGGCGCGATCGCCCATTGATTCGAGTGCAGTTGCGACGTGATAGAGATCGCGCGACCAAACGGCGTGATAACCGGTGGTATTCGGCTCGTTAGAATTTGGACCACCGCCCCAGGGAGTCGAAGGCGACGCGATCACAGCCCCCCGATAGGTCTTATCTTCCAGCCCCTTGAGAACCATCGCCGCCATATTGAACTGACGCTGGTGATTCGCGAAGCGCGGAAGCGTCGCAACATATCGCTGCCACTCGGCTTCATATTCACGTCGCACTGCACTGAAACCGCGGGCGAGTGACGCACGAGCCGTTGCAACGGCTTGATCCGGTGTTTTGGCAAAGCTCAACGCGAGCGTGCAACGGTTTTGATTGAGCGGGAAAGTCTGAATCAAATTTGTTGGCACCTTCATGGACAACTCATGAAACCCACAACTCGGTATCAATGCTGAAGCTATATCTTTTTCGAAAGCGATCAAACCGTTGCGTTCAATGTGAGTGTCGTCGTGCCATCCACTGTTGTTGATTGATGGATCGTATTGCACGTATACGCGAGCATCACTGCCACTCTTGATGCTGACATCTACGTCAATCAAAACTGTATTGCGGCGAGGATCCGTGACGTAGGTCTTCGTGATTGTATACGCGCCGTTCTTTGCCGTGTTGATTTGACGAAACGTCAGCGCCGCAGGATTCGGGACCTCGAGACGATGATGCGTGCTGTCGATCTCAGTCTCAATCCGACCGCCGGTATCGACGTAGAGTTGCAGTGTCTGCACATTTGGCAGATCGACAGTTGGATAAAAGACCTCCGTCATCACACCGTTCGCAAGCGTGAACCAAACCTTTGAGGACAGCGAAACAGAAGTCCCAAACCCATTCTTCGCCGCCGTGGCCCAATGCGCATCCATGTCCTGCGCCGTCACGAGGCGGCATCCGAGTAAAATCAGTAAAACAATCCGTATCATCCGTGGTTAACTCTTGCGAAAAATCCTGTAGCCCCAGGATTCAACTGATAACGCCGGCAGTCCAGCCACTCCACCATTAACATCCACAAACTTCGCCGTATTCGAAACCTCCACCGTCCCAAAAAACGGCCGGCTCGAGAAGTTGATCGCTACCAAAAATTCTTCGTTCCCTGCACGCCGAACAAACGTCACTACACGCGACTCATCCGAGTTCCTCAACCACTCAACCGTTCCACGTCGCAACGCCGCGCTCGAACGACGCAACGTCATGATCTGTTTATAGAACTGCGGAAACTCTTTGCGACGCTCGGCAATGGCCCAGAAGATCGGCAATTTCTCAAACAGTGCCGGCGCGCCCGATTCGGTCGTATCGCCAACCTCCATTCCGTTGTAGAGCATCGGCACACCATCAAGCGTAAACACAAACGCCGACGCAGCGAGCGCAGCCGGTTCTCCAAAACGTGCAATCGCACGCCGCTCATCGTGATTATCTGAAAAGCGCATGTGCAGAGCGCCCTTCGGCCACTCTTTCACTTCCTTCTCCCACTCCTCGCGCAGATCCGAAGCGCGACCACGTCCCTGCAAGACGTTCGTCAAAGCGCTATGAAGCGGCCACGAATAATCGAGATCGAAAGCATTCACCGACAGTTCCGCCTTGTGTGCTTCGGCAAGCATCACGATGTCGGGTTTGATTTGCTCCAACTCTCTACGCGCGTTTTCCCAGAAATCCGTCGGCACTTCGCCCGCAACATCACACCGAAATCCGTCGAGATCAAACTCGAGAATCCAATGCTTGAGCATGTCAGTCATGTAACGTCGCAACTGCTGGTTGCCGTAGTTCAACGCCGCGATGTCGTACCAGTCGTACGGATAGGTGATGTTGCCCTTCGCATCGCGCTTATAAAACTCGGGATGCTTCATCAACACGCTGTCCCACGAGGTGTGATTCGCAACGATGTCGATGATGACTTTCAACCCGCGCGCGTGTGCCTCGCGCACGAGTCGCTTCAAGTCATCCGCCGTGCCGTAATCAGGATTAATCCCGTAGTAATCGCGCACCGCGTACGGGCTACCGATCGTTCCCTTCTTCTTTTCCTGTCCGATCGGGTGAATCGGCATCAACCAGAGAATCGTGACGCCCAAGTCTTTAAGCTCGTCGAGCCTCGCAGTAATAGCATCGAAGTTTCCCTGCTGTGAAAACGCGCGCGGGTAGATCTCATAAATCACCCCATCTCGCACCCAATCTCTTACCGGCCTGGCAACTTGCTGCTGTGCGAAACACACCGAGGTCGCCAGCAACGAGGCAACCAACCCGAAAACAATCCGTCTAATCCGCCGCCTAGGTTTCAGCATGAACATCACGAACTCCCCGCACCGTCGCCGCCGCAATCAGCAGACTGATTCCTCCAAGCACGACCACATTCCTCGGATCCCCCGCCAACACGTTGTTGAAGATGTTCGGCACAACGAGCGACATCACGATCTGCGGTATCACAATGAACAGATTGAACACGCCCATGTACACACCCATGCGCGCCGGCGGCACCGCTGTGGAAAGCATCACGTACGGCATCGACAAAATCGACGCCCAGGCGATCCCCACGCCCGTCATACTGGCGAACAACAGATACTTATTCGAAATGAAGTTGACCGAGATCAAACCGATCCCACCACACAACAACGCAATCGTGTGAACAGTTTTCCGGCTTGTCTCTTTCGCGAATTGCGGTAACAGGAATGCGACCACGAAGCAGACGACGTTATAAACCGCGAAACATAAACCACCCCACTCGGTTCCCTGCGCAAACAGCGGCGAGCTTTCATTCGGCGCGCTAAAGACATGGCGGGCAACGGCGATCCCAAAGAACTGCCACATGCAGGGCAAAGCAAACCAGGTGAAAAACTGGACCACCGCAAGTTGTTTCATCGTCTGCGGCATCTCCGTCACTGATGAAAAGATCTCCGCGAACCCTCCCAGGCATCCTCGCTTCTCCTGCCTGAGACGTCGGAACGCTTCCATGTCTTCCGGCGGATATTCCTTGGTGGTCGCAACTGTCCACACCACTGCCGCGAGAAATACAACCGCACCGATCTTGAACGAGTACTCAACCGAGAGTGGAATCCCGCTCGCCATCACACCGACAACTCCGAGCGCCGTAAACAGGTAAGGCAATGCATTCGCAAGCGTCTGACCGATGCCGATGAAAAAACTCTGCATCACGAACCCGAGCGTGCGTTGCTCTTCCGGCAGCTTGTCCGCCACAAACGCGCGAAACGGTTCCATGGTGATGTTGATACTCGCGTCGAGTATCCAGAGCAGCCCTGCAGCCATCCAAACCGCGGACGAATTAGGCATGAAGAACAATGCGACACTGGCGAGAATCGCGCCGACGAGAAAATACGGACGACGGCGACCGAGCTTGTTCCAGGTACGGTCGCTCATCGAACCGATGATCGGTTGAATGATCAGGCCTGTGATTGGACCAGCGAGCCAGAGATACGGTAGCGAGCTTTCTTCGGCGTGCAGGTACTTGTAAATCGGGCTCATGTTGGCGAGCTGCAAACCCCAGCCAAACTGAATCCCGAGAAATCCGAAACTCATGTTCCAGATCTGCCAGAAGCTCAAGCGTGGTTTACTCATTGAGGATTCCTTTGCCTCGTTTGCTTCACATGATTTACAAGGCTCTTACGGGTGAATTGAAGGGTAAAGATCGCGACTGAACGTTCAGGTAAACTCAACCGCACCTTGCCATCGCGAACGGTAACGTCACGGACCACGCCAAGACGATCCTGCAAGACAGTTCCGTTGACAACGTCGTGTAATAGATTTCCGACATCGATGTTGGCAGGTGGGAGGTCGAATTCAAATTCGACTTCCTTGTTGTCGTTATTGAACACAATTATGGCGGCGCTGTGTCGAAGCGTGCGTGCGTAAACGTACTGTTGCGAGGCTACGTAGAGGTTAACCCACGATCCCATCGTCAGTGCCGGGAACTGCCGGCGCAGCGTTGTCAGACGGCGAATGAATTCGAACAGTTCCTGCTCGTCTTTAGTGCGACCCCCGGCGGTAAAGGCGTCTTGCTTGTCGCCTGGAAAACCGCCGGGAAAGTCGCCACGCGTTGAAGGTTCGTCACCGCCTTCCAACGCGATCTCGTCGCCGTAATAGAGCTGAGGCACGCCGCGCGTCGTCAACACAAACGCATTTGCAAGTTTGAGACCAGCAATCGTCGCGCCGTTCTCGCTCATAAAACGGCCATCGTCGTGTCCGCCTAATAACGTCACCAGAATTTCGGGGTTGGTATAGAGATAATCCTTCGCGAGGGTCTTCGGAATCTCGTCAATGGCTTTGCCTTCGGCAAACGCGTGCCGGATCGGATAGAAGAGTGGGAAGTCCAACAACGAATCCAGCCCTGAGTCGACTCCGTCAAAACGCACTTTGCCGCCCTGAAAGAACGATGTATGGACGGGGTCGCCATCTTTCACTTCGCCGACTACTTTGAAGTTAGGAAACTCGCGCTTAACTGCCTTCGTCCAATCGCGCCAGAAAGAGTTGGGCACGTATTGCCATGTGTCCATGCGAATGCCGTCGAGACCGGTGGTGCCGATCCACCAAAGCGTATTTTGAATCAGATAACGCGAGACTTCGGGGTCGTGCTGATTGAGATCCGGAAGGAAGTCGAGAAACCAGCCTTCCATTGTTTCCCGTTTCAACAACTCGACCGGGTGCGGATCGTGAAGCACCCATGTTTGAAAGACATTGTTCAGGTGTTTTGCCTTGGTACCGTTGAACCAGGTCGGCGTGGGTGGATCATCAACCCATGGGTGATATGGGCCAGTGTGGTTCATCACCTGGTCCTGAATGATCTTTATGCCGGAGCGGTGCGCAGTCTCGACGAGCTCGCGCAGCTTCGCGTGCGTGCCGAAGTGTTCCTCGACTGCATAAAAATCCTGCGGGTTGTAACCATGAAAGCCTGTGCTCGGTTTTTCTTCCTTCAACTCAATCTCATTGAGGCGATCGTAGTTGTCGTACCACGGCGTGAGCCAGATCGCAGTCACGCCAAGATCTTTCAAATATGGTAAGTGGTTAATCACGCCCTGGACGTCGCCGCCGTGGTAGTAAAACTTGTTCTTACGATCGTAGAGAGGTTCGTTGTTTGACGGATCGCCGTCGGCAAAGCGATCGATCATGATCAGGTACATCACATCATCGGGTGAGAAACCTTGAAAGCGCCCGGTGCGATTCAAAGCGGGGAGCACTTCGAACGAAGCACGAGCAGAACCACGGGGTGTCGTAACATTAATTGTACGTGGTCCGGGTTGCGAAACGGAGACATCAACAAAGATATACGTGCCGCGCTCGTTAATCTTGGGAGTACCTGTCATGCCGTCGATCCGCACCCGCGCACCCTGAAGATTCCTGCCGCGAATCATAAGGCGCACCGGATTCACAGTACTCTTCATCCACCAACTTGGCGGATCGACCTTGATAATCTCAGGTGTCTGGGCGGCAACACTCAGAGTTAACCACAGATAAACACAGAAAAGATTGATCAGCGCTGATCTGGTTTTAAAAATCCGTTTCATCCGTGGCTCAGTTTCGGCCGTAGAGTTCTGATAGCTGTTTGAGTCGAGTAGCTAACCCATCTTTCACATCAGTAAATCGCCAGGCCCAGTTTCCCTCCGTGCTGTTGGGGAGATTCATGCGCGCTTCGGTCCCCAGCCCCAACAGATCCTGAAGGGGAATCACCGCGGTGTTTGCTACCGACGCGAGGACAGCGCGAATGAAGTCCCACTCGATTTCTTTGCCGTCGGTGTTCAGGTAATCCATGCAGAACTTCCGTTCACGCTCGATCTGCGTCGCAGTTCGCGTCGAGCCCTCACCCGCAACGCTATTGAACCAACCGACAGTGGTATCGTTATCGTGTGTGCCCGTGTAAGCGACGACGTTCGGAATGTAGTTGTGCGGCAGATCGATGTTCTTCGAATCACTCCCAAATCCGAACTGCAGGATTCGCATTCCCGGAAAGCCAAAGTCCTCACGCAACGCAACCACGTCGGGCGTGATCACACCGAGATCTTCGGCGATGATTGGCAACTCGCCGAGTGTCTTCCGAATCGCGGTGAACAATTCTCTTCCCGGCGCTTCCACCCACTGTCCGCGTTCGGCAGTTTTGTCGCCACCGGGGATTTCCCAACAGGCTGCGAACCCGCGAAAGTGATCCACTCGCGCGATGTCGACCACCGTGAACGTTGCGCGTACGCGCTCGATCCACCATTTGAACCCGTCGGCGAGCATGCCTTCCCAGTTGTAAAGCGGATTACCCCAGAGCTGTCCGGTGCTGCTGAAGTAATCCGGCGGCACACCTGCGACGACGATCGGTTTTCCGTTTTTGTCTAACTTGAATTGCTCAGGGTTGGTCCAAACATCGGCCGAGTCCTGGGCCACAAAGATCGGCAGGTCGCCGACGATGCTGATGCCGCGGTCGTTGCAGTAACGCTTCAAGGCGAACCACTGCCGGAAGAAGAGAAACTGGTAGAACATCTGTGCTTCGACTGACTTCCGGAGTTCTTCGCGAGCGCGTTCAAGAGCAGACGGCGTGCGGGCGATGAGTGACGGTTCCCACTCATTCCAGGCAACGCCATCGTGCGCGTCTTTCAGGGCGCAGAACAATGCGTAGTCTTCAAGCCACTGCGCGTGTTGTTGTGCGAAGGTTTCGAAGGCGCTACGGAGGGTGGTATCGGTGGTCCTTGTGTATTGCTCGTATGCACGACGGAGGATCTGATCTTTAAGGTTGTGTGCCTCGCCAAAATCGATCCTGTTTGTGGTTGCAGGCGCTTGCGGCGCTTCATCCAGCAATCCTTCTTTGATTAACTGGTCCGGACTGACGAGGAGTGTGTTGCCGGCGAAAGCGGAGTAACAGGCGTACGGGGAATCGCCGTAACCCGTTGGACCAAGCGGCAACACTTGCCAAAGACTTTGGCCCGCATCAACGAGGAAGTCTGCAAACTTGTATGCCTCCGGACCGAGATCGCCAATACCGTAAGGACCAGGTAACGAAGTGGGATGGAGCAAGACCCCGCTACGTCTTTTTTTGACATGATTAGCAGGATTTGCAGAATTGACAGGATTGTTCTTGTTAATCATGTTCATCTTGTAATCCTGTCTAAAAACCACCGAAAGCAACAGCACTCTGAGCTGGTAGCGTCAGCACCGCCTCGCCGTTCACAACACGACCGTTTACTGCACCAATCAACGATTTCAACACCACTCCATCCTTCAGCCCAATCGAACCAACCGGGATCGTCACCTGCTTCGATTTATTCTCACGATTGATCGCGACAATGATCGTCTCCTTCTCGAGTTGCCGCGCAAAAACATAAGTCTCATCATCAAAAAACAGATCGATCAAACGCCCCGCACGCAGCGCCGCATGCTCACGTCGCATCGCGATCCACGCGCGTGTCCAATCAAACATCTGCTGTTGCTTTGCATTTCGCCCTTCAGCCTTAAAGGCACTCGACGGAAAATCGCGACGATTATCAGGATCATCGCCGCCTTCCATCGCGATCTCTTCCCCCGCATAAAGCTGTGGTATCCCGCGCACGCTCAAGATAAAAGCCGTGTGCATCATCGCGCCTTCCATCGTCGCACCCGCGAGCGACAGGAATCGCGTCGTGTCGTGATTGTTTGCGAGCACGGTGAGTTTCGACGCGTCGGGATAAAGCCCGTCGTACTTCAACTGTGACTGAAGAAAACGGACCGGCGCACGACGTGTAAAAACCATCAGCGACGCATTCCACAGCGCAAAATCAAAGACGGAATCGAGTTTCGTATCGATGCCGTCCTGCCCCGTGTGACCGCCGATGAAGAATGCGGTGTGCGCGGCATCGCGTTCGAATACTTCCCCCACCATCCACATCTTCGGATACTGCCGGTGCAGCGAGTTTGAAAGATCGCGAATGAAAAATCGTGGCATGTACTGGATCGTGTCCTGACGAATACCGTCGATACCCGTCATGCCGGCCCACCACAATGCGTTTTGAATTTCATAACGCGCCACTTCAGGCTCTTCCTGATTCATGTCAGGCAGATCGTCACTGAACCAGCCGTCGAGTGTGTTACGAACATCGACAGGGTTCGAGTGTGGAGACAACAACACGCTGTTTCGGAATTTATTGAGCTGATGCTGCGCGATGGTGCCGTGAAACCACGTGCTGAGCGGCGGATCGTTGACCCACGGATGTTGCGAACCGACGTGATTTGCGACCTGGTCCTGAATGACCTTTATTCC
>Ga0207647_10000801_pt1 | contig 24373 bp, 23 predicted proteins | sample KBSCornC2_FD_184295 | JGI IMG/M metagenome (GOLD analysis project Ga0207647, IMG submission 184295) | Corn rhizosphere microbial communities from Kellogg Biological Station, Michigan, USA - C2 (SPAdes) (version 2) | ecosystem: Host-associated > Plants > Roots > Rhizosphere ... | reverse complement strand
GCGTGCTCGAGTTCCTGGAGTCGTTCGGGATTGGCCTCTTCGACCTTCGGCGATAGCCAGAATCTCTCGATCCAGTAAAAGGCGACGATTCCAAGCAGCACAATTATGAGTAACACCTTGCCGAGTCGCTGGAAATCCCCAATCAGCCCCATCACCGCGCCGCTGAAGAAATACCCGGCGCCCGAGAGTATAAAAACCCACATAAAACAGCTTGCAAACGAGAGTACGAGGAACCGCAGGTACGGCATTCGCCCAACGCCATAAAACACGCACGACGCCCAGCGCAGCCCGTAAATATATTTGGAGAGGAAGATCGAGAGTGGACCGAATTTTTCCGTCAATCGTTGCAGCCGGGGTTGTGCAGCGCGGTAAAAACGAAACTGTCTCACGCCTTCAGAAAAGCCGCGACCCGCAAAATACGCGAGGTTGTCGCTCAGGCAGCCTCCAATCGTCCCCCACAGCAACACGCGGGCAAAGCTGTAATCACCAAAAAACGCGCTGTGAGCGAGCACGCCCGCCAAAAGGAGTGTGATGTCTCCTTCAAACATGACGAGAATGAAAACTGCGTAGAGCCCGTACTGAAAGAGTAAATCGTTGACGAAGTCGAGGTGCATGTATAAACCAGGGCTTAACTCCGAACTATGAAGCCAGGTAATAAGATCGTCCGCCGACGGCGGGTGACAGAATAAACTGGAGGGCTACTTTTGACTACTCTTCTGTTTCTTCCTCTTGGGGAGGCTTGACCACTAACACCGGACAAGAGGCATGTCGCACGACCGACTCGGCAGTGGAACCAAAGAGGATGCGTCCCAACCCCGTCCGCCCGTGTGACGAAATCACTATCAAATCCACATCCCGTTCCTTCGCCACGCGCACAATTTCGGAAGCTGCTTCGCCGTGAACCACCAGTTCTTCCACGTCTATTCCGGAACACTCGTCACACTCAGCCAGCTTTGGTAATTCACGTTCGGCTGAATCCTCGAGCTGTTCGGTGATGTCCGCGATAGGCAGTGGCTCGGTCATACCTGAATAACCGACCGTCGGCACAATCGGTTCGATTACGTTGACGCAGATGATTGAAGCTTTGAATGTACGCGCCAGCGATGCGGCGTAGGAGAGAGCGTAGTTGCCACATTCGCTGAAATCGGTGGGCAGAAGTATGGAGCGAATTTGCATATAGGACCAATATGTCTAATAGTACCGATTTCGATTCTACTCCCTGAACGGCCTGTTTGACAGCCCCTGAACCCTCGACTATTCTTCGTCCACGCAGCTTCTTCCGCCCAGACCAGACTTGTTGCCATGACCACTCCAGGAACGAATTTCATCGGGATCAACGTATCCGGCACTCAGGCGCGTGCAGCCCTGGTGGACCGCGATGGAGCAGTCATCAACACGAAATCCGGTCAGTTCGCTCCCAAAGAATTGATCCCGCAGTTGGCAGCAATGGTCGAAGAACTCGCACCGCGAGGCTCAATCGCTGCCATCGGCGTCGCAATTCCCGGCCTGGTTAATAGACAAACCGATCGCGTTATCGCACCGCGAGCTGTTCCCACAACGATGTTTGACGATCTTCATGGCGAGCTTATGCGAGCCACTGGCGTACGAGTTGAACTCGAAAACGACGCCAACGCTGCCGCTTATGGCGAGTACAAAGTCGGTGCGGGTCGAGGCGCGCGCAACATGTTCTACATGATGATCGGAAACGGCATCGGCGGCGCGATCGTCCTTGATGGAAAGCTTTGGACCGGCGCCTCAGGCTTCGCAGGTGAAGTCGGTCATATCACGATTGATACCGAAGGTCTTGAATGTATTTGCGGTAATCGCGGTTGTCTCGAGACCGTCGCCTCGGCGCCAAGTATCGTTCGCCGCGCGCGCGAACGCCTGAATCGCGACTCGACATCTTCTCTTTCACGACTCGCACTCAACAAATCATTTACTGCCGACGACGTCGCACATCAGGCCAAAGAAGGCGACGATTTTGCCCACATGATGATTGAGCGCACCGGAAAATACATCGGCACCGGCGTCGCAAGTGTGATCAATCTACTGAACATCGAACTCGTCGTGCTCGGCGGTGGCGTGATGGACGCCGGCTCACTAATCCTCAATCCGATCATTCAGGAAGTAAAACGTAGAGCATTCCAGCCCTGTTTTGAAGCAACAGAAATCGTTGCCGCAAAACTCGGCCTCGACGGCGCTCCCATTGGCGCCGCATTATTGGCCCGCGACGCAACCACAGAATAATTAGCCACAAAAGGCACATAAGTACAAAAATTCATTTTGTGCTTTTTGTGCTTTTTTGTGGCCCAACTTGAAATTCCCCTTCCATTTGGTAAAGTACGACGTTATTCGCAATAAAATTTGTTCGAAAGGTTAGTGGCTTAACCGGCGGCGATGCCACAGATCTTCCATCACAGCACTAACGCGCTGGCCAAAATCACGATTTATGGCGCCGTGTTTATCGCTGTAGCCTTGTTGTGGGTTGCAGTCGAGCTAAACCGCTCGTCCTGGAATACCGGGCAGTGGGTTGAAAGGCAACAGCCGGTTCAATTCAGTCACAAACATCACGTCGGTGACGACGGTATTGATTGTCGTTACTGCCACACGTCGGTCGAGACCGCAGCCTCGGCCGGATTGCCTTCGACTAACACGTGCATGAACTGTCACAGGCAGATCTGGTCTGACAGTCCATACCTCGAGCCGGTTCGGGCCAGTCTCAAGGACAACAAGCCAATCCAGTGGATTCGCGTTCACGATCTTCCCGATTACGCCTACTTCAATCACAGCATTCACGTTAAGAAAGGCGTCGGCTGTTCGACGTGTCATGGTCGCATCGACGAGATGCCGATTCTGTACCAGGCTCAGACGCTGCAGATGGAATGGTGCCTCGAGTGTCATCGCGCGCCGGAAAGATTCATCCGGCCCCTCGACAAGATTTATGACATGACCTGGCGACCAGAAAATAAGACCACGACGGAACTGGAAGACGCAGTGGGCTGGAAAGCCAAATACAAAATCCAGGGCAAGGAAATTCTGACAAGTTGTTCAACTTGCCACCGCTGAAGACGTTTGAAATGAGCGATAGCGACCGTCATATAAATTTCAAGCTGATGCGCGATCACATTCTTGCTTTGCAGGATGCTGACACGCCGCGCGGCGGAAAGAAATACTGGCGCAGTCTTGAAGAACTCGCCGATACACCGCTGTTTCGTGAGTTTGTCGAGCGCGAGTTTCCGCAACAAGCAGAAGAGTGGCACGATCCGATTGAGCGTCGCACATTCATTAAGCTGATGGGCGCTTCCCTCGCCCTGGCCGGCTTGAGCGGTTGTGTTTTCCAACCACCTGAGAAGATCGTTCCGAACGTCAAACAACCGGAAGAGTACGTTCCCGGCAAAGCGCTTTTCTTCGCGACTGCTGCGCCGTTGTTTGGCGCTGCGACGCCCGTGCTTGTGCGAAGCAACGAGGGACGGCCGACGAAGATTGAAGGCAATCCGGACCATCCAAACAACCGGCCGTCTGATTTTCCGCCTGAGGATCCGATTCGTGATCCACGTGGATCGAGTGCGACTGACATCTTCACGCAGGCTTCGATCCTGAGTCTTTACGACCCCGATCGTTCACCGACGCTTACTTATCGTGAAGACATCCACACGTGGACGTCGTTTGTTGGTGAAATGCGTTCGATACTCGACGTGCAACGATCCCAGGGGGGAAAAGGAATTCGTTTTCTTACCGAAACGATCATCTCGCCGACGTTTGGCGCTCTGATGAATGAGGTGAAGACGGCGCTGCCGCAGGCGAAGTGGCATCAGTATGAACCGGCCAATCGCGACAATGCGCTCGCGGGTGCGAAGATGGCCTTCGGACAGCCGGTTAACACGACCTATCGATTTGATCTGGCCCAGCGAGTTCTTTCACTCGACTGCGACTTCCTGTCGCCTACGTTCTCGGGTTATTTGCGATATTCGCGCGATTTCATGGCGCGCCGACGCATTACCGAGACGAACAAGGAGATGAATCGTCTCTATGTGGTGGAGACTACGCCGTCGAACACTGGCGCGATCGCAGACCACGCGTTTGAAGTTAAGCCAAGCGAGTTTGAAGCAATTGCGAAAGAGATCGCAGCGGGGTCGATTTCTCAATCACCAACGGGAACTGCGAGCGTAAATCTTCCGTGGATTGCGCCGCTCGTCAAAGACCTACAGCAACACACTGGCGCCGGCATTGTGCTTGCGGGCGAGAACCAGCCGCCATTCATTCATGCGCTTGCCCACGCGATGAACGACGCGCTCGGGAACGTCGGCAAGACTGTTTTCTACACCGATCCGCTCGAAGTTAATCCGGTAGATCAGAGAGCGTCACTCGGGGAACTCATTAATGATCTCAACAACGGAGAGGTTGAGTTGTTAGTGATCCTCGGCGGAAATCCTGTTCATAACACTCCTGCCGATCTGAAGCTCAGTCCTGAGCTCTTACAAAAGTTCGCGAAGAAGGAAACTAACCGCTGCGTTCACCTGAGTGAGTACAAGGACGAAACGTCTGAATGGAGTCACTGGCACGTGCCGGCCGCTCATTATCTCGAGTCGTGGGGAGATACGCGTTCATACGACGGCACGGTCACGATCATGCAGCCGCTGATTCAGCCGCTCTATGAAGGCAAAACTGCTTACGAACTGCTGGCTGTGTTCACAAAGGAGTACGATCGCAAGCCGTACGACATGGTGAAGAATTTTTGGCAAACGCAGCGAAGTGGTCAGGGACAGGCACAGGCGGCAGGTGCAGGAAATAATCAAAGCTCTCGACCAACAGCGACTCCTGCTGCTCCTGCTTCACCTGCTGCTGCTCCTGCTCCATCACCATCACCTTCTCAGGATTTCGAAGCCTGGTGGCGCCAGTCGATTCACGACGGCTTTGTTGCTAATTCGGCGTTTCAACCAAGAACAGTCTCATTGAATTCGGCCTGGGCCAATAATCAAACTCTCCGGCCGCCACAGACAGGAGCAGATGGGTTTGAGCTCGTGTTCCGCACCGATCCGTCAATCTACGACGGGCGGTTCGCAAACAATGGCTGGTTGCAGGAGCTTCCCAAACCGCTGACGAAAGTCACGTGGGACAACGTCGCGGTCGTGAGTCCGAATTCAGCGAAACAAATTGCGAATGTCGACAACAATGGCGGTGCCGTGAAAGGCCGTGAACACTACGTGCCGTTGGTCGAGATCGCCAATCAGCAGGGACATAAAGTCACTGCGCCTCTTTGGGTCCTGCCCGGCCAACCGGATGGCGTGGTTACACTTCATCTCGGTTATGGACGACGATTGGCCGGCAACGTTGGGAGTGGAAAAAGCAACGGCGAACTCGTAGGTTTTGATGCTTACCAGCTACGGACGTCTTTCGCGCCGTGGTTCACCACGGGAGCAAAAGTCACTAACACGGGCCGGGATTATCAGCTCGCAACTACACAGCTCCACTTCAATCTCGAAGATCCAAAGTTCAGCACTGACGAGCGCGACGTTGTTCGTTCGCAAACTCTCGAACAGTTTCTCCACGCGGGTAGCGAGCATGCGGAGGAGGAGAAACACGGCCACCCGACGCTCTATCCCGGTTACGACTACAAAAACCAGACAGAGAACGCGCCCAATTACGCCTGGGGCATGGCGATCGATTTGAACAATTGCATTGGCTGCAATGCGTGTACAGTCGCCTGCCAGTCAGAGAACAACATTCCCGTCGTCGGCAAACATGAAGTAGTGCGCAGCCGCGAGATGCACTGGATTCGCCTCGATACGTACTTCAAAGGCTTCGATCCGAATCATCCCGAAGGCGTCAACTTCATGCCGGTGCCTTGCATGCACTGCGAGAACGCGCCGTGCGAACCCGTTTGTCCCGTTCACGCCACCGTGCACAGTGCGGAAGGCCTGAACGACATGGTTTACAACCGCTGTGTCGGCACAAAGTATTGTTCGAACAACTGCCCGTACAAGGTGCGACGGTTCAATTTCTTCCTTTATCAGAACTGGGACCAGCCGACGTACCAGTTGATGCGCAATCCCGAAGTTTCAATACGCAGCCGCGGTGTGATGGAAAAGTGCACTTACTGCGTGCAGCGCATTCAGAACGCGAAGATCCAGGCAGAGCTCGAGGATCGAAAAGTTAACGATGGCGAGATCGTTACCGCATGCCAGGCGGTCTGTCCGACTGAAGCGATCGTGTTTGGCGACGTGAACGATCCGAACAGCCGCGTGTCGAAGTTGAAACAAAGCGAGCGTAATTATTCGTTGCTCGGCGAACTGAACACAAAGCCGCGCACAACGTACTTGAGCCAATTAAAGAACCCGAATCCACAGATTAAATAAAACCAATCTGCGTAATCTGTGGATGGATCTAAGATGCAAGACGAAGCAAACAAGCCGTACACCGAAGGTCCGATGCATTCGACGTCACCCGTGATTGATCCGGGCCTCACGTTTGCTTCAGTGACTGACAAGATCAGTTCGATCGTCTTGAAACGAAAGACGTCGCTGGCGTGGTTCTTCGGCTTTGCTATCTCGTTTGCGCTGTTTCAGTTGATGCTGCTCGCGATGACGAACCTGTTGTTCGTCGGTATCGGATTGTGGGGTGTCAACGTGCCCGTCGCCTGGGGCATCGACATTCTCAACTTCGTCTGGTGGATCGGAATCGGTCACGCCGGCACACTCATCTCCGCGATTCTGCTTCTGCTCCGACAACGCTGGCGTACGTCGATCAACCGCTTCGCCGAAGCGATGACGCTTTTCGCGGTGGCCCAGGCCGGCATGTATCCGATCTTCCACCTCGGGCGCCCGTGGTTGATGTACTGGCTGTTCCCGTATCCGAACACGATGGGTATCTGGCCGCAGTTTCGCAGCCCGTTGATGTGGGACGTCTTCGCGGTCTCGACTTACGCAACCGTTTCCGCGATGTTCTGGTTCGTCGGTCTTATTCCCGACTTCGCGACGCTTCGCGATCGTGCTCGCAGCAAACCATTTCAAATTCTCTACGGCATGCTCGCCATGGGCTGGCGTGGTTCTGCGCGTCACTGGCATCGCTATGAAATGGCGTACCTGCTGCTCGCCGGGCTGGCCACACCGCTCGTGCTTTCAGTGCACACGATCGTCAGTTTTGACTTCGCGGTCGGCATCATTCCCGGTTGGCACGCAACGATCTTTCCGCCGTACTTCGTCGCGGGCGCTATCTACGCAGGTTTCGCAATGGTGCTCCTGCTGACGATTCCGCTGCGCAGGTTCTACGGTCTCGAAGGTTTCATCACCATGCGCCACATGCACAACATGGCTAAGGTGATGCTCGCCACCGGACTCATCGTCGGTTACGGCTACATCATGGAAGCGTTTTTCGGTTGGTACAGCGGCAACAAGTACGAACGCTTCATGATCTGGAATCGCATGCACGGTCCATACTCGCTTTATTACTGGGCGCTGATCCTTTGCAACATCATCACGCCGCAGTTTCTGTGGGTTAAAAAAATTCGCTCCAACCTGCTCGCGCTCTGGATCATTTCGTTCATCGTGTCGATCGGCATGTGGCTCGAGCGGTTTGTGATCGTAGTGACCAGTCTGCATCGCGACTACCTACCGTCGTCGTGGGGTATGTACCAGCCGACGCAATGGGACTGGTCGATGTTTATCGGAACGATTGGATTCTTCTTTACCCTTCTGTTTCTGTTTATTCGCTTCCTGCCGATGATCTCGATCTTCGAGATGCGCACGATCCTGCCGGAAGCGGAGGTGGAGGAGTAGTTGGAAACAGAAAACAAACAGATCCACGTCACTTCGGGAGGTTCGCACCGGCGTCATGCGCCGCCGATGTATGGCGTGATTGCGGAGTTTGAGAGCCCTTCGGATCTGGTGGCAGCAGCGCGACGCGTCTATTCGCTTGGCTATCGCCGCATCAACGGGTATTCGCCGTATCCGATTGAGGAACTTTCGGAAGCGATTGGATTCACGCACACGAGTTTGCCGTTGATTGTTTTTATCGGTGGTCTGGTCGGAGGTATCGGCGGGTTTTTGATGCAGTACTACATTGAAGTCATCGATTACCCGATCAACGTGGGTGGTAAGCCGTACAACAGTTGGCCGGCGTTCATTCCGATCACGTTCGAAATGACGGTGCTGGTCGCAGCGTTCTCGGCGGTGCTGGGAATGCTTGTGCTCAACAAGCTGCCGCAGCCATATCACCCGGTTTTCAATGTGCCGAATTTTGCGATGGCGACGCGCGATCGATTCTTTTTGGCGGTCGAAGCGAACGATCCGAAATTTGATCACGCTGGAGTCGTGGAGTTGCTGAAGAGTTTGAATGCGCTTGAAGTTAACGATGTCGAAGTCTGAAAAGACAAGTGCAGGAGCAGTGTTCAGGAGCAGGTATTTGGTTACCTGCTCCTGCATGCTGTTCCTGTTCCTGGCCACTGGTTGTCGTCGCGACATGCAGGACCAGCCGAAGATGAAGCCGTATCGCGGCACGTCGTTCTTCGGCGATGGGACGTCAATGCGGCAACCGATCGACGGAACGATTCCGCGCGGTCAACTGAAGACTGATGTCGAGTACTACACCGGCAAGAAAACAAAGGCTCCGGGCGCGACTGCCACACCCGCAACCCAGCCAGCGGCGGCAGGCGCACAGGCAAATACATTTCCTGACGACGTCGATACTTTTCCGTTTGCAGTAACAAAAGAAGTCGTTGACCGCGGTCATGAGCGCTACAACGTTTTCTGTTCCGCCTGTCACGGGCTGACCGGTAACGGCGACGGCATGATCGTCCGTCGCGGTTTCCGTCGGGCTGCGTCTTTTAACGACGATCGCCTGCGAAAAGCGCCGGTCGGACATTTCTTCGACGCGATCACAAACGGCTGGGGCGCGATGCCGTCATACGCGTCACAAATTCCCGTGCAGGATCGTTGGGCCATCATTACTTACATTCGCGCATTGCAGCTCAGCCAACAGAATACGGCCGCTGCTGCTGCGAGCCCTGCACCAACAAGTTCGCCAACACCCGCAGCCGGAGGACATCGATGATTCAATCATTCAATCCTCCGAATATGGCTGACTTCCAGAAGCGATGTCTTATTGTAGGCTTAGTGTTTTTCGCCGCGCTCGTCGTCAGCGCTTTTCTCAACAGTCGCGAGTTCTTTCAGTCGTATCTGATCGGTTGGACGTTCTGGACCGGAATCACGATAGGTTCGCTCGCGCTGCTGATGCTGCAACATCTGACCGGTGGCGGTTGGGGTTTGGTAATCCGTCGCTCACTCGAAGCCGCGACGCGAGTGCTGCCTTTGATGGCGATCTTGTTCGTCCCCATCATTCTCGGCGCGCACTCGATCTATCACCACTGGACCAACCCCACGGAAGACGTGGTTAAGTTCAAGACGCCGTATTTGAACTTGAAGTTCTTTACGATCCGCGCAGTCGTCTACTTTGCGATCTGGGGAACGCTCGCGTTTCTGCTGAACAAGTGGTCGCTCGAACAGGATCGCACGGCGGATAATCGTTACACGAAAAACATGCGTGTGCTGGCGGGGCCGGGAATGGTGGCGCTAATCTTCAGTGTCACGTTTGCCTCGATCGATTGGTACATGTCACTCGAGCCCGAATGGTTTTCAACCATCTACGGATTCATTTACGTGGCCGCCTGGAGCCTGAGCGCGCTCGCGTTTGTGATCGCCGTCATGGCTGCGCTTTCGCGCGAAGAACCGATGAAGCGAATCGTGGCGCCACTGCATTTTCACGATCTCGGGAAACTGCTGCTGGCCCTCGTCATGCTGTGGGCTTACTTCGCTTTTTCGCAGTTTCTGATTATCTGGTCGGGCAATCTTCCGGAAGAGATTAGCTGGTACATCGCACGCATACATGGCGGCTGGGGCGCCACTATCATCACAATCGGAATACTCCATTTTGCCGCGCCATTCTTGTTCCTGCTGTCGCGGAGTATCAAACGCAACCCACGCAAGCTGGTGGTGATTGCGGCAGTGATCCTCGTCATGCGCGCCGTCGATCTTTTGTGGATGCTGGTGCCTGCGTTTCCGGATCACAAATGGATCTGGCTCGACGTGATCTCGATACTTGGTTTTGGTGGTTTATGGTTGTGCTTCTTTACCTGGCAATTAGGCAAACGATCGTTGATTCCGATTAACGATCCGCAGTTTGAGTCAACACTCGAACAGATGCACGCTGGTGGGCATTAGGATTTATTTCGATGGCTAACAAACACAAAGGGAACGGGCACAAGACCGAAACGCCGGACGTCTCGCACATTCGCAACGTCGAAGTCACGCACGAGACGAGTGATATCAGCGTGCGTGGCGTGCTCACGTTTGTCGTCGTGCTGACGCTCGCGACTGCCGCAGTTTCGGCGGGAATGTGGGGATTGTTTAGATACTTCGAAGCGCAGGAAGCCAAAGAACCCACCCGTGGTCCAATGGCTCTTACTGACAAAAAAGATCGTTTGCCGCCTGAGCCGCGACTCCAGTCGGCGCCCGGTTTTGAGATCACGTTTGAAGACGGGCAGAAAAAGAGTCTCGAGAGGGCCATACCACAAGCCGAGTATCGAGAGCTTCGCGCGCAGTGGGACGAGAACCTGAAGACGGGACTAAAGGATCAGTCCGGCCACGTCGTCGGCATGCCGATCGAGCAGGCGATGGAGAAAGTGGTTTCCGAAGGATTGCCATCAAGGGTTAAAGGGCCGGGCGGCAAGCTGTCTGACTACGCGGTCAGCACGCCAACCGCATGGAGTTCCGGCCGAGTAGTAGAGAAGAGGTTGCAATGAGATCCACAGATTTCACAGATTACACCGAGAAAAGAAGAAGCAGGAAAACTATTTTTATTTATCTGTGTAATCTGTGGATGGTTCTTTTGTTTTCGATTTCAGTGTTTGGTCAATCTCCTCCCGGACCGAGTTCGCCGTTGTATGGCGCGCGTCCGGAAACGGGAAAATCATCGACGGGATTGCCGACTGCGCTGCGTGATGTTCGAATCGAACAGAAACTGGACCAACAGTTGCCGCTCGATCTCGTCTTTCGCGATGAGAACGGGCAGGCAGTCAAGCTCAGTCAGTATTTCGGACGAAAGCCGGTGGTGCTGGCGTTTGTCTACTACGACTGTCCGATGCTCTGTACGCAGGTGCTCAACGCGATGGTGACCTCGTTTCGTGTTTTACCGTTTGAGCTTGGAAAAGACTACGACGTTGTGACCGTCAGTTTCGATCCGCGCGAAACGAATACACTCGCCACCGCAAAGAAGCAGGTCTACATGAAGTACCTGCCCGTGCGTATGCGTGCGGGCGCAGAAAGTGGCTGGCACTTTTTGACCGGAGACCAGGCGAGCATCACGCAATTAACCGACGCAGTAGGATTTCACTATCGCTACGACGAAGCTACGAAACAGTTTGCTCACGCCAGCGGCATCATGCTGACAACACCGCAGGGAAAACTCTCACGTTACTTCTACGGAGTGGATTATCCCGCGCGTGACTTGCGTCTCGGGCTAATCGAATCCTCGGCGAACAAGATTGGAAGCCCGGTCGAGCAACTGCTGCTCTATTGCTATCACTACGATCCAGCTACCGGGCGCTATGGTTTTGCAATAATGAAAGTCATGCGAATCGCCGGGGTGGCCACGCTGCTAGCAATCGCAGCGATGATCCTGCTCCTTAAAGGACGGAGACCTGGACTGGCGGAAGTAAAGACTGGAGGCGCCGCTTAGTAATGCAGTCGTGGATTCCATTGGTGCCTGACAGCGCTTCGACCTTGTCGTGGAAGGTTGACGCACTCTACTTCTATCTCTCGGGTGTCACCCTCTTCTTTTCGCTGCTCATCTCGGCAGTGCTGATCTTTTTTGTCATTCGCTATCGACGCCGAACGCCGTATGAAATTCCGCGGCCTATTGCCGGTTCGCATAAGCTCGAGACGCTCTGGACCATCATCCCCTTTGTCATCGCGATGACGATGTTTGGCTGGGGCGCACAGGTTTATTTCCAGCAATACAAACCGCCGGCAAATGCGATCGAAGTTTACGTGGTCGGAAAGCAGTGGATGTGGAAGCTGCAGCACGCCACCGGACAGCGCGAGATCAACCAGTTGCACATCCCCGTAGGCCGAAAGATCAAATTGATCATGACGTCTGAGGATGTGATTCACGACTTCTTCGTGCCTGCTTTTCGCACCAAAATGGACGTCGTGCCCGGCAAGTACACCACCATGTGGTTCGAAGCGACGACGCCGGGAACCTATCACTTGTTCTGTGCCGAGTACTGCGGCATGAACCACTCGGGAATGACTGGCTCGATCATCGTCATGGAACCGAGGGAGTTTGATAACTGGCTGAGCGGCAATGCAGGAAGCGGAACTCCCGCGTCTCAGGGACAACAGTTGTTTCAATCACTCGGGTGTGCCTCCTGTCATGGACAGAACGGCGAGGGTGGACGCGGCCCGACGCTGGCCGGAATCTACGGCCAGAAGACGCAATTGCAAACTGGAGAGTCGGTTTCTGTAGACGACAGTTACGTGCGTGAATCGATCCTCAATCCACAGGCGAAACTGGTCGCCGGATTTGGCGCCATCATGCCGACGTTCCAGGGCCAGGTTAGTGAAGATCAGTTGCTGCAACTGCTCGCATACATTAAATCGTTAGCTGGGGGACAAACACAGGCGCCTGCTACAGCCGGAACACCTGCAGCAACGAACGCGCGACCAGCAGGTTCGCCAACACAGAATTTGAAGTAACTTGTTATGAGACCGATAGAGTATTACGAACCACCAATACCTTCGAAGGTCAACTACATCAACGCCCAATACGGCTTGAAGTCGTGGTTGCTGACCAAGGATCACAAGCGCATCGCGCTGTTGTATCTCGGGTCAATCACCTTCTTCTTCTTCATCGGCGGCATTTATGCATTGATGATTCGCCTCGAGCTGCTGACGCCGCAGGGCGACTTTCTCCAGTCAGCGACGTACAACAAGGTCTTCACCCAGCACGGCATCATAATGATCTTTTTCTTCCTCATTCCATCGATACCGGCAACACTGGGGAACTTCCTCGTGCCGATGATGATTGGGGCTAAAGATCTCGCTTTTCCACGAATCAATCTTCTGAGTTGGTACATCTATCTGCTGGGTGGAGTTATCACCATTTACGCATTGCTCGCTGGCGGCGTGGACACGGGCTGGACGTTCTACACACCTTTCAGCACGACCTTCTCAAACTCGTATGTAGTCGCAACTGGTCTCGGAATTTTCATCAACGGCTTTTCGTCGATTCTGACCGGGCTGAACTTCATCGTCACCATTCACACGATGCGGGCGCCAGGCATGACGTGGTTTCGCTTGCCGCTGTTTATCTGGTCACACTATGCAACCAGCCTGATCATGATCCTCGGCACTCCCGTGATCGCGATCACAGTTCTGCTGCTCGCGTTTGAGCGCGTTGCGAGGGTGGGCATTTTTGATCCGGCACTGGGCGGGGATCCGATTCTCTTTCAACACCTGTTCTGGTTCTACTCCCATCCGGCCGTTTACATCATGGTCCTGCCCTCGATGGGCGTTGTCAGCGAGTTGATCGCAAACTTCTCGCGCAAGAATATTTTCGGCTACAGCTTCGTCGCATTTTCGAGTCTGGCTATCGCGGTGTTTGGCTTCCTCGTATGGGGACATCACCTGTTCGTGACGAGCCAGTCAGTCTATGCCGGGATGATCTTTTCGTTCCTGAGCTTCGCAGTTGCGATTCCTTCGGCGATCAAAGTCTTCAACTGGACGGCGACGCTCTACAAATCGTCGATCTCGTACGACACCCCAATGCTCTACGGGTTAGGCTTCATCGGCCTGTTCACAGTCGGCGGCATGACCGGCTTGTTCCTGGCCTCCCTGGCTGTCGACGTGCACTTGAGCGATACCTATTTCGTCGTCGCACACTTCCACTACATCATGGTCGGCGGAGCGTTGATGGGTTATCTGGGCGGCCTGCATTACTGGTGGCCCAAGATTAGCGGGCGCATGTATCCGGAAGGCTGGGGACGATTCAGCGCGCTCGTGATCTTCGTCGGATTCAACCTGACATTCCTGCCGCAGTTTGTCGCGGGTTATCTCGGCATGCCGCGCAGGTATCACGCTTATCCACCGGAGTTTCAGGTATTCAACGTGCTCTCGACTGCCGGCGCATCGATTCTCGGATTCGGAATGCTGATACCCGCAATCTACTTCGTGTGGTCCATGCGTTACGGCAAACGTGCCGAAGCGAATCCGTGGCACTTGCCGGGACTCGAGTGGCGCACGCCGTCGCCGCCGCCGACTGAAAATTTTGCAGTAACGCCGATCGTGACGTGGGAAGCTTACGAGTTTGCACCTCCGGAAGAGACTCAGGTAGTTGGTAAGTTCGGACCTGAATTAGAGCAGATTTGAGACAAGCAACATGGCGGATGTAATTAACAGTCACGCGACAACATCTGAAGCGCACCACCACCGCGCGTTGCAGCACCATTTTGAGAACATGGAGCAGCAACGTGAAGCGGGTACGCTGGGAATGTGGGTGTTTCTCGTGACCGAGATCATGTTCTTCGGCGGGATGTTTCTGGCTTACACGCTTTATCGATCGAAGTATCCGGCAGCGTTTGCGTCCGCCAGTAATCACCTCGACATCACGCTCGGAGCAGTCAACACCGGCGTCCTGATCCTGAGTAGTTTCACGATGGCCATGTCCGTGTACTTCACACAGGTCGGCAAGCGACGTCCGCAGATCCTCTGCCTGGTTTTGACGCTGGTACTCGGTTTGACGTTCCTTGGCATCAAGGGCGTCGAGTATCACTCCAAATATGTCGATCATCTGATTCCTGGTCACCTGATACCCAGCAGTCCGTTTTTAGAGAATGAAGCCCAGGCCAGGGAACACGGATTACATCTGCTCGAGGGCGCAAGCTTGAAGCAGGTCGAGTTGTTTTACTGGATTTACTTCGCCATGACCGGCATGCACGCGCTGCACATGATCATCGGCGCCGGACTACTGACCTTTCTGTTGATCTATTCAATCAAGGGACGTTTTGATCCGGAATATCACAGTCCGGTAGAAGTGATCGGACTTTACTGGCACTTCGTCGACATTGTGTGGATCTTTTTGTTCCCGCTGCTTTACTTGCTGGGACGCCACCTGGAACACGGCGGTTAATCGGAATGAGCGAACACATAGTTCCAGTCAGAATTTATGTGATCATTTTCGCGGTGCTGGTGGTGGGCACAGCGTTGACGGTCGTGGCGGCGTTTTACGATTTCCCGTGGCAACTCAACACAATCATTGCGTTGACAATTGCCACCACGAAAGCGACATTTGTCGTGCTCTACTTCATGCACGTGCGCTACAGCACACGTCTGATTTGGGTGATTGTGGCGTCTGCTTTGTTCTGGATGGCGATACTGTTCGCGCTAACGTTCAGCGATTACAATACGCGTGGTTGGATTCCCAGTGCGTACTAGCTTTACTCGCCACGTTGTAGCGTTGTTTCCCGCACCTCGATCACTCGCTTACACGAAGGGCAGTTCAAACGGATGGTGGCGTCTGACGTTTTGATAGGCGCATCACAGAAGGGACAAACGCCGTTAACTACGTTGTGGTGGAAGAGGTCGCGCATCATGATCACCGGCAGCACGAGGCCGGCAAGGAGTAGCGGGATGCCAAAGATGAGGCCGATGGTCGCGCCTTGACCAAGTGTCAGGCTGATTACGAGGCCGGCGATGAAGAGTACAAGGCCAATGCCGACGCTGAACGAAAAGCTGTACGCGCTGTCGAATGTACGGCCTGGTTTTGCAACTTCTGGTCGATCGGCGTCCATCTTAAGACCTCCTGGATGCGTTGGGATGTTCTGGGGAGTTCGCTACGAGCTTGTAACTGATTTTTACTCCTGCACGGGAGGCGTTGTCAACGATCCATCCACAGATTACGCAGATTGATTTTATGTCGCCTTTTGAAACTTTTCTAAAACAGCACGATGAAGAAGCGTGGTCGGCCACACTGACCACTTTATTACGCTCGATCCACGAAGTAGATCGCAACGCGACGCAGATCTGGTTTGCGTTTTATCCGTTGTCACTCTTCCAGGCGCTCGAGCAGTCGAACGACCCGGAAACGCTCGCCCAGCGTTTGTTGCTGCAGGGCAAGTATTACCTGAAAGATCAGATTGATTCGTCACACACATTTCTTTACGGACATCGTTACTGGTCCGAAGTAAAAGCTGCCGTCCAAGACCATGCACACCGTTTTCTGATCAGTGACAATCGTCCGCTTTCAGATCAGATCTTATCCGTGGCCCAGCAGGTCGCGAAAGTTGATACGTCACTCGTGATCGGCATCACAGCGGTCGCTTTCATGACTATCAGGCAAGCAGGACTGGCAGCATTCGAAGCCGCTCCGGGCGAGGTTCTGATTGATAAAAAGCATGCTCGCAAATCTCCCGCCGATGTCTTACGTGAACGAGCCGTCGATGACAGCCAGGGCTTCTTCAGTTTTCTCAAAACGGTCGACAAGAAATGGACGGTCACTTACGACGAGAATGACGACCGCGCGAAATATCGTTTGAATCACGTGCAGGATCTCGCCTGGGGTGCGGCCGGCGATCGCACGCGCAACTGGCGCGAGCTGGATCCGCGACGTGTCGAAGGACCGATTCCGGTTGAGTGTCGCTCGGCGTCATGTGGAACGTGTTGGGTTGGCGTTCTCGGCGGCGCTGAAAAACTCTCGGACGTCGCTGCTCGTGAAGGAAAAAAGATCAAGGAGTTTGGTTACGTTGACACGTCAGAATCGAAACCGCTGATCCGTCTTGCGTGCCAGGCACAGGCACTCGGCGCCGTGTCGATCGTGATCCCACCGTGGAATGGTGTCTACGGAAAGTATTTGAACAAGTTGAAAGATTGATCGAGCCACCGATTTGTCACCTTTACTCTACGTTCTTGCCGCAGCGCTGCTCTGGAGTACAGGCGGGCTGTTCATCAAGTGGACCACGATCGGTGGGCTTGAACTCTCGTTCTGGCGATCTTTGTTCGCCATCTTCACTGTCGCATTCTTCACGCGCCGCGAGGGCTTTGGAATAAATCGTCTCACCGCGGCGGCATCGTTTCTCTACGCCGTTCTGCTCATCCTCTTTGTTCTCGCAACCAAAACGACGACCGCGGCAAATGCGATCTTCCTGCAATACACCGCGCCCGTATACCTGCTGATCCTCGAGCCGGTGATTTACAAGGAGAAGTTTCGCTCGCGCGATCTGATCACGGTGGCGGTGTGTCTTGGTGGGATGGCGCTGTTCTTCGTGGGCCAGCTACGCCCACAGGACGTCGCCGGAAACGTGATGGCGCTGGCTTCCGGCTTCTGTTTCGCCCTCTATTTCCTGTTGCTGCGACATCCGCGCGCGCGTGAAGTCAATCGCGCCTCGTCGGTGATCTACGGAAACACTCTGGCAGTGATCATGACGGCGCCGTGGGGTCTCGCGACGCTCACCAGCATCACCGGACATGACCTCATCGGTGTCGCCTACCTCGGCATCATTCAACTGGGTGTTGCCTACACATTCTTCACCCTCGGAATGGCACGCGGTGTGAGGTCGCTGGACGCCGGCATCATTTGCTATGTGGAACCTGTCCTGAATCCTGTCTGGGTCTTTCTGGTGCTAGGCGAAAAACCCTCGCGGTGGGCACTGCTCGGCGGCACAGTCATCGTCGCCGCAGTTATCGTTCACATGCTGCTGGATGCACGAGGAAAGATGAGACCGAGCGACCAAGCTATTGCAACCGCCCATGACTAGTAGCTAAATACGCTGCCGACCTCAAAGACAAAACCGCGGAGTACATAGGATTCCAAAAGATCTGTACTCTCAAGCGCAAGACTCGGACCGAATTGATTGCCGCTCAACAGCCGCACCTCAATTATCTTCGAGGCCTCATCGACAAGCCATAGCTCTTTGACACCAAGCGCTGCATAAGTATCTGCTTTAGTATTTCGATCGTAAATTGCAGAACCAGGTGAAAGCACTTCGATGACAAGGTCAGCCGTGGTCCTGTACTTAGGATCGAGCTTAGCTTGGGTTTCGGCAGAAACGTAAAACAAATCAGGTTCAAGCCAACTGTTGGGCTCTCTCATAATCCCCGCGCGAGGAATATAAAGTGTGCCTTTGTCACCAGACGCTGTCAGATAGTCAGACAGCATGCGAGTTAGTTTGCTACATGCGTTTTCGTGTTGATACCCAGGAGGGGGTGTCATATAGAGGACTCCTGCGATTAATTCAAGTTTTGAACGATCTGATGGATCGGGAAGCTCCCAAAATTCCTCGAGCGTATATTTCTTGACTAAAGGTGATGTGCTTACCCAGGCCATAAGTTACTCCGATGAGGATTTAGTGAGGCGAGTGTAACACACTTCAATCCGTAACTGATCCGTGTAAATCTGTGGCCTAAACTAACCAATTGGGACGACTGTCGTAATACCGTACTGAGCGGTCGGGATAGCGTTTCCTGTATTGCCGATATCGCGCCAACAATTTTTCATAGCGCTTATCGGATGAATGAACAGGTTTGTGGGGAATGGCCCGCAGATGATCCTCGATCTTCAGCATCCTGCGTGGTGAGAAACGCCAATCGTACTCTCCAAGGTCGTACAGACTAGTTAGACCGTATCCCTTCAACCGCCCGGTGAGATCGACAAAAGGATCGGAATAACTCAACGCCAAGTCTCTAATGGATCGATAAACCGGTTTGCGCCCGTGAAGCCCCGCATCACGCGAACGCGCCACCGATCCCCAGCGCCCATCCATATTAAATGCAAAAACAACGTGGTCCAGAAGATCCTGCGATTGAAGATCAAGCAACAGTGGTGGGTAACCATGCTGCTCCAAAATCACCGCCGCGCCGACAGCCGCTTCGAGACAATGCGCCTCCTTTCGCTTCACGACTTCCCGAAACGATCGCATCGTGCCTCCTTCGCGCTCCCAGTTGTAAGGCATCGAACTGAAGAAGCGTTGCACCTTCGCCGGAGTGTTGAGTCGTTGCACCAGTTTCCACTCGGCCGGAGTGAAGCATTTTTTATCAGGGATCATGCGTGAATTAGGGAGACTTTGTTCGCCTACGAGACAAAAGACAGTAGCTGCACTTGCCTGATTCAATCGCAAATGTCAGACTAAAAGAGCGCCAAAGAACCATGTGGCGTAAATCATACATAAGGGATTTCCGTTCGAAATATTCCAGCAATGAACCAGCAGGCTACAGCTTCCCAAAAAACTCGCGCTGAACAAGAAACTGAAAATGAGGCAAATCGTCTCCGAGAGCAAGTGGACGCCGCGCTATTATCGGTCGTCTCTCGTTCACCAGACGAGGTTGAATCTCTGAACACCGCGGCCGATCGCATCGAGCGCGCCGCCCGTGACCTCGCCGACGCCTTGCGCGAACTCGCAGAACAGCGCAAGAGCCCGGATCTCTTGTAATCAACCACGTGCCTCGCTCAATCGCTTTATGGACCTTTTTTGTTTTTGATTGGAGACTGCTTAATGGCATCAATTCGCGCTGCCGCAACGACTGAACACCTGGGCCGAAAGAATACCTCATACGAACTGGATAACTACGGTATCAAAGAGCCAGCTCGCGTTTACTGGAACCTCAACGCGTCTGAACTCTATGAAGAGATCGCGCGCCGCGAAGAAGGCGTTCTTTCAAATCACGGCGCCATGATCGTCGACACAGGTGAACATACCGGCCGCGCTGCGAAAGATAAAGCCATTGTCCGCGAACCTGACAGCGCAGATAAAGTGTTCTGGGGCGACGTCAACAAAGACTTCTCGCAAGAGAAGTTCAATGCACTGAAAGATCGAATGATGGCCCATGCAAAGGGTCGCGACATTTTTGTGCAGGACACCTTTGTGGGCGCCGATCATACGTACCGTCTACCAATCCGCGTGATCAATGAACTGGCCTGGCACTCGCTTTTTGCACGCACGATGTTCATCAGCGACAGCACGGCGAACGCACCGCACCAACCCGAGTTCACGATCATTAACTTTCCGAGTTTCCAGGCCGACCCGCAACGCGACGGCACCAGATCGCCAACGTTTATCCTGATGGACTTCAGCCAGCGTTTGGTTTTGATCGGCGGAACGTCTTACGCAGGTGAAACGAAGAAGAGCGCGTTCACGATCATGAACTACCTGCTGCCGCAACGCGACGTGATGAGTATGCACTGCTCGGCTAACATCGGCAGCGAAGGCGACGTGGCAATCTTCTTTGGTCTCTCCGGCACGGGCAAGACGACGCTCTCAGCCGACCCGGAACGACGGCTCATTGGCGACGACGAGCACGGCTGGTCTGAAGATGGCGTCTTCAACTTCGAAGGTGGTTGCTACGCCAAAGTGATCAAGTTATCAGAGGAAGCTGAGCCCGATATTTATCGCACCACCAGAATGTTTGGAACGATTCTCGAGAATGTTGTTTACGATCAAGAGACTCGCGCGATCGATCTCGACGACGCCCGCAAGACTGAAAACACGCGCGCGTCGTACCCGCTCACGAGCATTAGCAACATCGTGCCGGAAGGACGTGCCGGCAATCCGCGCAACATCATCATGCTGACGGCGGACGCTTTTGGCGTGTTGCCGCCCGTCGCGCGTCTGTCGCCGGAACAGGCGATGTATCACTTCCTCTCAGGCTACACGGCGAAAGTTGCGGGCACTGAAAGAGGTATCACAGAACCACAGGCAACTTTCTCGACGTGCTTCGGCGCTCCATTCATGGTTCTTCATCCTGGTGTTTATGCCGACCTGCTCGGAAAGCAGATGGCACGTCACAATGCCGCGTGCTGGCTGATTAACACCGGCTGGAGTGGTGGGCCATACGGCGTTGGCAAGCGCATGAAGATCAGCTACACGCGAGCAATGATCCGCGCGATTCTTAATGGCTCTTTGGCGCAGACTGAAACCACGCCCGATCCGATCTTCGGTGTGAACGTTCCGGTTTCGTGTCCTGACGTGCCGAATGAAGTCCTGCAGCCGCGCAATACGTGGGAAGATAAGGATGCGTACGACCGGCAGGCGAAGGATCTGGCAAGAAGATTTAACGAGAACTTTAAGAAGTATGAAGCGGGCGTGTCAGAGGCTGTGCGGGCAGTAGCTCCGAAAGCAATTTAGCCACAGATAAACACGGATCAAATCCGGATTTAAGATCAGCGTTAATCCGGGTTACCCTGGTGGCCAGTTGAACGAACGTCCAGCCAGCACATGAACGTGCAGGTGAAAGACCGACTGTCCCGCGCCTTCACCGGTATTAATCACCGTCCGATACGCCTCGTTCCCTAAATCATTCGCTACACGCGCACCAATCCTCAGCAAGTGCCCGATCAGGCCTTCATCCTTCTGAGAAACATCATCAAGTGATTCGAGGTGCTCCCGCGGAATCACGAGCACGTGTGTCGGCGCCTGCGGGTTAATGTCGCGAATTACAACGCAACGATCATCCTGATGAACAAACTCCCCGGGAATCGTTCCCGAGATGATCTTGCAAAACAAACAATTCTCTTCAGCCACTACAGTTCCCCTTCCTTACTTAAACCGGTTCGAGAATCTGCGCCGTCACTACCGGCGAGATGATTCGTTCGATATTGGCGCCCACCGCGCGCAGCTTCGCCTCGATCTTCTCGTAACCACGATCGATATGGTAAACGCGGTCGATCACCGTTTCACCCTGCGCGATGAGACCCGCCAGCACGAGCGACGCGGACGCGCGCAGATCCGATGCAATCACACGCGCTCCATTCAAAGCAGTTGGGCCATCGACGATCGCCGAGCGCCCATCGATGTGAATCTGAGCTCCCATGCGCTGAAGCTCCGAAGCGTGCATGAAACGGTTCTCAAAAACCGTCTCGATGATTTCCGACCTTCCTTCGGCCTGCGTCATCAACACCATATACTGCGCCTGCATGTCAGTTGGAAAACTCGGATAAGGCTCAGTAGTTACATTCATCGCCCTCAATCCATCCGGACACGAGACTTCGAGCGTATTCGGATTAACTTCCTTAATGACGACGCCCACGCTTCGCAGTTGTGAGATCACGCTCTTGAGATGATCCGGACGGCAGTCTTTGATCTCGAGTTGGCCCTGCGTCAGCGCGGCCCCGACGATGAAGGTTCCGGTTTCGATCCGATCGGGGATGATCGTGTGTTCGGCGCCACCGAGTGATGTGACGCCTTCAATCTGTATCGTCTCTGTTCCGGCGCCGTTCACTCGCGCTCCCATTTTGTTGAGCAGGTCGGCAAGATCGACTATCTCCGGCTCGCAGGCGGCGTTGCGAAGTGTTGTCGTGCCGCGCGCGAGGGTGGCGGCCATCATGAGGTTTTCAGTTCCGGTGACGGTGACTTTGCTGAACTGAATGTCGGCGGCGTGTAAACGTCCGTCTTTCGGCGCACGCGCTACGACATTTCCCGCTTCGAGTCTTACTTCCGCACCAAACCTCTCAAATCCCGCCAGGTGCAGATCGATGGGCCGCGTTCCGATCGCGCAACCGCCGGGGAGTGAAACTTTTGCTTTGCCGAAACGAGTCAGGAGCGGTCCAAGCGCAAGAACCGAAGCGCGCATCGTCTTCACGAGTTCGTATGGCGCTTCGAAAAGTTCGACGTGGGCGGCGCTGATCTTGTGAGTGCGGAGTTCGGGTGTCAGGACAGTTGCGCCGATGTCTTCGAGCAGCCGGCGCTGCGTGATGATATCGCGCACATACGGAATGTTGTGGAGGGTAACAGTGTCGGGAGTGAGCAACGCCGCCGCCATGCAAGGCAACGCTGAGTTTTTGGCCCCGCTAATCGAAACTCTGCCGTGAAGTGGCCGGCCACCCGAGATACGAAATTTGTCCACGATGCGGGACAGAGTAAATGAAAATCATGTCAGAACGCTACTTCAGAAAACAACTTAGCCACAGATTACACGGATAAAATCCGGATTTCGGATCCGTATAATCTGTGGCTCGCACCGCCCTCTTGCTCGCACACCTATTCGTTGGCGGTGGCGCGTTTGAGATGAACACCGCCGTTTGTCGTCATTGCTTTGACCATTGCTCCGCCGGAGCCGAGATTTAAGGCAAGCTGTTTATTGATTCGACCCTGCACAGTTACCGGAAAATCAACACTCACACTTCCGTTGACTGTTCCCGTCTGCAGGTTAGCCGAGTAATTCTCGGGCACGGACAGAATTACGCCGCCGTTGGTCGTGCTGACGTCCAGACTATCGCCATCCCAACGATCGCCAGTCAGTTCAATCACGAGGCCGCCATTCGTTGTCGAACCACGCACCGTTCCGCCCACACGTTTAAGAACCACGCCACCATTCAATGCCGTGAAGTCGATACGGCCATTGACGTCGGCGATGGCAATCCCACCATTGTGAGTCTCCAGTGAAAGATCGGCACGGCGCGGCACGAATACTTCATAGCTGACGTTCCAGTTAAAGTCTTTGCGATTTTCGGGACCACTCGCAAAAATCTTCGCTCCGCTGGTTTCGATGCGGACCTGCTGCGATAGCGCCTGCGCTTCTCCTGCAGTCGGCGCGCCAGTCTGAATGCGCGCACGAACCAGAACCTGATTCTGATCCCAGCCTTTTACGGAAACGCCTCCATTTTGCCGGCCGTCAATCGCAATCGCACCGCCACTCAACGCGAGGGTTTGCTCTCGAATCTCGCAATTGCCGACCAGCCTGTCGTTGTACCAATTGTCCTCACGACAAGTCAGTGATTTATCTTTATCTTTGATTTTCTCTTTTTGAGACACGACTGCGACGCCGGTGAAAGTCAGCAGCGCGGCAATAAGAACACTTCGGCTTACAAACCTGTACATAACTCGGTCTCCTTACAATGTCTGGGGTTGTCTAAGTTTTCTTCGCTTCTATGCGGCTCTGAAGTGTAAACACCGCACGGGTGGGTGTTGTGACACGTTTTTGCTCAAGACTTTTGCAGGACCACGATGCGAGGAATCCCCTGGAGATCGGGGCGAATTTCCCGCAACGACCACGCGCTGTCGTTAATAAGCCTTTCGACCGCTTCGCCCTGATCGAATCCAATCTCCATCAGCATGTGCCCGTTCGGCTTGATGAAGCCCGGTCCTTCGTCGATTAGCCGGCGAATGACGCTCAGACCGTCTCCACCTGGAGACAAGGCTACATGCGGTTCATGATCCCTGACTTCGCGTTGCAGCCCTTGCAGCGCCTTCTCGGCGACGTACGGAGGATTAGAAACAATGACGTCAAACTCGTATTCACGTGAATCAAGCGAGTCGAAACAATCGGACTGGACGAACAGCGCTCGATCGGCGACTGAAAGCTTCTGTGCGTTCAGTTTCGCGATCTCGAGCGCA
>Ga0207647_10000800_pt1 | contig 24382 bp, 15 predicted proteins | sample KBSCornC2_FD_184295 | JGI IMG/M metagenome (GOLD analysis project Ga0207647, IMG submission 184295) | Corn rhizosphere microbial communities from Kellogg Biological Station, Michigan, USA - C2 (SPAdes) (version 2) | ecosystem: Host-associated > Plants > Roots > Rhizosphere ... | reverse complement strand
ATCGACATTGACGAGATGCGTCCACATCACCGTCACGAACAAATAAGTGTCGGCGATCGAACGCGTGTCCCCGGCAATCCATGCGTGCTTGCCGAGCTGGTCGTTGCAACGCTCGAACATCCGTCGCAATTTCTTGCGTGCGTCGTCCTTCGTCTTTTCGATGACCGCCTCGTCGCCGAGGTAAGCCGTCGCGCCGAACAGCGGCTTGTAGGCCGGGTGGATTTCGGAGTTGATGAGGCCGAGCCAGCGATTGACTTCCGCGCGGCTGAGCGGCGTGCCGTCGCCATCGAGTTTGGCATCCGGCGCGATGTCGGCGATATAGGAAAGGATCGCGGCATTCTGGTCGAGCACCCAGCCATCGCCCTCGAGAATGGGCACGTGGTGACTTGGATTCAGTTGCTTGAACTTCGCCGAATCGAGATCGTCCTTCTTGATGAGTTCCAGCGTGTAGGGCTTGCCGGACCACTCGAGAGCGATCTGGCTGGCGAGGGCGCAGGAACCGGAAAAACTGTAGAGCTTCATGGAGATCTCCTTGAGACCAAGAACGTCAAGGGGAAGAAATGGAGGCGAACACGAGGACAATCAAGCGTGCTTCCGCAGGAGCGCGCCACGCGCGCGACAGGGTTGCAGCGACGTGAAACCGGGCCTATCGAGAACGAGTTCGCGCGCATGGCGCGCTCCTACAACATCGCAGCCAGCCGTGTCGCCTGGCGTATCGCGCGCTTGGCGTCGAGTTCGGCGGCGACGTCCGCGCCGCCGATGAGGTGCACCGCCATGCCGAGTGCAACCAGTTCGTCCGCGAGGGTGCGGTTGGATTCCTGCCCCGCACAGATGACCACGTTGTCCACGCTGAGTGTTTGCGGCTTGCCGTCGGCCGTGATGTGCAAACCGGCGTCGTCGATCTTTTCATAGGTGACGCCGCCGAGCATTTTCACGCCCTTGGCCTTCAATGCCGCGCGATGCACCCAGCCGGTGGTCTTGTTGAGGCGTTTGCCCGGCCGGCCGGCCGTGCGTTGCAGCAGCCATACCTCGCGGGACGAGGGCTCTGGATTGGGTTTTTCGAGGCCGCCGCGACGTTCCAGCGTGGCATCGACGCCCCATTCGCGCGTCCAGCGCGCGATGTCGGTGGTGGGCGAGGGCGCATCCTGCGTCAGGAATTCGGCGACGTCGAAACCGATGCCGCCGGCACCGACGATCGCGACGCGCTTGCCGAGGTGCCTGTCGCCGGCGATGGCATCGCGGTAACCCACCACCATTGGGTGATCCTGCCCCGGAATGCGCGGGTCGCGCGGCGTCACGCCGGTGGCGATGATCACCGCGTCGAAATTGCCCTTCTGCAAGATTGCCGCATCGGCGCGTTTGCCGAGGCGCACGTCGACGCCGAGTTCATCCAGCAGGTTGCCCCAGTAGCGCATCGGCTCTGCGTACTCCTCTTTGCCGGGAATGCGTTTGGCGAGGTTGAACTGACCACCGATTTCGTTCGATTGTTCATACAGCGCGACAGCGTGGCCGCGTTGCGCGAGCGTGGTCGCGCAAGCAAGCCCCGCCGGGCCCGCGCCGATTACCGCGAAGCGCTTCTTCTGCACGACGGGTGCATCGACGAGCTCGGTTTCGAAGCAGGCGCGCGGGTTCATCAGGCACGATGCGCGCTTGTTCTCGAATACATGGTCGAGGCAGGCCTGGTTGCAGGCGATGCAGGGGTTGATCAGCGCCGCGCGTCCGCCGCGCGCCTTGGCTACCCAATCGGGGTCGGCAAGAAACGGGCGCGCCATCGACACCATGTCGGCATCGCCGCGCGCCAGCACCTCTTCCGCCACGGCGGGCAGGTTGATGCGGTTGGTGGTGATCAGCGGGATGCGCAGGGTTTCCTTCATGCGCCGCGTGACCCAGGTGAACGCCGCGCGCGGCACGCTGGTGACGATGGTCGGCACGCGCGCCTCGTGCCAGCCGATGCCTGTGTTGATCAGCGTCGCGCCCGCGGCTTCGACCTGTTTCGCCAGTGCGACGATTTCGTCCCAGGCCTGCGCGCGATCAACGAGGTCCAGCATCGACAGGCGATGGATGATGATGAAGTCGCGCCCCGCGGCTTCGCGCGTGCGGTGCACGATCTCGATCGGAAAGCGCATCCGGTTTTCCACCGAGCCGCCCCAACGGTCCCTGCGCTGGTTGCTGCGTTCGGCGAGGAACTGGTTGATCAGGTAACCCTCGCTGCCCATGATCTCGACGCCGTCGTAACCGGCGTCCTGCGCGAGCTTCGCGCAGCGCACGAACGCGCGGATGGTGCGTTCGACGCCGCCGTCCGACAGCGCGCGCGGCGTGAATGGCGTGATCGGTGACTTGATCGCGGACGGTGCCACCGACAGCGGATGGAAGCCGTAGCGTCCCGCATGCAGGATCTGCAGGCAGATCCGCCCGCCTGCGGCGTGCACGGATTCGGTGATGCGGCGATGCGGCGCCGCCTGCCAGCGCGACGAGAGCCGGCTCGAGAATGGTTTCAGCCAGCCGGCGATGTTGGGAGAAAAGCCCCCGGTGACCATCAGGCCGGCGCCGCCACGTGCGCGCGCCGCGAAGTATTCCGCGAGCTTGCCGAAATCGCGCGCGTGATCCTCCAGGCCGGTGTGCATCGAACCCATCAATACGCGATTGGGCAGCGTGCAGAAACCCAGGTCCAGCGGCGCCAGCAGATGCGGGAATGAATGTGTATCGGTCATTGCGGCGAGCATGCCGTCGCCCTGCGATGCCGGCAAGTGCGCGCTGCGCTATTCTCACGCGATCGCGCCGTGGCGGCGCAGGCTTTCTGTGGGGGCGTCATGAAGCGTCTGCGTGCGTGGTGGCTGGTTGCACTGGCGGCGTTGTTCGTCGGCGCGCCGTTGTCGTCGATGGCGGCTACAACGTTCCGGCTCGACGACCTGCAGCGGCTGGTCAAGCTTTCCGACCCACAGCTTTCACCGGACGGTCGATCCGTCGCGGTCGTCATGATCACGCCGGTGTGGAAAACCGACAAGCACGACGCCCGGATCGACGTCGTGGACGTGGCGAGTGGCGCCGAGCGCACCCTGACACACGAACGTGAAGACGTGTCCTCGCCGCGCTGGTCGCCGGACGGCACGCGCCTCGCGTTTCTCGCGAAGGACGACAAGACCAAACAGTCGCAGATCTACGTGATGCCGATGGCCGGCGGCGATGCGCAGCGCATCACCGACACGAAAGAAGGCATCGACGAATTCACCTGGAGTCCGGACGGCGCCCGCATCGCCTACATCACCGAGGATCCGCCGATCAACGAAAAAGCGATCAAGGCCCACGACAAGGCATTCCAGGTGACCGACGGCAACTTCCTGCTGCGCAAGGCGCTCGCGCCCTGGCATCTGTGGGTGGTGGCGGCCACCGGCGGTACGGCGACCCGATTGACCAAGGGCGACTGGTCGCTGCAAACCGATCAGGAAGGCGCGACGCCGCTGGTGTGGAGCCGCGACGGCAAGTCCATCGTGTTCACGAAATTCCCGGGTCCGTACTGGGGGCCGTCATTCCGTTCGGTGATCGCCGAAGTTTCCGCCGATGGCAAGGGCAAGTCGGTGACGATAGTCGATGATCAGGGCGCGAACGGCTTTGCCTATGCGCCCGGCAGCGATGCATTCGCGTTCCTGCGCGTGCGTGGCGGCGACCAGAACAATGGCAATGCGGTGTACGCGGGTAGCCACGGCAAGACGCGCGATGCGACCGCCGCGCTGGCGCGCAATTTCAACGCATACGCGTGGCTGCCGAGTGGCAACGCGCTATTGCTGCAGGGCGAGTTCGGCACACGTTCGGCGCTGTGGGAGCAGCCGCTCGATGGCGTGGCCCGAGTGCTCGATCTCGGCAGTATCGAGCCCGGCAATGACCTGAGCGTCGCGAAGAGCGGCGAAATTGCATTCATCGGCAGCACCCAAACCCATCCCGACGAGCTGTACGTGATGGCTTCGGTGCACGCCAAACCGCGCCGCCTGACCGACATCAACGCTTTCGTGGACAAGCTCGACCTCGGCCGTACCGAATCGGTGCAATGGAAAAGCGACGACGGCATGGATGCGGATGGCGTGCTGACTTATCCCGTCGGCTATCGCAAGGGCAAGACGTATCCGCTGGTGCTGGTGATCCATGGCGGACCGGAAGGCGCCTCCACCGTGCGCTTTTCGCAACTGCCGCAACTGCTGGCAGCGGCCGGGTTCCTGGTGTTCCAGCCCAACTACCGCGGCAGCATCAATCTGGGCGACGCGTACCAGCATGCGATTTATCGCGACACCGGCGAAGGCCCCGGCAAGGACGTGATGGCGGGTTTGGCCGCGGTCGAGAAACTCGGCATGGTGGACAAGGATCGCATCGGGGTGTCCGGCTGGTCGTACGGCGGCTACATGACCACCTGGCTCACCGGTCATTACGACACCTGGAAAGCCGCCGTGGCGGGCGCGTCGTTGACCGACTGGGTGATGGATTACACGGTCGCGTATTACCAGATGGGCGACACGTATTTCTTCGGTTCGACGCCATGGACCGATGCGGGCTGGGATATCTGGCGCCAGCAATCGCCGATAACGTACGCGCGCAACGTCAAGGCGGCCACGCTGATCATGGGCGACGTCGGCGATCCCAACGTGCCGTTGTTGAACAGTTACGAGTGGTATCACGCGCTGCGCGACAACGGGGTCAAGGTGGAATTCTGGGCGTATCCCGCGGACACCCATTTCCCCGGCGACATCGTGCAGCAGACCGATGTGTACCGGCGTTGGGTGGACTGGATGAAGCAACACCTCGGGTGACGGCAAGCCGTTGCGCGATCGTTTGAGGCATCATTCCTCCCGGATCATGCAGGCAGGGGACCGCACACATGGGCAAATTCGCACGTACCTGGCAATTGATGGGCGCGTCCTGGCGGATGCTGTTGCAGGACAAGCGCCTGATCGTGTTCCCGCTGATCTCGGGCGTAGCGCTGGCGATCCTCATCGCCTTGTTCGCGGTACCGATGTTCGTTGCGTTCGCCGGTCACCCGAAGCCGAGCGGGCCGGTGCACATGACGTTGCCGATGTACGCGGCGATGTTCGTGTTCTATTTCCTCGACTACTTCGTGATCATCTTCTTCAACTCGGCGCTGGTCGCCTGCGTGTTGAAGCAGATCGATGGCGGGCAACCCACGCTCGGTTACGGCCTGGCCGTCGCCCGCCAGCGGCTTCCGCAGATCCTCGGCTGGGCACTTCTGACCAGCACGGTTGGTATCCTGCTGCGGCTGCTCGAAGAAAAGGTCGGCTTCATCGGCCGCATCGTGGTCGGCCTGCTCGGCATGGCCTGGTCGGTGACGTCGTTCCTCGTGGTGCCGGTGCTGGTGGCCGAGGACACCGGTCCGATCGAGTCCTACAAACGATCGGTGGAAATGCTGAGGCGCACGTGGGGTGAACAGATCATCGGCAACGTGAGCTTCGGCTTGATCTTCGCCTTGTTTGGCATCGTGCCGGCGATGATCCTGTTCTTCATCGCAATCCAGGCCGGCAAGGTAGCCCTTTTGGTCATCGGCGCGATCCTGGTCGTCTATCTCGTTGCGCTGGGATTGATCCAGTCGACGCTGCAGACGATCTACCAGGTCGCGATTTATCTTTACGCGGCGAACGGCCAGGCACCGTCGGGTTTCGACAATCAGTTGGTGGCCGACGCGTTCCGCGAGAAACAGGCAAAGCGCTGGATCTGAGCGGTTCCGGCGCGTCGGCTTCAAGGAGTTTTGAGTGGTGAATCCCCAAGACGTGCTGCATTTCTGGTTCGACGAGGCAACCCCGGCACAACTTTTCAAGAAGGACGCGGCGTTCGATGCCGAAATCCGCACGCGTTTCGGTGCGGCGCATCAGGCGGCGGTACATTGCGAACTCGCGGCGTGGCGCGACACGCCCGAAGGCAGGCTGGCCGAGATCATCGTGCTGGACCAGTTTTCACGCAATCTTTTCCGCGATGACGCGCGGGCGTTTGCCACCGACGGCATGGCGTTGGTGCTGGCGCAGGAGGCCATCCGCGCAGGCGCCGATCGTGCCATTCCCGCAGCGCGCCTCGCGTTCCTGTACATGCCCTTCATGCATTCCGAATCGGGCGCGATCCATGTCGAAGCCGAGCGTCTGTTCCGGCATCCCGGGCTGGAAGACAATTACAAGTTCGAACTGAAACACAAGGCGATCATCGACCGGTTCGGCCGTTATCCGCATCGCAATCAAGTGCTCGGCCGTGCCTCGACGCCCGAGGAGCTTGCCTTCCTGGAACAGCCGGGCTCGTCGTTCTGACGTTGCGGTCCGGGATTATCCCGACCGCAACTGTTTGCGGCGCCGCAGCCACCAGCCCACGCCCGTCACGCCGATCACCAGCACGGCGTCCACGATATAGCGCAACCAATCGTGGCCGGGCGCATCGAACCATGACCCCAGGAGGTCGTCATGGGTGAACATTCGGGCAGCGGTCCAGGCGATGGCCCCCGCGCCGATGTAAATGATGATCGGGAATCGCTCGATCAGCTTCAGCAGCAATGTGGAGCCCCACACCATCAGCGGCACGCTGACCAACAGCCCCAACACCACCAGGCCGAGGTGACCGCCCGAGGCTCCGGCGATACCCAGCACGTTGTCCAGCCCCATCACCGCGTCGGCTACGACAATCGTGCCGATCGCGCTCCAGAAATCATTGGCCCGGCGCCTCGGGTGGGGTACATCGTCCGCGTGCGATTCCTGCAGCAGCAGCCTGATCGCGATCGGGATCAGCACCACTCCCCCGACCAGCATGAGCCCCGGAATCTTCAGCAGCCAGATCACGCCCGCGGTCATCGCCACGCGCACCGCGATGGCGCCGACAGTGCCCCAGAAGATCGCCCGGAACTGGTGATGCTTGGGAAGATTCCGCGCGGCCAGCGCGATCACGATCGCGTTGTCGCCCGCGAGGACCAGATCGATCACGATGATCGAGGCCAACCCGCTCCAGAAAGCCGGGTCGAGGGGGCGATTGAACAGTTCGTTGATCACGTACATGCGGTTCTCCGGTGCGAAGGCAGTCGAACTTCCCGTGGCCGCGGAACGGCACGGGATGTCGAAAGTCTCGCGCGCGGTTGGGGAACCGCCGGGGCGACCGGAACCTTGAGGGTCCGTGTTGACGACCGCCACGCGAACCCGCGTCAGCGCGGGTCCGGTGCTACTCCCTTTCGGGGACAGCAAACCGATTGTCACTGCGCGTCGCGGTGGCCGTCAAGACATTGCGTCCTCTGGCAAAATGGCGGATTGCCATCACCAGACGGGAAACTTTCGTGAGCCACGCCGATATCCGTTCCGCCGCCCGCCCCGCCCCCGATCAGCCATTGGTCGACGTGGCCGACTACGTGCTCGACTACCGGATCGAATCACAGGAGGCGTGGGATACCGCGCGCTACATGCTGATGGACGCGCTGGGCTGTGCGATGCTGGCGATGAAGTTTCCGCAATGCGTGAAGCATCTGGCGCCGATTGTGCCGGGCGCGACGTTGCCAGGTGGTGCGCGGGTGCCGGGCACCGCGCTGGAACTCGATCCGGCCCAGGCCGCATTCTGCATCGGCACCCAGATTCGCTGGCTGGATTTCAATGACACCTGGCTCGCGGCCGAATGGGGCCATCCGTCCGACAACCTCGGCACCGTGCTGGCGGTGGCCGACTGGTTGTCGCGCTCGAACATGCGCAACGGTGGCAAGCCGCTGGCGATGCGCGACGTGCTGCATTGGGCGATCAAGGCGCACGAGATCCAGGGCTGCTACGCGCTGAAGAACAGCTTCAACCGCGTCGGCATGGACCACGTGATCCTGGTGCGGCTGGCCTCGACCGCGGTCGCGACCGCGATGCTGGGCGGCACCCGCGAACAGGTGATCACGGCTGTGTCGAACAGCTGGATCGACAACGGTTCGCTGCGTACCTACCGGCACGCGCCCAACACGGGTCCGCGCAAGAGCTGGGCCGCAGGCGACGCCTGTCGCCGCGCCGTCATCCATGCGCTCAATGCAACCACCACCGACGAACCGGGTTACCCATCGGCCCTCAGCGCGAAGGCCTGGGGTTTCTACGACGTTGCCTTCGGCGGCAAGCCATTCGAGTTCGAACGCCCGTTCGGCAGCTACGTGATGGAGAACGTGCTGTTCAAGATTTCCTTCCCGGCTGAATTCCATGCGCAAACGGCGGTTGAGTGCGCGATGAAGCTGCACCCGGACGTGAGGGATCGCATCGGAGATATCGAGCGCATCGAGATCGAAACCCAGGAAGCCGGCGCGCGCATCATCGACAAGACCGGTCCGCTGGCCAATTACGCCGACCGCGATCACTGCATCCAGTACATGGTGGCGGTGCCGCTGATCTTCGGGCGCCTGACCGCGGACGATTACACCGATACGGTCGCGGCCGATCCGCGCATCGACGTGCTGCGCGCGAAAATGACGGTCAAGGAAAATCCGCGATTCACGAAGGACTATTTCGATCCGGACAAGCGCTTTATCGGAAACGCGGTCCAGGTGTTTTTCAAGGATGGTTCAAAAACGGACAAGGTTTCGATTGATTACCCGATTGGCCACCGTCGGCGCCGCGCCGAAGGCATTCCCGTCTTGCTGGACAAATTCCGCAAAGCCTTGGCAGGCTACCTGTCGCCTGCGCACGTTGTTGAAATAATTGACATTTGTGAACAGGATGGCGGGATGCTGGAAATGCCTGTCCCGGCATTCATGGATTTATTCGCCTACCCGGATGGCCGCCTGAGTTCCAGATGAACGAATGGGCTGGCCTGAGGCGAAATTGTTTGTTTTTTGCTAAACTGGCGCAGCCGTAGCGGAATGGGCCGGGAAGGATGGTCCTGAATCCGCGCAGTAGTTTTGCGGTTCGTGAAAATGGAACACGGTTTCTGCCAAAATGGTAGAAGCCTGAAGAATCAACAACGAGGAGACTCTCCGATGAAACGTAACGGCTTGTTCGCGGTCATCGCGCTGGCCTTGGGTACTGTAGGCGTGATGTCGGTCGCGCACGCACAGGACACGGGTGCAGCGCCAGCAGAAACTACGGGTAGCTTGAGCAACCCCAACTACAGCAACTGGTACATCGTGCCGCGTATCGGCGTGGTGTTCGGCGACAGCAGCCGCCAGGTCCAGGCAGATCCCATGGGCGGTCTCGGCGTTGGTTTCTGGGTGAACCCACACTTCACCCTGGACATTGAAGCCACCGGCGACAACGCGGACTACAAGGATTCCTCCATTCGCGCTGGCAAGCAGTGGGAGACCATCGGTCTCGACGTGGCTGCGCGCTACTACTTCATGGATCCGTCGTCGCAGTGGCGCCCCTATCTGATGGGCGGCGTGGGCATGTGGCGGCATGCAGCGGTGTCAGGTGAGCTCGCCCAGGCTGGCGGCGCGTACGGCAACATGGGTCAGAGCAACGGTTCCGGATGGGGTCCGGGCGCCACGGTTGGCGTCGGCGTCCTGTACAACGTCAGCGATCGCATTGCGCTGCGCGGCGAAATCGCGGCGCGTTATTACCGCGATACGAAATCGGCCCAACTGGCCGGGCTGGCGGGTCCGGGCTTGCCGCATACCTATGGTCCGAAGCAGTGGCTGGACTCGATGGCGTCCATCGGCCTCGTGATCAACATGGGTCACGCCGCGCCGCCGCCGCCGCCGGCAGCACCGCCGCCGCCGCCGGCAGCACCGCCGCCGCCGCCGCCGCAGAACGTCGTCATCGATCTGCGTGGCGTGAACTTCAAGTTCGACCGTCCGAAGAAGGGCGAGCACAACATCGGTCCGACGCTGAAGCCGCCGGCATCCGATTCGCTCGCGATCCTGAACCAGGCGGTCGACACCTTGAACCGTTACCCGCAGGTCACGATCGAGATCGACGGTTACACCGATTCGGTCGGCACCGAGAAGTACAACCAGGGCCTCTCCGAGCGTCGTGCCAACATCGTCGATTCGTACCTGACGTCGCATGGCATCGATGCGAGCCGCATCACCGCGGTGAAGGGCTTCGGCGAAGCCGATCCGGTCGACACCAACAAGACCGCGGCTGGCCGTCAGCGCAACCGTCGCGTCGAGTTCAAGGTGCAGCAGCCCAGCAACGGCAGCATGTAAGCCGTTGGCGGGAGAACCGGCGATCCATGGCTGGCGATTCCGATGTGACATGAAAAGGCCCGGCGCAAGCCGGGCTTTTTCTTTTGCGTTCAGGAGTTCTTGAACCTGCGGGTTACCGATGCGCACAGAATCCGTCCCGCCCCAGCCGTCTTTGCATCGTTCGCCACGCCGTGCGAAGGATGTCGACCGCGGAGCGCGCCATGGCCTCGCGCGCGTCTTGTCGCGCATGGGTGTGTGCTCGCGCAGCGAAGCCGTGCGCCGGATCGAATCCGGACGTGTGCGCGTGAACGGCCAGTGGGTGCGCGACCCGGAGTTGCCGGCCGACGCCGCAACGGATCGCATCGAGATGGATGGCGTGCGCCTGCAGGCCCGCGAACGGGTCTGTGTCGCCGTCAACAAACCGCGCGGACTGGTGGTGAGTGCCGCCGACGAGCAGGGTCGCAACACGGTTTATGCATTGTTGCGGGGTGCGGATCTGCCGTGGCTCGCGCCGGTTGGTCGGCTGGACAAGGCCAGCGAAGGCTTGTTGCTGATGAGCAATGATCCAGCATGGGCTGCGCGCCTGACCGATCCCGAAGCGCATGTCGCGAAGATTTACCGCGTGCAGGTGCGCGGCTTGCCCGATCAAGCGACGCTTGAGCATCTGCGAGCCGGCGTGATGGACCGGGGCGAACGATTGTCGGCGGAGTCCGTGCGGGTCATCGGTGGCGGGGAAAAGAATGCGTGGTTGGAGATCGTGCTGGCGGAAGGCCGCAACCGACAGATCCGTCGCATGTTCTCGGCCTGCGGCCACGATGTGCTGCGCCTGATGCGGGTCGCGATCGGATCCCTCGATCTGGGTGACCTGCCCAAGGGCGGCTGGCGCGCATTGACCGATGCCGAGATTCTCGGGCTGTCTGGCGTGTGATCACTTGCGGAGAAGGCAGCCCGCGCAGTTACGCGGCTTGACGAACGCCATCGATCCAGGTTTCCGTGACGCGCAAATCCTGATCCACCACGGTGAAAGTCGCGCAACAGCCCGCTTCGATGCGGCCATGCGTCGCGCCGAGTCCAAGGAATTCAGCGGGGTAGGTCGATGCCATCCGTGCGGCTTCGTCCAACGGCACGCCGAGCATGTCGATCGTGTTGCGCACGGCATCGATCATGTTCAGCGCGGAGCCGGCCAGGGTGCCGTCCGCGGTCTGGCAGATCCCGTCGCGTGCGGTGATCGTCTCGCCGTTCAATACGTAGGACGGGTCGGCGGCCCCCACGGGTGGCATTGCATCGGTGACCAGAAAAATCCTTCCGCGAGGTTTGGCCTTGAGCGCCACGCGCAGGCTGGCGGCGTCGACGTGGTGGCCATCCACGATCACGCCGCACCAGGAATCGGGGTCGTCCAAAGCTGCGCCAACCACGCCGGGCGCGCGGCTGGTGAGTGGGGACATCGCGTTGAAAAGGTGGGTGAAGCCGCGCACGCCCGAATCCAGCGCCACGCGCACGGTTGCGTAATCGGCGTTGGAATGTCCCGCCGAGATGATGACGCCCGCTCGTGCGAGCTGGCGGATCGCATCGCCCGGCACGCACTCCGGTGCCAGCGTCAACAGCGTCACGCCGCGGTGCAACGATTCGGCCAGCCGCAATTCGGATTCATCTGGTGCGTGCAGGTATTTTTCCGCGTGCACGCCCTTGCGCGCGCGGCTGAGGAACGGCCCCTCCAGATGGATGCCGAGTACGCCGGGCACATTTTCCGCGATCGCTGCATCGACCGCGCCGATCGCGGCGCGCATCTTGTCGGCGGTATCGCTGATCAGGGTGGGCAGGAAACCGGTGGTGCCGAAGCGTCGGTGTGCGGCACCGATGGCGCGAATGCCGTCGACGTCAGGTTGATCATTGAACAGGACACCGCCGCCTCCGTTGACCTGGCAATCGATGAAGCCGGGCAACAGGATCCGGCCGGACAGATCGCGCACTTCCGCGTTTGGCGGGATGCGGGTCGCGAGTTCCACGATGCGGCCGTTCTCGACGATCACCGCGGCGTCGTCGCGCCAGCCTTGCGCAGAGAGCGCGCGTGCGTTGGCGAGCGCGGTGGTCATCAGACGGTCTCGGTCACCTTGGCGAGGTGGGGCGGATGGTCCGGATCGCGGCCGCGTGCGATCGCGAGCGCATTCACCGCGCGATAGAAGCTCTGGATGGCCAGGATCGGCGCGAACATCGGCTGGCCAGTCGGCACGATCGGCAACGCATCGCGACCCGATGCGTCAGGCGCGGCGGTCCATACCTCGGCACCGCGCTGATGGAAATCGCGCGCGGTGGCCATGGCGCCGGCCAGCGCGTCATCTTGCTGTGCGAACAAAAGTACGGGCAGGCGCGGGCCCACCAATTCCATCGGGCCGTGCCGCACTTCGGCGCTGCTGAAGGCCTCGGCGTGCAGCGCACAGGTTTCCTTCAATTTCAACGCGGCTTCCTGGGCCGCTCCGAGGCCGTAGCCGCGACCAAGCACGAACAAACCGTGCATGTCGCGCAGTCCCTCGACCAGCGGCGACCAGTCCAGCTCGAACGCCTGCCGCAATTGTTCCGGCAATTCGCGCAAGGCGTCGAGCAGCGCCGCGTCTTGCCGCCAGTGCGCGACGATGTGCAGCACCGTGCTCAACGAGCCGATGAAGCTCTTGGTCGCCGCCACGCTTCTCTCAGGACCGGCTTGCAGCGGGATTACCGTCTCGGCCAATGCCGCCAGTGGCGAATTTTCGGCGTTGACCAGTGCGACCACGCGCGCGCCGGCGTTGCGCGCGGCTTCGGCGCTGCGCAGCAGGTCGGGGCTCGCACCCGATTGCGAGATGACGAGGTACAACGCTCCCGCAAGGCGAAGCGGCACCGAATAAATCGATTCGATCGACGGCGAAGCCGATGCGGTCACGCAACCGGTTTGCGTCTCGATGACGTATTTCGCGTAAGTCGCGGCGTGATCGGAACTGCCGCGCGCGCAGGTGGCCACGAAAGGCGGCGCATGGTCGCGCAGGCTGGCCGCGAGCTTGCGCACACCCGCGTCGTTGCGTTCGAGTTGCCGCGCCACCGTGTCGGCCGCTTCTGCGGCTTCCCGGTGCAGCAGCGTGGATTCGACTTTCATCCTGGTGGCCGTCACGTCAGGCACGGGGTGGGTGGGTGAAATCCTCATGACTTCGGACGCGGTGGCGCGGTCGAGCCGCGCACGACCAGTTCGGGGCTGAAGCCCTCGTTTTCGACGTCGCCGCCGTGAATCCGCGCGATCAGCAATCGTGCGGCGTGTTCGGCGATCAGTTCGGTGCGCTGGCGCGAAGTGGTGAGCGAAGGCCACGAATGGCGCGAGAACGGACTGTCCTCGAAACCCGCGACCGACAAATCGTAGGGCACGTGCAATCCGGCCGCGCGCGCGGCGGCCAGCACGCCCGCGGCGATTTCGTCGTTGGAACCGAAGATTGCGGTGGGCGGTTCGGCGAGACCAAGCAGCCGGCGTGCGCCGCGAAAACCGTCGTCGAACGAATAGTCGCCTTCGAGCACCAGCTCGTCGGACATTGGCACGCCGTAGTCCTGCAGGGCTTTTTCATAACCCTTGTAGCGCTCGGGGCTGGAACGATGCTGCTTGCCGCCCCACAGGAAGCCGATGCGCAGGTGTCCAAGCTGGATCAGGTACGCGGTAATGGCATAAGCGGCGTCGCGGTCGTCCACGAACACGCACGGAAAGCCATCACGCGGATCTTCGGCCGCCGAGATCACCCGCACCAGCGGAATGTTGTAAGCGGCCAGCTCGCGCAACAGCGCCATGCGCTCCGACATCGGCGGCGCCAGCACCAGACCGGCGAGGCGCGAGCGGTGCACGAGGTCGCGCAATTCTTCGGCCAGTTTCGGTCCACGTGAATCGCAGGGATGGATCTGCAGACCGAAACCCATTTCACGGCACGCCGCCAGCGCGCCCTGCTGCACCGCGATGATGTAGTACGGGTTGGGATTGTCGTAGACCAGTCCGATTGCGTAGGCCTTGGCACTGCGCAGGCTGCGCGCGGAAAGGTCGGGTCGGTAGTCGAGCTGTTCGATCGCCCGCAGCACGCGCTCGCGCGTTTCATCGCGCACCGAACTTTCACGGTTGATGACACGCGACACGGTTTTCAGCGATACCTTGGCCTGCCTTGCGACATCCCGAATGGTGGCGGTTCCCAAGTGAGGCTCCTTGTGGTTCGTGCCGGATGCCGTGCGCGCGTCAGGGCGTTACGGCGGCGGAGTTGATTGCGGCGTCGCGCGCCGGTTGTCCCGCGCGGTGACCCAGCAAGCCGTAGAACAGGATGTAGAGGTAGCCGGGCACCATCACCACCAGGAATGCCAACTGAAAGTTGATGATTTCCTCGAGGTGCACGAAGACCTGCGGAATCAGTGCGCCGCCCGCGATACCCATGATCAGCAGCGCCGAGCCGAACTCGGTGCGGTCACCGAGGCCTTTGATGGCCAGCGGAAAGATCGCCGGCCACATCATGGCATTCGCAAATCCCAGCGCGGCGACGAAGCCGACCGACAACGTCCCGTGGGTCTGCCAGGCGCCGACGGCGAACAGCACGCCCAGCACCGCCGAAATCGCGAGGTAGCGCTGCTGCGATATGACCCGCGGCGTCAAAACCACGCCCGCCAGATAACCGATCAGCATCCCTACCATGACCCAGGATGTCAGGTGTTTGGCGGTATCGAGCGGCAGTCCTGACGCCTGTCCGTAGATCACGATGCCATCGCCAACCATCACTTCCAGGCCGACGTAAATGAAAAGGCAAACCACACCCAGCCACAGATGCGGAAAGCTGAAGATGCTGCGCCTGGGTGTGTTGCCTTGCAGTTCCTGACGGTCGCTCGCGGGTTTGATGTCCGGCAATGAAGAAAACACGATCCACACCGCCAGCAGCACAAGCACCACCGCCATGACCACGTAAGGCATGACGGCGCGCGACACGAACGCGTGCTGCAACACTGACCGTGCCGCTGGCGAAGCGGCGCTCTTGATCTTGTCGGCGTAGGCGGCGGCGCCGCTCAGCAGCAGGGCGCCGAACACGTATGGAGCAATGCCGCCCGCGAACTTGTTGCAGATCCCCATGATGGCCACGCGTTTGGCGCCGCTCTCGATCGGGCCGAGGATGCTCACGTAAGGATTGGATGCGGTCTGCAGCAACGCCAGGCCGGCGCCGATCACGAACAACGCCACCAGCGCGCCCACGTAGCTGTAGCCGCCCATGAAAAAAGCGAACAAGACAGATCCGATGGCCATGACCAACAGGCCCAGGGCCATGCCCTTTTTCATGCCGGTGCGCTTGAGCACCACGGCCGAAGGCAGCGCGAGAAAGAAGTAGGACAAGTAGAACGCCATCGGGATCAGGAACGCACCGACGTTGTCCACGTCGAACCCGACCTTGACGAACAGGATCAACGACGAGTTGAGCCAGGTGACGAATCCGAAGATGAAGAACAGGATGCCGATGATCGCCATCGACATCACGTAATGCGACGGCTGCGGCGCGGTTGCGGTGGTGGTCATGGGCGGGCCTGTGCGGGCGTAATGCAGCGAGGGATTATGCAGTGGTCAACGTTGTCATATCTGTGTCTTGTGTCGAGTATCGCATGTCCGACTCGCCGAAAAACAGGGCCTTTTCGACAGCATGGATTTGATGCGATGCAACATCGGCGGGTTCGTGAAAGCTGCATTCTCATTGGATATGCGCGGTTCCATGATACCCGGCAAGGATTGTTGCATCGCAAATTGACAACGTTGTCAGCGATGACCAAACTGACGTCCATTCGAATTGCCAGAGCGCAGGATGAGCGTGGCCGCCAGTCATTTGACCCAGCACGCCAGCCTTCACACGCAGCCGTTCCTGGCCGCAGACGTTGGCGGGACCCATGCGCGGGTAGCGCTGATGCGCGCGGCCACCGATGGCAAGCGCGAGTTCGAAGTGCTGGCGTATCGCAAGTTTGCCTGTGCGGATTTTCCCGGACTGCCGGAGTTGCTGACGGCGTTCGTCGAGGGCGACGCCACCTTGGCGGTGCGGCGTTGCGTGATCGCCTGCGCGGGGCAGGTCATCGACGATGCCATCGTCAATGACAACCTGGCGTGGCGGGTCAGCCTGTCGCAGTTGCGTGAGGCGCTGGCTTTCGATGATGTGGCCTTGCTCAACGATTTCGAGGCGCTCGGCTACGCACTGGACGACGTGAGGGACACCGACAGCTTGTTGCTGTGCGGGCCCGGTGCAGCCGGGGACGGCCCGGCGTTGGTGGTGGGTCCCGGCACTGGATTGGGCGCGGCGATACGGCTGACGAGTCCGGCCGGCGTGCGTGTGCTCGCCAGCGAGGCGGGGCAGATGGATTTTGCCCCCGGCAATGCGCGCGAACGTGAAGTGCTGGCCTACCTGGCGCCGAGCGGCGACTACGTGCCTTACGAACGCATCCTGTCGGGGCCGGGCCTGCTGACGCTGTACACAACCTTGTGCGGGCTGCGTGGGCAGCCGCCGCGATTCACGACGCCCGAAGCGGTGACCGCGGCGGCTTGCACGGGCAGCAATTCCGACGCCGTCGAAACGGTGGGGGTGTTCTGCGCCGCCCTCGGCAGTTTCGTGGGCAATCTCGCCATGGCATTCATGGCGGACGGTGGTGTGTACCTGGCCGGCGGCATCCTGCCGGGGATGCGCAAGCTGTTGCAGGACAGCCGCTTCGCGCAGCGCTTCCTCGACAAAGGCGGCATGCGCGAATTCCTGCAACGCGTGCCGGTACGCCTGATCGAGCATGGCCGTCACGGCGTGATGGGCGCCGCGCATTGGTATTTCGACAAGTACATGCGAAGTCCCACGCACCGCCGCGTAAGGGGAGACGGCACGGCGGCGTAACGAGTTTCTTCCACATTTTGGGTGCTGCGGCACCCACCACCTGGTGAGCGAGAGAAGGGGTACGTCATGAAATTTCGCAAGAGCATGCTTTCGGCGAGCATCGCCACGGCGCTGATGTTCGCGGCCGCGGCGCAGGCACAGAACGCCTCGCCCCAGAACCCGACCAACTCCACCGATCAGCAGCAGTCGCAGGCCGCCAAGGACAAGCAGGCAGCCGACCAGAAACAGACCGCACAGACGCTTGGTACGGTCCAGGTGGTCGGCGTGCGCGCCGCGCAGGCGCTGTCGATCGAAACCAAGAAGGCCGCCAATTCGCAGGTCGAAGTGGTGTCGGCCATCGACATCGGCAAGCTGCCGGCCAAGAATGTCGCCGACACCATCGCGCAGTTGCCTGGCGTGAACATCGCCGATGCGGCCGGCGCGGAAGGCGGCTTCGACGAGTCCGACCGCGCCAGCATCCGCGGAAGCGCGCCGTCGCTCACCTTGACCACCGTCAACGGCCATACGATCGGATCGGGCGACTGGTTTGTCCTGGGCGGCGGCGGCACCCGCAGCGTCAGCTTCGCGATGCTGCCTTCGGAAGTCGTCAACCAGGTGGTGGTGCACATGACGCCGGAGGCCAAGCTGCTCGAAGGCGGCGCGGCCGGCACCATCGACATCATCACCCGCAAGCCGCTGGACTTTAGTCAGAAGTTATCCGTCGAAGGCAGCGTGGGCGGCGTGTACGCCGACCTGCCAAGCAAGACCGAGCCGCAGTTCAGCGGCCTGCTCAACTGGAAAAACGATTCCAGCACTTTCGGCGTGATGGTCCAGGCGTTCTACGAGAAACGCGCGCTGCAGCGCGAGGGACAGGAGCTGCTCGGCTATTCCTACATCCCGACCGGATCGGCGGCGGCTACTTCGTTGGGCTTGTCTGCGGCGACACCCGGCAGTGCCAGCACCGGCGTGTTCTACCCCAACCTTCCGGGCGCGGCGCTGTTCACCCAGATCCGCAAGCGCAAGGGCGGATCAGTCGATTTGCAGTGGAAGGCGACCGACAACCTGACCTTCAACCTCGATGCGTTCTATTCGCATCTCGACGCGACCGACTACAACCGCAATTACATGCTGCGCACGCGCGACCAGCTTCCCAAGCAGGCCGTGACCGGCACCATCCAGGGCAACATCCTCACCAGCGCGAACCTGCCGGGCGATCCGACGATTTCACAGGGCATTTATGACATGATCTCGCGTCCCGGCGAGAGCGAATCCAGCCAGTTCGTGACGCTGGATGCGGATTGGCAGGCCACCAACAACCTCGGCTTCAAGTTCCAGCTCGGCACGACGCGCGGTACCGGCAACACGCCGACCCAGGACGTGATGGAGATGGACACCGGCTTTGGTTCGACCGCCAGCTATGCGATGAATGGTCTCGGCACGCCGCTCAACTGGAGCATGAGTGGCACCAACAACGCGTTCGATCCGGCGACTGCCGGACTGGACTGGATCTTTGGCGAACAGAACATCCATGTGATCGACAAGGAACGCTGGTTCCAGGCCGACGGCACTTACGATTTCGACAATGCCGGTGCGCTCTCCTCGCTCGAGTTCGGCGTGCGTTACGCCAAGCACGACCACGACAGCCCGACGGATATCGCGCAAGGTCCGAACTTCGCGTCCGCCGTGCAGTTCGGCCAGGGCTCGACCATCTATCCCCCGGCCGGCGGCAACTATCCCGGCAGCTTCGCCAGCGATCTCGGTGTGGGCCAGATGCCCGCCAACATCTGGTTCTGGACAGCGGATCAGCTCTCGCAACTGAATGCCCTGTATGCCAATCGCAAGGTGACGGACGACCCCGGCACTTCGCGCTTCTACCCGAACGGCATCTACAGCATGACGGAGAAGAACGGCGCGGCCTACATCCAGGCCAACTTCACGGGCGAACACTGGACCGCGAATGCGGGCCTGCGTTACGTGTCCACCGACGAGAACATCGGCTACACCAGCCCGGGCATCCAGGAAGCGAGCTATGCGATCGGCTCGCCGCCTTCCGCGTTTTATCCGAACGGCTGGTACTGGAACTACTACAAGCACAACTACAACAAGGTGCTGCCGAGCTTCAACGTGAAGTTCGACTTGAATTCAGATGGCAGCCTGCTGACGCGGTGGTCCGCGTCGCAGACCCTGACCCGCCAGGATTACACGCAGTTGGCGGGCTTCCTGAACCTCAATGATCCAAACGTAGTCGGTGACATCGGTGGCGGCAGCGGATCCAATCCGCGGCTGAAGCCGATCCTGTCCACCAATTTCAGCGCGTCGCTGGAATGGTATTTCGCCCAGCGCGGCCTGCTGGCGGCCAGCGTGTACCAGATGGATCTCAACAACTACTACGACTACGGAACGGTCACCCGTACTTACCTCAACAACTTCCTGACCAACAACGGCGCCGGCAACAATCCGTCGCACACACCGATTTACAGCCAGTACCTGGTCAGCATCCCGGTGAATGTCAATGGCACCCTCAAGGGGGTAACGCTGAACTACATCCAGCCGATTGGGGACCACTTCGGCGTGTCGTTCAACTACACCTATGCGACGGGGCATTCGTCGGGCGGAACCTACCTGTACAACGCCGACGGCACGCTGGCCAACAATGCCGCCGCCGGCAATCGCCCGCTGTTCGGCACGTCGAAAAACACCGCCAACGCGTCGGTCTTCTATGAAGACGCGCACTGGAACGCCCGGGTCAACTACACCTACCGTTCCAAGTTCTACGACGGCGTCATGTCCAGCACGGGCCAGATGGCGCTGTTGCCGTACTGGCAATCGGGCCAGGGTTACCTGTCGTTCTCGGCGGGCTACAAGCTCAACGACAACGTGAGCTTCTCGTTCGACGCGATGAACCTCAACAACCCGAAGTTGCGCTATTTCATCAATGGCGCGCAGGCGGGCCTTGGGTTCAGCACGGCGCCGGAAGCGTTCTACGTGAACGGGCGCCAGTACTACTTCAACGTGAACTTCAAGTTCGGCAGTGGGGCACCCGCCCCGCTGCCACCCGCGGCACCACCGCCTCCGCCGCCCGTTGCGCCACCACCGCCACCGCCGCCGCAGAACGTGGTCATCGATTTGCGTGGCGTCAACTTCAAGTTCGATCGGCCGAAGAAGGGCGAGAGCAACATCGACCCGACGCTGAAGCCGCCGGCGTCGGAATCGCTCGCGATCCTGAGCCAGGCGGTGGATACGCTCAACCGCTATCCGCAGGTGCAGGTCGAGATCGATGGCTACACCGATTCGAAGGGCAGCGAGAAGTACAACCAGGCGCTCTCCGAACGTCGTGCCAACATCGTCGACCAGTATCTGACCTCGCATGGCGTCGCAGCCAGCCGCATCACCGCGGTCAAGGGCCTCGGCGAGGCCGATCCCGTGGACAGCAACGACACCGCGGCGGGTCGCCAGCGCAACCGGCGCGTCGAGTTCAAGGTGGGTGGCGAAGGCATCCAGCAGGCGCAACCGCAACAGTAGCAATCGTGATGCCGGTGGCGGCACGCCGCCGGCATCACCGAGTCGAACCTCGACGCGCGTGCATGCAACGCGTCGAGGGCAACCGGTTCATCGGAGAAGTGAGTCGCTCTCCAGCGTTGCGGGCCGGTATGGCATCCCGGCCCGTTTTTTTTCGCAAGGCGAACGACGACTCGTGGTGTTGTCCGTGGCGCCGTGGTGGTGCATCGTATTGGGTGATGAATCACCGCTGGCTCAAGGTGTGGAGCGGGCGGGCAAGAAGGATGATCATGCGAAGAACGCATCGCTGCCTGATCGCAATGCTGTGGGCCGTGTGCGCACTGACGTCGCTGTCGGGGCCGGCCCTCGGCACGACGACGGCTGCAGCGGCGCGGAGCGCTCCCTTGCCGCTGATTCCCATGCCGGCGCAGGTGGCTACGCATCCGGGCAGCTTCACGGTAACGGCCGCGACGCCGGTGCTGTTGTATTCACAGGACCCGGCGTCCGAATTCGCGGCGCAACACTTCGTCGACACGCTTGGGCGGACCGGCGGGTTGCGGCTGTCCGTCAGAAATGGTGGCAGCGTTTCGCCGCATGAAGCAATTGTGTTCCAACTCGATCCCGCCGCCGACGTCACGCAACGCGGCGGCTATTCGCTGGACGTTTCGCCCGCCGGCATCCGCGTGGTCGCGCGCGCGCCCGTGGGCCTCTACTACGGCGGCGTCACGCTGGGACAATTGCTGACGCCGAAGGGTGATCGCAAGACAAGCGTTGCAGTGCCCGCGCTGCATATCGAGGACTGGCCGCGCTTCCAGTGGCGCGGCTTGATGCTCGATTCCGCGCGACACTTCCAGAGCGTGGCCGACATCAAGAAGTTGATCGACTGGATGTCGCTCGACAAGTTGAACGTGCTGCACTGGCACCTCAGCGACGACCAGGGTTGGCGCCTCCAGATTCCGGAATATCCCGAGCTCACGAAGATCGGCGCCTGCCGCAAGGCGGTCGGTCCCGATGCGGCGCTGACCGGCGGACCGGACAAGCCGTACTGCGGCTTCTACATCGACGCCGAAGTGCGCGACATCGTGCATTACGCGGCGGAACGCTTCATCGAAGTGGTGCCTGAAATCGACATTCCGGGCCATTCGCAGGCGGCGATCGCGTCTTATCCGTGGTTGGGCGTCAGCGGCAAGCGTCCGCAGGTTTCGACGGATTGGGGCATCAACACGTGGCTGCTGAAGCCCGACGCGCGCAGTCTGAAGTTCGTCGACGACGTCATGGATCACGTGATGGCGCTGTTTCCGTCGAAGTACATCCACATCGGAGGTGACGAGGCGGCCAAGGACCAATGGGAAGCGTCACCCGCCGTGCGCGCGCACATGAAGGCGCTGGGTCTGGCGAACATGGAACAGTTGCAGGGGTGGTTCACCACGCAGGTCGCCAATTATCTGGAACAGCATGGACGCGCGGCGGTGGGTTGGGACGAGATCCTGCACGGCAAGGTGCCGGCGTCGGCGGTGGTGATGTCGTGGAACGCGCCCTCGAGTGCGGTGGAGGCACTGCAGCAGGGCCATGACGTCGTGATGGCGTCGTCGCCCACGCTTTATCTCGATCACTACCAATCCGACCTGCACGACGAACCGCCCGGACGGCCCGACGTGGAATCGCTGAAAGACGTGTACGACTACAACCCGGTTCCAGGCGGCGCGACCGCGGTGGAAGCAAAACACATCCTCGGCGTGCAGGCGAACCTGTGGGCGGAATACATGCCGACATTTGCGCGCGTGCAGCACGCGGTGTTCCCGCGCGTCGCAGCCTTGGCTGAAATCGCCTGGTCGCCCGCGTCGACGCACGACTGGGACGGATTCCTGCAACGCATGCCCCCGGAACTCGCGCGTTATCGCGCGCTCGGCATCGAGTATGCCGACAGCGCCTTTGCGCCTGCGTTCGCGTTGTCCGGGGGCACAAAGGGGGCGATTGAAGTCGCGCTGTCGAACCAGGCGGATTTCGGCGCGATCCGCTACACCACCGACGGCGCCGCGCCGAACGTCACATCAACCCCTTATTCGAAGCCGCTTTCGTTCCCGCCGGACAAGCCCACCAGACTGCGCGCGGCAACGTTCGCCGCGAATGGATTCGAACTCGCCGCGCCGCGCACGCAGATGGTCGATGCCGCGGCATTGCTGACCCGCAACAGCGACCGACTCGAAACGTGCGGCAAGCCGTCGATCGTGTTGAGGCTGGAAGACGATCGTCCGCTCGACGGGCCGCGGCCGGTCTATCGCCTCGACATCGCCAACATGTGCTGGCAATGGAAGGATGCCCCCCTGGACGGCGTCAAGCGCATCGCGCTGACGGTCGGCAACTTGCCGTGGAATTTCGCATTGTGGAAGGACGACGCGAGTGTCGTGACCCGGCCGAAGCAAACGCCGGCCGGCGAATTCCAGATTCACCTGGACTCCTGCGATGGTCCGCTGCTCGCGGCGTTGCCGTTGGCCGAGGCGGTGCAAACGAAGCTGCAGACCACGCTGATGGCCGGCATCCCCGCCAGTCGCGGACATCACACGTTGTGCGCGTTCGCGACCGGCGATCCGCGCAATGGGCTATGGGCAATCGCGAAAATGGAGCTGCTGACACACTGAACTCGACTCTCCCCGGCAGCAAGGGCGTCAGCCAGCCCGAGAAGAACACGCCGGTGACGATTGCCGCCAACCACAAACCCGGCGCCAACGCTGCCTTGGTCCTGGTCACGATCCTTCCCCCGCATCCTGCGATACAACGGGAAAGTGCTAGCGATTGTTCTGTTACCTGTTCCGGGTTCTGCGCTGTCGAGAACGCATTTGGATATGCGTGGAACGCGTCACGCCGTTCAGGGTGCGACGGCGGGGGCGCCCGCGGTCACTCCGCGGGTCGCGCGCACCGTCAATATCAAAGCCGCCAGCACCAGCACGGCCGCCAGCACGTAGGCCACGCCCGGCAAGTGTCCGGAAAGCGGTGCGTGCTTGCTGATGAACAGCGCGAACAGGTTGGCGAACAGCGCGGGACCGAAGATGCCGGCGAGGCTTTGAAGGCTGGCCAGCGCGCCTTGCAGCCGGCCCTGTTCGGCGGGATCGACCTGGTGCGTGATCAGCGATTGCGCGGGTGGTCCGGCGAGGCCGCCGAGGCACAGGAACGGGATGCCGCACAGGAACAGCCACGCCTCGGGCGCGAAACCGAATACGAAATAGCCAATGGCCACGAATGCCAGGCCGGCGAGGATCATCCTGCGCTCGCCCAGTTTCGGCATCAGCCGCCGCACCAGCACCGCCTGCACCACGCCAGTCAGCACGCCGACCAGCGCGAGCGTGTAGCCGACCGTTTGCGGACCCCAGCCGTAACGGAAATCGGTGTACAGCACGTAAGTGGAATTGATCGAGAACTGCGCCAGCGCCAGCAGGAAGAACACCGCGGCCAGCGCCATCACCTGCGGATAGCGCCTCAGCAGCAGCACCGAGCCCAGCGGATTGGCGTGGCGCCACTCGAACTTCGGTGTGCGGCGTTCCTTCGGCAGCGATTCCGGCAGCACGAAGTAGCCGTAGCAGAAGTTGACGATGCACAGGGCCGCCGCGACCCAGAACGGCAGGCGGATCCACAGGTGCCCGAGGAAACCGCCGAGCGCCGGGCCGACGATGAAGCCGACTGCGAACGCGCCGCCCAGCAGGCCGAACGCGGCCGCGCGCTTTTCACGCGGCGTGATGTCGGCGATGTAGGCGTTGGCGGTCGAGAAGCTCGCCGCACACATGCCCGACACCGCGCGGCCGATGAACAGCAGCCACAGAAAGGGCGCCAGCGCCATCACGATGAAATCGATGCCGAGGCCGAAACTCGAAATCAGGATCACCGTGCGGCGGCCGAAGCGGTCCGACAGCGCGCCCTGGAT
>Ga0207647_10000797_pt1 | contig 24443 bp, 15 predicted proteins | sample KBSCornC2_FD_184295 | JGI IMG/M metagenome (GOLD analysis project Ga0207647, IMG submission 184295) | Corn rhizosphere microbial communities from Kellogg Biological Station, Michigan, USA - C2 (SPAdes) (version 2) | ecosystem: Host-associated > Plants > Roots > Rhizosphere ... | reverse complement strand
ATCATGCAGAAGGTGCGCGCCGAAACCGTGCTCGCGGCCTTCTCGATCGGGGCCTTCATCGTCATGATGATCACCGTGTTTGCGCACGGCCCGGTGGCGATGTGGTCGCTGATCCTGGTCGGCCTGTTCCACTCCATCATGTTCCCGACCATCTTCACGCTGGGCATCAAGGGTCTCGGGCCGTTGACCGAGGAAGGCTCGGGCCTGCTGATCATGGCGATCGCCGGTGGCGCGCTCGTGATCGTCCAGGGCAAGCTGGCCGACGCTTATGGCCTGCAATGGTCCTTCCTGCTGACCGCCGCTTGCGAGCTCTACGTTCTGTTCTACGCGCTGTGGGGTGCCAAGCCGACCGGCCAGACGGACGACTGAGCCAATCTTCGCCCGACGAAAGCAGGGCCGGCGGACCGATCTGCCGGCCCTTTTCGTATGTCAGCTGCGTGTCCGATCCGGCGACGAATATCACAGGTGGCGAAGTCGCTCGAATCAGAACATAATCGCTGGAGTCGGGGAGGAGGGACGGAGCTGCGTCCTTGCGTTGATATTCGTTGTGGGGGGCAGATGGAGCCTTACCATGGCAGATGCAGTTGATGACACGGACATCGCAGATACCGCACATCGGTTGATTTCATCGAATCGCATAGAAGGCACACCGGTGTTCGATCGATACGGCAAAAAGATCGGCACGATCCATTCGGTCATGATCGAGAAGCAGAGCGGGCAGGTCGCTTACGCGGTGCTTACCTTTGGCGGATTCCTGGGTCTCGGATCGCGTGCATATCCACTCCCATGGTCGATGCTGACCTACGAGCGGGAACAGCATGGCTATTGCGTGGAACTCCGGCGCGAAGACATCGAGAGCGCGCCTTACATGACTCTCGACCAGGCCGACCGCCCGCATACATCTCAGGAGCCGGTCTATCGCCACTGGGACGAATATCTCTGACGGCCTGCGGCGGCTACGCAGGCAAGGCACCTATCGGCGATCGGGAGGTATGCTCGAAAATGACGGAACCGCGCCGGTCGCACAGCCTGCTCCAAGCCACCCCCTGGCTCGCCCAAAGCGCGCCGTCTTGCCGGACTTGCTCCGGCATCGACTCCGAGGCTTGGCGCTAGAGCCGGCGCGGCAACGCCAAGCACATCATCCAGCCGGCCGGTGGAGCCGGGACGAGCCCGGCATGACGGGTTGCAATACCGCTTGCCTCAGGCCACGACATCCACAACCGCCGCCGGATCGACCGCGCGTTTATAGCCCCAGTCGGTCTTGATCGTTGCTCCATCCCGCGCGACTGATTCCAGGATGGCGGTGATCAGCCGCATATCCTGCAGCCCTTCTTCTCCCGGGGAGACGAGCGGCGCCTTGCCGCGCACCACATCCGCCATCCAGTCCATCTCGCGGGCGAATTGGTCGATCTCGGGAATCTCGATCTCGGTGAACTTCCCACCGTCGACCATGCGGACATGGTTGCCGCCATAGAAGCAGCCCGGATCGGCCTGAAGGCGTCCCTTCTCGCCCCAGACCTCATACGACATGGTCGCGTTGTAATTGAACGAGGTCGATCCGTTGCAGATCACGCCCGACGGGAATTTGAACTGCCAGCAGATCATGTCGTCGACCGTGCGGAAGCGCGGATCACTTCTGTCGGTATTGGCCCAGGCGCGAACCTCGATCGGTTCCTCATTGAGGATGTAACGGGCCGCATTGATGCCGTAGATACCCATGTCGCCCAGCCCACCGCTGCCGGCCAGTTTCTTGTCCAGCCGCCAGGCGTCGGATGGATCGTTCGGGTCGGCTTGCCGGCCCATGTCGGTCACAACCAGCCGCGGTTTCCCGATCGCGCCGGAACGCACCCGTCGCATCGCCTCCAGATTCTTGGGCTCATAATGGCAGCGATAGGCGATCATCAGCTTGCGATCCGCTTTCTTGGCGGCCGCGATCATCGCCTCGCAATCGGCGACGCTGGTCGCCATCGGCTTTTCGCACAGCACATGCTTGCCTGCCTTGAGCGCACGGATCGTATATTCGGCGTGCATGCCGTTCGGCAGGACGATGTAGACGACCTGGATGCGCGGATCCTTCGCGATCCGATCATAATCATCATAATTGTAGATCGCGTCATCGGGCAGTCCTTCGGCGGCTGCGATCCGTTTGGCCTTGTCGGGATGGCCGCTGACCAAAGCGACGAGCTTGGCGCTCTTGGCCTTGCGCAACCCGGGAATGATCTGTCCCTGCGCGAGCTTGCCCAGTCCGACGACCGCGAAACCGATCTTCTGATCTTTGGGCAGGGAAGGGCGATCCAGCGCCTTCGCCTCGGCTGCGGTGAGGGCGGCGGCGCCGGCGACGCTGAGCTCGATCAACGTCCGCCGCGAAATTTCCTTCGGCATCCGATCCTCCTTGCTTTCGACTATCGTATAGGATGTAGCATCCGTCATAGGCGCGTACGGTTGCGCTAACAATCACCCGCGAACCGGGAGTGGAGGAAGCGATGAGGCGCCGGCTATTTGCGGGAATCCTGGTGCTGATCGGCCCCGGAATAGCGATCGCGGCCCCACCGAGCCGGCCGCCATTGGCGTCCGTTTCGCACCTCGCAGTCTATGCCGCCGACCCGGCGAAGAGCGAAGCCTTCTACGTCCATGATCTCGGCGCGACGAAGCTGCCCGACCCGGAGAATCCCGCCGGCGCGCGTTACTATTTCAGCCCCACTCAGTTCGTGGAAGTGCTGCCGCTGCCCGCCGGCTACACCTCGATCAACCGGCTCGACCATGCCGCTTTCAACACGGCCGATGCGGAGGCGATGCGGCTTTACCTCAAGGCCAAGGGCGTGAAGGTGCCGGCGCGCGTGCAATCGGGCAGCGACGGCAGCCGCTGGTTCGACGTGACCGATCCCGAAGGGGCCAGGATCCAGTTCCTCCAGCCCCCGGCCAACCCGCCCTCAATCGCGCCCAATCCGCTGTCGAGCCACATCATCCATGTCGGTTTCATTATCCACAACCGCACCAATGAGGATGCGTTCTGGCGCGGCATACTCGGATTCCGGCCTTATTGGTTCGGCGGCATGCGCGACGATCACCCGACCTGGATCTCGCTCCAGGTGCCGGACGGAACCGACTGGCTTGAATATATGGTGGTGGGTACGCCCGACACGCTTGGCATACCGCCCACGATGAAGGCAGCCGACCTTGGCGTGCTCAACCATTTCTCATTGGGTGTCGCCAATACGCGGGATGCCTATACGCTGCTGTGGAACGGGGATCGACTTCAGGGCCAGACGGCGGTTCCGAAGATCGGGCGCGACGCCAAGTGGCAGCTTAATCTGCTCGATCCCGACGGGACGCGGGCCGAGATCATGGAATTCCATGCGATCGGCAAACCGTGCTGCTCGCCATTCACCGCTCCCGACCCCGAAAAGTAAGTTCCCAAGAAATCCATTGGAGGTGGCATGAAGACCAGGCTGATCGCGGCGGCGTTATTAGCTGCGCCGGTAATGGCATCCGCGGCAACGACGTCGGTCTTCACGACCATGCCGAACGATCCCAGTGCGGTGGTGGTGACGGGCGTGGGCGACGGCCGCGCTGACGACACCGCGGCGATTCAGGCGGCGATCGATAAGGCGAACGGACAGGGCGAGAGGGGAGGAATCGTCTTCCTGCCGTCCGGCCGTTACCGCATCAGCCGCTCGATCATCGTGCCGCCGGCGGTGCGCATCTTCGGCATCGGCAAGACGCGCCCGCTGATCCTGCTCGGCGACAATACGCCCGGTTTCGAGAAGGGCGTGGCGACCATGTTCGTTTTCTCGGGCTCGGATCAGTACGGCAACAAGAAGGTGCCGTTCCCGCCGCCAACCGCGGTACCGTTCAACCCCAACCTCTTCGATGCCAATTCCGGCACATTCTATTCGGCCATGGCCAACATCGATTTCCAGATCGGTGCGGGCAACGCCGGCGCGGTGGTCGCGCGCTTTCACGTCGCGCAGCACACCTTCCTGAGCCACATGGATTTCAATCTCGGCTCAGGGCTGGCGGGGGTCTATCTCGCCGGTAACGTGATGGAGGACGTCCATTTCCATGGCGGGCGCTATGGCATCATCAGCGAGAAGACCTCGCCTGCCTGGCAGTTCACTCTGTTGGACTCGAGCTTCGATGGTCAGCGCGACGCGGCAATCCGCGAGCATGAGGTCGATCTGACCCTCGCCAACGTCTCGATCCGCAACGTGCCGGTCGGGATCGAGATCGACGAAGGCTATTCGGATTCGCTCTGGGGCAAGGATGTCCGTTTCGAGAATGTCTCGAAAGCCGCAGTCGTCATCAGTGCCGAGGACAGCGTCTTCACCCAGATCGGCTTCGAAAATGCCGTCGCCGCCAACGTGCCGACGTTCGCGCGCTTCCGTGATAGCGGCAAGGCCATAGCGGGGCAGGGCGCGCGCTATCGGGTGAAGGCGTTCAATTACGGCCTCACGATCGAGGCGATCAATGGCATGGGAAGCTTCCGCACCAATTGGCAGGCCGAGCCGCTGCGGGCTTTGCCAAGGCCGGTGCGGGCGCTCCGCTCGCTCCCGCCCACTGCCCAATGGGCCAACGTCCACGATCTCGGCGCCAAGGGCGACGGCAAAACCGACGACACGGCGGCGCTTCAGAAGGCGATCGACACGCACCGCGTGCTCTATTTCCCGCAGGGCCATTATGCGATCAGCGACACGCTGCGGCTGAAGCCAGACACCGTATTGGTCGGCCTGCACCCGGCGCGCACGCTCATCTACCTGCCCGAAAACTCGCCCAATTATGCCGGCCCCGGCACGCCCAAGGCGATGGTCGAAAGCGCCAAAGGCGGCGACGCGATCATGAGCGGCATCGGCATCTACACCGGTGTCACCAATCCGCGTGTCACCGGGCTGCTCTGGAAAGCCGGCGCCAACTCGATGGTCTATGACGTCAAGTTCCAGGGCGGCGGCGGCACGCCACGCGAATTCTCCGAACGTCTGCCGGGCGCCCGTGTCGATGGTCAGAATCCCAGCCTCTGGGTGACGGACGGCGGCGGCGGCACCTTCGCCAATATCTGGCTGCCTCACCCTTATGGCTGGGCCGGCCTGTTCGTCTCCAACACCAAGACGCCGGGGCACGTCTATGAGCTGTCCAACGAGCATCATTTCCGCAACGAGATCGTGCTCGACGGCGTCGAGAATTGGGAATTCCTGGCGCCGCAGACCGAAGAGGAGGTGCGCGACAGTTCGGACGCCAACTCGCTCGACGTGCGCAATTCACGCAACATCCTCTTCGCCAATTATCACGCCTATCGCGTCACGCGTTCGCCCAAGCCCGCGGCGACCGCGGCGCGCATTCAGAATTCGACCGATATTCGCTTCCGCAACGTCCATGTGAATGCCGAAAGCGGCTATTCGATCTGCGACGAAAATGGCTGCGCGCCTTATCTGCGTGCGAGCAAATTCCCGTTCGAGAATGCGATTACCGATGTCACCCGGGGTTGGCAGGTGCGCGAGCGCGAATTCGCGGTGCTCGACATCAAGGAACCCATGCCCGTGGCGCCTGCGCCGGCGCCGCTGCCGGGCAGTGGGGCGGTGGAGAAGCTCGCCGACGGCTTCTACTCGATTTCGGGAGCGGCGACGGCGCCGGACGGCACGCTCTATTTCGTCGAGCACCGCTTCAATCGCATCTACCGCTGGACGCGGGCCAAGGGGCTGGAGATCGTGCGCGATAATCCGCTCGATCCAGTCAATCTCGCGATCGACAAATCGGGCAATGTGATGGCGCTCTCGCCGCAGGGGGCCGAGGTTACGGTTTATTCCTTCAAGCCGGACGAACCGTCCGATCGGATCAACTTTATCACGCCGACGCCCGCGAAATCGCGAGACGGGGTGACGGTCGCGCTGCCAGGCAACATCTGGAAGAATGACGCTGAATTCCAGGACCAGCTCGACCACGCCACCTATCGTTATTCCACCCTGGCCGAGCAGTTCGCCAGGGGCATGGCTACGCCCAAAGCGCGCGAATATGTCTCACCCGACGGCAGCTTGGTGCTGCCGGCTTTCCGCACCTTCCGCCAGGGCGATTGGCGCTTCTCCGACACGATGGATGCGCTCGGTTTCGTGACGGCCAAGCAAGGCGAACGCGTGTTCCTGACCAACGCATCCGAAGGCCGGACCTATAATGGTCTGGTCGGCCCCGGCGGCACGGTCACCGACCTCAAGGTCTTCGCCAATCGCGGTGGGGAGAGCGTTGCGGTCGGGCCAGACGGCAAGGTATTCGTCGCGAACGGCCAGGTGTTTGTCTATGGATCGGACGGCAAGGAGTTGACGCGGATCGATGTTCCCGATCGTCCGATCCAGCTGATTGTCGGCGGCCCGGATCGCAGGACGCTCTACGTCCTCTGCCACCATGCGCTTTATTCGGTTGCGATCTAGGGCGGGAGCCGCAGGAATAGCTCGATTGGTCTCAGAATGGGCTCCGTTGGTGCCCGTTCTGATGATAGTGCTGCACTCGACATCAAGGCGTCATAAATCCGACGCCCGATCGTAATCTCGTCCACCTAGGGCGAGCCCCGAAAAGCCAAACGGCCAACGGGGAAATCGATAATGTCGCATCATTCGCGCCTGCTTCAGGCGACGCTTCCGTTTACTTTCGTCGCGCTGGGCATCGCGTCGCCAGCTATTGCGCAGAGCGCGGCAGCCGGCACGCCGGTCCAGCTGGCTTCGGGGCCGGACGATCAGTCCGGTTCGTCGGCGGATATCGTCGTGACGGGCACTTATGCCCGCAGCCTGGCCGAGGCGACCGAAACGAAGCGGCGCGCGGCCTATGGCGTCGACTCCATCGCCTCCACCGACATCGGCAAGTTCCCGACGCAGAACGTAGCCGAAGCGCTGCAGCTCGTAACCGGCGTTGCGATCACGCGCCCGCGCGGTGAAGGACTTTACGTCAGCGTTCGCGGCCTAGGTCCGCAATTCCAGAGCACATTGGTCAACGGAAGCACCGTCGCGCTCAACGATCTGGTCGAGAATGGTGGCGCCGCAGGCCGCCAGTTCCGTTTCGAGATGCTGCCCGCGGAATTCGTGTCACGCATCGACGTGATAAAGACGCCGACCGCGGACATGACCGAGGGGGCCTTGGGCGGCAATATCGACGTCAAGACCTTCCACCCGATGGACGTGGGCAACCGGACGACGCTCAACCTGCGCGGCACCTACACCAGCCAGACGGGCAAGGTTAAACCCAACGCCACCGTGCTCACGAGCCTGAAATCAAACGACGGGCGGTTCGGCATCCTCGTCGGCGGGCAATATTGGAGCAAAGAGGTCCGCAACGATCGTTTCATGAACTTCGGCTGGAACCTCGACAAATTCGCCTCCGTGCTGGGCAACGGCTATTACACGCCCACCCGGACCCGGCCGACGATCGAGACCGAGGATCGCAAGCGCATCTCGGGCATCGTGTCCGCGCAGTGGCGCCCGACCGATGAATTGGAAACCACGCTCGACGTGCTCGCGACGCGGCTGGACGTTGCCTATGACGAATTCGGGATCGACATCTATCCGGACGATACCAGCGTCGCCGGCCACAAGCCGACGCTCGTCCCGGGCTCGCAGAAGATCGAAGGCAATACGGTTGTCGGCGCGACAATCAACGATGTCCGCTTCATGGCGTCGCGCGAATATAGCCTTAACCGCCACGATCTCCTGACGGTCGGGCTGAAGCAGCAATGGAACCATGATCGCTGGCACCTGTCGGGGACGGTCAACTGGTCGGGCGCGCACAGCTATCATCCCAGCTTTGCCGAAGGCACGGTGCGCAGCCGCGCGATGTTCTTCGCGCCGCTGACCTATGACGCCTCGGGCGGATACAAGGTATTGCCGACGATCAAGACGACGCTCAGCCTCACCGATCCCGCCAATTACGTCATCTACCCGTTCAACATCGCGCCCAAGAACAGCAAGGACTGGGATACCTATGCCCGGTTCGACGTCTCGCGCGACATGGACGGCTTCGTGACCAAGATCGCGGCGGGCGGGGAATATCACTGGCGCAAGCGCGATTACTGGCGACGCGATTTCATCGTAAATTCGTCCAACAACGTGCCGCTGACGTCGTTCGGTACGGGTGCCTATGAGGTCATTCCGTATGATGACTTCCTGAAGGGTGTCTCCGGCAATACGCCGCGGACCTGGCTGGTGCCGATCACGCAAGCCTATTACGACAAGCTGTTCACGCCGGATGTGGCGGCATCCCCGCTGACCCCGGCCGACATGCGCGCATCCTTTGTGGTCAAGGAAAAGATAGCGGCCGGTTATCTGCGCGCGGATTATGCTTTCCAACTCGGCACGATCGACGTGACGGGCAATCTCGGCGTCCGCTATGTCCACACCGATCAGGTGGCGAGCGGAACGCTGACGATCGGCGCCACGCCCACCCCGGCGAGCTTCCCCAAGACGTTCAACAATGTGCTTCCGAGCTTCAATCTGCGTGCCGAAATAAGTCCCACTTTGATCGCGCGCCTCGCCGCCAGCCGCGTGCTCACCCGGCCGAACGTCACCGACAGCGCACCGCGTATCAGCGTGTCCACCGACGCGCCGACCGCGAGCGGCGGCAACCCTGATCTCAAGCCCTTTCTGGCGACCCAATTCGATGGCTCGCTGGAATGGTATTTCAACCGCAAGGGCTCGCTGAGCGGTGCGGTCTTCTACAAGGCAATGGACGATTACATCACCGCGCAGAACATCAATGTCGATATTCCCGGCCGTGGCACGGTCCTGCTGAGCACGCAGGTCAATGGCGGCAATGCCAAAGTCTATGGCGTCGAAGCCGCCTATAACCAGGTGTTCGATTTCCTGCCCGCGCCGTTCAACGGACTGGGCTTCCAGGCATCTTATACCCACACCTCGGTCCGGGCGAACTATACGGCCGGCGCCCGGCCGATCGTGAACCAGCTGATCGGTCTGTCAAAGAACAGCTACAATCTCGTCGGTTTCTACGAGACCGGTCCGTTATCGACGCGCCTCTCCTATGTGTGGCGCGATCGTTATCTGTCGGGGACCGGCAGCACGACGCAGGCGTCGACCTATGTCGCGCCATTCGGATCGCTCGACGGCAGTGTCTCGCTTCGCCTGACGCGAAACCTCGTTGCCAGTGTCGAGGCGATCAACATCGCCGGCGCGCGCGTCTATACCTACAATGACGACAAACTGCGCTTCGGCGAGATCAACTACTATGGCCGTACGATCCTGTTCGGCTTCCGGGCGGAGTTTTAACGGATGAAGGGGCTCCTCCTCGCGCTCGCGGTCGGGCTGGCTTCGGCTGCCGCGGCGGAGCCCCCGAAGATGAACGACATCCAGGTTGTAGGCTCGCACAATAGCTTCAAGGCGCAGATCCCGGCGGCAGTGATGCAACATCTGCGCGCCGCCGACCCCAAGGGGGCGGAAGGTCTCGATTATTATCATCTGCCGCTGGCGCGTCAGTTGGACGCGGGCGTGCGTCAGCTCGAAATAGACATTTTCGCCGATCCCCAGGGTGGTCGATATGCCGACCCGCTCGGGGAGAAATGGGCTCGGGCGGCGGGCGAGCAAACGGGCTTCGATCGCGCAGCTATGGCGAAACCGGGGTTCAAGGTCTTCCATATCCCGGACGTGGACTATCTGAGTGGCTGCGTGACGCTGGTCCGCTGCCTGAAGGAGATCGACGACTGGTCGCGTGCCCACCCGCGTCATGTCCCGATCATGATTACGATCAATGCAGCGGACACGCCGTCGACACGACCCGGCATTTCCAGCCCGCTGCCGCTCGATAACGATAGGCTGCTCGACGCGCTGGACGCCGAGATACGGTCCGTGCTGCCTGGCAAGCGGCTGATCACACCGGATGAGGTGCGCGGAACCGCGCCGACACTACGCGATGCTGTGCGGGCCAAAGGGTGGCCTTCGCTTGAGGCGGCGCGAGGACGCATCTTCATCCTCTTCGATGTGCGGCAGCCAGTATCCGACGCTTATCGTGCGGGCCATCCCTCGCTCGCAGGGCGAGCCATGTTCGGCTGGTATCCGGAGAATGATCCGGAGGCTGCGATCCAGATCGTCCAGGACCCGTTGGTCGACGGTGCGCGCATCCGGCGTTGGGTTGCGCAAGGCCTGATCGTGCGAACGCGGACCGATGCCAATACGGTGGAGGCGCGCGCGCACGACCTTGCGAAGGCCCGCGCGGCAATGGCCAGCGGCGCCCAGGCGGTCAGTACCGATTATTATCCGGGAGCTCCCGATCCCTTACAGCTGCACTTCGTCGTGACCTTGCCTGGCGCAGTCATGGCGCGGTGCAACCCGGTCCGCACGGCGGCCGGCTGCCGCTTACGGCCCTAGGTGCTTGGTGGTGTCTGTGAGGGGTAGACGCCTGATCGCTACCTCAATCCGCCTTTTCGGGGTCTGCGCAGGCGGACTCCTGCTCGCATCGTCCGCGACAGCCGCCTCGAAGCGGACCATCGTGCTTGAACGCGCCATTCTCCTCATGCGTCACGGCATCCGCGCGCCGCTCCCCGGCGAAATACCCGATGAGACGCGAACTGGCGCGCCCTGGCCGCGCTGGACGGTGGCCGACAGCCAGGTGACTCCGCACGGCGCCAAGGCACTTGAGATAGCGGCGCAGGCCGACCGGCGGCTGCTCTCCCAGCGGGGCCTATTGAGCGCATCCGGCTGTCTGCCGGCCGGAGAGGTTACGATCTGGACCAGCAGTTCAGCGCGCACGATCGCCAGCGGGGAGGCCTATGCCCAAGGCTTTGCGCCCACCTGCATGCTGCCGGTGCGGCACCGCGCTATCGGAGAGGTCGATCCGATCTTCGAGCCCTTGCGCGCAAAGGTGACCCGCTTCGATGCGCGGGCGGCGACGGTTGCGATCGATCGGGAAACAGGTGGCATGACCGCTTTGGTCCGACGCCACCGCAGCGCGATCGCCTTGCTCGATCGGGTGCTCGCCTGCCGTCCGCGGGGGGCAGGATGCGTCGGCGGCGGACCGCCGCAGGTGATGCCGACCGCAGAGGGAAGCGAGATCCAGTTGTCGGGCCCGATCCGCAGCACGTCCGGCGTGGCACAAGTTCTCCTGCTCCAATATGTCGAGGGCATGCCCCTGGCGGAGGTCGGATGGGGGCGCGCGGACGAGGCGACCCTGCGTCGGATCGGAGCCCTCCATGCCGCGCTCTTTGCGGTGTTCACGCATCCGCCCTACATGGCGTCACACCAGGCTGCGCTGCTGGGCCGGCATGCACTGGCCTTTTTATCCGATCCGCATAGTCCCCGGCTCAGCATCCTGGTCGGACACGATACGAACGTCACTGCGCTCGCCGCCGCGTTGCGCGTCGATCTTAAGGCGCCCGGCTATGCAACCAACGACGTTCCGCCGGGTGGCGCGCTCCTGCTGGAGCGCCTCCGCGATGTAGGTTCCGGACGATCCTATGTGCGAATGTCGTATCGCACCCAATCGCCCGCCACGTTGCGCAGGCTTGGCGCAGCGATAACAATTACGCCGCTCCACATCCCCGGCTGTGGCGGCCCGCTATGTGAGGCCGATCGATTTGCCCGACTGCTGCAAAGCCGGTTGGCTCCGCTTGCGGGCAAATAGTGGCAGCAGTGTCGCAACTGACAAATTATGTTAAATCTATCAAATAGAAAAATCTCCTCAGGGCTTTAGGCTGTCATTCTCAATGCACCGCAATTGAGTTAGAATGAATGACTGTCCACCTGAGTCGGCACGGCGTTCCGATATTCTGGCACGGAAGGGTTGCCGCTCGAGAAGAATATAGAGAGGGTCGCCATGACCAATTGGGAGATTAAGGGCGCCGAGCTCGTCAATTGCACCTGCGAATATGGGTGCAACTGCCAATTCAACGGTTTGCCGGACAAGGGCCATTGCCATGCGGTAGCGGGGATCCGGATCGACGAGGGGCACCATGGCGAAACGCGCCTCGATGGACTGCATATTGCGGCGATCTTCAAATGGCCGGGCGCGATCCATGAGGGGAATGGCGAAGTGGTCGCGTTCGTTGACGAGCGCGCCGACGAAGCGCAGCGGGATGCGCTGCTCCGTATTATGACCGGACAGGACACAGATCCGTTCGCGACGATGTTCGCGGTCTATGCATCAACGGTAACGACGATGAATCCGCCGGTCTTCACGAGGATCGATCTCGACCTGGATGTCGAGCGCCGCAGGGGTAGGATCCACGTTGACGGCTATATCGACACCGTCGGCGAACCGATCCACAACAAGGCAACGGGCACCGAGACACGGGCCCAGATCGTGCTTCCGGAAGGCTTCGAATATAGCGTGGCCGAGATCGGTAGCGCCTCAAGCAGGACATCGGGTCCGGTGGTCGTCGAAATGCAGGATAGCTACGGCCAGTTCGCCGAGCTGCACCTGAACAATCACGGCGTCGTGCGGACCTGATCCGATGCGCCCGGCTTCGGGGCTCGAGCATATCCTGTGGCGCGACCGACAATTGGCGCTCCTTTTCCTGGCCATGCTGTGGGTGTTTGCGAGCGTCTATCTGCTCAACAGCGCGGCGATGGACACATCCATGCCGGGGATGTCGCGCGAGCCCGCATCCCACCTGGTCGCCGCCGGCATGCTGGTGGGTATGTGGTGGGCAATGATGGTCGCGATGATGGTGCCTGGCGCGGCACCGATTGTCCTTCTCTTCTGCGCGGTACACCGCAGGGCCGAAGCCGGTGGGACATTGCAGGGGCCTCCGCCTGTTGCGGCGTTCGTGCTGGGATATCTGGCGATATGGTTCGCTTTCTCGCTGGCCGCATCGGCAGTACAGTGGGTGCTGTCAGGCAGCACGATCTTTTCGGCTGACCGGATGGTCGTCGAAGCGAAGTGGCTGGCGGCGGCGCTGCTTCTCGTTGCGGGCGCCTATCAGATTTCACCGATGAAGCAGGCCTGCCTTGCCCATTGCCGCGCGCCCGCCTCGTTTCTTGCCGCACATTGGCGAGCCGGTGCCCTTGGCGCTTTTCGGCTCGGCATCGTCCATGGGACTTATTGCCTGGGGTGCTGCTGGGCGCTCATGCTCCTGCTCTTCGTCGGGGGTGTGATGAACATCGGCTGGATCGTCCTGCTGACCACACTAGCACTGGGCGAGCGGCTTGCCCCCCGGGGTGGTATCGTGCGCCAGATCATCGGTGCCGGACTTGTCGTGGGGGCGTTAGGCGTCGCATTGGCCTGATCTGAGGAAGCATACCCGACGATCGCGAACTTTGCGGCCCGCTTGTCCGATCTGCCCGCAATGGCAAAAAGCTGGCATGCCATCGGAGCGGCAGGAATGCCGGAGCGATGGAGAAAGGCCGGGACGCTCGTGATCGGATTTGTCTTAATTTCGGCGCTGCTTGCCAGCACGCCTCGGCCGGTGGACGCACTTGTGTCGCCGGAAGAAGTTTCGTCCCCTGCAGCCGAGGTTCGCCTGGCCTTCAGTCCGGACGGGCGGCAGATACTCTGGGGCTCGATCGGCCGCGACGGCGAGGCCGATCAGCAGGACATTTGGGAACGGCACCGCACGCCGACAGGCTGGTCGGCGCCAGCCCGGGTTTCCTTCGACACGCTCGCAGTTGAGTTCGACCCTGCTATCTCTGCCGATGGACGGACCGTCTATTTTCACTCTGATCGGCCTGGCGGCTATGGCGGTACCGATCTGTACAAGGTCGCCCGCGATCCGCGCAGCCTTCGCTTCGGAGCTCCGGTCAATCTTGGGCCGACCATCAACAGCGCTGGAGAGGAATGGGCGCCGACCCCTCTCAGGGACGGGGGACTGATCTTCTCATCCGACGGTTGGGGCGGATTTGGTCGCCACGACCTTTTCGTCACGCGTGCCGGCATGAAGCGGCCACACAATCTGGGACCTGCCGTGAATGGCTCGGCTGAAGACTTTGATGCGGCCCTGTCGCCCGACGGTGAATCGCTCGTGTTCAGTTCCGGAACGATGTCGGAAACCGCGGCGAACGTGCGGTTGTTTGCCGCATCATGGCGCAGCGGCCGCCCGACGGGCCGCACGCCGCTGGCTATCGGATGCTCTGATTTCGTGATCGGTGCGTCGTTCGATCCGGCCAATCCGAATAGCTTTTACTACGCGGCGCGCTGCGCCGGTGGCCGCGGCCGGATGGACATATGGCGCACGCGCTTCGCGCGCCCCGAGAGGCCCGGAGCCGTTAATCGACCCAATCGCGGGCAAGGCGGGGAGCGGCGATGAACATCAGCAGCCCCGCGATGAGATAGAAAACAAGCGAACCCAGCAACGCTATCCGGAGCGCGCCATCCCCAAAAGCTGGAGTGAGCGCGTCGGACAGGGCGCCGATCGTCATGGCTCCGAAGCCCACGCCAATCAGGTTATTGATGAGCAGGAAGCTGGCGGATGCAGTTGCGCGCATCGGGGCAGGCACAAGATGCTGGACCGCCGTCAACACGGGCCCCAGCCACATATAGGCAAGCCCCTGCGGCACGAGGAAAAGAGCGAAGGCAGCCGCGCTCGAATGGCTGAGCATCCCGGCCGCGAACAGCGGTACCGCGAGCAGGAAGGCGATCGCAGGCACGCGCGCATAGCCGGCCTTTCCGCTGCGGCCCGCGCGATCGCCCAGCCAGCCGCCGAGCAATACGCCGGGCACGCCGCCGATCAGCAACAGCGCGCCATAGAAGCGCGATATGCCGATCAGCTCCATGCCGAACGACCGCTTCATCAGCGAGGGCAACCAGAAACCCATGCCGTAACCGAGCATTGAGCTGGACGCCGCACCGAAGGCGAGCAGCCAGAAGCTGGGCTTGGCAGCCAGCGTGCGGAAGACGTTGGCGCTGATTCGGGTCTTCACGTCGCGTGTCGGACGATCGGGTTCGCGAACGGCGAATGCGAAGATCGGCGCGAAGAGGAGCCCGGCAAGCCCGACTGCGATGAAGGCGGTCCGCCAGTTGATCGCCGCCGCGATATATCCGCCGAACAGCACGCCCAAGGCCGCACCGAAGGGGATGCCGAGCGAATAGAAGGAGAGCGCCCGCGCGCGCTGTTGGGGCGGATAGACGTCCGAGATGAGCGCATAAGACGGCGCGACGCCGCCAGCCTCGCCGACGCCGACACCCAGCCGGGACAGGAAGAACTGCCCGAAATTTCCCGCTACGCCGCAGAGTGCCGTGAAGCCGCTCCAAACGGCGAGGGACGCCGTGATCACCCAGGTCCGCCGGGTGCGATCTGCGATCCAGGCGAAGGGGATGGCGAGCGTCGAATAGAGGATGGCGAAGGCCAGGCCGCCGAGCATGCCCAGTTGCGTATCATTGAGCTTGAGTTCGGCTTTGATCGGCGCGGCGAGGATCGCCATCACCTGCCGGTCCAGGAAATTGAACGTGTAGACGATCAACAGCATTGCCAGCACGAAAGCCCGCGAGCCGCTGGTGCCATAGCGCATGCTTCTTCCCTTCCCGGAACGGCGGCGGCCGGACGTCGCCGTCCGACCGCTCGTGAATTTAGAACTTTGCGGTGAAGGTCGCGAGGATCTGGCGAGGATTGCCGTAGAAGGCCGTGGCCACGCCCTCCTTACCAAGCGTCGGAACATATTGGCCGGCGGGGCTCAGGTTCGGCGTACCGTCGATAAACGACCGTATATATTGGTAACCCGACGTCTTATAATGCTTGTTGGTCAGGTTCTTGCCATGGAGGCCGATCGAATAGCGGCCTTCGGCAAAGCTATAGACGAGGTTGGCATCGATCAGGCTATAGCCCTTCTGGTCGAGGAATGGGCTCGCCGTCTCGAACTGGTGCGTCAGGCTGCGATAAGAGAGTGTGGTTGATCCCGTGAGCGTGCCGCCTCCGATCGGCAGGCCTGCGCCGAGCGTGCCGCTGGTCGTCCAGTGCGGCGTGTTCTGGAACACGCGCACATCGGAGACGTCCACGCCCGTCGGTCCGATGAACTTCTTATATTTCGGGTTGATATAGCCGAGCGTGCCGTTGAGGTAGAGGTTCGAACCCGCACCCGCGAAGCCGCGCGCCAGGATCGCATTGGCCTCGACCTCGCTTCCCCAGATGCGTGCCTTGGCGGCATTGGTGGTGATGCCGATAAAGGTCGGCACTCCATTCACGATCGTTCCGACCGATCCCGGAATCTGCACGTCGCTATAGTCAGCATAGAAGCCATCAATCGCATAGGTCAGGCGGCGATCGAATGCCGCGCCCTTCCAACCGATCTCGTAGCTCTTCACGGTCTCGGGCTTGAAGCGCAGATAATTGTAGATTTCGTCATAGCTGCGCACGCCGTCGTGGTTCGTATCGGGGGCCGAGGCACCCGATCCGCGCGGATCGAAGCCGCCGCCCTTGAAGCCGACCGAATAGGAGGCATAGACCATCTGATCGGGCGTGATCTTGAAGCTCAGGGACGCGCGCGGTGTGAACTTCTTGAAATTGGCTGCGCCGTCGAAATTGGTGGCGGGCGCACCGAACGGGATGGGATTGCCGCCGAACTCGGAGGTCGGCCCGCCCAGATAATTGGCCTTGAAGATGTGGCTTTTGCGCTGATCCCATGTGTAACGGCCGCCGACCGAAAGGCTCAACCGATCGGTGAAGTCGTAGGTGAAATCGCCGAAGATCGAGTTGGTATTGGTTCGGACGTCCCCCGCCGTATAGGCGTCGAGCCCCGCAACGCTGGTATTAAGCAACACGTCGAAGGCGGTCGTTGCCTGCGCCGCCAGATGATAGAAGCCGACGATGCCGTTGAGCTTGTCGCTCTTGTAGAGGAGCTGGAATTCCTGGCTGGTCTGGTTGTTCTTGTAGACCGCGGGCACGTCGACATCGACCGCAGGCAGCGCGTCGAAGTCGATCGGTGTGTAGGACGTGTCCTGGCGATAGGCGCTGATGCTGCGGAAGGTGATGTGGTCGGTGAGCTCGGCATTGACCGACATGGAGAAGCCGCCGCCTTTGACGCTCTCCTTGGGATTATTGAGCCCCGCCTGCGTGTCATATACATCGTCGAGCACCGGCGCGCCCGAAAGCAGGCCGGGGATCAGTCGATGGCCGTTGCGTGGATTGGACTTGTCGTCGGTGTAATCTCCCGTGATGCGCACGAACAGGCGCCGGTCGGGGGATTCGAATTCCAGCGTGCCGCGGCCGGCCCAGACATCCTTGTTGTAATTGTCGATGTGCAGATAGGTGTTCTCGCCAAAGCCGTCATGGCTCAGCCGCGCGCCCGACACGCCGATCTTGAAGCCGCTATTGCCGATGGGGGCAGAAACGCTGATGATGCCGTCCAGCTCGTTGTAAGAGCCATAAGTGCCTTTGAGCGTGATCTGGGGTTGGTCGGGCAGGCGCTTGGTCACATATTTGACCGCGCCACCAATCGTGTTGCGGCCATAGAGCGTACCTTGAGGGCCGCGCAGCACCTCGATCCGGTCCACGTCATAGATATCGAGCACCGCAGCCTGGGGCCGATTGAGGTAGACGTCGTCGAGGTAGATGCCGACGCCGGCCTCGAAACCCGGAACCGGATCCTGCTGGCCCACGCCGCGGATGAAGGCGGCGAGGGTGGAATTCGTGCCGCGCGCATCCTTCAGCGTCGTATTGGGCGTGGTGGTCTGAATGTCGGTCAGGTCGATCGCGCCCTGTACTTCCAGTTTCTGCGCCGAGAAGGCGGTGACCGCCACCGGCACTTTGAGCAAGGTTTCCTCGCGCCGCCGCGCGGTGACCACGACTTCCTGGCTGGTGACGTCAGCCGCCGGAGCCGTCTCGCCAGCGCTCGCCGCCGTCGTTGCCGTTCCGGTCGAGTCGGTCGCCTGAGCCCAAGCAGGCGCCGCGAGCGCGCCAAGGCTCGCGCCGCCGATCAGAAGCGAACGAATCGAGATAGCCGAAAAACGCATAATCCCCTCTCCTTCGAGCGCTTCAGCCTGCCGCTTGCGCTTCGTGTCGCATACGTCATAATGAAACCTGAACCGGGTTTCAAATTAGAAAATCATAGGCGAGGGTTGTAAGCGGGAAATGGCTGAAAATCAGGGCGATACGCGCATGCCTGCCGTTTCGGCTGACAAGGCGCCTAAAACCGCGCGGGGGCGTCGCACGCTCCGACAGCTGCTCGACGCAGCGGCCGACGAGTTTGGCGAAAAGGGGTTTCACGAGGCCTCGATCAGCCAGATCACCCAGCGTGCGGGCGTCGCGATTGGCAGTTTCTATACCTACTTCGATAGCAAGGAGGAGGTATTCACGGCGCTGGTTCGCGACCTTTCCGCGCAAGTGCGGGACTATGTCGCTCCGCGGATTTCATCACAGGCCAATCAACTCGACGCCGAACGCGAGGGGCAGCAGGCCTTTCTCGAATTCGCACAGGCCCACAAGGAGATTTACCGCATCATCGACGAAGCCGAATTTGTCGATCCCGCCACTTATCGCGAACATTATACCAGCACCGCCACCCGGATCGCCGCGCGCCTCGACGCCGCGCAAGCGCGGGGCGAGATCAGCGCGGGATCGTCCGAAATTCGGGCTTGGGCATTGATGGGAATGAACGTTTTCCTGGGGCTACGCTTCGGCGTGTGGGGGGACGACTATACGCCGGCGGAAGTGGCGCGCGTTGGCGGGGACCTCATCGCGCGCGGTATGGGGTCCAAGGGGTGATGGAGCGGGGCGATGGGAGCTGGCAGAATCGCAATTGGCCTTCTGTCGAGGGACTGAGGCTTCACGCTCGCGATTATGCTGCGGCGGACGGGCCTGCGCGCCTGCCGGTGATTTGCCTGCATGGCGTCACGCGCAACGGGCGCGATTTCGAGGCGCTGGCGCCATGGATTGCCGCGCGTCATCGTCGCGTGCTGACTGTCGACGTGCGCGGCCGCGGTTTGTCGGATCGCGATCCCGCCGGCTGTTATTGGCTTCCTACCTACGCCGACGATGTCCGGCGGCTAGCGGAAGCGCTTGGGCTGGAACGGGCCATCTTCATCGGCACATCGATGGGCGGGCTGATCACCATGCAGCTGGCGGAAACCTCTCCCATCTTGGTAGCGGGGGCGGTCATCAACGATATCGGCCCCGTACTGGCGCCGGACGGCCTAACCAGGATCGCCACTTATGTGGGCAAGGCGCCGCAATTCGATAGCTGGGATGACGCAGCGAGTTACCTTCAGCAGCAGAACGAGGCGGCCTTGCCCCATTATCGCGCGCAGGATTGGCACCTTATGGCCAAGCGCATGTTCCGCGCCGATGCCAGCAAGGTGGTGGCGGATTATGATCCCGCTATCGCCACAGCCTTCAAGACGGGCCCGTTGCTGGCGGACCCGTGGGATCGGTGGAACGGGCTTGCCGGCGGGCGGCCGGTTCTACTGTTGCGTGGCGCCTTGTCCGACCTGCTCACCGCCGATGATGCCGGACGTATGGTCGTCGAACATGCACAAGCGCGACTTTGCGAGGTGTCGAATGTCGGTCATGCGCCGATGCTCGACGAGCCCGACGCGCTCGCGGCAATCGGTCAGTTCCTCGACGAAGTCCCCTAATTCTGTGCGTCACGCCTCGACCGGCAAAGGCGCGCGGCGAACGCGCTGAATAAAACGGACATCTACTCCGCTGCGATGGCGATCGAGCGGCGGCCCATCGCGTTTGCGATTGCTGCGGCAAATTGCTCGGCGCCAAACGGCTTGAGCAGGATATGCACGTCCGCCGGACGGCCGGCAACGGATGCCGCTTCGGCATAGCCGGTAATCAGAATAGCCGGGATCTCAGGGCAGATTTCCCGCGCTTGCCTTATTCCCTCGGCGCCCGAAATCAGCGGCATCGCATAATCGCTGATGATCAGGTCAAATTGCTGCGGCGCGGCGCGCAGCATATCGAGCATCCGCGGCCCATCCGCGGCCTCCATGACCTCATGGCCCATGTCCTGGAGGAGCGCGGCGGTGGTGATACGCGCGCCGGGATGGTCGTCCACCAGCAAGATCTTGAGCATGCCGCGTGGAGCGACAGCATCCTGCAATTTCTCTTTCTTCCGCCGGCTCACCTCGGATTCCGGAGCACCGCGCGGGAGCCAGATCTCCACCCTGGTGCCGATGTCGACCTCGCTATCGATCCGAAGCGTGCCACCGGATTGTTGCGCAAATCCGTAGACCATCGAGAGGCCGAGGCCAGTGCCCTTACCGAGCTCTTTTGTGGTGAAGAACGGTTCCAGCACCTGGTCGATGAGATGAGAAGGAATGCCCGCGCCCTGATCGCTCACCGTGATCAGCACGTAATCCCCCGGTTGCAGCCCAACCGGACCGGAGCCGGTCAAGGTGCGGTTTTCGCCGGTCACGGTGATGGTGCCGCCATTGGGCATGGCGTCCCGCGCATTGATGATCAGATTCATCAGCGCCAGCTCCAACTGCGACGCGTCGGCATAAGCGGGCCACAGATCGGGAGCCAATTGCCAATCCAGCCGCACAAGCCCGCCGAGCGTGTGGCTGAGCAGATCGCCGACGGATTCGCCCAAGTGATGGATTGGCAGATGCGCCGGCTCGAGCGTTTGCCGCCGCGCGAACGAAAGCAAGCGACTGACCAGTTCCGTCCCCTGTTCCGCGGCATGTCGCGTCATGTCGACGATGCGGCGCTGATCGTCGCTCATCTTGATGCGCCGCTCGATCATGCCGATCCCGCCCAACACGGCCGCGAGCAGATTGTTGAAGTCGTGCGCGATACCGCCGGTCAGCTTCCCGATCGCGTCCATCTTGAGCGAATGGGTAAGTTGCGCCTCCAGTGCCTTGCGCTCTGTGATATCGAGAATGGTGCCGGCAAATTCGGCCATGTTGCCCATGTCATCGCGCAACAGCACCGCCTGATCGAGGAAGAATTTCCAACTCCCGTCTGCGCATTGCCAGCGATATTCGAGAGCGCCTGACTGCGCACCGCGGCGGCTTGCAATGGCGGCAAGCGCGCGATCTTTATCCTCCGGATGGAGACGCTCCTCCCATAAATGGGGGTTGGCGCCGACCGCATCGAAGTCGAAACCGGTCAGCGCCTTGAAATTGCCGGCGACGAAGCGGGGTATGCGCGGATTGGCGTCTCGATCCTCCAGATAGAGCACGATCGGCAGCGACTGCAGAATGGCGGCCTGTCGCTGCTCGGCCAGGCGCAATTCCTGTTCTACGCGCAGTTTTTCGGCGTTGGCGCGGATGGTCGCGTCGAGAAGCTTCTGCTCGTGCGCCGCATTGCGCTGGATTTCGCGCCGCATCAGGAACAGGTCGACGAATACGGCTACCTTGGACTTGAGCACGAGTGGATCGACCGGTTTGAACACATAATCGACTGCACCCATCGCATAGCCGCGCAGCAGATGTTCGCTTTCTTTGTTGACTGCGGAGAGGAACACGATGGGGATACGCTTGGTCTGCTCGCGACTTCGGATCATGTGGGCGGTTTCATAACCGTCCATGCCGGGCATATAGACATCGAGCAGGATGACCGCGAATTCGCCCTTCAGAAGGTGACGTAAGGCTTCTTCGCCCGAATTGGCGACGACCACGTCGGCGACGTCGTCGAGCACCGTCTTGACGGCGAGCAAATTGCGCTCGTCATCGTCGACCAGAAGAATGCGTGCGCGTTCGGCACCATGCCCGCGCATCTCACTGCCTCCCGCGGAGCTCGTGGACATGCCTCACTCCGCCGCCGCCCCGATAAAGGCATCGAGAGCGGGTTTCTCGTTCCGCGCCCGTGCAATCCAGACGCGCAACAGAGCGAGCATCAGCTCGATATCGACCGGCTTGGCGATATAATCCGATGCGCCGGCGTCCAGGCATTTCTGACGGTCGCCCTTCATCGCCTTTGCTGTCACGGCGACCAGCGGAACGCCCGCCAGCGTGGGATTGGCGCGGATCTGCTGCATCGTCTCATAGCCGTCCATTTCGGGCATCATGATGTCGATCAGCGCTACATCTACGCCCGGCGTGTTCTCCAGAATGGTGATGCCATCGCGACCGCGCTCCGCGTGCAGCACCTCAACACCGTATGTCTCCAGTACGCTGGTCAGCGAGTAAATGTTGCGGATATCGTCATCGACAATCAGCACCTTCGCGCCCTGAAGATCATCCACTCCGGGTGTACGTGGCATGATGTTGTCGTTGATCGGACCGCGCCCGCGCCGCGTGGCATAAGCGAGCCGCGGCGCCAGTTCCTCCAGCCCGCCGACAATCGAGATGTCGCGGCTGCCGCCGAGCTCTGTCGCCTGCGCTGCGAGGTCCGCTGCATCGCCGTCCTGGCTCAGCACCAGGATGGGCGGATTGGCCACACCTGCCGGCAGCTTGGCCAGTTCCATCGCCGCCCTCGCGCTGTCGGCATAGGCCAGGAGCACAACGTCGAACCGGTCGAGCGCCTTGCGATATTTTGCAACGCTGCTCGCATCTTCCACCTGCATGCCGCTCTCGCGCAATGCCGCAGCGGCCATACGGCGAGGCGCGGTGTCGCCCACGATCAGGACGCGGCGCTCCGCGCGGTTGATCTGCGCCACCAGCGTGCGGAAGACGGCCAGCAATTCTTCCTGCGCCGCCGGCTTGGTCGTGATGCCGAACGCGCCGAGATCCATCGCCTTGGCCGCCTCATCTGCGCCGGAGATGACGTGGATCGGCTGATGGCTGGTTTGGGGATCATGCTTCAACAGATCGAGCAGCACGAAGCCGTCAATATCGGAAAGGCCAAGATCCAGGGTGATCGCGTTGGGCTGCAGCTTGCGCGCCATCGATAGCGTGCCCGCGCCGGCGGTCGACACCACACCCTTCAGCCCGGCCTCGCGGGCCAGGTCGAGTAGGATCGATGCGAACGTAGGATCATCCTCCACGATCAGCACGAAGGGATCGTCGTTTAGCGTATCCCGGTCGTCGACAATCTCCAGGCTCGTCGGAAGCGCCGAGGCGATCGTTGCCCCGCTATTCTCATAGCGCGGTTCGCTGCCCGAGGTGGGGATCGTCGCGGGCAGGCTGGCCTGCAGCGGGATGAACAGCGTGAAGGTGGAGCCTTCGCCCGGTTTCGACCGCACCTGCAATTCGCCGCCGAGCAGGCGTGCGATTTCACGGCTGATCGAGAGTCCCAGGCCCGTACCGCCATATTTGCGGCTGGTCGTCCCGTCGGCTTGCTGGAAAGCTTCGAAGATCAGCTTCTGCTTGTCCTCGGGAATGCCGATGCCGGTATCGGTCACGCTGATCTGGATTGCACGGTCGACGCTCTTCAGTACCGGATGATTGGTGCTCCATCCGCCAATGGCGGTCGAAACATTGAGGGTCACGCGGCCCTGCGCGGTGAACTTGAATGCGTTGGACAGCAGGTTGAGCACCACCTGCTGCAAGCGCTTCTCGTCCGTCCGGATCGACGCGGGCAGGCTGGCATCGAGCTCCACCTGGAAGTCGAGCCCCTTGTCCGCGGCCAATTGCCGGAACGTCCGTTCCATATGCTGCCCCAGACCCGCCATCGGCATATCGCCAATCTCGATCGAGACCGTACCGGACTCGATCTTCGACAGGTCAAGGATATCGTTGATCAGGCTCAGCAGGTCCGATCCCGCCGAATGGATCGTGCGCGCGAATTCGGTCTGCTTCTCGTTTAGATTGCCCTGCGGATTGTCCGCCAGCAGCTTCGATAGGAGCAAGAGCGAATTGAGCGGCGTCCGCAACTCGTGGCTCATATTGGCCAGGAATTCGGACTTGTATTTGGAGGTCAGCGCAAGCTGCTCGGCTTTCTCCTCCACCGCACGGCGCGCCATCTCGATCTCGAAATTCTTGGCTTCCACCTGCTTCTTCTCATTCTCGAGAAGCTGAGCTTTCTCCTGCAATTCCTCGTTGGTGTTGTGGAGTTCTTCCTGTTTGGTGGTGAGCTCGGTCTGGCGGGCCTGCAATTCCTGCGTCAGCAACTGCGACTGCTTAAGCAGGCCTTCGGTGCGCATCGTCGCCGCGATTGTGTTGAGCACGATGCCGACCGATTCCATCAGCTGATCGAGGAAGGTCTGGTGAGTCTCATTGAATTCGCTGAACGAGGCGAGTTCGATTACCGCCTTCACATCGTCCTCGAACAAAGCCGGCATGATCACGACGTTTGCCGGCTTGGCATGGCCTAGGCCTGAACCGATTTTGATGAACTCGTTCGGCACGTCCTTGAGCAGCATCGCGCGGCGGTCGGCGGCGCATTGACCAACCAGGCCTTCGCGCAGCTTGAACGTGCCCTTCAGCTCTTCGCGCTTTTCGGCGCCGTAGCTGGCGACGAGGTCTAGGACGGTCTCATTCTCCTCGCGCCGCGTGACGTAGAAGACGCCGTATTGGGCGTTCACCAGCGGCGCCAATTCGGACATGATCAGGTTCGACACCGTGGCAAGGTCGCGTTCGCCCTGCAGCATGCGGCTGAAGCGGGCGAGGTTGGTCTTGAGCCAATCCTGCTCGGCATTCTTCAACGTCTGATCCTTCAGGTTGCGGATCATCTCGTTGATATTGTCCTTGAGCGCGGCCATCTCGCCCGA